>Ga0302279_10002645_pt1 | contig 23345 bp, 22 predicted proteins | sample III_Bog_N3_3_FD_194541 | JGI IMG/M metagenome (GOLD analysis project Ga0302279, IMG submission 194541) | Peat permafrost microbial communities from Stordalen Mire near Abisko, Sweden - III_Bog_N3_3 | ecosystem: Environmental > Terrestrial > Soil > Wetlands > Peat | place: Sweden: Abisko...
CCTGAATCTTCTGGGTGCCCCACCCTTCTCTCGCTCTCTGTGAGAAGGGTGGGAATCCGCAAATCTCAACCAGCGCGTCCGCCGCTTCTACTTCGCAGGCTCTGCGCGCTTCCCTTCCACGGACTCCGCAATCGCCTGGTCGTGCTCATACCCGGTCAGCGCAAACCCGCTGGTCAACGGCGTCTGCACCACCGGCTTGGCATCCCCGGTCAGCAGCGGCGCCTGTTCCACCGCGGACGCAACCGGCAGCCCTTGCTTGGCCAGGATCAAGATCGCCTGGTCGATCGGAATCCTCACCTTGCCCTGCGCCTTGTCCGCCCAGCTGTAGTTCGTCAGCAGCAAATCCTCGCGCGCATGCAGGTCGGCGATCTCCTGGTTGCCGTCGTCGGTTTGCAGCCGCGGCGTGGGAAACTGCTCGGTCAGCTGCGCTATCTTGTTTTGCAGCGCGGGATTGTTGGCCAGGTTACCGAGGCCCCGCACGTCCACGCTTCTCCCCTGCTGCCATTTGGCGGTGGGCCCGTCTTCCTTGCCCATGTGCGCATTGATCATCATGCCGATGCCGTAGCACAGCGCTCCCGTCACCGCCACAAAGATGCCCAGAGCGGTGAGAAAGACCACAATGCCCGTTACCCGGACGTCCGCCTGCTCGTACCCCGCGGAGGCGTCGATCTCGTCCGGCCCGTGCGAGTCGAGTTGCATCTCGTCGCCGGACATATGGTCGTCGTGTCTACGCGTGTGCATGCTCAGGCTCCAGAATCTCCGCCAGATGCGGGTCGTTGACCTGCACCAGCGGCCGCGACTTCAAGCGCGTGCAGAAGAACGCCACCCAGAACGCCACCATGGCCACCGGGACGGCAACGTACTCGAATATCCCCCAGCTGAAGTGCAGGTTGCGCGCCGCATCCTTGAAGTTCGGCTCGATGAGCCAGAACAGATCGAAGGCCTTGGCGAAAATCATCCAGCCGCACACCCACGTCAGCCGCTTCTTGTTGCGCTTGATGTCGCGCGACAGCAGCAGCGTGAAGGGAATCAGCCAATGAAACAGGAAATCGAGCGTGAGGATGACGCCCCAGCCGCCGCGAATGCGATCCAGATACCAGGGAATCTCTTCCGGCAGGTTCCCCGACCAGATGATGAGGAACTGCGAGAAGGCCAGGTAGATGTTGAGCATCACAAAGGCGAAGGTGAACTTGCCCAGGTCGTGCTGCTCGGTCTGGCGTAAGAGCGTCTTGAAGGGCTCAGCCTTGGACAACGCCAGCGACACGATGATCGAGAGAGCCAGCACCGAGTAGCCCTGCCCGACCAAAAATAACAGCCCGTACACCGACGAGTACCAGGTCGGATCGAGCGACATCACCCAGTAGATGACCGCCGCCGTCATGGTCAGCGAATAAACCAGGATGCCCGGACCGCTGATGTTCTCGAACTTCTTGATCCACGCCGGCGTGCTGGCCGGCGAATCCTTGTCGCGCGCCAGGCTCAGCCGGGTCAGGCGCATGGAGTAGAACAGCCACACGCAGAAGCAGAACGCCCCCACCAGCATGAACATGTCCGGCTGCAGCATGGGCCGCTTGAACTCCAGCGCGTGCGCCTGGGCCTCGTTGATCAGCCCCGACTTCAGCGCCGCGGCAACGTCGCCGGGATTGGACCCATCCACCTGAGCCCACAGGTAGAGCCTCTTCATCCACAGCACGATCCCCAGCCAGTAGACGAAGATCACCGGCAGGGTGCGGCTCATGGCTTCGAGCGGCCTGCGCAGCAGCAATCCCCACTTGCCGCCGGTCACGTATTGCACCATCAAGAGCGCCAGCCCGCCCACGGCCCAGCCGAAGGTCAGCACCAGGCCCAGCAGCCAGGCGCGCGCCACGTGGTCGGAATCGAAGCCGCGTCCATCCAGAAAGCCCAGCACCACCGCAAGCGCCGCCGCGGCCAAGCCGACGATGACTGCTCGCTTTTCCCAGGCGCTGACAAATGCCGGCGCGCTCAAATCGGCGGGGAGGGTTTTGGCGTGTTGTTGATCGTGAGCCATTCGTCCTTCAGTCCTTACTGCGCGGCCGCGGGGGCCGGTTTGCTTTGGGGTATCTTGATTGCCGGGTCAGCCGGATAGCCCGGAGCCATTCCCGGCGTTCCCTCTTTGGCCACCGGCGGATACGCCTGCACGGCGGTCGCCGGCAGCGCCCACGGCTGGGCAAAGCCGGCAGGCAGGTGCTTTTCTTCCGCAATGGCCTTGAGATCCTTGATCTCGACGCCCGCCGGCACGTCCTGCGAGCTGGCCGACTGGCTCAGTTGCAGGGCGCGGATGTAAGCCGCAACCGCCCAGCGGTCCACCGGCGTCAGCTGCGCCGAGTAGTCGGGCATGGCCCCGTAGCCGTGCGTCATCACGTAGAAGTAGTGCGAGATGGGCTGCGCCAGCCGCACCTGGTCGTGCAGGTTGGCGGCCGGCTTGTAGCCGCGGTCGACAATCGCGCCCAGCCCGTTGCCGACGCGCGAGTGGCACGGCGTGCAGTAAATGTTGAAGCGCTCCTCGCCGCGCTTCAGCACATCGACGGTGACCGGGAAGGGCAGCTCGTTCCGCTCCTCGCGATAGCCGTTCGCGCCTTGCACGACGCCGGTATAGAAGTAGCTGTCTTCGCGCAGCTGGCCGCGGGCCACCGTGTTGACCACCTGCGGCCGCGCCCCGCGATGGTCGGCGAACATCTCCGAGCCTCGCTGCGCAATCAGCTTGGGCTGGTTCTGCATATCCTGCCGGCACCCGGCCACCAGCGCCAGCGCTGACACCAGCGCGATGCTCAGTCCCCTGGTCCCTTGCCCCTTGGTCCCTGCTTTTCGGAGGTTCATCAGTACTCCACCTCCACCACAGACGCCGGCTGGAAGCTGGCCAGATAAGCCCGCGTCTCCTCGAGGTCGAACTTGGGATCGAGCGCCTCCAGGCACAGGAAGAACTTGTCCGTCGACGCCCCCGAGCGGAAGTTGGGCGCATTGAACAGCGGATGGTAGAGCGACGGCAACCCGTTGAGCGCCAGCATTCCGAAGGCGGCGGAGAGGCCGGCCCAGAGAATCGTCCACTCGTAGGCAGGCACAATGAAGGCCGGCCAGGAGTAAGTCGGGCGTCCGGCAATATTCAACGGATACGCCAGCACCGAGATCCACGTCTCGAGCGAGAACATCGCCGCCAGGCCCATCAGGCCACCAATGAGAGTAATCAGCGGCACCTTGTTGCGGTGGAAACCGATGGCCTCGGCCGCCTCCTCCACCGGATAGGGCGTGTAGCAATCCATGCGGCGCCAGCCGTCCTGGCGCGCCTGCTGTGCGGCCCGCACCAGGTCGCTCGGCGTATCGAACTCGGCCAGCATTCCGTACGTACCTTCGCGTGGCGGCATTAGTCGACAACCTCCGCTGCATTGATGGGCTGGGTCTTGGGACCGATCTTGGCGCCGGGCAGCATCATGCGGATTTCATTCATGGGAATCATGGGCAAGAATCTTACGAACAGAAGGAACAGCGCGGTGAAAAGACCCAGCGTGCCCACATAGATCATGTAGTCCCACTTGGTGGCGCGGTAAGTGCCCCAAGACGAGGGCAGGAAGTCGCGGTAGAGGCTGGTGACCACAATGACGAAGCGCTCAAACCACATGCCCGTGTTGACCACGATGGAGATAAAAAACATGAACGGAATGGAGGTGCGCAGCTTGCGCGACCACAGCGTCGTCAGCGGAATGGCCAGGTTGCACGTGACCAGCACCCAATAGGCCCAGCCCATGGGACCGAACATGCGGTTCCACATCATGAAGGCTTCCCAATGCGAGGCCGAGTACCAGGCCATGAACACTTCCATGCCGTAGCCGTAGGCCACGATGAAGCCCGTGGCCAGCATCACCTTGCCCATGTTGTCGATGTGGCGATCGGTGACCAGGCCTTCGAGATGGTAGACCTTGCGCAGCGGAATGGCCAGCGTCAGCACCATGGCAAAGCCCGAGTAGATGGCGCCGGCCACAAAGTAGGGCGGGAAGATGGTGGTGTGCCAGCCCGGCAAGACCGCCACCGCAAAGTCGAAGCTGATGACCGTGTGCACCGAAAGCACCAGCGGCGTGGCCAGGCCGGCCAGAAGAAGCGAGGCCGTCTCGTAGCGCATCCAGTGCCGCACCGAGCCGCGCCAACCCAGCGACACCAGCCCGTACGCATACTGCGCAAACTTGTTGTTGGCCCGGTCGCGCATGGTGCCGAAGTCGGGAACCATGCCGATATACCAGAAGACCACTGAAATCGTGGCGTAGGTGGAGACCGCGAACACATCCCACAAAAGCGGCGACCGGAACTGCGGCCAAACTGTCATGGTGCTCGGATACGGCAGCAGCCAGTAACCCAGCCACGGACGCCCTACGTGAATCAGAGGGAACATGCCCGCGCAGACCACCGCAAAAATCGTCATGGCCTCGGCAAAGCGGTTGATGGAGTTGCGCCAGCCCTGCTTGAAGAGGAGCAAGATAGCGGAGATCAGCGTCCCCGCGTGGCCAATGCCGATCCACCAGACAAAGTTGATGATGGCGAAGCCCCAGGCCACCGGCTGCGTCACAGCCCAGATGCCGGTGCCCACCAGAAACAGCCAGGTAATGGCCACCAGCAGCACGGTCGCGCCCGCGCCACCCACGCCGAACAGGGCAAACCAGCCCAGCGGCGTGTCCGGCGTCAGCACAATGCCCGCAATCTTCACGGTGACCGACTTGAAGGTCTGGCCCGGCGCAATGACCCGGTACTCGCCCGTCACCGGATCGAGTCCGGCCTCGCGCGTGGGGTCTTTCGGATTACTCGGCTTCAGGTCCGTTGTCGCCATCGTCCCTCTTAACCCTTCACCGGCACGTGCTCCACCGGCCCGTCTTCAAGTTCCTGGTTCAGGTTCAACACCGCGGCCACATAGGTTGTCCGCGGCCGGGTATTCTGATCGGCCAGCACCTGGTAGCTGCGCTCGTCCGCGCGCAGTTTGGCCACCCGGCTGCCTTGGTCGTTGATGTTGCCGAAGGTGATCGCCGAGGCCGGGCAGGCCTGCTGGCAGGCGGTCGCAATTTCTCCGTCGGCAATGGGCCGGTTGTCCTTGTCGGACTCGATCTTGGCCGCCGAAATCCGCTGCACGCAGTAGCTGCACTTCTCCATCACGCCGCGGGTGCGCACCGAAACGTCGGGGTTGCGCGAAAGTTTCAAGCTCTCCGTCTCGTAGTCGGAGTAGAGCAGGAAGTTGAATCGCCGCACCTTGTAGGGGCAGTTGTTGGAGCAGTAGCGGGTGCCCACGCAGCGGTTGTAAACCATCGCGTTCAAGCCTTCCGGCGTGTGCACCGTCGCGCCCACCGGGCACACCTGCTCGCAGGGTGCGTTCTCGCAGTGCTGGCAGGCCATGGGCTGAAAGTGCGCCCGCGGGGCCGATAGATCGCCCTCGAAGTACGTGTCGATGCGCAGCCACTGCAGGTTGCGCCCGATCCGCACCTGCTGCTTGCCCACCACGGCGATGTTGTTCTCGGCATAACAGCTCACGATGCAGGCGTTGCACCCGGTGCAGCTGTTCATGTCGATGGACATGCCCCAGGCGTTGCCCTTCGAGTAATCCCAGTTGGGAAACAGCGTGGTGTCGATGTCCGTCTTCGGCCGGCTCTCGCCTTCGTTGGCGAATCCCGGATCGGCCTTGTACTGGTCCAGCGTGGCGTAGCGGATAATGCCGCGCTCGTTGATCGCCTCATCGGCCTCGAGCGAGTTGTTGCCTGTCCCTTCGCCGCCAAACCGCGCCGAGCGGTGATCCTGGAAGTGACTCTTGGTGATCGCCAGGCCCCACGTGCCTTCCACCTTGGCCAGCGTGCCGGTCGTGTAGAACGGCGCGTCGCTGCTGCGGATCAGGTACGCATTGAATCCCGCGCCCGAGCCCACCCGCCCCGCGGCCTCGCGGCCATAGCCGAGGTGCACGGTCACCGAGTTGTCCGGATGCCCCGGCGCCACAATCACCGGCGCCTTCACCTTCCGCCCGGCCACGGTCAGCTCGACGATGTTGTCTTCCTCAAGGCCCAGCCTGGTCAGCGTCGCGCCGGAGACCAGCGCCGCGTTGTCCCAGCTCAGATTGGTGACCGGCTTGGGCAGCTCCTGCAGCCAGCCCACATTCGACCACCGCCCGTCGTAAATATTCGGATCGGGCCGGAAGACGATCTCGATCGAGTCTTTCGAGGAAGGCGTGGGAACCTTGCCCAACGTTGCAACTGCGCCCCCTCCACCAGAAGCAAATGCGGTGCCATCGATCCACCCCTGATGCAGCGCCTTGCGCCAGCCGGTCTCGAAGTCGCCCTTGATGGTGCCCTTCCAGGTCTCGCGCACCGCTTCATACGGGCTCAGCCCCGGCTCGTTCAGCAAAGTCTGGAAGACATGGTGCGCGGTCTTGCCGCCATAAAGCGGATCGATCAGCGGCTGCACAATCGAAACCGTTCCATCGTAGGAGCGCGCGTCCGACCAGGATTCCAGCGCGTGCGCCGCCGCAATATGCCAGTGCGCAATCAAGCCCGTCTCATCCACATGCGCGCCCAGGTGGGCAACAATCTTCGCCTTGTCGAAGGCCGCGGCAAACTCAAGATCGGCAGGCGCGGAGTAGATGGGATTCGAGTTCAGAATCACCAGCCAATCCACCTTGCTCGCGTTCAGATCGGCCACCAGCGCCTTGAAATCGCCAATCTGATCGCTGGGAAGCGGATTCACGGGCTCGGCAGCAGAGGTCACGGTCTTGCCCGTATTGCCCAGCGCCGCGTTGATCGCCGCGGCCAGCGAGGCCACCGACGCATCCTGGTAGAGCCCCGGAATCACCGCGCTCCTGCCCGCGTGCGCCTTCAGGTCCTTGGCCAGCGCCGCCAGAAACTTCTGCTGGGCATCGGTCCATGTGTAGGGAGCAGCCGGCACTCCAGAGGCCCCAACAGCCGCCGCCAGCGCCGCCGCAAACGCCGGAATCTCGCTCGCCCTCAGGCCCAGCCGGTGCTCCGCCTTCAATCCTGTCGTGGTCGGCGTGGACTCGACCGAGTAAAGCCGGTTCAGCTTCTCCGGATCCTTGCGCCGCCTGGCGTAATCGCCCACGAGCCTGTGGAAGCCCGGATACGCCGCGCCCGAAAGGAAGTCCGCATCGAGGGAAACAATCACATCGGCATCGGCCAGGTTGTACTGGACGTTCAGGCCACTCGCCAGGGCAGTGCCCGCAATCGCCGGGTCGTACTGCACCAGCTTCGCCTTCGGGTACGCCGCCTCGACCGCCTTCCACTGCCGCGCCAGAGTAGGCGAGGTAATGGTTGAGCTCAGGAAGTAAATCCCGCTACCGTCCTTCGAGGCCACAGCCTGCTCGCGCAGCGCCTCGGCAAACTCCGCCCACTCCCGGTTTTCGCCGCGATAGAGCGTGTGCTGCGAGCGGTCCGGATCGTAGAGGTCCAGCAGTGTGCCCTGCGTAAACGGGTCGGATGAGCCCCGGTTGTACGGGTGCTCCGGATTGCCGTCCACCTTGATCGGCCGGAACTGGTCGCTCTTCACCAAGAGCGGCACCGCGCCGGTCGCAAACGGGTGCGCCGTGGCAAAGTACATCGGCTTGCCCAGAATCAAATCCTCGGGCGCCTTCACGTAGGGATAGATCGGCTCGTCGGGCTGCTTGGTGCAACCGGCCAGCCCGGCCAGCGCCATCGACGCGCCCATCAGCTTCATGAACCCGCGCCTGGAGACCGGATCCACCCACTCCTGCGCCGCGGCGGGAAACTCCCGCTCGACCGCCGCCTGGAACTCCGCCGTCGAAGCCAGCTCGTCCACCGACCGCCAGTATTTCTTTCCCTTCACGCCCTTCAGTTGCTCCCGCACCTGCACCAGCGTCATCGGCGCGTTCCGAGTCGCGTTGAAGGGTACGGGCTTCAGCCCGTACATAGACTCGCTGCCACCATCCTGGGCTTTAGCCCCCGAGCCATGTTCGCCAGCCACCTGATCAACCATCGTATTCATCTCGTTCTTAATCAAATCTCGGCTCATCGGTGGCAGACCTCGCAGCTGGTCAGCTCTCTCGGCGTGCGGATCTTGTACTTGGCCTCCAGAAAGTGGCCGAGCGCCATCTGGTCGGTAAACTTCTGATAGCTGGGAACCCCAGGAATCGCTGCCTGCGACGCATCGCCGGCCGTCCCCTGCGCGCTCACCGCCGGCAGCTCGAGCCGCGCCACCTCCGCCCCGCCCCTGCCCGGATCGCTGGTCGTGCAGCTCACGCTCTGCGCCGTCGGCGCCGCCGTCTTGCCGTCGTTCACCGAGCACCACACCGGCCGCTCTTCAGCCGGCGCCTCCCAGGCCATGTTGTAGACCTCGCTGGTCGGCCGCAGATTCTTGGCCGGGTTGCGATGGCAGTTCAGACACCACTCCATCTGCAGCGTGTTCTGGGCATACATCAGCGGCATCTGATCCACACGCCCATGGCAGCTGGCGCACCCCAGGCCCTTGTTCACATGAATCTCATGGCTGAAATAAACAAAGTCCGGCAGGTCGTGCACCTTGGTCCAAACCAACGACTGCCCCGTCGCCCAGCTGCTCCGCACCGGCTCCAGCAACTGTGCATTGGTCCAGATCTGTGCGTGGCAGTTGATGCAGGTCTTGGTAGGCGGGATTCCGGCATAGCTCGATTTCTCCACCGTGACATGGCAGTACTGACACTGCAACCCCAGTCCCTGCACGTGATGTTTGTGGCTGAAGGGCACCGGCTGGTCCGGGCGCTGGCCTTGCCGCGTCACCCAGGGCGAGCGCTGCAACTCATTCAGCGTGACCCCCAGGGCGATCACGATCAGCCCCGTCAACACCAGGCTCGCGCGCGCCAGAGCGTTGGAGCTGCGATCGAATATCTGCGCCATGAATTGAATCCCTGCTTGATTTTTGTTGGATTGAACCCGCCCGGTGGTGCGGCGGTCACTCGTCTTGGCGTCTTGGATGTGCCCGCAGTGCTGGCGGTCACACAGGTTGTGTTCAAAAATTCTTCTTGAGCAAGACTCGCCCAGGAGGTGGAGAACCCCGAAAAATCAATATAGCAGCCGGAAGCTGTCTCGGGGGAGGATAACAGCCTAAAAAAATAAAAAAATCCCACTTGGGAACTCTTTTGTAATTTGCTGAAAAGAAAACCGTTGTGACAAGCCTTGGCGCGAGGGAAAATCCCCTCTGCCCGCGGCGGCCTGCGTCCCAGAGACTGGGATATTGGCATCAAAATACCACGCGCTATTGCTCTTCCGCTACTGCCCTCGCACCTCCCTTGCCGCCTCCGGAAGGCGATCGCCGTCTCCCCGGCCACACGCGGCGCGCCGCTGGCCCAGCCTCCGCCTCTCGCGCGTCCTCAAAAACTACCCCTTTTCGCCCCGCCCTACGCTGGTCTCGGCAAAAGATTCGTCCGGCGATGTCGCCGGCCAGCCTAAAATCACGAGAAATACATCCAGCACAAACAACGCAATGGCGATGTCATTGAACAGCGCCGCCTGCCGCAGATCCGGCCATAGCTGGTTCGCCGCCCAGAATAGAAACGCAACCGCCAGCATCATGGCCTTCAGGAACTCCTTGGCCGGCGGCCGGTGCGCAATCTGGTACAAGAGGTAAGCAACCGCGATCGTGGCCAGCGGAAAGGCCGCGATCCAGTCGTGGCTTCCAGGGGGAAACAGCCGGGGAAAAGTGTCCCAGACCAACAAGACTCCCACGCCTGCCAGCGTGACAACCCCAAGCAGTACGGGGAGAAATCGATGGGACCGGTCAAGACGAAGATACATGGCCCCATTATCGTCTGCCGCGAGAAAGGAAAGCATAAGGGCGCCGAAGCGTCCCCGCACAATGCGCTCCCCTGGCGCGTGGCAACGCCTACGGCGCCAGGCGCGTCGGGCCCTCACTTCCGGATGCTTTAGAATTCATGGGGACGTTCGGTTCCTTCTGCAATCACAATCAAGCCGCCGTGCGGACCAGCGATTTTGGGTTCGGTAGGCAGCTGTCCAGGCTGCCGGACCACCGGCTCACTCCTGGCAGCTTCCGTCTCCTGGACCCTGCCGGCGGCCAAAGAGTGCAGTACCCCAAAGTTCGGAAGAGGAAAGCTCATGAAGTTTGCCGGATTGCTGGTCATGCCAGCCGGTTTCTTTCTCGCCCTCGCAGCCCTGGTGCTTTTCCCCGCCTCCAATCCAGGGGCGCGCGCCGGCTTCGTGCTCTGCGGGCTGGCCGTTGAAGTCCTCGGCCTGGTGGTCTCAGTACGCGGCCACCTCGAAGCGCAGGCCCCGAAAGCCAACGGAGAGGACCGCCCATGACTCCAGCTCTGTCGCCCGCCCTGCCTCCTGTCATGACCGAGGCCACGTTCGTCCTGGTCCTGGTTCTGCTTCTCGTCGCCCCGCTGGCCCTGGCCGGCGTGGCGCTCATCAACACCGGCCTGGGCCGCTCCCGCTCCGCCGCGCAGTCGCTCTTGGGCAGCCTGGCCATCGTGGCCGTCGCGGCCATCGCCTTCGCGCTCGTGGGCGCCACCTTTGCCGGAACCGCGGGCGGGGCCGGCCACTCCTTGCACCTGGCCGGCAAGGCCTGGAACTGGCTCGGTACCGGCCCATTCTTCCTCGCCGGCCTGGGCAGCGCGCCCGCCCCTGCGCAACTGGGGCTTCTCTTTGAATTCCTGGCCGTGGCCCTGGCCGCGCTCATTCCCTGGGGATCGGGCGCCGACCGCCTGCGCCTCACCGCCGGCTGCGCGGTCGCCGCTGTGCTGGCCGCTTTCGGCTTTCCGCTATTGGCCCATTGGGTCTGGGAAGGCGGCTGGCTTTCCCAGCTGGGCGTCAACTTCTCGCTCGGCGCGGGCTTCCTCGACCCCGCCGGCGCGGCCTCCATCCACGTGCTCGGGGCCTTGAGCGCCCTGGCCGTGGTTTGGATCGCCGGCCCCCGCAAGGGCAAGTTCCCCCAGGGCGGCTTTGCCACCGCCATGCCCGGCCACAACGCCGTCTACATCCTCTTCGGCTGCCTGCTCGCCCTCGCCGGATGGCTGGCCTTCAACGTGGCTGGCGCCGTTCTCTGGCTGCATGCCCCGCTCGCCGCCCTCCCCGTCGCCGCCGTCAACACCCTGCTCTCCGCCTCCGGCGCCGTCGTCGCCACCTTTGCCGTCACCCGCATCCGCTTCGGCAAGCCCGATGCCAGCCTCTGCGCCAACGGCTGGCTCTCCGGCCTGGTCGCCTCCAGCGCCGCGGCGGCCATCGTCACGCCCATCCAGTCGCTCATGATCGGCCTCATCGCCGGCGTCCTCACCCCGCTTCTGGTTGAGGTACTCGAGCTCGCCGCCTCCATCGACGACCCCTCCGGAGCCATCGCCGTCCACGGCGCAGGCGGCCTCTGGGGACTCCTCGCCGCCGGCGCGCTCGCCCCGCAGTCAGGGCAATTCCTCGCGCAGCTAGTCGGCATTGCCGCACTGCTCGGCCTCGGCCTGCCACTTCTCTATCTGCTCTTCTGGCTGGTCAACCGCTTCGTGCCTCTGCGCGTCGACTCCGACGGCGAGCGCATCGGCATGGACCTCCACGAACTCGGCGGCGGCGCCTACCCCGAATTCGTCATCCACCGCGACGACTCGTACCGTTGAGACAAAACAGGGGTATCATGGAAAACATGGAGACCATCCACATCTCGGAAGCCGAAGCCGCCCGCGACTTTGCCGGGTTGATGGCACGCGCCCGCGCCGGAGCTGAAATCGTCATTGAGTCAGGCTCCGCACCAGCGGTCTCTGTCCGCTCAGCGGCTCCGCCTCGCCGATCCATCTCCGAGTCCATCGCGCTTGCCGAGGCCCATGCCCAAGAGTTGGGCTATGAGCCGGTGATGGACGCCGAGTTCGCCGCCGACATGGAAGAGATCATCCGCAACCGCAAGCCACGCGACACCTCGGCATGGGACTGATCCTCGACACGAGTATCCTCATCGCCAGCGAACGACGCGGCGAATCGGTCAGACACATCCTTCGTCAGGCAAGAACAATCCATGGAGAGTTCGATGTGGCCCTGTCCGCTGTCAGCGCAGTGGAATTGACGCATGGCATCTACCGGGCCAGAACCGTTGCCGACCGCGAACGCCGTCGCCTTTTTTGCGATGAGATCTTCCGCGATCTCATAGTGCATCCCGTCTCGCTCGCCATTGCCCAGCTTGCCGGCCGCATCGAGGGCGAGCAAGCCGCAATCGGGATTTCGATCGCCATCGAGGATTTGATCATCGGAGCGACTGCTCTGCACCTGGGCTTCGATGTCGCCACTCTGAATGCGAAACACTTCCGCCTTATCCCCGGCCTGAAGATTGTCGCGCTCTGAAAAGGGCGCTCCAGATCTCGAACCCATGCAAGCCTCTAAGAAACGGGAGTCAGATGATTTACAAGAGCTTCTCCATTTGGGACCGGTCTGAGGATGGTCTCTATCGGTACCGTATGCTGGAGAACCTGGACACTGGAAAGTACATCGCTCAAATGCGCGATTTCTTCGGGAAGAAGCCATCCATCTCACAGGACTGGCTCATGAATCTCGAAAAGTACTTCGTTGAATTGCTAGTGGAGCGGTCCCCCGAGGATCGTAGCGGAGCTTTCGACACGATTCAGCAGGCAATCCTTGCATTCGACAACTACCACGGAAGAGATGGGGACCCAGCAACAGGCGAGGAAGAAAAGTAAGCGAGAGGCCGAAAACGACTAATTGCGACAGCGGTCTCGACCCAGTACCGATCCGCTCACCTCCTTACCGTCTCGCCAGCACCATCATCAGCACAAAGATCGCCACCGGCGCCAGAGCCAGCGCCGCATAGAGCAGCATCCGCCTCGCGCCAGGCAGCTTCATGCCGCGCAGAATCGGCCGGCGCTCGCTCGCCTCGTCCACGCCCACCTGCTCCTGGTGCTCCAGCTCCCAGGCCATCTCGCTGGCCGTCTGGTAACGGTTGCGCGGCTCGCGCTCCAGAGCCCGCTTCAAAATCTCCTCAAGCTGCGGCGACACATCCTTCCGCTTCCTGCCAACCGGCTCCGGATCGTGCAGCAGCCGCTCGTTCATCACCGCCAGCGGGTTCGATCCCGTATACGGCGGCTCGCCGGTCAGCATCTCGTAGAGCATGATCCCCAGCGAGTAGATGTCGCTTCTCTGATCCCCGCGCTGACCCTTCACCTGCTCCGGTGAAATGTAGTCGGGCGTGCCCAGCGTGGGCGACATCTCCACAAACGTGATGCGCCGCGCGTCTTCCTTCATGGCGATGCCGAAGTCGATCAGCTTGATCCGGTCCGTCGCGTCCACCATGATGTTCTCCGGCTTCAGGTCGCGATGCACCACGCCATGCTTGTGCATCGCATCCAGCGCGTCGCAGATCTGCAGCGTGAAGTGGATGGCCCGCTCAATCGGCAGCCTGCGCTCCTCATTCAGGATGGCCCTGAGCAGACGCCCATCCACCCACTCGATGACCATATAGAGCCGGCTGCGGTCCTCGCCGTCATAGGTCTTCACCACCCCTGGGTGGTCCAGCTCCTGGCCAATCTCCTGCTCGCGGCGGAAGCGCTCCACCAGCACCGCGTCGGCCTCCATCTCCGTGTGCGGAACCTTGATGGCCACCGCCCGGTTGTCGCGCAGGTCGGTTGCCCGGAACAAGGTGGCCATGCCGCTGCGCGCCACGGTTTTATCCAGGCGATAGTGGTCCAGCGTGTCTCCGGCTTCAAGGGTGGTCATCAAGGTGTACTGCATAACACTTTAAATTCTTTCACTCAATTCGTAAGAAAACCCTCAGGAATATCGAAAGGAAACAGAGCAAACCGCTGCAAGCCAGCCAGTAAATAGGCGCGGCAGATAGAATTGATCCAGGACCCCTGCATGTTGCGTTTTCCTCGATTTCTGACCGGCTGCCTCGCGCTGGCCTGGGTACTCTCGCCAGGCATGGCAGGCGCCGCTGCGCAGAAATCGCACCCGGTCAAGCCTGAGCCGCCCCAGGAGACCGGCTTCCTCAACCGCCGCATCGATCTGCACGGCACAACCTATCGTTTCGTCGTCTATCTGCCGGAAGACTGGCGCCGCGACGACCGCAAGCTCTGGCCCATCATCCTCTTCCTGCATGGCCGCGGCGAGCGCGGCTCCGAGGGCATGTGGCAAACCCAGATCGGCCTGCCCGAGGCGGTGCGCGACCACCCCGACCGCTGGCCCTTTGTCCTGGTCATGCCGCAGTGCCCGCAGACCAACGTGTGGACCGACGCCGACATGCAGACCATGGCCATGGCCGCGCTCGACAAGGAAACCGAGGAGTTCCACGGCGACCCCGACCGCATCTACCTGACCGGCCTCTCGCTCGGCGGCTACGGCGCCTGGGAGCTGGCCCGCGCCTATCCGCATCGCTGGGCAGCCATCGCCATCGCCTCCGGCGGCATCTTCTGGAGCTACGCCCCGGAGCGCTGGCAACAATCCGCCACCCTTCCCGCCGACTACGCCCGCCCCCTCGGCCGCACCCCCGTCTGGCTCTTCCACGGCACCGAGGACCCGGTCGTCCCCGTCCGCGAGAGCGAGCTCATGTACGACGCGCTCAAAGCCGCCGGCGGCCACGTCCGCCTCTGGCTCTACCAGGGCATGAAGCACGACAGCTGGTCCCGCGCCTACAACGAGCCGGAGCTGCCCCGCTGGCTGCTCAGCCATCGCGCCCTGCCGGTGCTGGCAACCGCGCCCGCCGCGGCCGCTTCCGGCCCCGCTCCCGCCCCCGCAGGCACGGAGTTCGCCGAGCGCCTCGTCATTCCCTTCCATCCCCCCGCCATCAAGCTCACCCCCGCCCAGCTTGACGCCCTCGCCGGCCAGTACGACGACAAGAGCGGCCGCCCCAACATCACCCTCTTTCACCAGGGCGACGCCCTCTTCGAAAAAAATCTGCAGGGCGAGATTGCCGAGCTAGGCGCCGAGTCGCCCACCATCTTCTTCTACGTCAACGGCTCCGCAACCACCCGCCTCCTCTTCGAGCGCGACCCCCAGGGCCAGGTCACCCTCGTCCTCCGCGACGACCGCCACGAAGAGCGCTGGGAGAAACAACCCGCCCCGCCCGTCCGCTAGGGCATATCGACATATACTGGCACGCCAGCGACGGGAGCCATTTTTTTCTCAGTTCGAGGAGTGCGGAGCGACGCCGGGTGCCCCATCCATTCCGCAGCCCCATCGCGGAATGGGTGGGAAAGCACAAACCTCCTGGGAGCGAAAAGCGAGTCCGCCGCAGCGAACTCCAAGCTATGGTTGCACCACTAGATCCTCAGCCAGCGTAAAGTGCACAATCGACTCCGCCGGAATATTCAGGTCGCGGTTGCCGGTCCCCCCCGCCAGAGCCGTTCCCGCGCCGCCGCCCACCAGGCCTCCGACCACCAGCCCCACGCCGCCCGTGGCAATGCCGCCCACCAGCATGCCCAGCCCGGCCCCGCCGCCAATCAGCGCCGTCGACCGTTTGCCCTTGCCCTTCTTGCTCTCTGCCAGGTCCCTGGTCGTTAGCGGATACTCGGTCCCGTTCAGCGTCAGCGACGCCAGCCGCAGCTCCAGCAGCGACCGTCCCTTGAAATGCCCGCGCCTGTGCGCCACCACCACCGCTCCGCTCACCGTCGCACCCTTCGGCACAAGCACGTTGCCATCGCTGGCCAGCACCGGGTCCACAATCTCACCCGTAAATTTGTCCCCCGCCAGGCTCGTCTTCACGCTGATCCGCTGATCGATGCGGATCGCCAGCGCCGTCCCCGCCGGAATCGTCACATTCACCGGAACCGGTGGCGCGGGCACAGCCGACACCGTCGGCCCCGCAGCAGCGGGAGCCGCCTGCCCCACCACCGCCGGCGTCACCGTGGTTGTTATCGCCTCCGCGGTCTGCCCCGCCCCCGGAGGCTGCACCACGGTCGTCGTCGTCGCCCCGGTCTTGTCCACCGTCACCACCTGCTGCGCCTGCCCGGTCTTCGCCGCCTGCTGTTTTGCCTGCTCCAGCGCCTTCTCCTGCTTCGACGCGCACCCGCTCAACGCTACCATCGCCACGACCACAATCCCTGCCGCCAGCAATCGCGATGCCCCGCCACGCTTCATCACCTTCCAATTCGCCATGCCTGCCCCTCTTTCTCAATATTTTCTCGATGGAATCTTCTTTTGATGGGATGCAGTTCCCCGCCATCAGGCTGTCTCCAAAACGGGCAGAAGCCACGCGCCTTCCTGCAAGCGAATGGCGCGTCCGCCTGGCGGAACGAAATTCTGGCCTGGTTCGTAGTACTCTCTATTGCAGTCGAGGAGGCGCCATGTTTTGCAGCGGATGTGGTCAGGCTCTAGCCGCAGGTCAGCCGGTGTGCGCGCAGTGCGGCCGCCCAGCCGCGCCCGTCGTTCCACCTATCCCGGGCATGCAATACGAGCTCGACAACTACGCGGCCAAGGTCAAGGCCCTCAGCGTCGTCTGGTTCATCTACGCCGGCTACTCCGTCCTCATGGGCGTGGCCGCGCTCACATTTGCCCACACCTTCTTCAACCACTTCGGCCCCTTCGCCAACGGCCCCTGGGCCCACGGTCCCTGGAATAACGGATTCGGGAATGACGGTTCCGGCCCCAACATCTGGCTCGGCCAGGCCATCTTCCACCTCGTCTGGGTCGCCCTGCTCGTCCGCTGCGCCCTGGCCCTGGTCACCGCCTGGGGACTGCACGAGCGCACCCAGTGGGGGCGCATCCTGGCCATCGTCGCCGCCATCCTCTCCCTCATCAAGTTCCCCTTCGGCACCGCCCTCGGCATCTGGACCCTGGTTGTCCTGCTCGGCTACCGCAACTCGACCCTCTACGAGCAGATCAGCTGGCCCCCGCAGCCCGGAATCAGGCCTTAGGGGCGCGCAGAAAGGCTCAACGGGAGGGGCAATATTGCTGTTCTCCAATTGCTGTACACCGTAAGCACGATGATAAGTGGCTTTTTCCTTAGGAGCTTGTTGAAATAGTCCTGGGTGTCCCCGCCTTTGAAGGGTACAGGCTTCAGCCCGTACATCAAGTTCTGCCTTTTCAGCAGCGGGCTTTAGCCCCCGAGGGAATCGAAAGCCAATTCGAGCTGTCCCAATCGCTTTTTCAACAAGTTCTTAGAAAAAGCCACCTTGCACGGAACCAAATAGAGCACATGAATGGGAGAACTGCTCTACCCCGGGTGCCCCTGGGCCCAGGTGCCGCAGACGCACTCAAATGAAGGCTGGGCCTTACTGGCTGCGGAAAATCAGTCGGCAGGGACCAAGAGTGTCAGGGCACGATCCGCCGCGGCGGATCGTGCCGCAAGTGGCACAAAATAAAGGCCGGGCCTCAGCCCCTGCTCCGTCGCTCCCAGTACCTCGGTTGTATTTGCTCCGGGCTACAGAAAAAGGACAACGCCCCCGGCTGAAGGCAGCGTTCCTTTGCTCCCTTGCAGGGATTGAAACACCCAGCACCCTCCGGAATTTCCAACCTGCAAATGGAGTTCTGGGAACCTGTCTCCTGTGCGTCTTTCCCTATTTCCTTTCCATCTCCTGGACCATATCCAGTGCATTCTGGATTAGAACCTCTCCCGTCATCTCCCCCAAAGAGGTCCGCGAGACATACTCATAGCGCGGAAAGCTCATGAAATCGACCTTGGTCAAAATGTACCCGAAGGCATCATTCGTCAAGCCGAAGAGAAAATTGTGCTCCCCCTTCATCTTCCGCTTCAGGTAAAACCCGATATTCGGCAGCGCTTCGCCCGGAATCGTCAGAATTTCCGCATCGCCCAACTTCACCAGGTTGATCTGCGTAGTCACGCTCCGGTCCGCCCCGTGCGGGTAATGCAGCGGCGAGTATTCCACCACCTGCCACATCTCCTCGGAATCCACCTGAAACTTCACCCGTCTCGACAGCACCGCCAGCGCCGGCTCGCGCTGCCACGGGGCTTCGTTCACCAGACGCAGAGCCTCGCTCCCGAGCAGTTTCCCGATCCGCTCGCACTCGCTCCACGTGGACTCGTCCTTCCAATAGCCGGCTACCGGATCTTTGGGCTGGTCCAGCACGCGGTTGTCGGCCGTCACCATGCCCCCTTGCGCGCTGTTCATGAACACCGCCACCCCGCCCGCCCGGCTCTCCACCAGATCGCACAGCGGACCCACCAGGTCGGGGCTCATGATTCCCTGATCGGAGCCCATGATCTCCGGATGAATTGCGTAGTTCACCAGCGTGCCGATCGCCTTGCCGTCTGCCAGGCTGCGCGCCTGCAGCACGCCCACCCGCCGGTCGTAGAGGTCCGGCGCGTAATAGTTGTAGGCGATGCGCCCCTCGGCAACCCCGCTCGCCACGCGCAACTCCGCCGGCTGCATATGGTCCAATGCTTCGTTGATCGCCGCGGCCGCCTGCTTGACCACAAAGTCCATATACTCGAGCGACCCTGTGTGTCCCCCTTGGCCATCCGGCAGCGCGTACGCGTCCGGAGCGCTGTGCGTGTGCGTCGACCCGATCAGGATGTGATCGGCGGGGATCCTCGGCACCAGCGCCCGCGCGCGATCCCCCAGCACCCCCGGAAAGCCGATCAGGTCCAGGCCCACCACCGCCAGCGTCTCCTTGCCCGACCGGAAAACCATCGCCCGGGCCATCAACTCGCCCTGTCTCCCCTTGGCCGGACTGGTCGGCCCCATCCCCCCCGTCAGCGGAAGCAGCGTATCGGGAGTAATGTTCCGTCGCGCTGCGCCCGTTTCAAAGGCCGGACGATTCTGCGCGTTGGCTTGCGCCGCCACGGCGATCATTACAAAATGAAAAGAAAAGGCTCGAACGCGCAGACATCGGCTCAGCATCGCTTCATTCCTCCCTATTGGAACAACCTCTGCGGTCCGTGAACGCGGGCACGCGCAGCAGCGGGCACTGGCGAAATTGACCTTTTCTTTCACGCAGGCAAAACAAATTCATCACCGTGCCCTCCAAGACCAGAACGGGCGCAAACACGCAGAAGCGCAAGCCTACCAAACAGCTAGATTTCCAATCTGCAACTGTACCATTAGGCCCCTCAGACAAACGCAGACCTTTGTTCGCACTCCCGCCGCGTGAGCCAAATCACACGCTCCCCTCACTGCCTGCCCTACAATAATCCCCATGAGCTTCCCAGAGACGCGCATGCGCCGCCTGCGCCGCACTGACAGTCTCCGTGCCCTGGTGCGCGAGACCACCCTCGATCCCGGCGACCTGATCTACCCCCTCTTCCTCTGCCCCGGCGAAGCCGTCCGCAAGCCCATCGGCTCCATGCCCGGCGTTTTCAACCTCTCCGTCGACGAGGCCGTCCGCGAAGCCGAACAAGCTGCCAGCCTCGGCATCGGCGGCCTGCTCCTCTTCGGCCTGCCCGAGACCAAAGACGAGCAAGGTACCGGCGCATGGGATGACGGCGGCATCGTCCAGCAGGGCCTCCGCGCCCTCAAGCAATCCGCCGCGTCCAAAAAGCTCGTCCTCATCGCCGACGTTTGCCTGTGCGAGTACACCAGCCACGGCCACTGCGGCATCGTCCAGGAAACCCCCGACGGCTGGACCGTCGAAAACGACCCCACCCTCGACCTGCTCGCCCGCACCGCCGCCAGCCTCGCCAAAGCCGGAGCTGACGTCGTCGCCCCCAGCGACATGATGGACGGTCGCGTCGCGGCCATCCGCGCCGCGCTCGACAAGCAAGGCTCGCTCGATACCCCCATCCTCAGCTACGCCTCCAAGTTCGCCTCCGCCTTCTACGGACCCTTCCGCGAGGCAGCCGACTCCGCGCCCCAGTTCGGCGACCGCCGCTCCTATCAAATGGATGGCGCCAACATCCGCGAAGCCATGCGCGAGATCGATCTCGACCTCGCCGAAGGTGCCGACATGATCCTCATGAAGCCGGCCATGCCCTACCTCGACGTCATCCGCACCGCCCGCGACCGCGTCGGCGTCCCCATCGGCGCCTACCAGGTCTCCGGCGAGTACTCCATGCTCCAGGCCGCCTTTGAAAAAGGCTGGCTCGACCGCGACCGCGCCATCCTCGAGTCGCTCGTAGGAATCCGCCGCGCCGGCGCCGACTTCATCGTCACCTACTTCGCCAAGGACGCCGCCAAACTCCTTGGCTAATTCTCTGCCCACGTCCGATCACGCCTACGCTGCGGCTTGGGAGCGCTATCGGCGCCTGCGGCTTCACCTGTGGGTAGCGTTCGCCTGCTTCGGCCTGAGTGGCCTTGCGATTGTGCTTTCTGGTCTGCCATCTCACCTCGGATGGACACCTTTTATCCCGTTCGCATTCTGGCTCTATTTCTTTGTTGCAATCAGCTGCTTGAAGCGGTTTCATTGCCCCCGCTGCAACAAGGAATTTGAAAGGCGACGGCCCAACAGGAAATATCCCGATCGGAATACATGCCCCCACTGCGGCCTCCCAAAATTTACGAACGAGTGAGCTTTGCCGGGTGCCCCATCCATTCCGCGCTTCTGGCGGAATGGGTGGGAAACCACGAACCCCCTGCGTGCGAATAGCGAGTCCGCCGCGGCGGACCCCACCGCAGGTGGCGTCCGCCCAACCGCAGGTGGGGTGACGAAATCGCTTTGCGCTGCGCCCTATCTATGCTCTTCTATCAACACCCGCCTATGCTCAATCGCCTGGAATCCTACTTCGAGTTCACCCGCCTGGGCACCAACTGGCGCACCGAAATCCTGGCCGGCGTAACCACCTTCCTGACCATGGCCTACATCGTCCTGGTCAACCCCGCCATCCTCTCCGCCTCCGGCATGCCTCTCGCCGCCGTCACCGCCGCCACCTGCCTGTCCGCCGCCTTCGGCTCCATCCTCATGGGCGTCGTCGCCCGCTACCCGATTGCATTGGCTCCCGGCATGGGCCTCAACGCCTACTTCACCTACACCGTCTGCCTCAAGATGCACATCCCCTGGCAGACGGCTCTGGGCGCGGTCTTTCTCTCCGGCGTCATCTTCCTTGCCCTCACCGCCGCCGGCATCCGGCAAATGATCCTCAAGTCCATCCCCCACGAGCTGTACGCCGCCGTCGCCAGCGGCATCGGCCTCTTCATCGCCTTCATCGGCTTCCGCAACGCCGGCCTGGTCGTCGGCGATCCGGCCACGCTCGTCGGCCTGGGCAACATCCGCAACCCCACCGCCGCGCTCGCCCTGCTCGGCCTCCTGCTCATGGTCGCGCTCGAAGTCAAAAAAGTCCGCGGCTCCATCCTCATCGGCGTGCTCACCATCACCGGCATCGCCTGGGCTCTCGGCCTGGTCCACTGGACGCCTGCTCCCGGCGGCTTTCACGCCCTCGCCGCCACCGCCTTCCAGCTCGACATCCGCGGCGCGCTCAACAAGGGCCTGCTCGAAATCGTCTTCGTCTTCTTCTTCGTCGATCTCTTTGACAATCTGGGCACCCTGGTCGCCGTCACCAAGCGCGCCGGCCTCATCTCCGCCGACCACTCCATCCCCCGCCTCAACAAAATCCTGTTCGCCGACGCCACCGCCACCGTCTTCGGCTCCCTTACCGGAACCTCCACCGTCACCAGCTACGTCGAGTCCACCGCCGGCGTCATGGCCGGTGGCCGCTCCGGCGTCACCGCCATCGTCACCGGCCTGCTCTTCCTGGGAGCCATCGGGGCCGCGCCCTTTGTCGGCATCGTCCCCTCCGCCGCCACCGCGCCCGCGCTCATCCTCGTCGGCTCATTAATGATGGCCACCATCACCGAGATCCGCTGGACCGATCCCCTCGTCGCCGTCCCCAGCTTCCTCACCCTGGTCCTCATCCCGCTCACCTACTCCATCGCCAACGGTCTCGGCTTCGGCATCATCGCCTGGGCCGTCCTGCACCTGGTCACCGGCCACTACCGCCGCCAGGACTGGCTCCTCTACATCCTCGCCGCCCTCTTCCTCGCCCGCTTCATCTACCTCGGCGCAAGCTAGAATGTCCTCAGGCGCTCACCTGAGCAACGGAGGCAGAAATCCATGCCCTGGTACCACTACCTCTCCTACTTCTTCGGCGGAGCATTCCTCGCCAACGCCCTGCCCCATCTCGGCAACGGCCTCTCCGGCCGCCCCTTCCAGAGCCCCTTCGCCAAGCCGCCCGGCCAGGGCCTGTCCTCCTCAACGGTGAATGTCCTCTGGGGCAGCTTCAACCTCGCCGTGGCCTACGGGCTCATCCTCCGCGTCGGTGTCTTCAGCCTGCGCAACACCTGCCAGGTCCTTGCCGCCGGCGCCGGCTTTCTCCTCCTCGCCGTCTTTTCAGCCTGGACCTTTGGCCGCTTCCACGGTGGAAATCTGAAATAGCAAGACGCCCACTCCATGCGACTCCACTCCCAGCTCCGCGTCCTCCTCGCCCTGCTCCTCTGCGCAGCCGCCGCCCCCGCCCCCGCCCAGACCACCGACACCTACGACGTCCTCCAGTCCTACCCCCACGACACCCAGGCCTTCACCCAGGGCCTCATCTACCTCGACGGCCATCTCTACGAGAGCACCGGCATCCGCGGCCAGTCCTCCCTGCGCATGGAAGACCTCACCACCGGCAGCATCCTCAAGTTCCACGAGGTGCCCAGCGACTACTTCGCCGAAGGCCTCACCAACTGGGGAAGCACCCTCATCCAGCTCACCTGGGAAACCCACCTCGCCCTCGTCTACGACCGCGCCACCTTCCAGCAGCTCCGCACCTTCTCCTACACCGGCGAGGGCTGGGGCCTCACCCAGGACGGCAAATCCCTCATCCTCTCCGACGGCACCGCCCAGCTCCGCTTCCTCGACCCCGCCACCTTCCACGAGCTGCGCCGCATCACCGTTCGCGACCACGGCAAACCCATCACCCAGCTCAATGAGCTCGAGTACATTCACGGCCAGGTCTTCGCCAACATCTGGCACTCCGACCGCATCGCCCGCATCGACCCCGCCACCGGCCGCGTCGTCAGTTGGATCGACCTCTCCGGCCTCCTGCCCAAGAGTGAGCGCTCCAACCCCGAAGCCGTCCTCAACGGCATCGCCTGGGACGAGCAGAACCAGCGCCTCTTCGTCACCGGCAAGCTCTGGCCCAGAATCTTTGAAATCCGCATCCTCCCCGCCCGGAAAACTCCACCGCCGCACCCCGCCCACTAGGACCTGTTAACACTACCAGGCCCTAGCTACCCGATTCCAAAGTTCACAACACAAAAGCCACTGTCATCCTGAACAAAGTGAAGGATCTGCGGTTGTTCTTGATTGACCGGAACTTCACAGACACCACACTATGGCTGCAATGGCCGCAGAAATACTCAACGGCAGAGGCTAGAAGTGTCAGGGCACGACTTCAGTCGCGCCGTAAACGGCACCAAAAAAGATTGGGCTTTAGCCCCTGCGGTATGCTTCTTGAGAATCAAAGCCGCAACAACGCATTTTTCCGCAGCC
>Ga0302279_10002646_pt1 | contig 23327 bp, 21 predicted proteins | sample III_Bog_N3_3_FD_194541 | JGI IMG/M metagenome (GOLD analysis project Ga0302279, IMG submission 194541) | Peat permafrost microbial communities from Stordalen Mire near Abisko, Sweden - III_Bog_N3_3 | ecosystem: Environmental > Terrestrial > Soil > Wetlands > Peat | place: Sweden: Abisko...
CGTCGAACAACTTGGGCTGACCCGGTTCCTCTGGTGGCTGACTGGTCGGAGCGCTCATCAGTCCTTAACGGACCAGCCCTTCGGTTCGTTCACAGCTTCTGAGCGGATCGATGCGCACGGGCGCGCGCGGCGCTTCCGCGGGGGCGCGCCGTACGCGCCGCCGGTAGAATGGAGCCCATGTCGCTGCCATCCAGCCTCCGTCCCGTCCCCTGCCGCTGGCACGCCGCCACGCGGCGCCAGGCCACGCGCGACCGAATTATTCGCGGGCTCGCCTGAGCCCGCCAAGACCGCGCGCGTCTTCGCCGCGGTCATCCGGCACCTTTGCCGTCGTGCTCGACGGCTCCCCGCACCGCCCTTCGCGCGCCGCCCGACGACGCGCCACCGCCATGACCGCCGACACCGACAAGACCAGCTCCGCCACCGACTACCGCGCGACGCTCAACCTGCCCGACACCCCGTTCCCGATGCGCGGCGACCTGCCCAAGCGCGAACCGGGCTGGGTGCAGCATTGGGAAAAGGAAGGCCTGTACAAGCGCCTGCGCGACGCGCGCGTCGGCAAGCCGCTGTTCGTGCTGCACGACGGGCCGCCCTACGCCAACGGCCAGATCCACATGGGCCACGCGGTCAACAAGATCCTCAAGGACATGATCGTCAAGACGCGCCAGCTGATGGGCTACGACGCGCAGTACGCGCCGGGCTGGGACTGCCACGGCCTGCCCATCGAGAACGCGATCGAGAAGGAGTTCGGCCGCAAGTTGAGCCGCGACGACATGCAGGCCAGGAGCCGCGCCTTCGCCACCGCGCAGATCGGCCAGCAGATGGTCGACTTCAAGCGCCTGGGCGTCATCGGCGACTGGGAGCATCCGTATCGCACGATGGACTTCGCCAACGAGGCCGGCGAGCTGCGCGCGTTCAAGCGCGTGATCGAGCGCGGCTTCGTCTATCGCGGCCTCAAGCCCGTGTACTGGTGCTTTGACTGCGGCTCGTCGCTGGCCGAGTTCGAGATCGAATACGCCGACAAGAAGAGCTTCACCATCGACGTCGGCTTCAAGTGCGCCGAGCCCGCCAAGCTCGCCGCCGCGTTCGGCCTGCCGTCGCTGGCCAAGGACGCGTTCGTCGTCATCTGGACGACCACCCCGTGGACGATCCCGGCCAACCAGGCGCTCAACCTGAACCCGCAGCTGGAGTACAGCCTGGTCGACACCGAGCGCGGCCTGCTGCTGCTCGCGTCCGCGCTGGTCGACAAGTGCCTGGAGCGCTACGGCCTCACGGGAACGGTGGTCGCCACCACGCGGGGCCAGAACCTCGACGACATCCGCTTTCGCCATCCGTTTGCCGAAGTGGACCCGGGCTACGACCGCCTGTCGCCGATCTACCTGGCCGACTACGCCACCGCCGACGACGGCACCGGCATCGTCCACTCGTCGCCCGCCTACGGCGTGGATGACTTCAACTCGTGCATCAGCCACGGCATGAAGCTCGACGACATCCTCAACCCGGTGCAGGGCAGCGGCGTGTATGCGCCGGAGCTGCCGCTGTTCGGCGGCCAATTCATCTGGAAGGCGCAGCAGGCCATCGTCGACGCGCTGCGCGACGCCGGGCGGCTGCTCGCCACCTCGCAGATCACGCACAGCTATCCGCACTGCTGGCGCCACAAGACGCCGGTGATCTACCGGGCCGCGGCGCAGTGGTTCGTGCGCATGGACGAGGGCGAGGGCGTGTTCACCAAGGACAAGGCGCCGGCCACGCTTCGCCAGTTGGCGCTCGCGGCCATCGACCAGACCACGTTCTATCCCGAGAACGGCAAGGTGCGCCTGCGCGACATGATCGCCGGCCGGCCCGACTGGTGCATCAGCCGCCAGCGCAGCTGGGGCGTGCCGATCCCGTTCTTCCTGCACAAGGATTCGGGCGAGCTGCATCCGCGGACGATGGAGATCCTCGACCAGGCGGCCGACATCGTCGAGCGCGGCGGCATCGAGGCGTGGAGCCGCGTGACCGCCGAGGAGATCCTAGGCGCCGACGCGCCCGACTACACCAAGAGCACCGACATCCTCGAGGTCTGGTTCGACTCGGGCTCCACGTTCTTCCACGTGCTGCGCGGCACGCACGCCGGCACGCCGGAGCACCCGGGCTTCCATCCGGACGGCCCGGAGGCCGACCTGTACCTCGAAGGCCACGACCAGCACCGCGGCTGGTTCCACTCGTCGCTGCTGCTGGCCTGCGCGCTGTACGGCCGGGCGCCGTACCGCGGGCTGCTCACGCACGGCTTCACGGTGGACAGCCAGGGCCGCAAGATGAGCAAGTCGCTCAAGAACGGGGTCGATCCTCAGGAAACCAGCGCCAAGCTGGGCGCCGAGATCATCCGCCTGTGGGTGGCCGCGTCGGACTACTCGGGCGACATCGCCGGCGACGACAAGATCCTCGCGCGCGTCGTCGACGGGTATCGCCGCATCCGCAACACGCTGCGCTTCCTGCTGGCCAATACCAGCGACTTCGACGCCGAGACCGACGCCGTCCCGCTGGCCGACCTGCTGGAGATCGACCGCTACGCGCTCGCCCGCGCGGCGCAGCTGCAGGCCGACATCCTCGGCCACTTCCAGGTCTACGAGTTCCACCCGGTCGTCTCCAAGCTGCAGATCTACTGCTCGGAAGACCTGGGCGCGTTCTACCTGGACGTGCTCAAGGATCGCCTGTACACCACCGCGCCCAAGTCGTTCGCGCGCCGCTCGGCGCAGACCGCGCTGTGGCACATCACGCACGCGATGCTGCGCTGGATGGCGCCGATGCTCAGCTTCACTGCCGAGGAAGCGTTCCCGGTGTTCGCGCCGGGCGCCTCGTTCTCCATCTTCACGGAGACGTTCTGGCACCTCGAGAGTGGTGATGCGGCGTTGATCGCCAAGTGGGATCGGGTGCACGCGATCCGCGAGGCGGCCAACAAGGCGATCGAGGAAGTGCGCAAGGCCGGCGGCGTCGGCTCGTCGCTGCAGGCCGAGCTGGTGATCGCCGCCAATTCCGAGGACCGCGTGCTGCTGGCCTCGCTGGGCGACGACCTGAAGTTCGTCACCATCACGTCGGCCGTGTCGGTGGTCGAAGGCGACGAGCTCCAGGTCACGGTCACGCCGTCGACCGCCCCGAAGTGCGAGCGCTGCTGGCACTGGCGCACCGACGTCGGCGCGGACGCGTCGCATCCGACCATCTGCGGACGTTGCACCAGCAACCTGTTCGGAACGGGCGAAGTTCGCAGCGTGGCCTGATCGGGCTCGGCGGGGGTGGATCCGCGACTTCGCGCAGGATGACAAAGTTGGCGGGGCAAGGAAATTGCCTCGCTGAAGACCAGCCTCGCGGCGCCGCCGCGCGAGGCTGTCACGCCTCCCCTGTCATCCTGCGCGCAGTCGCAGGATGACAGGACTGGCAGCGCGAGGCTTTAGTCCAGGCTCCAGACGTACTCCACGTCCGCCGTGCCGCCCACCGGATGGCCCTGTTCGTCGGTGCCCGGGGTCGCCGGGCATTGCGCCAGGGCCTCGGCGGCCGCGCGGTCCATCAGCCGATGCTCGCGCGTCGCGCCGGAGGACTGCAGGATCTGCACTCCGCCGATGTGCCCCTGCGCATCCACGTTGAAGCGCAGGCGCGAGACGCCGGTGGCACCGGCGCGCTGCGCAGCGGCGGGATAGCTCGGGCGGCACTGGGCGGCGCCGGCGTTCAGCGACGCGTGGCGTGGCGTGAAGCGCGGAAGCGCTGGCTGGTGCACGGTGTCGTCGTCGCCCCGCGAGGGCCCGTCGACGTCGGTCCTGGTCAAGCGATCGTCCGTCTTGCCAGTGACCGTGTCGCGCACCGGATCGGGCACGATGGGAAGCGTCGGGATGACGAGCGGCTGTTGCCTGGGCAGCGTCTGCTCCACCTTGGGCAGTGCCGTCGGCTCCTTGTGCACGGGCGGCGTCGGATCGAGCGGCCTCACGACGGGAGGCTCCACGTGCGAAGGCGTCGTCGCCAGCTTGGCCGACACCAGCGCCACCGCCAGCAGCACGTGCAGCCCGACGACGATGAACAGGCCGACCGGATGGCGGTCGGTGCGGCGCTGCGAAAGGGCGAAGTTCATGCGGAGTCCTCCAGGTGTGACCAACAGGGGATGCGCCATCCGTCCAAGCCGGAAAATGGCGCTCGTCTCGATGAAACGTGCCGGATGTCGAAAGAGGGTGAACGAGCCGAAAAAAACGCTTTCGGTCGCATTTCCTCCGACGCCATCGCCGTTGTTTCAGTTTTAAGCGAGTAAACCGATGGCGGTCAATGCGTGGACACCACTTTTTTCCTACGTCTGTTAACGTTTTCAGACCCCCAACAACGGATAAAGTAGGAACTTTTGCACGCGGCGGCGGCGCTGCCGCTCTTTTGCCCTTTCCAGCGACTCCATGGCCACCCGTTCCCTGTCCCGTTCCGCCGGCAACAGCCCTTCGATGTGGCTGTGGCTGGGCATTGCCTTGGCGGTGGTGCTGCTCGACCAGTTCGCCAAGGCGCTGATCGCCGGCGACTTCCGCCTCGGCGAAGCACGCTACGTCACTTCCTGGTTCGACGTGGTGCGGGCCGAGAACCACGGCATGGCCTGGTCGCTGCTGGAGCACGCTGGCGGCTGGCAGCGCTGGTTCTTCATCGTCCTGGCGCTGGCCGCGTCGGCGTTCATGCTCTGGATGCTGCGCGCCAAGGGCACGCAGAAGCTGTTCTCGTTCGCGCTCGCGATGGTGCTGGGCGGCGCCCTGGGCAACGTCATCGACCGCATCACGCGCGGCGCGGTGATCGACTTCATCTCGCTGCACTGGCACGACGCCTACACCTTCCCGGCGTTCAACCTCGCCGACAGTGCGATCACGCTGGGCGCGATCTGCCTGCTGATCGACGAATTCCGGCGCGTGCGCCAGGGGTGACGACAGTGAGCCGCCCGGCCGCCCGAAGGCGAACAGACCGCAGCCCGCAGGACGGAGGTTTCCTGATGCGCCGGCCGCCCCTCCCCCTGCTCGCGAGCGCCGCCGCCTTCCTGTTCGCGCTGTCGGCGCCCACGGCGCGCGCCGCCCTGCCCGCCGGCTTCGCCGCCAACGACCTCGAGGCGATGACCAGCGTCGAACTGCGCGAGCGCATCGCACACGGCGGCACCACCGTCATCGTGCCGATCGGCGGCACCGAGCAGAACGGCGCGCACATGGTGCTGGGCAAGCACAACGTGCGTGCGCACGTGCTCGCCGACCGCATCGCCGATGCGCTGGGCAACGCCGTCGTCGCGCCGACGATCGCCTACGTGCCCGAAGGCAGCATCCATCCGCCCGCGGCGCACATGAAGTACACCGGCACGATCTCGGTCCCGGACGCCGTGTTCGAAGGCCTGCTGGAGGCCACCGCGCGCAGCTTCAAGCAGCATGGCTTCAAGGACGTCGTCTTCCTGGGCGACCACGGCGGCTACCAGTCGGATCTGACGCAGGTGGCCGACAAGCTCAATCGCGAATGGGCGCGCGATCCGGCCTGCCGCGCGCACGCGCCGCTCGAGTACTACCGCATCACGCAGACGGCCTACGTCGCCGCGCTGAAGGCGCACGGCGTCTCCGACGCGGAGATGGGCTCGCACGCCGGGCTGGCCGACACCGCCCTGGCGCTGGCCGTCGATCCCGCGCTGGTGCGCCAGGACAAGCTCGCCGGCCCGTATCCGGCCGGCGTCACCGGCAATCCGAAACGCGCCAGTGCCGAGCTCGGCGAACTGGGCACAAAATTGGTCGTCGAGACGACCGTCGCCGCAATCCGCAAGGAAACGCAGGCGCCCCGTTGAACCTCCCATCGCCGCACCCCGATCCGATGCCCGTCGCCGTCGACTATCCGATGCTGCCGCTGCTGGACATGACGCTCTTTCCCGGGAGCGAGACGTCGTTGTTCGTAGGCCGTGCGTTGTCGCGCGCATCCGTCGAGGCCGCCGTCGCGGGCAACGGGCAGCTGGTGGTGGTGCGCCAGCGCGAGTTCGGGACCCTGGAGTTCACCGCCACCGACCTGCATACGGTGGGCACGCTGGCCACCGTCACGGCGCTCACGCGCCTGCCCGACGGCACGCTCAAGATCAACGTCTCGGCGCACGGCCGCGTCTCGGTCGATTCGGTGCGCCGCGCCGACCACTTCCGCGTCTTCGCCACCACCTTGCCCACGCCCGCGTGCCCGCCCGTGCGCTCCGCGCGCCTGCGCGCCGCGCTGCTGCGCCGGGTCGGCAGCGCGCTGCCGCCCGAGCAGATCGCCATCCTGCGCGAGGTGCCTGAGGCCGGGCGCCTGGTCGACACGCTGATGCCGATGCTGGCCACGCCGAGCGCGCGCAGCATCCATCCGCACCACTCGCTGCACCAGGGCCTGCTGGAGAAGCTGGATGGCGAACAGCGGCTGCTCAAGCTGATGAAGATGCTGCCGCACAACCGCCGCGCCGAAGTGCCGGGCAGCGCCGACTTCACGCAGGCGCTCGTGCTGCCCGGGTTCGACCCGGCCGGCGAACCGCAGGCCCGCACGACGGCCGACGGCAGCCTGTGGCTGGTCTTCAGCGCGATGCCGCCGTCATGGTTCCGGCCCAACGAGGCCGCCGGTCCGCTGGGCCCCTGCACCGACCTGGATCGCCTGCTGGAACGCGCGACCGGCTGTCCGGTCTTCTGGGACAGCCTGAAGCTGCTCCTGATCGACAACCCGAAGCCCGACACCGTCGCGCGCATCGAGCGCTTCCTGCGCGGCGTGCGCCAGGGCTGGGCGACCGCGACCAACTGACGCGTCCGCACGCCGCTCATCAATTGCGGACATTCTTCCGCTTTTCGGGGTTGGCAGCGACCACCTTACAAACGTAAGCATTTGAAACACGGAGAATCGTGAGCGATGCGGGGCCGTCGGCCACGCACGTTCCACGGCGCGCTGTCCACGCGGGATCCGATAGCGCGCACTGCCTGGTTCAACATGCTGTTCTCGCGCAACAAGCCCCAGTGGCTCTACGTCGCCATGCCTGCCGCCTACCTGGTGGCGGGCGTCATCGTCATGGCCTGCCTGCGCAACACGCTGGGACTGGCCAGCGGATGCCTGCTGATGGCGGCCGCGGTCGCCATTGTCGTGTCGCGTTCCCTCGGCGCGCGCCACTTCCGCCAAGCCGAGCCCAGCCGCCAGTCGTCCATCCTGGCCCCGCCGAGCCGGCTCGCGGCAACCACCGAATTCGTGCGCGCGATCGTGCCGCCCAAGCTCGGCCACAAGGACATCGACCGCCAGCATCGCAGCCTCGCGTCCCGCGCGGCGACGCTGCGCGTGGCCTACGCGCACAACGACGACCTGGCCGACCTCGAGCTGCTGATCCACGAGCTGATCGACGCCGTCGCGCACCACCTGAACGCCGAGATCCATGCGATGGGCCGGCTGGGCGTGTCGCGCCCCGACGCCGACGTGGAAGCCGATCGGATGCAACTGGCCAGCGCGGAGTACGACTTCGACCTGTACCGTTCGGGCGGCATGACGCTGGAGGCACTGATCGACCGCGTCGCCGGGCCGCTGGTCGCGGGCCACCTGATGCGCAACCATCCGCCCCTGCCGTCGATGGAATCGCTGCTCAAGCAGTTGCGCGAAGTCAACGCCGCGAGCTGAGAATCCGCCGCCACGGGGACGGCGCCCGGGCAAAACGCGGCGAGAATCTGGTCCGACACGACGCGTCGTCGGCCACGGAACGTTCCTGGCCCCGGCGCCTCGAACCCCGTCCCCCGACACGAAGCCCGCCCTCATGAATGCCATTCTCCGCAGCGCCGCGCCGCTGCTCGCGACCCTTGCGCTGGCCGCGCCGCTGACCCCGCACGCCGCAGACGCGGCGCACACCGTCGCCACGGTGCCCGGCATGCCGCCGGTGGTCGACCCGAACAATCTCTACAGCGAGACCGCCGGCCCCGAGCACCTCAGCCCGGCGCTGAAGGAAGACCTCGTGCGGGTGTACGTGCCCAACCTGCGCGGCAATTCGGTCAGCGTGATCGACCCGGCCAAGATGAAGGTCGTCGATACCTTCAAGGTAGGCCAGAGCCCGCAGCACGTGGTGGTGGGCTACGACCTGCGCACGCTGTGGGCCGCCAACAATGCCGAGCGCAGCGCCAACGGCAGCCTGACGCCGATCGATCCGCGCACCGGCAAGCCGGGCAAGGCGATCTCCGTCGACGATCCGTACAACATGTACTTCACGCCGGACGGCAAGTCGGCCATCGTCGTCGCCGAGGCGCGCCACCGCCTCGACTTCCGCGATCCGAAGACGATGGCGATCCAGTACCAGATCGACGCGCCCAAGTGCGGCGGCATCAACCACGCCGACTTCTCCATCGACGGCAAGACCGCGTTCTTCACCTGCGAGTTCGACGGCTCCATCGCCAAGATCGACCTGGTCGAACGCAAGGTGGCCGGCTACCTGGTGCTGCCGATGCCCTCCACGCGACTGAAGGACAAGTTCGTCGCCAACGGCGGCCCGACGACCGAGGTGTGCACGTCCAAGAAGGGCATGCCGCAGGACATCCGCTTCTCGCCCGACGGCAAGAAGCTGTACGTGGCCGACATGGAGGCCGACGGCGTGCACGTGATCGATGCCGCCGCGTTCAAGGAGACCGCGTTCATCTCCACCGGCGTGGCCGCGCACGGCCTGTATCCGAGCCGCGACGGCAAGAAGCTCTACATCGCCAACCGCGGCTCGCACCGCATCCACGGCCCGCGCCACGGCCCCGGCAGCGTCGCGGTGATGGACTTCGCCAGCGAGAAGATCGTCGCCACCTGGCCGGTGCCTGGAGGTGGCAGCCCGGACATGGGCAACGTCACCGCCGACGGCAAGTACCTGTGGCTCTCGGGCCGCTACGACGACGTCGTCTACCGCTTCGACACCGCCTCCGGCGCGGTGCAGCAGATCGCCGTCGGCCAGGAACCGCACGGCTTGACCGTGTGGCCGCAGCCGGGGCGGTACTCGCTGGGGCACACGGGCAACCTGCGCTGAGGCAGGTCGCGCGACCGCTTCGATGACGACCGTCCCGACGCACCGCCTGCGCCCGGCCACCGAGGCCGACCTGCCCTTCCTGCTGGCGCTGCGCCTGGCCACGATGGCGCCGCACTTCGAGCGCCAGGGCATCGCGTTCGGCGAGGAACTGCACCGGCAACGCGCCGAGTTCAGGCTCGACGCCGCGTCCATCATCGAGATCGACGGCCGGCCCGCCGGGCTGCTCAAGGTGCTGCGCGACGGCACGGCCTGGACTGTGGAGCAGATGCAGGTCGCGTCCGATCACCAGGGCGCCGGACTCGGCGCTGGGCTGCTGCGCATGGTGATCGCCGAGGCGCGCGCGGCGGGCGCGTCGCTGCACCTGAGCGTGCTCAAGCGAAACCCTGCGGCGCGGCTGTACACGCGGCTCGGCTTTCGCACGCGAAACGAGTCGGAACACTCGTACAAGATGACGCTCGTCGACGACGCGGAACCCGCGATCCGCTGAGCCCCGAGGGGTCTGGCTCCGGCCCGACCATGGCGACTGCGGCGCACCTGCCCCTGGCCGGTGCCTGGCCCCGATCGTGGACCAAGCCGAGCTGGGTCAGGCACCCGCCTGAATCGCAACAGCTGGCGATCGGCGAAGTCTGGCGGGAGCCAGACCCCTGACCGCTCGCGCTCGCCCGCGCGTCACGCGAGCAACACGCTGCATCCCGTCGTCCTCCGCGCCTCCAGGTCGCGATGCGCCTGCGCCGCCTGCGCCAGCGGGTAGCGCTGGTCGATGCGGATCCGCACCGTGCCGTTGCGAACGACCTCGAACAGCTCGTCGGCCATCACCTGCGTGCGCTCGCGCGAGCACAGGTGCGTGAACAGCGTCGGCCGCGTCAGGTACAGCGAGCCTTTGGCAGCCAGCGTGTTCGGCGCGAACGGCGGCACCGCGCCCGATGCGTTGCCGAACACCGCCATCAGGCCGAACGGGCGCAGGCAGTTCAGCGAGCCGTCGAAGGTGTCCTTGCCCACCGAATCGTAGACCACCTTGACGCCCTTGCCGCCGGTGATCTCCTTGACGCGATCGACGAAGTTCTCGCTGCGGTAATTGATCATGTGCGCGGCGCCGTACTCCTTGGCGAGCGCGCATTTGTCGTCCGAGCCGGCCGTGCCGATCAGCTCGAAGCCCAGCGCCTTGGCCCACTGGCAGGCGATCAAGCCGACGCCGCCCGCGGCGGCATGCCACAGGATCGCGTCGCCCGGTGCCAGGCCCTCGACCGGCAGCGTGCGCCGCAGCAGGTAGTCCACCGTCAGGCCCTTGAGCATCATCGCGGCGCCGGTCTCGAAGTCGATGGCGTCGGGCAGCTTGCACACGTGCAGGGCGTCGAGCACGCGCACCTGGCAGTAGCCGCCGGGCCTGGGCGCGGCGTAGGCCACGCGGTCGCCCGCGGCCAGATGGGTGACGCCCTCGCCCACCGCCTCGACCACGCCGGCGCCCTCGCCGCCCGGCGTCAGCGGCAGCGGGTTCGGGTACAGGCCGGTGCGCTGGTAGACGTCGATGAAGTTGATGCCGCAGGCGTGGTGGCGCACGCGCACTTGCCCCGGGCCGGGTTCGCCCACCTCGACGTCGACGAGGCGCAGGACTTCGGGGCCGCCGAATTCGCGGATCTGGATCGCCTGGCTCACGGGTGGCCTCCTGCACGTCGTTGGGGTGCGGCCGGTTTTAGCACGGGCGGCTTGTCCTTGGCGGCGGCCCGGGGCGGGGTTGGCGCTTGCAGGCGTCGCGGAATCGCCTCGGCCAGGAAGTCGTAGACGCGCTTGACGACCCCATTGCCGCGCAGCTCACGGTGCACCGTCAGCCAGCACGGCAGCGGGGGAATGGGCAGCTCCGGCATCACGCGCTGCAACGACGGCCACAGCGCGGCCCAGTAGTCGGCGGCAAAGCCGATGCCGCCGCCGGCGGCGATCAGCTGCGCGTTGGCGAGCTGGTCGTCGGTGCGCAGCGCGAAGTTCGCGCGCGTCATCGCCAGGCCCAGGCGGGCCATGCCGCGCAGGATCGCGTCGTCCTTGTCGTAGCCGATCAGGCGGTGGCGCGCCAGTTCGGCCCCGGTGCGCGGCATGCCGTTGCGCGCCAGGTAGTCGGCATGCGCCCACGCGCCGATGGCCACTTCGCCCACCTTGCGCGCGATCAGCGAGCCCTGGTCGGGCCGCACCATGCGGATGGCGATGTCGGCCTCGCGGCGCAGCAGGTTCTGCACGGCGTTGGACGACACGATCTCCAGCGCGATGCCCGGCTCCGTGCGCTGGAACTCGACCACCAGCGGCGGCAGCAGCCAGCTGGAGACGACCTGGCTCGCGGTGATCCGCACGGTGCCGCGCGTGGCCTCGCGCCCGCGCGCCACGCTGCGCGCCAGCGCCTCGGCCGCGGCCTGCATCTGGCGCGCCGCCGGCAGCACCTCCATGCCGGCGGCGGTGGGTCGCACGCCGCGGCCGGTGCGCTCGAACAGCGCCACGCCCAGTTGCGATTCCAGCTCGGCCAGGTGGCGCGAGAGCGTCGGCTGGTGGCCCTGCGTGGCGCGGGCGGCGGCGCTGACGCTGCCGGCGTCCATCACCGCCAGGTAGCTGCGCACCAGCGCCCAGTCGAGACCCTGCATTGGATCGGCCATACGGAAGTGTATAGCTGGTATCGACAAATCGATATTTTCCGATGCGCCTGTTTTTCGCACACTGGCCGCATCCCTTTCCAACCAGGAGATGTCCATGACCGACCACACCACCGCTCGGCGCCAATGCCGCGTGCTGATCCTCGGCGCCAACGGCCGCTTCGGCCTGGCCGCCGCCCAGGCCTTCGACGCCGCCGGCTGGGACGTGCTGGCCCAGGTGCGCCGTGCGCCCGCCGCCGGCATGCCGGCACGCGCGCAGATCGTGCCGCTGCCCACGACCGACATCGACGGCATCGTCGCCCGCGCCGCCGGCGCCGACGTGGTGGTGCACGCGCTCAACCCGTCGGACTACACGCGCTGGGCCGCCGAGCTGCTGCCGATGGCGCGCCAGGGCATGGACATCGCCGAGCGCCTGGGCGCCCGCTTTGCGCTGCCGGGCAATGTCTACAACTACGGCGCCGCGATGCCCGCCTTGCTGGACGCCAGCACGCCGCAGTGGCCCAGCACCCACAAAGGCCGGCTGCGCGTGCAGTTCGAGGACGAGCTGCGCCGCCGCGCGCCGCGGCTGCGCAGCGTCATCCTGCGCGCCGGCGACTTCTTCGGCGGCGGCACCGGCGTGTGGCTCGACCAGCTCATCGCCAAGGACGCCGCCAAGGGCCGCCTCGCCTATCCGGGCCCACGCGACGTGGCGCACGCCTGGGCCTACCTGCCCGACATGGCACGCGCCACGGTGGGCCTGGCCGAGCGGGGCGACCTGCCCGACCACGTCGACATCCCGTTCGAGGGCTACACGCTCACCGGCAATCAACTGCTGGACGCGCTGGAGGACGCGGTCCGCGCCCAGGGCCTGGGCCGCGCGCGGCCGATGCGCCGCGGCGGCGCGCCCTGGCCGCTGTTCCAGGTGATGGCCTGGTTCCTGCCGCTGTGGCGCGAGATCCTCGAGATGCGCTACCTGTGGACGACTCCGCACGGCTTGGACGGCCGCGCGCTGGCCCGCTGGCTGCCCGCGTTCCGTGCGACGCCGCTGCCGACGGCACTGCGCGCGAGCCTGGCCGAGCTCGGCATTGCGACAGCGCCGAACGCGACGCTCGCTGCAGCTGGCTGAGCAGGCTCAAGTCGCCGGCCGCGCCCGCGCCAGCAACCAGATCCCCGACAGCACGCACACCGTGCCGGCCGCGATCCAGGCGGTGAACGGCTCGCCCAGGATCACGATGCCCATCAGGATCGTGCTGAGCGGGCCCACCATGCCCGTCTGCGCCGCCACCGTCGCGCCGACGCGCTCGATGGCCATCATCACCATCAGCACAGGCAGGAAGGTGCAGGCGGTGGCGTTGAGCACCGACAGCCACAGCACCTCGGGCGCGACGTTGGCGGCAGCCAAGGGGCGCGTCAACACGAATTGAGCGAGGCACAGCACGCAGGCAACCGTCGTGGCCAGGCCGGTGAGCCGCAGCGATCCCAGGCGCCGGACCTCCTCGCCGCTGAACACGAGGTAGATCGCATAGCTGACCGCACTGCCGAACACCAGCGCCGCACCCCGCACCACATGGCTGCCGGCGATGTTCAGCTCGTGTCCGAACACCAGCAGCACGCCGGCGTAGCTGACCGCCAGCGCGAGCAGCTGCGGGCGCGCCACCGGCCGCTTGAAGACCACCCGGCCGAACAGCAGCACCAGCGTCGGGTTGAGGTACAGCACCAGGCGCTCGAAGCCGGCGCTGACGTAGGCCAGGCCCGCGAAGTCCAGGAAGCTCGCGAGGTAGTAGCCCGACAAGCCAAGGCCCGCAACGACGCGCCAGTCGCGCGTCGTGAGCCTGGGCTTGCCGCGCCCGGCCCACCATGCGAGGCCCACGAACAGCGGCAGCGCGAACAGCATGCGGTACATGATCAGCGTGACCGCATCGACGCCATGCCGGTAGGCGAGCTTGACGATGATCGCCTTGCCCGAGAACGCGATCGAGCCCGCGGTCGCCAGCGCCAGGCCCGGCCACAGGCGCGGCGGACGCTGCACCGGGGTGGTGGTGTCCAGCGTCGCGAGCGGGGGCATCGTGCCGGGTTCGGAGGCCATGCCCCAGCCTAGCGGCTTGCCACGCCAGCGCGATCGCGGCTGGGCAAGCACCGCTTCGTGAGGCCTACCTGGCGTTCCACTGAGGCGTGCAACGCAGCACTTCGTCCATCGTGGTCAGGCCCTCGGCCACCTTCATCAGGCCGGCCAGGCGCAGCGGGCGCATGCCCTCCAGCATCGCCTGGCGCTGCAGCTTGCCCACGTCCAGCGTCGGATGGATGGCGTCCTTGATCGGCTCGGACACCGGCATCAGTTCGTACAGTGCGGCGCGGCCACGGTAGCCGGTGTTGCGGCAGGCGCCGCAGCCCACCGGCTTCATCGGCCGCAGCCGACCGCCCAGTTTCCACGGGTGCGCGAGCTCCTCGATCAGCTTGGCGGTGTCGCCGGATTCGTCCGGCGCCTTGCACGCGGGGCACAGCGTGCGCGCCAGGCGCTGCGCCAGCACGCCGATCACCGTGGCCGAGATCAGGTATGGCGGCACGCCCAGGTCGACCAGGCGCGTGATGGCCGAGGGCGCGTCGTTGGTGTGCAGCGTGGAGAACACCAGGTGGCCGGTCAGCGAGGCCTGGATCGCCATCTCGGCGGTCTCCAGGTCGCGGATCTCGCCCACCATGATGATGTCCGGATCCTGGCGCATCAGCGAGCGCAGGCCGGTGGCGAAATCGAGGTCGATGCCTGGCTGCACCTGCGTCTGGTTGAACGCGGGCTCGATCATCTCGATCGGGTCCTCCACCGTGCAGACGTTCACCGACTCGGTGGCGAGCTTCTTGAGCGTCGAGTACAGCGTGGTCGTCTTGCCCGAGCCCGTGGGGCCGGTGACCAGGATGATGCCGTGCGTCTGGTTCATCAGCGTCTGCCAGCGCTCGGCCTCGGCAGTGGTGAAGCCCAGCGCGTCGAACGGCTTGTCGACGGTGCCCGGATCGAAGATGCGCATCACCACCTTCTCGCCGAACGCGGTGGGCAGCGTCGACAGCCGCATCTCCACCTCGGCACCCGGCACGCCGCCGGCGCCGTCGGGGCGGCGCGTCTTGACGCGGCCGTCCTGCGGGCGGCGGCGTTCGATCACGTCCATGCGGCCCAGCAGCTTGATGCGCGCGGTCATCGCGTTCATCACCGCGGCGGGCACCTGGTGCGCGGTGTGCAGCACGCCGTCGATGCGCAGGCGTATGGCGGCCATGTCGCGCCGCGGCTCCAGGTGGATGTCGCTGGCGCGCTGCTCGAACGCGTACTGCCACAGCCAGTCGACCACCTGCACGACGCCCTGGTCGTTGGCGTCTAGCTGTCCCTTGGTCTTGCCCAGCTCGACCAGCTGCTCGAAGCTGTTGGCCACCGACGCGCCGGTGGTCTTGTTGGCGAAACGCACCGAGGCGGCCAGCGAATAGAACTCGCCGGTGTAGCGCGCGATGTCCTCGGGATGCGCCAACTGCAGGCGCACCGGCCGCTTCACGAAGGCCTCGATCTCGGGCACCCAGGCGATGTCGAACGGCTCGGACGTGGCGACGATCACCTCGCTGTCCTTCACCGAAACAGGCAGCGCGCGCCGCATCTCCGCGTAGGCCACCGACATCACCTCCGACACGCGGCCCACGTCCACGCGCAACGGGTCGATGCGCTGGTACGGCAGCTCGAAGCGCGCGGCCAGCCAGCGCGCCAGCGCGTCGGTGTCGAGCACGCGGCCGTCGCGCACGTCGACCAGGCTGGCACCGCCCAGGCGTTGCAACGGATGCAGGCCCGACGCGCTGTTGCCGAAGCGGCGCATCAGCTTGTCGGCCTCCTCGGGCGCGAGCACGCCGTCGTCGCGCAGCCACTTGAGCAGCTGGCGCAGCTCGAGCCGGCCGGTGGGCGTGGCGTGGCGGCGCGCCGGCGCGTCCGCGGGCGCGCGCACGGGCGCGGCGGGCGCGGCCGCAGGCTTGGCGGGAGGAGTGACGGGCATGGCGGCCTTGGCTTTCTAGAGGGACAGCGGCCGCACCATGCGCAGCCACTTGCGCGCCGGCAGGCCGAAGCGCGATTCGATGTTATCCGCTCGCGCCGAGAGGGTGTCGCGATCGGACACGATCACGCCGCGGCCGGCGATGACGACGGTGTTGCCCTCGCGCGTGGGCCGCAGGCTCCAGACCTGGTCCAGCCCGAACGCGGAAGCGATGCGCGCCGCGCTGGCGGCAAAGCTGGCATCGCGGCCGAACAGGTTGACCGACATCAGGCCGCCGTGCGCCAGCACGCCGCGGCAAGCCGCGTAGAAGGCGTCGCTGTCGAGCACCGGCGCGGCCGCGTCGTGGTCGTACAGGTCGACGCTGAGCACGTCGGCGCTTTGCAGGTGCGCAGCGTCCTGCACCCACGCGCCGGCGTCGGCCTCGATCACCCGCAGCCGCGCGTCGTCCTGCGGCAGCCTGAACCACAGGCGGCACGCGTTGATGACGGTCGGGTTGAGCTCCACCGCCGTGGTGCGCATGCGCAGCACCTGGTGCGTGAAGCGCGTGATCGCCGCGGCCCCCAGGCCCAGCTGCACCGCATGGCCCTGGTCGAGCTCGTCCTGCGGGCGCCACAGCATCCAGGCCATCATGCGCTGCACGTACTCCAGCTCGATCGCATGCGGCTTGCGCACGCGCATCGCGCCCTGCACCCACGGCGTGCCCAGGTGCAGGTAGCGCACGCCGTCCTGCTCGGACATGGTGGCGGGCTCGAGGAACTGGCGCGAACGGCTCATGGACTGGGGGGACGGCTGGCGGAGCGCTCGATCGTAGCGCGGAAGGCGGCCCGGCCTTCTCGCTGTCAAGCCGGCGCCGTTGCCGCGCTGAAGAATCAGCCCAGCGCCTGAGCCAGGCCCGCCCAGGCGCGGCGCTTGGCCTCGAAGGCCAGCGTGTAGGCCGGGCTGGACGACGGCAGGTCGATCAGCGCGAGCGGCCGGCCCAGAGATTCGAGTTGCCGGCGCCCGATGCGCGCCGAAGTGCCGCCATTGAAGGCGACGGCGCGCAAACTCGGCAAGCTCTCGACGAGTTCGACCAGCGCGTTGGGCGCATGGCCGCGGATCGCCGAATCGAGGCTGCCTCGTCGCTCAGCCTGGGCGATGACGTCCCAGACCCCGACGCGACTCGCGCGCAGGCTGGCGAGGCGGTCGTCGTAGGCCTGCGCGCGCAGGTCGATGCCGGTCACCGCGCCCACCAGCTCCCAGAACCGGTTGCGCGGATGCGCGTAGTACTGCTGCGCGGCCAGCGAGGCCACGCCGGGAAAGCTGCCGAGGATGACGAGCCGGGTGTCGTCGGTGATGACAGGCGCGAGGCCTTGCAGCATCAGTTGCCGGTGACCTTGTTCACGCCCCGATGGATGGCATGGCCGGTGGCACGCACGCCGTTGTGGATCGCGTGGCCCGTGGCGCGCAGGCCGCTGTGGATCGCATGGCCGGTCTCGCGCACGCCGTTGTGGATGGAATGGCCGGCGCTGTGCAGGTCGGCGCGCACGCTGCCGTCAGCGACGCGGGTGTCGCGGTGCGAGTCGGCGTAGGCCTGGTCCATGCGCTGCTGGCGTGCGGTGTCGTCCTGCGCGAACGCGCCGGCGGACAGGGTGGCCAGGGCAATGGCGAGGGCGGCGGGGAGCTTGTTCATGGCGTTCTTTCGAAAGGGTAGGTCGCAACGCGACAGTGGATCGAGTTTAGTCAGCAAACAGCGAGCCCGCTCACTTGAGCAGCGTCGCCTTGAAATGCATCCACACCAGCGTGCCGCCGTCGATCTCGGGCGCCGCCGGTCCGACGGCGCGCTCGGCCAACCGGTTGTCGGTGGCTCCGCCGGGGATGACGTGGCCGCTGCCGTGCAGCACCACCTGCTGGGAGACCTGGCCGCTGACGCAGTTCGAGCGCACGATGCGCTCGGCCCAGCGGTGGCGCTCGTCGCTGGCCTGGTCGGTGATCGCCTCGCGCGCGGTGGGCGCCGCGCAGCCCGCGCGGTCGGCCCAGAAGCGGAACGTGTCGTCCGCCGAACGCAGCGCGGCCTGGCTCTCGCCGCGGCGAACGGTGCCGTCGATCTGGCCGCCGAAGGGCATGGACGGATCCTCGGTGCCGTTGACGGCCAGCCAGGGCAGCGGCCGCGGCGACTTGCAGTTGCGCGCGAGTGCATCGGGCATCGTCGACAACAGGCTGGCCGCGGCGCGCAGCGCCTCGCCGGCGTCGCAGGCGAAGCGCATCGTCATGAAGCCGCCGTGCGACGAGCCCACCATGAATACCGCCGACGGATCGCCGCGATCCTGCGCGATGACCTCGGCGATCACTGCCTTGAGGAAGCGCACGTCGTCGACGGTGGAGGCCGGGCCGCGCTGGTCGTTCCAATGGCGCGACAAGGCCTCCGGCGCCACGACCAGGAAGCCTTCGCGCGCGCCCAGGGTGGGCAGGCTGGTCTCGCGCCAGATGTCCTCGGCCGACTGCGAGCCGCCGTGCAGCAGCACGACCACCGGCAGCCGGCGCACGCTGCGCCCGCTTGGCGCGGCCTGCACGAGGTAGCTGCGATCGAGCCCGCCCACCTCGATGTGGCGGCGCTGCGCCGTCGCGGGGTTGCCGCGCTCGGGCATGGCGCCGGCCATCATGCGGTCGTGCATGGCCGACGTCGACAGCAACGCATCGGACGCGGCGCTCGCCTGGGCCTGCGGCGTGGTCGAACGCGCGGAGGCAGACGCGGCCAGCGCCGGGCTGCCGTCCTCGCCCACCACCAGCGTGACGGCACTGACGTCGACGATCGCCTCCGCCGGGTCCATCGACATGCCCAGCGCGCCGACCAGCGCGAGCGCGAGCGCCGCCAGGCCGCGGCGAAGCGGGCGGCGTGCGGTCGGCGGCGATGCAGGGGCGTCGTTCATGGTTGTCGTTCTCGGCAGCTTGTCCAACGCGGCGCCCAACCCGGCCGTTGACCGGCAAGGCTGTGGCATCACTGACCACACGGGTGCGCGGCGCCTGTTGTTGACCAGACTCGACAGCAACAGTTCCGCGACAGCTCGTCTTTGCATTGGCTCACACGGCGCGAACCTGCACGCAACGAGCCCCGGAAAGAAAAAAGACACCTCGCCCTCGCGTGGTGCCTTTTCGCGTACCGCGCGGCCGGCGCCGCGCGCCTTCAGCGCAATCCGACCGACAGCTTGGCGCCGGCGTCCAGCATCGCGGCCTGGGCCGCCTTGCCCAGCGCGGCCAGCGCGGCGTTCTCACCCGCGGCCTCGACGGCGCTGACGGACAGCGTCGCGGCGACCAGGTTGCGCAGCTCGGGGTTGTTGCCGGGGATGTGGACGATGTGGCCGTTGACGATGCCCCAGGTGTCAGCGTCGCCTCCGGCACCGGGGCCGATCAGGACGATGACCAGGTTCTCTGCACGAACGTTGGCGTTGACCATCAGGTGTCTCCTTGAGTGAATGGTTGTCCATTCCGCGCGAGGAAGCGGAATGGATGCTCAAGGTAAGCACATGACGTCGTCATGCCTATCTCATAACTAGGGAGCGTCTCCCTAGGTCGGCAAGGCGCACGTGTTGCCCCGCGGACGACCGCAAGGACAGGCGGGCCGCCGAGCGCGGCTCAACCCATCGCGAGCGAACCGCAGACCTCGTCGAGCACCGCGGCCTCTTCCGGCGGCAGCTTGCCGGCGGCCAGCAGCGTGGCGCGCTGGACCCCGCGCAGGCGGAAGTAGAGCTCGTCTTCCAGCGCCTCGACCTCGGCCGCGTCGGCGGACGCCATCGCTTCAGGATTCCACATGCCGCTCTCGTTCCAGCCCGCGCGCAGGCGCGAGATCAGGAACTGCGCGAGCTCCATCGCCTTCTTCATCGCCAGCAGCTTCGAGCGTTCCGCGACGGCGGCGACATTGGTCTCGGCGGCGCTGAGCACGTCGCCCAGCGCAGCCAGGCGCGCCTGCACCTCGGCCGGCTCCATCACCGACGCCTGCGGCGGCTGCTCCGCGGCCGCCTGCGTGACCCGGCCCATCCATTGCTGGTCGAACTCGCCCGGCACGGCGCGCAGCGCCACGCTCGCACGCAGCAAGGTGTCGTAGGGACTGCGCACGGCACTCAGCGTGGCCTCGCTCACCGCCAGCAGGCGGCCCATCGGCGACAGGCGATCGGCTTGGACGGCATGCGGATAGCCGGAGCCGTCCATGCGTTCGTGGTGCTCGGCGACGGCGCGTGCCATCACGGCGGGATAGTTGGTCAGTTGCCCGATGAGCAGCGAGCCGACGTGCGGATGCACGACCAGTTGCTGGTAGCTGACGAAGTCGAGCGCGCGGTCGGCGTCGGCCTCGCCGTGCGCCGAGGCGATGTACATCTCGCCCAGGTCGTGCGTCAGGCCGCACAGCATCGCCAGGCGGATCGACGCGACGTCGCCGCCATGCGCAGCCATCAACGCGCCATTGAGCGCCATCGCTGCGACGGCGTGGTCGTAGGCGGCAGGCCGCGAGGTCTCGACCGCGGTCAACAGCAGTTGCACCACCGGATGCAGCGGCAGGTGCGCCGCCTCGCGCGCCAGGCGGGCGCCATGCGTGCGCAGCAGCGGCGCCAGCGGCGTGTCGCTCTGCAGCAGTTCGTTGAGCGATTCCAGCAGCGAGAACGCGGTCACGCCGTCCTGCGCCACCAGGCAGCTTTCCAGCGGCTGGCGCAGCTGGCGGTCGAGCAGCTTTCTTTGCAATGCAGCGGACACCGGCTGGTTGCTCGCCCACAGCTTGATGCCGGAGATGTCGAAGATATCGGTCGCCGCGATGATGCGCTTGGTCTCGCTGGTCTCCAGGATGGCGGCGAGGGCGTGCGGATTGGCACTGCCGAAGGCAGCGTCGGTCTTGGACAGGGTCGACATGGCGGCGATTCGCGGAGTTTCGTCCCTTCTTTTTCGGCACCCGGCGCTCGCCATCAAGGGGGACGATGCCGGGATTACCCTTTGTTTCCGGGCCTATTTCAGCTCGACAGCACGAAATCGGTGAAATCGCGCCGCCGTAGACTTGGCGCGGTGGCCGAATCCACGTCCGTCTCCGGAGACCCGTTCATGCGTCGAGCCCTGTTCGCGTTGTTGTTGATCCTGTCGTTCGTCGCCGCTCCACGGGCGTTCGGGCAGGCCGCCGATGCGCAGCAGCCCGCGCCAGCCGCCCAACTGCGGGCGATCGCGCGCAAGCTGATGGCTTCAGGCAACGTGGACGATGCCGCCAAGGCGGCCGACCTGCTGGCCAAGGCGTCGAGCATCGACGCGCAGGACGCCGCCACGCTCAAAGCCGAGGCCCAGACGCGCCAGCTCAACGCGCCGACATCCGAAGGCGGCTGGAAGGTGCTGGTCGACATCACGCCGTTCCTGTCCTTCGTGATCGTCGCGCTGGGCTTCTTCGTCAACAGCGCGCAGGCGCGCACCGCCGAGCGGGAAAAGCGCGAGGAAGCCGCGCGCCAGCAGAAGGCCGACGCGGAAAAGGCCGCGCGCGACCAGCAAGCCGCAGAAGAGGAGCGCTGGAGCCAGGCAGTGGCGTTGATCCAGAAGTCGGAGGACTTCTCGCCGGCCGCGGCGATCCTCAGTACCTTCCAGACCACCGCGCACGCGGCGCTGGCGCGCAGCACCGCCGTCACCGTGATGCTCAACGCCAAGAAGTTCTCCAACTTCAGCGACCTGTTCAACACCTTCATGGAGCCGGTGACGCCGGCCAACCTGCCCCAGGTGCTGGCGATGCTGCGCTCGGTGAGCATCACCCTGGCGCCGTTGATCAGCAAGGCCTGGGTCAACGGCCAGGTCGACACTTCGCCGCTGACCGCGGCCGAGGTCGAGAGCTACGCGCTGCTGCTGCGCGAACGCTCGTTCCTCGGCGCGAAGGCGGCGCCGCTGCTGCGCCAGCCGCGCGCCCCGGGCGAGGTCATGGACCTGAGCGACATCGGCCTGGACAACATCGACCTGAGCGGCGCCGACCTGCGCGGCTTCATGGCGCCCTACATCTGGAACTACGTGAACCTGGACGGCGCCGACCTGCGGGGCATGCGCAACATCGACAACAGCTGGCCCTTCCTGACCGCGTGGTGGCATGCCGGCCACATCGATGCGGACTTCCTCGCGCTGCTGGTCGAGCGCGCACCGTTCGACCCGGCGCAGGCGATCAACACCAACCGCGGCAAGTCGGCGCAAGACTACCGTGCAGCAGTGGCACGGCTGCGGGCGCAGGTCGCATCGATCCCTAACTAGCCTTTAAAGCGGCAGGCGACAGCAGTCCTGCCAGCCTGGGCATCACCGCCAGCGCGTTCGCCCGCATCAACGCCGCGAGCTCCGTCAGAGACAGCCCGCGCAGCTGCGCCAGGCTCTGCGCGATGCGCGCAACCTGCGCCGGCTCGTTGCGCGCCTGCGGCAACGGCGGCGATGCGGCCTCGCGTTCGGCCGCCGTGCGATAGAGCCAGTGCGGCGGGATGTCGGGCGAGTCGGTCTCCAGCACCGGCGCCGAGTCCGGGACCGCAGCGGCGATACGGCGGATCTGCAGCGCGGTCTCGAAGGTCACCGCGCCGCCGAAGCCCAGGCGAAATCCCAGCTCGACCAAGCGCGCGGCCTGCTCGTCGCTACCGTTGAACGCATGGGCGATGCCGCCGGGCACCTCGATGCGGCGCAGCCCGGCCAGCACGGCGTCGGACGAACGCCGCACATGCACCAGCACCGGCAGGCCGGCGCGGCGCGCGATCTTGAGTTGCTCGCGATAGAAGTGCTCCTGGCGCGGGCGGATCGCGATCAGCTCGGGCACGAACAGGTCGACGCCGATCTCGCCGACGGCCACCAGGCGTGGGTCGTCGCGATGCGTGTTCAGCGCCTGCTCGAGGCGATCCAGGTCCTCGTCCGGCGCGTCGCCCACGCACAGCGGATGGATGCCCAGCGCGTAGGCCAGGCCGTGCTCGTGCGCCAGCTCGCGCACCGTGTCGAAGTTCCACGGCGCGACGGCCGGCAGCACCTGCATCGTGACGCCCGCGGCCCTGGCACGCGCGACAACCGCGGCGCGGTCGGCGTCGAACTCGCGGGCGTCCAGGTGGCAGTGCGTGTCGATCCACTGCAGCGGTGCGGACTCTTCGGGCATGGCGTCCACCGGCAAGGCGTGCGCCCTCAGTCCGCTTCGGCAGCCACCGGAGGAACCAGCACGCCGCGCTCGAGCCGCAGTTGGCGCTGGCAACGCGCCGCGATGCGGCCGTCGTGCGTCACCAGCACGAAGGCGGTGCCGCGTTCGCGCGCCAGGTCCATCATGAGCGCGAAGACGGTGTTGGCGGTGTCGCGGTCGAGGTTGCCGGTGGGCTCGTCCGCGAGCACGCACGCGGGGCGCGTGACGAGCGCGCGCGCGATGGCCACGCGTTGGCGCTCGCCGCCGGACAGCTCGCCCGGCCGGTGCTGCACGCGCGGGCCCAGGCCGACGGACTCCAGCATCGCGCGCGCCTGGGCGTGCGCCTCGGCCGTCTTGGTGCGGCGGATCAGCAACGGCATGGCCACGTTGTCCAGCGCCGAGAACTCGGGCAGCAGGTGGTGGAACTGGTAGACGAAGCCCAGGTGCGCGTTGCGGAACTGGCCCTGCTCGGCAAAGCTCATCGCATTGAGGTCGCGGCCCATCAGCTGGACATGGCCGGCGGTGGGCGCGTCCAGCCCGCCCAGCAGGTGCAGCAGCGTGCTCTTGCCCGAGCCGGACGCGCCGACGAC
>Ga0302279_10002650_pt1 | contig 23307 bp, 22 predicted proteins | sample III_Bog_N3_3_FD_194541 | JGI IMG/M metagenome (GOLD analysis project Ga0302279, IMG submission 194541) | Peat permafrost microbial communities from Stordalen Mire near Abisko, Sweden - III_Bog_N3_3 | ecosystem: Environmental > Terrestrial > Soil > Wetlands > Peat | place: Sweden: Abisko...
CCCCCCGCTCCCGCTTGCCCCCCCGCTCCCGCTCCCGCTCGACCCGCCGCTGCTCCCGCCGCTCGATCCCCCGCTCCCGCTCGACCCACCGTTGCTCCCGCCGCTCGATCCCCCGCTCCCGCTCGACCCCCCGCTCCCGGTCGTGCTCCCCGCGTCGGGATGGTTCGTCGTCGTGGTGCCGCCCGTCGTCGTGGTCGGAGGCGTCGCCACCGCGAGGCAGACCTCGCCGCCGCACGCGCCGCTGCAGCATTGCGAGCCGGCCGAGCAGGCGGAGCCGTTCGGCGTACAAGCCCCTGCCGAGCCGCCGGGCGGGTCCACATGGCCGCCTGGAAGGAGGCTGTCGCCTTGCCCGCCGTTGGCGCAACCCGCGAGGAGACCACCGAGGACTACGCCTAGCGCTGTCAGGTGCCGGAGCGACATGGCCGGGCACTTGAGCAACTCGCGTGCCTCATGTGTAGCCTCCGAATTCGCGAGAAATACTTACATGGCGCCACCCGCGCCTGGATCGAAGGAGGCCTCGTCGATCGAAAGGGAGATCCGGCCTTTTGCTGCACGATTACTGCCCCACTCGAAGGACGCCCGAACCGTCGTAGGATTGGGCGTGGTGGCTCGGTCGAGGATTAGGTCCCGGGTGGCGGTGATCGTCGCGGCGGCAGCGATGGCGGCGAGCCTCCAGGCCTGGAGCACGCCGGCGCTGGCGTCGTCGGCGACGGAGCTCGTGCGGCAGGCGCGCGAGCACGAGAACGCGCACGAGGAGGACCTGGCGGTGCGTCGCTACACGGAGGCGCTCGGGCTCGATCCGACGTGCGAGGAGGCATACCTGGGCCTCGGCGATCTGCGGGTGCGGCAGGGCGATCCGCGCGAGGCGGAGCGTGTCTACACGATGGCGCTGGAGCACGCGCCGCAGCTCCGGTCGGCGCTCAAAGGCAGGGCGCGCGCGCGCCGCGCGATGGGAGAGGCCACGAGGGCGGAGCAGGACCTCGAGGCGTACGTGAGCACGGAGGAGGACCCCGGCGCGCTGCGGGAGCTCGCGGGGTGGTACGCGACCGAGGGCCGGACGGCGGCGCAGCTCGCCGCGTGGCGGCGGCTCCTCGCCCTCTCGGAGCGCTCGCAGGACGCGGCGCTGGGACGCGAGGCGCGGACAATGGTGCGCGCGCTGCAGATCCTGATGGGCCCGGCGGATCCGGTGGTGTCGCCGCCTGCGTCGGGGGATTTCGTGCGGCGGACGATGGCGAGCATCGCGCGGCGGGGGGGGTAGGAAGCGAGCCAGCGCAGTGCGTGCGAAGAGATGCCGTCGTCGCCCTGGGTCAGTACCGCGAGCATCAGCGAGCGGTGACGCAGCGCTGCAGGTCTAGCCGGGGCCACCTCGTCACCGCTCGCTGACGCTCGCGGTACTGATCCCTATGGCCGGCTCATCCCAAGGGCTGCGCAGCTACACCACGAACGCCGCGTGGAGCGCGCGTTGCGTTTCTCCGAGCTGCGGGGAGCGGACGAGGGCGCTCAGGCGCAGCGGGCCGGCGACGACGCGGTCGGGGGCGGGGATGCCGGCGGTCGCGAGGACGTCGAGGAAGCGCGGGAGGCTGCTGCCGGTTGTGAGGCCGTCGCCCACGACACTGACGAGCGCGTAGCCGTCGGCGAAGGTGGCGGCGCCCTCGAGGCGGGCGGCGAGGGTCGCGCGGCGGACCTCCCAGTCGGGCAGGTTGAGGAGAGGGATGCTCGCGCACGCGTCCCCTCCCCCGGTCGCCACGTCGAGGAGCGGCACCTGGAGCTCGGCCGCCGCCGACGCGAGGCGGTGGAGCGCCGGCGACGGGACGCGGACGAGGACGACCTTGTCCATGCCGACGACGCTCCGGACGCGGCTCCCGTCCTCGCCCACGGGATGGGCGGGGGTCTCGCGGGCGATGGTCTCGCGGGCGGGGTTGCCGCGCGCGTCGAGCGGGTCGCTCGTCTTGCGCGCGTGGAGCGTGATCTTCGCGCGGCGCGCCCACTCGACGGCCTGCGCGTTCAGGACCTTCGCGCCGGCCTCGGCCATCTCCTGGAGGCTCGCGAGGTCGATCGTCGGCAGGTGCACCGCGTCCGGGACGACGCGCGGATCGGCCGAGTAGACGCCGTCGACGTCGCTGTAGATCTCGCAGTGCTCGGCGCCGAGCGCCGCAGCGAGGGCCACGGCGGTCGTGTCGCTGCCGCCGCGGCCGAGCGTCGTGATCTCCCGCTTGTAGCTCATGCCCTGGTAGCCGGCGATGATGACGATCTTGCCGCGCGCGAGCTCGTCCTCGATGCGGTGCGGGCGGACCTCGATGATGCGCGCGTCGAAGTGCCGATCGTTCGTGAGGATGCCCGACTGGCTCCCCGTGAAGCTGATGGCCTCGAAGCCGCGGGCGTGGATCGCGATCGACAGGAGCGCCATGCTGACGCGCTCGCCGGTCGAGACGAGCATGTCGAGCTCGCGTCGCGGGGCTTCCCTTTTTCCGTCGCGCTCGTGGGCGGCGGTCACCTTGGCCGCGAGGGCCAGGAGCTCGTCGGTCGTCTTGCCCATCGCGCTGACGACGACGACGACGTCGTGCCCGGCGCGGCGCGCCGCCGTCACCTTGTCCGCGACCTGCCCGAGCTTCGCCACGTCCGCGACGGACGAGCCACCATACTTCTGAACGAGAATGCTCATGGTCCTCGAAGCGTAGAACGCTCTACCTGGCGGGTACCATGCCGCCTTCCCGGTGGCCAAATTCGACGGCACCGCGCGGTCGCCTTCGCGCGCGAAGGGCGCTACCCACGCGGCGGCGCATGGAATCGCTGGGTTGGCGGGGAATCGCGCTGGTCCCGCGGTTGCTTTGATGGGGAGCATGAAGCCCACGGAGTCGATGGCGGGCAGGCTCTGGCGCCTGGGGCGCGCGGGGATCGCGGGCGCGGCGGCGACGCTCGTGGACCTGGGCGTGCTCACGGTGCTCGTCTCGGGCTTCCACCTGCACCCGCGCGCGGCGAGCCTCCCGGCGCTCGTGGCCGGAGGCGTGGCGAGCTTCGTGGGCAACCGGCACTTCGCGTTCCGGGCCAGGGGAGGCTCCCTCGCGCGGCAGGCGGCGCTCTACACGGTCGTGGAGGTCATGGCGCTCGCGATGAACGGCCTGCTCTACGACACGGTCATGCGGACGTGGCCGCAGGCGGCCGGCGCGTACTGGGCGGTGCGGCTCGCGACGAGCCACCTCGTGTTTCTCCTGTGGAGCTACCCGCTGTGGAGCCGGGTGTTTCGGCCAGCCCACGACGTGAAAGGGAAACTGGCTCTTCAGGGCCCCGTGCCCGTGCCCGTGCCCGATCCGGGAGGCGGTTCGGCGGCCACCTAGGCCCGGGCTCGGGCCTGTGCCAGATCAGGGGGCGCTTCGGTGGTCCGGCGCGTCCGGGCACGGGCACGGGGCGACTCGGGTCATTTGCCGCAGCCCCCGCGCTTGGCGGGGCCGAACCCCGGCGGAACCAGCCCCGGCGCGGGCGGGGGCCTACCCCCGTCGCACTTGATCCGCCGGAAGACGAGCGGCTCGCCCAGCTCGTTGAAGACGGACTGGAACTCCTGGAGCTTGGGGTCGATGACGCCCGAGAAGCTGTCCGGCGAGTAGCCGCCGGTCTCGCCGCAGATCGGGTCGAAGCGCTCGATCGTCTTGGCGCCGAAGTCGACGTGCTGGCCGTGGATGCCGCCCGTGGCGGGCTGGTGCACGACGAACTCGTGGTGCGCGGGCGTGCACGCGGGCGGCACCTTGTCCTTCTCGCGGCCGGCCCACCAGTGCGCGAGGATCTCGCCGTGCAGGTCGTCGCTCCCGGCGTCCGCGCGGTGGACGTCGAGCGTCATCTCGTACCACTCCGTTCGCGTCTTCACGTAGAGCAGGCCCATCCAGCGGCCCTCGACCGGGTCGGTGCAGTCGGCGGGGGGCGGGAGGCGGGCGCGCTGCTCCTCGACGGTGCCCCACGTGACCGCGGGGGCGACGAACAGCGACGCGACGAGGGCGGCCAGGGGCGCGAGGACGGCGCGCGCGCGGCGACGTCCGCGCCGTGCGGCGCCCGGCACGCGCGGCGGCACGCGCTAGCCCGCGGCTTTGATGGCCGGCTGGAACGCCGAGAGGCCGAAGGCGCCGCCGATCCACGCGACGCCGTGCGCCTCGTCCCACACGAGCGCGATGGCGCTCTCGGGCGTCGCGCTCTCCGCGTCGACGGCGGCGACGACGCGCGCGTCGCCCTCGCCGCTCGCGCGCACGAGGAGCACGCGGTCCTCGCCGTCCGCGAGCACGGCCGCGAGGAGCGTCCCCGCGCCGTCGACGAACGTGACGGCCGCGGCGCCGGCGGTGCCCGCGACGACGGACCACGTCTGCCCGTCCCGCGTCGCGCGGACGGGAGCGCCGCGCACGGCGAAGGCGACCGACGCGCCGCGGGCAGCGATCGCCGCCTGGGCCCCGGGGCGCACCTCGGCGGCCGCGAGCCCGCTCGCGACGAGCGCGCCCCGCGCGCCGCGGACGATCTCGGCGCCGCCGAGCGTGCTGACGAGCGCCACGAGCGTGCCCTTGTCGTCCACGCCGATGGCGAGGACGAAGCCGTCCACGTCGGCGCTCTCCCACGTGACGCCCTGGTCCTTGCTCGCGAGGAGCTTGCCCTGCGCCGTGCGTCCCCACAGCTCGCCCGCGCCGAGCGCGAGGTCGAGCCCGCTCGCGGCCTCCTGCGCGCTCACCTGCTCGCGCCAGCCGTTGGCCTGGGCGAACGACGCGCCGGAGTCGTGCGACACGAAGACGCCGCCGTGCTCGGTCGCGACGACGAGCAGCGCGCCGTCGAACCCGAGGCTCGTGACATCGCCGCCGCCGAGCCCCATGGCCGGCAACACCTTCACGGCGCCCTCGAGATCGACGGCCGCGAGCCCGCGCCCCGCGGCGAGGATGCCGCGCGTCGCGCACGTGACCGCGTGCACCGCGCCCACCGTGGGGCGCGCGCCGGCCGCGTTCCAGGCCTCGGTCGACCACGGCGGGCGGGCGGCCTCGTCCTGGGCGGCGAGCGGCTCGTAGAACGAGTCGTCCTTCCCCTCCCCGTCCTCGTCGGCGTCGAGCCCCGGGAGATCCTCCTCGCGCAGATCCTCGTCGTCTGCCTCGGGCCCCTCCTCGCCGGCGTCGATCGCGAACGAGGTCTTGTCGTCGCCGAGGCCGAAGTCCTCGTCGCCGACGCCGAGCTCGTCGTTGTCCTCGAGGAGACTGCCCTCTTCGCGCGTGCCGAGCAGGTCGGCGCTGCCCACGTCGAGTCCCTCGTCGTCTGCGGCGTCGACCAGCCAGCCGCCCTCGGTGCCGCTGACCTCGAGCTCGGGCAGCGCGTCGCCCTCGCCCGTCGCGTCGTCGAACGGGTCGGCGTCGTCGCTCAGGGTCTCGTCGTCGTCGAGGTCGGGGACGGGGGCCTCGGCCTCGTCTCCCTCGCCGTCGAGCGGCGGAAGCTCGTCGAGCGAGTCTTCGTCGGCCGGGCTCTTGGGCTCGGCGGGGCTCTTGGGCTCGGTGTGGGGGACTGACACGACGAGGGAGACTAGCGCGAGACGGGGACAATTGCAGGGAAGAGGGCCGACGGGGTTGCGGTAGGCTGCGCCGATGAGGCCTGGCCGAGGATGAGACCGAGCGCGCTGCCCCTCGCCGCCGCCATGTGCGCGATGCTCGCGGGCGGCTGCCGCAGCCAGGCCGAGAAGGACCGCTGCGCCGCGGAGGTGAAGGAGCTCCGGGAGTGGATGCGGGACGTCGCCGCGGAGGGCTACGGCAGCGAGGCCGCGCGCGGTCCGGCCCCGCAGAAGAAGCCCGTCGCCCTCGCCGTCGTCGAGGAGCGCGAGCCCGTCTCCGCCGTCGTCGCAGGGCCCACCCTCGTGCTCGACGGCACCGCCATGTACCTCGACGGCACCCCGGCGGGCGACACGTCGAAGCCCCTCGAGGCCGCGGCCCGCCTCCGTCGCGTGCGCCTCGAGAAGGCGTCGCTCTGGACGAAGGGCCACCCCGGCAAGACCTCCGCCGACGACACCGCGTTCGTCGCCGCCTTCGCGCGCACGGACCGATGGTCGGAGGTCGCCGCCGCCGTGGACGACGCCGCGCGCGCCGGGTACGTCCGCGCGGGCTTCGTCTTCGAGGTCCGTACGAAGGCGCCTCCCCCGCCGGACAGCGCCGCCTCGCGCGCGCTCGCCGCCCGGTCGACGAGCGGGCAGATCGATCCCGCCAGGAAGGCTCCCCCGGAGGGAGCGACGCCCTCGGTGTCCGACCGGTGCCCCGAGCTGGGCGAGTCGGTCGCGTCCCTGAGCGGCGCCTCGGCGACGCCCGACGAGAAGGCGGCCAGCCTCGCGCAGGCGGTGGCCGACGGCGTCGACCAATGCAACTGCAAGGCCGACACGGGCGAGGTGAAGGCGACCTTCTGGGCGATGCTCGGCCGCTACGACGGTCCGCCCGCCGCCCACTACACCGTGCAGATTGCACCGACAGGCGAGCCCGGGGTCACGGAGATCGCGGCCTCCCCAACGGACACGTGGGCCAACGTGACCGCTCGAGTGATCGCCGCGGGCAAGCAGCGGGTGTCGTTCGCGGCGAGGTAGCAGAGCCGTCACGACGGACAGCGCTCCCGAACGACGCGACCGGGGCTCGGATCAACGAGGCCGCGCTCCCTTGGCACGCAACCGCGGTTCGGAGTCACGCGACCGCGGACCCGCACGATGCGTTCCCACGCCCTCCGCCACGGTACCGCGAGCGTCAGCGAGCGGTGATACGACGTCTCGAGCCCGGGCCCCGACGTCATGGTCACCGGTCGCTTACGCTCTCGGTACCGAGCCAGGACGCGCTAAGAAGGAGCTTCCCCCATGGACGACCCCGCCATCCGCACGGAGAAGCTCAGCCGCTCCTTCGGGGAGCTGGTCGCCCTCGAGGGGCTCGACCTCGACGTCCCCCGCGGAGCGCTCTTCGCTCTGCTCGGACCCAACGGAGCCGGCAAGAGCACGACCATCAAGATCCTGACGACCCTCCTCGCCCCGAGCGGCGGGCGCGGGCTCGTCGCCGGGTTCGACGTCGCGCTTCACCCGCGGGACGTGCGCCGGCGCACGGGGGTCGTCTTCCAGGACTCCTCGCTCGATGACAGGTTGTCCGCGCGCGAGAACCTCATGCTCCACGTCGCCATCTTCGGCGTCCCCTCGTCCGAGCGCGCCAGGCGCGTCACCGACGTGCTCGAGTGGATCGGCCTCGCCCGCGTCGCCGATCAGCTCGTGCGCACCTTCTCGGGCGGCATGAGGCGGAGGCTCGAGATCGCGCGCGCCCTCACCCACGAGCCCGAGGTCCTCGTGCTCGACGAGCCCACCGTCGGGCTCGATCCGCAGACGCGCCGGGTCGTGTGGGACCACCTCGTCCACATCGGCGCGTCCCGCGAGCGGACCGTGTTCGTCACGACGCATTACATGGACGAGGCCGAGCGCTGCGACGACGTCGCCATCATCGACCACGGCAAGCTCATCGCCCGCGGCACCCCCCGCGAGATCATCGCCCACGGCGGCAAGGAGCGCCTCGTCGTGCGCACCGAGGACGACGCGAAGACCGCCGCCGCCGCGGCCGATCTCGGCTTCGCGTACCGCGAGACGCCCGCCGGGCTCGAGATCGAGGGCGACCGTCCGGAGCTGATGCTCGCGCGCCTGTCGGAGCGCGGGCTCGGGCTGCGCGAGGTGACGGTCGTGCGGCCGCGCCTCGAGGACGCCTTCGTCGTCCTGACCGGCCGGGACATCCGCGACGAGCACGACCAGGGCAACGGCCAGCACCAGGCGATGCGCACGCGCCTCCGCGCGCGGGGACGGAGCGGATGAGCACGACTCTCCCCGAGCTCGGCGGCGGAGCCTCCGGCCGGGCCGCCGGTGTGCGCTTCATGTCGCCCCTCGCGACCGACCTCGCGGCGGTGCTCGCCTTGACCCGGCGCGACCTGCTGCGCTTCGCCCGCGACAGGAGCCAGCTCGCGGGCGCCATCGGCCGCCCCTTCATCTGGATGGTCCTCTTCGGCTCGGGGTTCCGGCACGCGGCGGTGGGAGGAGCCGGCGATTACCGGCAGTTCGTCTACTCGGGCGCCATCGCCATGACCATCCTCTTCGGCGGCATGTTCCAGGGCATCACCATCGTGTGGGACCGCGAGTTCGGCATGCTCCGCGAGGTGCTCGTGGCCCCCATCTCGCGCTTCGCCATCGTCGTCGGCAAGACGTGCGGCGGCGCCCTCGTCACCTTGACGCAGGCCGTCGTGGCCGCGGCCTTCGCCCCCATGGTCGGGGTGAACTTCGGCATCGTGGATGGGCTCTGCCTCCTGGGCGCGGCCGCGCTCCTGTCGATCGGCATCACCGCGCTCGGGGTCGCGGTCGGGAGCCGGATGAGGACGTTCGAGGGCTTCGGCGTCATCTCGAACTTCGTCGTGCTTCCGCTCTACTTCCTGTCAGGCGGCGTCTTCCCGCCCGAGGGCATGCCCTCCTGGATGCGCACGCTCGTGATGTGCAACCCCGTGACGTACGGCGTCGATCTCATGCGCGCCTCCATCGGCCAGGCCCACGCCTTCGGCGTCTTGCTCGACGCGGGGATGACCGGGGGATTTGCGCTTGGAATGTGCCTCGTGGCCTTCACCGCGTTCCGTCGCGCGTCGCATTAGCCCTGTGTGGGCTGACTCCGCCAACGCCCTTCGCCCGACCGGCGCCGGCACCGCCCAGGGAGAACGCGCAAATGGTGCGGCCGGGGTCCCTGGTGCCGGCAGGGTTGTCGGGAGACCCGACAGACTGTCCAAGGAGACACGGGGTGTATCCGCCATGAGCCATGTCACCCGATCCAGTGACATCGGTGTCGTGGCCGGTCACAACGATGCGAAACGCCACGAGAGCCCGCAGGTTTGCGGTCGCAGCGGCCGTAGGAAAACACCGGGGACTCCACGCGAGGGACCCCCTTTCGGGTGAACGAACGCGCGGCATGGCGAGTGCATGAGGACAAGACATGTCCCCGCGAGCCCATCTCCACCTTCGCATCGCGGCCCTCGCCGTGATCGCGGTGGCGGCCCTGATGCCGCGGGGCGTCGCGCAGACGGCGAAGGCGCCGCAGCCGGTCAGGACGCAGCTGGACGCGCCCGCGAAGGCGCCCCCCGCCGCCGTCGCCCAGAGCTGAGCGCGAGCGTCGAGGGCGCCCGCCCGTCGGCCCCGGCAGCCTCATCGGCAGGAGCCGCCGCCTGCACAGGTGACCTGGGAGGGTTCGGGGGGCCCCCGTGCTTGCGCATTGCCTTCCCGGGTTGGCCGACCGTACCTTCAGGCAGCCGATGCGCCTGCTCATCCTCTCCCGAAGCGCGACCCTCTACTCGACCAGCCGCCTCGTGCTGGCCGCGCGATCGCGTGGCCACGAGGTGACGGTGGCCGATCCGCTCGATTTCCACATCGTGGTGTCGCGGGGGCGGCCGTCGATGTTCCTGGGCAACACGCACGTCCCCCACGCGGACCTCGTGCTCCCCCGCATCGGGGCCTCCATCACCAACTACGGCCTCGCGGTCGTCCGGCAGTTCGACATGATGGGCGTCCCGGTCCTCAACACCGCCGTCGCCATCGCCCGCTCCCGGGACAAGCTGCGCGCCATCCAGCTCCTGACGAAGAAGGACATCGACGTCCCCACGACCGTCTGCGCCCGGACACCCGACTCCGTCGAGCTCGCCCTGTCGTTCGTGGGGGGCTGCCCGGCCATCGTGAAGCTCCAGCAGGGAGCCCAGGGCATCGGCACGATGATCGCCGAGACGCCACAGGCTGTGACGTCCTTGCTCGAGACCCTGTGGGCGATGGGCCAGGACATCATCCTCCAAGAGTACATCGCCGAGTCGAAGGGGAAGGACTACCGCGCCATCGTCGTGGGCGGGAAGGTCGTCGCCTCGATGCGCCGCCAGGCGAAGGCGGGCGAGTTCCGCTCGAACCTCCACCGCGGCGGCCAGGGAGAGCGCATCAAGCTCGACCCGCGCTACCGCATCGCCGCCGTCGCCGCGACCAAGGTGATGGGCCTCGAGATCGCCGGCGTCGACATGCTGGAGGGCAAGGACGGGCCGAAGATCCTCGAGATCAACAGCTCGCCGGGCCTCGAAGGGGTCGAGCGGGCCAGCGGGATCGACGTGGCCGGCGCCATCATCTCGCACGCCGAGCACTACCTGGAGACGCGCCGCAAGCGCCGGGCCCGGAGGGACGTGGTCATCGAGGAGGAGCGCCGCCCGCGCCGCATCCGGAAGGTCAACGGCGCCCACGAGGCCTCGGGCTGACGTGCTGCGCGTCGAGCGGCGGGGCACGACGGCCCTGTGGACCATCGCGCGGCCGCAGGCGAAGAACGCGCTCGACGCGGCGACCATGGCCGAGCTCGCCCGCGCCGCGGAGGGCGCCGCGCAGGACCCCGGGCTCCGCGCGATCGTCCTGACCGGCGAGGGCGACGCCTTCGTGTCCGGCGGCGACCTCCGCGAGCTCGCCGGCAAGCACGCGCCCGCGGACGCCGAGCGCTTCGCCGACGCGGGCGCGGCGCTCTGCACCGCCCTGGCCGAGCTCCCCTTCCCCGTCCTCGCCGCGCTGCCCGGCGTCGCGTTCGGGGGCGGCGCGGAGCTCGCCGTGGCCTGCGATCTGCGCGTCGCCGACCGGCGCGCGAGGGTCTCGTGGAAGCAGGTGCGGCTCGGGGTGACGCCCGCCTGGGGCGTGCTCGGGCGGCTCGTCTCGCTCGTGGGCGCCGGGACCGCCGCGCGGCTCCTCTACACGGCGCAGGAGCTGTCCGCCGGGGAGGCGCTCGCCGTGGGCCTCGTCGACGCCATCTGCGACGACGGCACGTGCGCCGAGGTCGCGCTCGCGTGGGCCGACGACATCGCCCGCGGCTCCCCCGAGGCCGTCGCCTCGATGAAGCGCCTCCTCCGCGCCCGCGAGAGGGCCGGCGGGGCCGAGCTCCTCGCGGGCGAGCGCGCGAGCTTCGTCGCCACCTGGACCGGACCGGACCACATCGAGGCCGTGAACGCCTACTTCGAGCGCCGTCCTCCCGCCTGGAAGACCCGCGGGTAGCCGCGCGCCGGCTTCGCACCGCTGCGGCCTGTCCTCGGTACCGCGAGCGGTGACGATGCCTCGCCGGCGCAAACCTGGGGCGCCGGGTCACCGGTCGCTGACGCTCCCGGTACGGAGAAGCTCCAGGCGCGCCCTGGCCACCCCGGCGGGCGGGCGAGCGCGGGTGTGGTAGACAAGCGGTCATGGTCTCTGGCGATGCGTATGGCTTCGTCGGAAAGCACATCGAGCCGCAGGTGCGCGTGGACGCGCGCGTCGGCGAGGGTGGCTTCAGCGTCGTCTACCGCGGCCGGCACATCGGGCTGAACGAGGACGTCGCCATCAAGTGCATGAAGCTGCCCGCCGCGCTGCCTCCGGCGATCGCCGCGCAGCTCGTCGAGCGCTTCCGCGCGGAGAGCCAGATCAGCTACCGCCTCTCGCAGGGCAGCCTCGACATCGTCCGCAGCATCTCGAGCGGCGGGGCGACCGCCGCGTCGGGGCACCTCGTGCCGTACATCGTGCTCGAGTGGCTCTCCGGCAAGTCGCTCGCCGAGGACTTCACCTCGCGCCGCCGCACGCAGTCGGCCGGCCGCCCGCTCGCGGAGGTGCTCGCCCTCTTCGAGCCCGCGGCGCGCGCCCTCGAGCACGCGCACAGGCAGGGCGTCGTTCACCGGGACGTGAAGCCCGGCAACCTCTTCCTCGCGGTCACCCGGAGCGGCGTGCGCCTCAAGGTGCTCGACTTCGGGATGGCCAAGGTCCTCGAGCCCGCGGCGCTCGGCGTCAACGCGGCCGAGACACTCACCCGCGTCACCGTCTGCTCCCCCGCGTACGGCGCGCCCGAGCAGTTCGACACGAAGCGCTACGGCGCGGTCGATCCCTCGACCGACGTCTACGGGCTCGCCATGGTGATCCTCGAAGCCCTCTCGGGGAAGAAGGTCCGGCAGGCCGACACGATGATCGAGGGCCTCCGCCTCGCCATCGATCCCGCGGCACGCCCGTCGGCGAGGGCCCTGGGCCTGTCGCTCCCGCCGCGTCTCGAGGCGCTCCTCGACCGGTGCGTGCACCCGGACAAGGCATCGCGGCCGAGGGACGCCGGTGAGCTGTGGGCGGAGATCCAGTCGGCGATGGTCGCTGGCCCTACCGCCCCCGCGAACCCGCCGCCCGGGGCGATGCCCGTAGCGACGGTCAAGATGTACGGCTCCCCCGGGACGAGCCCGGCGGCGACGACGCTGGGTCCGGGCGGCGCCCTCAGCCCGGGGGCGTTCAAGGCCGCGGTGCCGGTCGGGATGGCGCTCCGCGGCACCGTGATCATGCACGACCGCCCCGCCCCTGCCGTGGAGCCGCCGACGCTCGTGGCCACGCTGACGGCTCCGGAGTCGACCGACGCGCCTCCGGGGACGGACCCCATGCCCTTCGCGCCCCCGAAACCGGCGTACGCGCAGGCGCCGTCCGCCTCGGACACGCTCGACGATCCGACGCGCATCGCGCCGCCGCGCCCGCCCGCGGCCCCGCTCACTGCGCCCCCGCCGCCCTTCCCCGCCCCCTCCCCGCGTCCCCCGGTGGAGACCTGGGCTCCGGTGAGCAAGTCGAGGGTCGCGCTCGTCGGCGCGATCGCGTTCTTCGGCACGCTCCTCGTCCTGATGGTGCTGGGCTTCGGCGCCTACCGCCTCTGGCTGGCTAGGCACGGCGCCGGCTAGCGGACGCCGTCGAGCTCCTTCATGAAGCGGTGGAGCTCCTCGTCCGTCGTGTAGAAGTGCGGGCTCACGCGGAGGCCGCACCGCGGGCGGTAGTCGTGGAAAAACTTGCGGCGCGAGAGCTCGCGCGAGACGGCCTCGGCCCCCTCGAAGTCGAAGCAGATGGTGCCGCCACGCGCGTCGTCGGCGCGCGGGGTGTTGACGGTGAAGCCGCGCTCCTCGACGAGGCCGCGCAAGAGCGTCGTCTGGCGGAGCGACTTCTGGCGGATGTTGGCGACACCGATCTTCTCGATGATCTCCCAGCCGGCGCGGGCGGTGTAGATGCCGGGAATTGCGGGCGTGCCGCCGATCATGCGCCACGCGTCCGCCGCGTAGCGCATGGGGCCCATGTCGAAGGCGAACGGCTCGGCGTGGCCGAACCAGCCGGTGGCCATGGGCGAGAGCGTGGGCAGGAGGTCGGGCCGCGCATAGAGGTACGCGGCGCCCGGTCCGCCGCACACCCACTTCACGGAGCCGCCGCAGGCCATGTCGCAGCCCCACTCCTTCAGCGCGAGCGGCACCGTGCCGGCCGATTGGTAGCAATCGAGCAGCACCTTGGCGCCGACGGCGTGCGCGCGGTCGATGATCCGCTTGGCGTCGTACATGGCGCTCGAGCGGAAGAGGACGTGGCTGATGGGGACGAGCAGCGTGCGCTCGTCGATGGCGGCCAGGAGCTCCTCGGTGGGCGGGTGGATGCCGTCCTTTGATTTGACGACGCAGAGCTCGGCGCCGCGCCGCTGCTGCTCCTGCCAGACGTAGTGGACGGTGGAGAAGTTGAGGTCGTCGTAGACGATCTTGTTGCGCTTGGCCCCGGCGTCGAAGGTGAAGCACGACGCGACAACGGCCTGGACCGTCGACACGTTGGGCAGGACCACGACGGTCCCGGCGTCGACGCCGATGACCTTGGCGATGAGGTCGCCGAGCGACCGGACGGCGGGCAGCCAGTCGTGCCACGCGTTGATGGAGTCGTTCTCCCACTCGTCGAGGAAGCGCGTCGCGTTGGCGCGGGCGGCCCGGGGCATGGCCCCGAGCGAGTGGCTGATGAGGTGCACGCCTTTTTCGAGCGTGGGAAATTCGCTTCGCGTCTGGAGCAGGGGGGCTTCGCTCATGGCGCCGCATCGTGATTTCGAACGCCCGCAAACGCAAGTCGCCCCGTGCGCCCTCCCAGGCGAGACGGAGATGATCACAGGGAGATCGGGAGATCGGGAGAAGAGAGTGTATTAAGCATCCGGCATTTCTCCCGATCTCCCGATCTCCCCGTGACCATCTCCGACGCCGCGCACCGACCCATGTCACAACCTGGATACTACGGACCCTTTGGCGGGCGATTCGTCGCCGAGACGCTCGTGCCGGCGCTCGAAGAGCTCACGGTGGCCGTCGAGACGATCGTGAAGAGCCCGGCGTTCGACCAGGAGTGGCGCGGGCTGCTCGAGAGCTACGTCGGGCGGCCGACGCCCCTCTCCGAAGCAAAGCGGCTCGCGCACGCGATCGACCCCACGGGCAAGGTGCTCGCCCGGCTCTTCCTCAAGCGGGAGGACCTCTGTCACACGGGCGCGCACAAGATCAACAACGCGCTCGGCCAGGCGCTCCTCGCGAAGAAGATGGGCAAGCGCCGCGTCATCGCGGAGACGGGCGCGGGCCAGCACGGCGTCGCGACGGCGACGGCGTGCGCGCTCTTCGACCTGCCGTGCGAGGTCTACATGGGCGCGGAGGACGTGGCGCGCCAGGCTCCCAACGTGGGGCGCATGAAGCTCCTCGGCGCGAAGGTCATCCCGGTCGACGCGGGCTCGCGCACGCTGAAGGACGCCATGAACGAGGCGCTCCGCGACTGGGTCACCAACGTGAGCACCACGTATTACTGCATCGGGAGCGCCGCAGGCCCGCACCCCTACCCTGATCTGGTCGCGCGCCTCCAGAGCGTCATCGGGGAGGAGGCGCGCGCGCAGATCCTGAAGGCGACGGGCGCCTTGCCGGACGCGGCGATCGCGTGCGTGGGCGGCGGGTCCAACGCAATAGGGCTCTTTCGCGGGTTCATGACCGACGACACGGTCGCTCTCTACGGCGTCGAGGCGTCGGGGTCGGGTATCCCGAGCGGCAAGCACGCGGCGACGTTGTCGGCGGGTCGCATCGGCGTCCTGCACGGCTCGAAGAGCTACGTGCTGTGCGACGATGGCGGGCAGATCACCGAGGCTCACTCCATCAGCGCGGGGCTCGACTACCCGGGCGTGGGCCCGGAGCACGCGTGGCTCAAGGAGACGGGCCGCGCGACGTACGTTCACGCGACGGACGACGAGGCGCTCGCAGCTGTCTCGCTCGTCGCGAAGACCGAGGGGCTCCTCACGGCGCTCGAGACGGCGCACCCGTTCGCGAAGCTAGGCTCGATCGCCAAGGACCTCGCCGAGAAACGCGGACATGCGGCCACGCTCGTCATGTGCAGCTCGGGTCGCGGCGACAAGGACCTGCAGACGCTCCTCGCGCGCCTGCTCCCCTAACCGCAGGTCCGCGCTCAGTTCATCCCGGTCATCCACGTCGTCTGACCGGCGTGGATGAAGACCCCCGCGCCGGGCCGCGCGATCGGCATGACGATCTCCACGTTGCGGAGGATCTCGAAGGTCGTCGCACGGGGAGGCGGAGGCATGGCGGCCATGAGGTCGGCGGGGACGGTGAGCGAGCCCGTGTCGTCCGTGTAGCAGCGGATCTCGCCCTCCGCTCCCGAGGGTGACGAAGCGGTGATGAGCACCTCGATGGACCCGCTGTTCAGGCTCTTCCAGGTGAGCGGAAGCGCCGTGGCGCCGAGAGGCATGTGAAAGTCCTCGCTGGGGCTGGGCGAGAGGAGCACGAGGGGCATGGGCGCGGGGACGGTCCCCCTGAACGCGAACTCGCCCGTGCCGCCCACGATCTTGAGCTGCTCGCCGCCGGCGAACAGCGTCAGCCCGCCGGGCGCGGGGTCCGAGTCGTACGAGGACGCGGCGGCGTCCCAGTACATGCGAATGAGCGGGATGAGGCTGCTGCCGGTGACGTCCACCTCCCCGCCGTTGATGTACGTCCACGCCGGGAGCGGCTGGCACGTGTCGGGCGCGTAGCAGAACGTGGCGCCGAGGCAGACCGACGTGCACGTGGGCGCCACATACAGGTTGCATGGGCCGTCGGTCTTGGTGACGACCGTGTCGATCTCGGTCACGGAGTCACGGTGGAACGTGGTCACCGGGATGCCCTGCTGCAGGAACGCGGCCCACGCGTGGGAGCCGTCGGGGTACTGGTGCAGGTGCACCTCGCCGACGAGCTCCGTCACCTCGGCGGGGACGGTGACCGTCGCGGGCTGCGAGGACGACGGCGGGGCCGCGTCCGACGCGTCTGCGCCGGGCGGGCTGCCGCTGCTGCATCCGATGGCGCAGGCCACGACGGTCGCCAAGGCGAGGGCGCGTGAAGCCGCCACGAGCATTTACTGAACGGTGATCGTGCCGACCATGCCGATGCTCGCGTGCGGGCGGCAGAAGTACGGGAACGAGCCCGCCGTCGTGAAGACGTGGTCGTAGGTGAATCCGGCGTTCTGGAGCGGCGCCATCGCGCAGTTCGTGTCGCCCGGATCGGTCGGCGACGTGCCGCTGCAGAACTTGTTGTCCGCCGTTCCGTTCGTTCCGCTCTCGACGTCGTGGCCGGTTCCCATCCACACCCAGTGCACCGTGTCTCCGGCGCAGATGGTGAGCGTGGCGGGCGTGAAGGTGAAGGTCGATCCGCCGACCTGCACGTCGTGCGTGGCGGGGGTGCCGGAGCACGTCGGCGTGCCGGTGTCGCCCACCGGCGTGCCGCTGTCGGTCTCGGGGGTCGTGGGGCTGGTGCTGCTGCTGCATCCTCCGACCGTGAGGAGCGCGGCGGACACAAGGAGGCCAGAGAAAGCGCGAATGGGCAGGGCGTGCGTAAGGTTCATGGTTACGGGCTTACCATGACCCACGGCTCGCGCACATTGGGGACTTCCCCGGCCACCTTGGGGGCGAGGTCGTTACTGGACGGTGATCGTGCCCGTCATCCCGAAGGAGAAGTGGGGGCGGCAGTAGTACGGGAACGTCCCGGCGGTCGGAAACACGTGGGAGTAGACGAAGCCCGCGTTCTCGAGGGGCGCCATCGCGCAGTTGGTGTCGCCCGGGTCGCCGGACGTGGCGCCGTTGCAGAAGTTGTTGTCGGGCGTGCCGTTCGTGCCGCTCGTCACGTCGTGGCCGGAGCCGGCCCACGTCCACGTCACGGTGTCGCCCGGGCAGATCGTGAGCGCCGAGGGGCTGAACGTGAGCGAGCTGTTGGGACCGACGGTGACGGCATGCGTCGCCGGCGTGCCGTTGCAGGTGATGCTCGAGTCGCCCGGGCCGGTCTCGGTCGCCGAGCCGGTGTCGGCGGGGGCGCCCGTGTCGTCCGAGGTCGCGCCGGTGTCCACCGGGGTGCCGGTGTCGACTGCGACGCCCGTGTCCGCGGCGGTGCCGGTGTCCGAGGCCGCGCCGGTGTCGCCGCTGGGCGTGCCGGAGTCGGTCTTTGCCGCCCCGCTGTCCGTCTCGCCGCCGCCGCCCGACGTGCTGCTGCTGCAGCCGACGGCGACGAAAGACGTGATGGCAACGCAGCTCGAAATCGCAAGAAAGCCAAAGCTTCGAAGATAGATCATGGCCCTTTATACCCTGGCTGACCTCGCACTGGCCAGCATTTGCAGGCGTCCGGGCGCGCGTCCTGCTATGGCGAGGGCTCGATGGAGCCTGCGAGCCACCCCACCACGAAGGGCCGCCTCGAGGAGACATTTGACCGCCTCCGGGCCGCGCAGCCGCGACGCCGGAGGGCCCTCGTCGTCTACCTCTGCGTCGGAGATCCGAGCGCGGAGGAGTCGGTCGCCCTCGCCTGCGCGGCGGTGGACGCCGGAGCGGACATCCTGGAGCTCGGCGTGCCCTTCAGCGATCCCACCGCCGACGGGCCGAGCATCGCGCGCGCCAGCCAGCGTGCCATCGCCCGCGGTGGCGGCCTCGTGCCGACGTTGCGCGTCGCTGCCGCAGTCCGCGCCCGGAAGCCCGAGACCCCGATCGTCCTCTTCGGTTACTACAACCCGATCTTCGTCCACGGTGAGGCGCGCGTCGTCGCGGAGGCCGCGGGCTCGGTCGACGCGCTGCTCGTCGTCGATCTGCCCGTGGAGGAGTCCGTCGCGCTCCGTACCCTCGCCGCCGCCCGCGGCATCCGCGTCGTGCCGCTGCTCACGCCGACGAGCTCCGAGAGCCGCGTCGAGGCCGTCAGGCGCGCGCACGCTTCGAATCCCGTTGGCTTCGCCTACTACGTCTCGGTGGCCGGCGTCACCGGCGCCGCAGCCGCGCCGCTCACGGACGCGAGCGCCCACGCCGCACGCCTGCACGACGCGCTCGGTGTCCCCGTCGTCGTCGGCTTCGGGATCGACTCGGCGGACAAGGCGCGCGCCGCGGGGGCCCAGGCTGATGGCGTCGTCGTCGGCACGGCCATCGTGCGTCGCATCGAAGAGTCCAAGACGCCCGAGGCACGACGCGCAGCCGTCGTAGCCCTCGTCGCAGAGCTCCGGGCGGGGCTGGACTCGCTCTAGAGTCGCATGCAAGTCCCGCGCGAAAAAAGCGCGGAATCTGCGCCAAGGGGGATGCGATCGACCCCCACAGCGACTACGATCTCATTGTCATGCGCCTCCTCTGCATCTCGGACATCCACGGCCACCTCGACGCACTGGCGGCCGTGCTCGCGACCGCGGAGCGCCGGAGCTTCCACAAGATCCTGGTGGCCGGCGACATCGTGTTCCCGGGGCCTGCTCCCCTCGAGACGTGGCGTCGCCTCGTGGCGGCGGGCGCGGTCCTCGTGCAGGGCGTGTCGGACAAGGCCCTCGCCACGCTCGACCCGACGGAGATTCATCCGCGGAGCGAGCACGAGCGTCGTCGCCTCGACCGCATGCGCGCCGTGCGCACCGAGCTCGGGGACATCATCCTCGAGCGTCTGAAGCGGCTGCCTACGCACTTTCGCCTCCCCCTGGAGGACGGCAAGGAGCTCCTGCTCGTCCATGGGGCCCCGGCCGATCCGGCCGAGGAGCTGACGCACGACATGAGCGACGACGAGCTCAACGCCCTCATGGGGGACGACCCGGCGGACGTGGTCGTGTGCGGCATGAGCCACGTCCCGTTCGACCGAACCGTCGGGGACGTCCGCTTCATCAACGTGGGGAGCGTCGGCGAGGCGCCTTCGGCCGGCGGCCCTCGCGTCGCGCACGCGACGTGGATCGACTCGACGGCGGGCGGCCTCGTCGTCGAGCCCATCACGGTCCCCTTGAGCGCGCCGCTCGAGCGCGCCATCTCGATGCGCTAGCTTGCCGTCGGATCCTCGGAGGTAGAGAACCGCAGAGGCGCGCGGAGAACGCAGAGGGGAGAGTTTTTGAAGAATCCCTCTGCGCCCTCTGCGGCTCACTTCTCAGCGCCCTCGATTCCCGACGCTAGGCCAGCGGCGGGGGGCGCACCGACGCGCGCTTGCCGAGGTGCTTGGCGAGCGGGTCCCAGTAGTGCTTCACCCAGCCCGAGACGACGTACTCGACCTGGTCCTTCGGGACGTCGATGTGGCGCATCTCGAGCCGCGTGCCCTCGGGCACCGGCGTGAAGGTGAGCTCCAGGGTCGAGCTCGGGTTGTTCGTCGGGAAGTCCTTGGTGCGCCACGACTGGACGATGCGGGCGTCGGGGACGAGCTCGAGCGTCGTCCCGTGGATGAAGCCACTGTAGGAATGGAACGCGCCGCCGACGCGGGCGTCGATCTCGGCCACGTCGCCCGTGAAGGTGGAGTGCTCGGCCGAGTCCATCAGGGCGCGGTAGATGTCCGCCGGCGTCGTGTCGCGGAACAGGTACGCGAGCTTGATGGTGTCGAGCTCGGTCGGCCCCGCAGCGACCTTCGGCCGCGCTCTCTCGGCTCGGCCGGCCTTCGCCTTCTTCGTGGCGCCGGCCTTCGGCCGCGCTCCTGCGCTCTTCTTGGGGCCCGTCTTCGGCCGCGCGCTCGCCTTGTGCTTCTTCGGTGCGGGGCGCTTGGTCCGCGCGACCTTCACGTTCTTCTTCTTCGCCCTCGAAGGGCCCTTCGCGGCCGTCTTCTTCGCGCTCGGCTTCTTGTTCTTCTTCGCCTGCTTCGTCGCCATCGCTCCTCCGACCCGAGACACGGTGAGGCTAGCAGTCGCGCGCGTAAGTTGCTCGCGCTCGCGCGCGCACGGCACGATCGGTTTCGTGACGGGGCCAAACACGAAGGGGACGAGGGAGACGAGCGGCGGCGGAGAGCGCCCTGGTCTCGCAAAGACGCGGCTCTCCTTGCTGTCGGTCGTGCGCGCGCCGCGCGTCCGCTCCATCGACGCCCGGTGGCGCGCCCTCTTCGAGATGGCCGACGCCGTGAGCGAAGGCTCCGTCCGGGAGGAGCCGGGGGGCGACTTCTGGTACGGGTCGACCAGCATGATTGTCCCGTTCCCGGAGGCCATGAGCCCCGCCGAGCAGGAATTCCTCGCCGTGGCCTCGAAGGACCTCCACGTCCGGCTCCGCGCCGTGCGGATAGCCCGCCGGGAGGCCGCGAGTCGCGCGGCAGGCCTCGGGCGGGCCCTCGGGCGTTCCACCTGCGAGATGCGATTTGTTGTCGCTCCACGGGGGGTGAGGATTGACGTCGACGTCCAGGCGCCATTGATAGAGGGTCGACATTCGGGAACCGCCGGGAGCTAGGAGCGCATGCGCCCCCCTACCCTCTTCGTCGTGCCCCGGTTGCTCCCACTAGCCATGAGCATGACCACCGACCAGAAGACTCCCGAAGGAAAACGAAAGCGTCGCGGCCGTCCCGCGCCCAACGTCATCCACGTCGCGTTCGGTGACGGCGGAGGGCGCGTGAAGCCCGAGTCGAAGCTGCCCGCCCCCGCGACGTCCACGGACGCCGGCGCCACGGCCGCGGACCCGCGCGAGCCCGTGACCGACCTTTTCAGCACCAAGGAGGTCGCCAAGCTCCTCGGGCTCTCGGAGGCGCGCCTTCGCTCGCTCGACCGGGCGAGCATCGTGTCGCCCACGGGCACCAAGAGCGGCCGGCGGGCGTACACGTTCCAGGACCTCATCGCGCTGCGAGCGACCCACGGGCTCCTCGCCAAGCACGTGAAGATCCGCGACGTGGCCAAGGCCATCGGCGCCCTTCGGCACACCCTCCCCCGCGTCACGCGCCCGCTCCAGGAGCTGCGCATCGTGAGCGACGGGCGGCGCGTTGTCGTCCGGGTGGACGGCGCCGCGTTCGAGCCGCTCACCGGGCAGATGGTCATCGACTTCCAGGTGACCACCTTGCGCGACGACGTCGTCCGCGTGCTGCGCCCCGAGACGGCCGCCCAGCGCGCTCGCACCGCCTACGACCTCTACGCCAAGGCGAGCACGCTCGACGAGGACCCTGCGACGTTCGAGGAGGCAGAGGCGCTCTACAAGCGCGCCATCTACCTCGACCCTTCGCTCGCCATTGCGTACACGAACCTCGGCAACATTCGCTTCCGCAGCGGCGACGAGCAGGCGGCAGAGGAGCTCTACACCCGCGCCCTCGAGATCGACCCGCGCCAGCCCGAGGCGCACTACAACATCGGATACGTCATGCTGGAGCGAGGCGAGGCCAAGGACGCGGTCGCCTACTTCGAGAAGGCCATCGCAGCGGACCCCCGCTTCGCGGACGCGCACTTCAACCTGGCCATGGCCTACGAGCAGATCGCCGAGCGCGGCAAGGCACGGCCCCACTGGCGAAAGTATCTGGAGCTCGAGCCCACGGGTACCTGGGCGGAGATCGCTCGCCAGCACCTGTGACTGAGCTCCCCACCACGTAGAAGCGTGGTGGTTTTCGCCGAGGGCAAGCGATGGCTAGGAGCGGCCGAGGAGTCGTACTTCCTGTACGATGACGATGCCCGACGACGCCAGCGCGCCGCCATCGGCGAAAAACACCGCGCTTCTACCGGCGGCGCTTGCGGCGCATGCGCGTGACGACCAGACCGAGCATGGCCGCAGCCGCGCCCAGGCCGACGCGGCCTCCGAGGGGCTCCGAGCTCGTGGTGTTGCACGCGAAGGTGCCTCCCCCGCCGCCTGCTCCGCCGGGCGATGAGCCGCTGGCAGACGCCTGCGCTTGCGTGGGGGTGCCGTAGCCGATGACGCTGCAATCGTTGCCGTAGATCGGGCACTGCAGGTTGATCTGCTGGGTCACGGTGCGGATGTTGGTGACCTCCGACTGGTCGGTCGACGCGGCGAGGACGAAGTCGGTCGTCATGGCGGCGTGGGAGATGTCGCTGCGCATCCGCGTGACGCGGACGTTCGGGGGATTCATGCCCGCGAAGAGCGCGGTGATGTCGTCCGTGCGCACCTGGTCCGCCGTCTCGACGACGTTGCCGTTGGCGTCCGTCACCGGGAGGTAGTCCTGGCTTGCGTCCGCGGGCGGCGCCGCGCCGCCGAAGCCGCCGGGGCCGCCCCCGCCGCCGCCGTAGTAGACGCCGCCGCTCTCTATGACGCCGCTGATCGTCTGCTCGGCCAGGCTGAGGGAGCTCTCGAGCTCCCAGCCCTTGCCGCCCAGCGCAGCCTCGTGCTCCGTTCGAAGGGTCGTGTAGTTGCTCGAGCTCGAGGCCCAGTCCCAGACGAGCTCGGAGTCCTCGATGTGGAAGAAGGGGAAGTTCTGCGGATCGTAGCGGCCGTCGCTCACGACCCAGATGGTGATGCCGACCGTGGCCCCCGTCCCGATGGCGGCCATCCGCAGCGGAAGCGAGAGCGAGGCGCCCGTCGACGTCACACGGACCGGGCGCATCGCCTGGATGCCCTGGTTCGGCAAGAGCTTCATCGCGAGGAAGTTGAAGCCCTCGGTGACGTAGGCCGCGATGATCGGCTGCACCGCCGCCGGGACGGCGAAGCCGTTCGTCGTGAGCCAGCTGTTCAGCGCGCTCGGGCTCGTGGACTGGAGCTGGACGGTCGCGTAGGGTCCGACGTTCTGCTGCTTCGTCACCGTGACGCCGCCCATGTCGCCGCCGCCTGCGCCCTCCGGGGCAGCGACGCCCGCGTTCGCAAAGCTCGAGCCGCAGCTCGGGGCGTTGGGGCAGTCCGGCGTCGGCGCGGTGATGGTCGTCTGGGTCAGCGCGTCGACGGAGTCGAAGAGCACGTCGGCGCTGAGGCCGACCGTCACCGTGCCGTGGATCGGCAGCACCCAGGCGAAGGAGGTCGGGTTGCCGGTGTACTCGATCTGGTCGTAGAGCGTGGTCTGGGTCGGCGAGACCGAGAGCAGCATCCGCTCGTCGCTGATGTCGCTCGCCGTCTGCGAGGGAGGATGGAAGCACCCCCCGCATGCGGCGGCGTCACGCTCGCCGATCACCGCCAGCGAAGCCGCTCCGAGCACGAGTCCCAATACGAGCACCGAACGACGCATCCCATCCTCCTTGCCGTGCCCGACCGCGGCCGGACCCACGTGTCCTGTTGACGATTACTTCGCGGAGCGGAGCCCCGACTGCTCTGCGCGGCGCTTACGCATCCGCGTGACGACGAGGCCGAGGAGCGCTGCGGCAGCGCCGAG
>Ga0302279_10002652_pt1 | contig 23298 bp, 22 predicted proteins | sample III_Bog_N3_3_FD_194541 | JGI IMG/M metagenome (GOLD analysis project Ga0302279, IMG submission 194541) | Peat permafrost microbial communities from Stordalen Mire near Abisko, Sweden - III_Bog_N3_3 | ecosystem: Environmental > Terrestrial > Soil > Wetlands > Peat | place: Sweden: Abisko...
CAGCAAAGACCGCCGACCGCGCCGGCCAGGGCGTGGCGGCGCGACAGGCGGGCAGGGCCGGGCTCAAGGGAAGGCGTCATGACGTCCTCGTTCAGGCAGGTTCGGTCGGCGGCCTCAGAACGGATAATGCGCGGCGCCGTGGGTCAGGGTGGTCAGGCGGATTTCGGTGAAATCCTCGATCGCGTAGTGACCCGAACGTCCCCAGCCGCTGTCCTTGACGCCGCCGTTGGGCAGCGACGGCTCGCCGGCCATGGTCGAGGCGTTGACGTGGACGATGCCGGTGTCGAAGTGCTGAGCCAGGTCCAGGCCACGGGCCTGGTCGCCGGTCATGATCCCGGCGCTGAGGCCGAACGGCGTCGCCTGGGCCCGGGCCAACGCCTCCTCCGCGTCGGCCACCGCCTCGACCACCACCACTGGGCCGAAGGTCTCGTAACGGCCGTTGGCCACCGTGGCGTCCAGCGGCACGTGGGTGAGGATGGTCGGCGCATAGACCCGGCCCTCGGCCGTGCCGCCGGTCACTAGCCGGGCGCCGCGGTCGGTGGCTTCGCGCACTCGCGCGGACACCGAGGCCAGGGCGCGGTCGTTGATCAGCGGGCCGATGATGGTCTCCGGCCGGGTCGGATCGCCGGCTTTAAGGGTCAGCGTCTTAGCCGCCAGTTGCTCGACGAAGGCGTCATGGATCGGCTGCTCGATCAGCACCTTGCGGGTGTTCATGCAGATCTGGCCCTGGTGGAAGAACGAGCCGAACACCGTGGCGTTGACCGCGTTGGCGATGTCGGCGTCGCGCAGCACAAGCAGCGGATTGTAGCCGCCCAATTCCAGCACGCTGCGCTTCAGCGCCCGGCCGGCGCGCTCGCCGAGGATGCGGGCGGTGGTCTCCGAGCCGGTGAAGTTGATCGAGCGCACCGCCGAGCTCTCGAAGAACACGTCGGCCACCGTGCTGGCTTCGCCGGGCGCATGCGTGACCACATTGATCGACCCCGCTGGGAAACCGGCTTCCTCCAGAATCTCCGCTTGCAGCAGACCGGCCGAAATCGGCGCCTCTTCCGAGGGCTTGATCACCACCGTGTTGCCGAAGGCCATAGGCAGCACCACCGCCCGCCACGCGAGGTTGAAGGCGCCGTTCCAGGGGGTGAAGCCGGCGACGACGCCCAGCGGCTTGCGGGTGGCCATGGCGAAGCGGCCGGGGGTGTCGCTGCGCAGCACGTCGCCGTAGGGCAGGTAGCCCCAGCCGGCGGCTTGGCGCAGCAGGTTGGCCGACCAGCGGATCTGGAAGACCGAGAAGGTGGCGCTGGCGCCGGTCTCGATGGCCATGATCCGGACGATGTCGGATTGGCGTTGCTCGACCACGTCGGCGGCCTTCAGGAACAGCCGCTGGCGGTCTATAGGGGCCATCGCCGCCCAGGCCGGGAATGCTGCATGCGCGGCGGCCACCGCCGCTTCGGCCTCGCCCCGCCCGCCGGCGGCGATCTGGGCGACCAATGCGCCGTCATAGGGATTGTAATTGGGGAAGGTCCGGCCCCCCGGCTCGGACCAACGCCCGTCGATGAAGTGGGTTGTGTGGCGCACGGCCCCGACAGCCTCGCTCATCTAAGTCTCCCTGTCGGCGGCTCACTAGGCTCGCACGCTAGCGCCGAGCGGAAGCGCAGGCGGGATGGCAAAGACGCCGACGCGATACGTCAGCGGCATCGCTCCAAAACTCGGCGCCGAGGCCGGATGGCGACGGCCGGCATTCACGCGGGGATTTCGGACATGAAATCCGCTGGAGACTTGGTGATTTCTAGCCGGCCGTGGCGCAAACTAGGCCGTCTGGGTCCGCCGCGCTCACTCGGCTGCTCGTGTTGCAGCCAATCTCGCTCCGCCGGCCGCCAGGGTGGCGAAGGCGGCGTCGGGATCGCTGGCGCGCAGCTTGAGGATGGCCAGTTCGCCGCCCTCGGCCACCGGGATTTCCCGCTGTCCCGCGGCGATGCCGTCGAGGATGATCTGCGCCGCGCGCGGAGCCGGAATGCCGTTTTCGATATTCGGGTCGTGTTGGGCGAACCGATCGCCGCTGCCGGAGAGGGCGTTGTAGGCCACCTGGGTCGCCACCGAGCCCGGGGTGATGACGCTGACGCCGATGCCGTAGGCGGTCTCGATCTCCGAGCGCAGCGAGTCGAAGTAGCCGACCACTGCGTGCTTGGCCGAGCAGTAGCCGGTGCGCAGCGGTACGCCCACCTTGCCGGCGACGGAGCTGATCACCGACAGGTGGCCGGACCTGCGCGCGACCATGTGCGGCAGCAGCAGCTGGGTCAGCCGCACCGGCGCGAAATAGTCGACCTCCATGATCGTCCGGTAGACCGAGAAGTCGGTATCCAGCGCCAGGCTGCGCTGGCTGATCCCGGCGTTGTTGATCAGCATGTCGACGTCGGCGCGCCAGGCGATGGCTCGGGCCACCACGCCCGGCAGGGCGTCCATGTCGGTGGTCTCGAAGGGCAGCACCAAGCTCTCCGCGTCGAGCCGCGCCGCCACGGCCTCAAGCGCTTCGACTCGTCGCCCGGAAAGGATCAGCCGCGCGCCCCGCTGGGCAAGCCCCAGCGCCAGCGCCTCGCCGATGCCCGAGGACGCGCCCGTCACCCACGCCGTCTTGCCTTCAAAATCCATCATGCCCTCTGTGCAGCGGGTTTGCGTCTAAAGATCGATGAGGCCGCCGTCGACGAACAGCTCCGCGCCGGTGGTGAAGGTGGCGTCCGCGGCGAGATAGAGGGCGGCGGCGGCCACTTCCTCGACCGTTCCGGTCCGGCCGAGCGGAACGCGGGTCTTGGCGCCGTCGATGAAGGCGTCCTTCTGGGCCTGGGTGAAACCGCCTTTGTCGAGCACCGGGGTGACGACCGGCCCGGGACTGATGGTGTTCACCCGAATGCGCCGGGGCAGCAGCTCCTTGGCGAACGTTCGGCCGAAGGAGCGGAGCGCCGCCTTGGTCGCGCCGTAGATGGTGCTTCCCGGCAGACCGCCGGCGGCGCCGGCCACCGAGGCGGTGAGGATGATCGCGCCGCCGTCCGGCATCAGCCGCAGCGCATGCTTCATCAAGAAGAAAGCGCCCTTAACATTGACGTCGAACTGGCTGTCGAAGAAGGCTTCATCGATCCGCTCGACCGGCGCCATCTTGGCGATGCCGGCGTTGACGAACAGCACGTCGATCCGACCATGCCGGGCCTCCACCGCTTCGACCAGACTCTGGGTGGCGGCGATATCGGCGGCGTTCGAGACCAGAACCTCGACGCCGGGCATGTCGGCCCGTGCCGCGGCGGCCGAAGCCTCGCTCGAGCCGGTGACGACGACGGTGGCGCCTTCGGATTGGAACAGCTTCGCCGTCGCCGCGCCGATGCCGCTCGTGCCGCCGGAAATCAGGGCGATCTTGCCGCTAAGTTTGGACATCGGTGGCTCCTGGGCTCGGCCTCGCTCAGCCGTAGTCGCTAAACTCGACAATCTTCCCGTCGTCGACAACGAAAACGCTGCAAGTGTCCATTGAGGTCGGCACGCCCTTCTCCCATCCCCAGGCGGGATCGGAGTGGGCGGGCACGGCATGCCACGTGTGCTCGACATAGACCGTATCGCCGCTGACAGCGAAGCGGGCCGGCTCGGCGAAGTAGCGGCCCGGCGTCTTTTCGGCGAAGTCGCGAACCGACTGAACGAAGCCGGCCCGTCCGTGGCCCCTGAACCGGTTGTGGTGCTCCCAGTGAAGTTCTTCGGCGACGAGTCGCTCCAGGGCCGCGATGTCCACCTCATTGTAGGCGACCCTGAAAGCCTCGACGATGTTCAGGAGTTGTTCGTTGGCCATGGACGAGGGCTTTCCGTTTTTTCGCAATTCAGAGGATCTGGCAGGCATCGTCGAACGCCAGCCGCGGGTTGCGCGGCCAGAGTTTGCTGTCGTCGCCGTAGCCGAGGTTGACCAGGAAGTTCGACTGCCAACGTCCGTCCGGGAAGAACTCGGCGTCGACGCCCTGGCGGTCGAAGCCCGACATCGGGCCGCAATCCAGGCCGAACGAACGCGCCGCCAGGATCAGATAGGCGCCTTGCAGGATGGCGTTGCGGGTCGCGGTCTCGTCGGCGAGGGCCGGGGCCGCGGCGAATACGCTTCGGAAGTCCCGCTGCGGGGCGAGTGTCGGCATGTGATCGTGAAAACGGCTGTCTGCGGCGACGATGGCGCAGACGGGCGCGCTCATGGTCTTCTCGACGTTCTGCGCCGACAGGTGCGGCCTCAAGCGTGCCTTGGCCTCCGGCGAGCGCACGAAGACGAACCGCCCCGGATTGGAATTTGCGCTGGTGGGCGCCCAGCGCAGGCGCTCGTAGAGGGCGCGCAGCAGCGCGTCGGGCACCTCCCGCTCCAGCCAGACGTTGTGTGTGCGGCCGGCCTCGAAGAGGGGCTGCAGGGCGTCTTCGGCGGGCTGGCGCACGGTCGCCGCCCTAGGCCTTGAGTCCGGCGAGTTCGCCGCCGTTCAGCCATCGACGCAGGTTGGTCATCAGCGCCGCGATCTCCGGACCGCGGGTGCCCGGCAGGTCTTTGGCGACGTCGAAGCCGAGCTGGGTCTGCAGATAAGCCAGATGCCGATAGCCCTCGGGAAATGAGTTCAGCAGGGCCTGGTCGAGCGTCAGCGTCGCGGCCGGATCGATCACCTGCATCCGGTCCAGCTCATAGACCGGCTGGCGCAGCAGCATGCCCCAGCGCCCGGCGCGCTTTTCCAGCGCATCGACGAAGCGGCCGTTGCAGGTGACGTCGACGACCACATCGTGGACGCTCGCACGCTGCAGGATCTGCATCTTGGTCTGCGTCACCGCGCGGTTTCCACGCAGCTCGATCGTGCTGCCGCCCAGCGCATGCAGCCCGACCATGCCGCCCTCGAACGCCCGCCTTGACCTTGCGATGAATTCGGTGGCCCCGGCCTGGAACCAGGTGGCGTTCATCCGGCCGTCGGCATGCCAGACAGTGGCGAAGCGCTCCCAGTCGCCGGCGTCGCGCCAGATCACCCAGTTTTCGAGCAGTTCGCGAATTTCCAGACGATCGCGCAGCGCCGACGACAACTCGTCGTCCGCGCTGGATAGGTCGTCCGCCCCTTGCGACGTCACGGCTGCTCTCCCTTGTTCTTTTTCACCGCGCTGTTTCGCCACGCGAAGGCCCGGCGACTGCTAGAGGACCAGCCTCCGCCCGGGCTAGATGGGATTTAGGCGGGGGTGTTACTGAAACGGTATAGGTTGCGAGCCGCGGCCCCGATGCGTCTGACGGGCGCCCGCGGCGGTGTCGAGAGGCGATCGGGGTCATGAAGCTCCACCATTTGCGCAATGTTGTGGCCATTGTCGAGCGCGGCAGCCTGCGCGCGGCGGCCAAACACCTGGGCCTGGCCCAGCCGGCGATGTCGCGCAGCATCAAGGAGTTGGAGCAGGAACTGGATGTGGTCCTGTTCCAGCGCAACAAGTTTGGCATGACCGTGACCCCGGTCGGCGAGATCTTCGTCCGCCGCGCCAAGGGTATGCTGGTCGAGTTTCAGCGGACCATCGACGAGATCGAGCAGGCCAAGGGCAAGGATCTCGGCTTCGTCACGGTGGCCTTCTCCGCGGCGGGGCTGCTGGCGCTGTTGCCGGGGATGATCGGGCCGTTCCACCGCCGCTTCCCGAATGTGCGGCTGAAGGTGATCGAGGGCGCCTTCCCGATGCTGGAGACGGACATCCGCGACGGCCTGATCGACCTCTACTACGGGCCGGTGTCGAAGGGGTTCGTCGATCCGGCGCTGGTGGTCGAGCTTTTGTTCGAGAACGGGCGGATCATCGTCGCGCGGCCCGACCATCCGCTGCGCGACGCGACCAAGTTGAAGGAGCTGGTCGGCGCGTCCTGGGTCACCACGCCGGTCGCGATCGACACCGACAGCGAGGTGAACAGCGTCTTCGAGGCCGCCGGATTACCGGCGCCGCACATCGCCATGCAGGCCGCCTCGAGCATGAGTCTGCTGTCGATGATCCGCTCATCGGATCTGTTGGCGCCGCTGCCGCAGCAGTGGGTGGAGTTCATCGACACGACGCACTTCATCGAGCGGATCAAGATCCAGGATGTGCCGAACGCCCCGCGCATCTGCGCCGTGCGCCGGGCGAATTTCCCGCTCACGCGCGCCACCGAGTACCTGAACGACCTGGCGTTCCGCGCCGCGGCGATCCATGTGAAAAAACGCGCCAGCCTCAGCGATTGATCGTCGAGCGCTCCCGACCGATGCCCCGACAGGGGCTATATCGTTTAGGTAACGACCCCGTCGAATTGCCATCTTCTTGGGCGCCCCGGGACGCCGCATACCCCGCAGCAATAGGGGCCGCCTCGTCAGGCGAGCCACTGCGACCGGCGCTTTTGCGCCGTGGCGCCAAAACCGGGGGAGCGAACGATGCGGGTTTCGGAAAAGATGCTTTTGAAGTCGTCGACGCGGGCGAAGCTGCTGCTGTCCAGCGCGCTGGTGATCGGCTCGCTCGCGGTTCATAGCGGCGCCATCGCCGATACGGCCACGGCCGCCAGCGCCGACTCCGGCGCGCAGCTGCAGGAAATCGTGGTCACCGCCGAGCGGCACGAGACCAAGCTGCAGCACACCGCCGCTGCGGTGGAGGTGGTCGGCGTCGAAACCCTGCAAAAGCAGCACGTTGTCGACCTGATGGATCTCAATAGCGTCCTCAACAACACCCAGATCGTGCCGATCGGCCCGCAGCAGCAGATCATCATCCGCGGCATCGGCAACAACTTCATCGACACCCGCGCCGACCCGGCCGTGGCCACCAGCATCAACGGCCTGTTCTACAGCCGGCCGCTGCCGGTCGGGTTCGGCTTCCTCGACGTCTCCCGGGTGGAAGACCTGGAGGGACCGCAGGGCACCCTCTACGGCCGCAACTCCGCCGCCGGCGCGCTGAACATTATCACCAACCAGCCGACCCAGACCTTCGGCGGCATGGTCCAGGCCACCGGTGGGAACCTGGGCGCGAACGACTTCGTCGGCGTGCTGAACGTGCCGATCGGCGACGACTTCGCGGTGCGCGCCGCCTATGAGCGGGATCGCCGCAACGGCTATCTCGGCAACTTCTACGACGACACCATGACGGACACCGGCCGGCTCTCGGCCCGTTGGACGCCGACCAGCAAGCTGACCCTCTACGCCGAGGGCGACTACATCCATATCGGCGGCCACGGCCCGATCACCGAGGCCTATCCGTGCGGCAACGCCGTGCCCTGGTCTCTGGCCATGCCGGCGTCCTGCGACGCGTTGGCGCCCGGCGTCGCCGCCACGGCGGCCCTGAGCGGGCATCAGAACAGCTATGTCGCCTCCGGCCAGTTCCACCTGGACTATGACCTCGGCTGGGCGACGCTGACCTCGATCAGCGGCTATGTCGGCACGCACATGAAAGCCTACACGCTGCCGAACGCGTCCTACTTCACCAACACCGTGTTCTCGGACAGCAACGACTACTCCGAGGAAATTCGCTTCAGCGGTCACGACAGCGCCAACCATCAGGGCGGCCTCGCCTGGCAGGCCGGCGCCTATCTGTTCAACAGCACCGGCGACTACTTCCAGCACGCCCAGTTGGCGACATCGAACCGGCCGCCGACGGGCACCCAGCAGTTCACCGCGGTGCCGCAATCCTCAGAGGCCGGCTACGCCCAGGTGACCTACGGGGTCACCGATCAGCTGCGCGTCACCGGCGGCATCCGCTACACCAACGACGCCAAGGGCATCAGCTACAGCTCCTCGGCCTATCTGCCGCCGACGTTCACCGTGCCGACTCCGGCGGTCACCGGCACGACCAAGGCGTCCAGCGCCAAGTTCACCTACAAGGTCGGGGTCGAATACGACGTGGCCCCGGAGCACCTGCTCTACGCCGACATCTCCACCGGCTACGCCTCCAGCGGCGTCAACGGCGGCAGTTCCAGCGCGCCGCTGACTCCGACCGTGGCCCCCGCGTCGTTCGCGCCGGAGACCATCACCGCCTACGAAGCCGGCTCGAAAAACCGCTTCCTGGACAATCGTTTGCAGCTGAACGCGGCCTTCTACTACTACCAGTTCAGCAACTATCAGTACCTCTATCCGGCCTATGTGCAGGGTGGCGGCAGCGTGCACGGCTTGCAGATCCAGGACGCCGCCTCGGTGACTGCCTACGGGGCCGAGTTCAGCGCCGAATTCGCCGCCACGGCCGACGACCGGTTCAACGCCTCGCTGGCGCTGACCCACGCGACCTTCGGCCAGATCGCCTATGCCGGGTTCATCCCGCCGGCCACGGCCACCTCGGTAGTAGTCCCGGCGGGCTCACCGCTGGTCAACGACCCCGACTGGTCGGCGCTGCTCGGCTACGAGCACACCTTCCGGCTGGGCAACGGCTCGACGATCACCGCCGGGGTGAACAGCAAGCTCTCGGCCAAGTACCTGCTGGTGGTCGGCTCGAAGGTGCCCGCCGACTCGCAGAAGGCCTACACGATGACCGACGCCAACATCGCCTACCACTGGTCGGACGATAAGTACGCGGTGCGGGTCTGGGTGAAGAATATCGAGAACGCGGCGGTCAACACCTACGGCGAGGGGGCGGGCTTCAACGTCTACGGCATCGAGGCGCCACGCACCTACGGCGTGACGGCGAGCGCGAGCTTCTAGGGCGGAGCGGGACATGGCCAACCGGAGCGCTCTATCCATCGTGCTCGTCGGCATGATCGCCGGTGCGGCGTTCGCCCAGCCCGCTGCGCAGCCGTCCGCGGCGGCGATGGCGAGCGCGCCGCTCACCGTCACCCAACTGGCGCCCGGGGACTATCTGGTCTCCGGCGGGATCAGCAACGCCGGCTTCATCGTCGGCGACGACGGGGTGATCGCCATCGACGCCGAGATCGCCGTGCCCCTGGCCAGGGCCGAACTCGCCGAGATCGCCAAGCTGACGCCGAAGCCCGTCAACGCGATGATCCTCACCCACAGCGATCCGGACCACATCAACGGCCTGCCCGCCTTTCCGCGGGGCATGACCATCATCGCCCAGGCCAACGCCGCGGCGGAGATTCAAGGCGTGATCGCCGACCCCAGCTCGAACGGCTTGCCGCCGCCACCCGAAATCAGGGACTACGCGCCGACCCACGTCGTCCAGGCGCGGGAGGAACTCACCCTCGACGGCGTGCGCCTGGTGCTGATCCACACCGCGCCCGCCCACACCGACGGGGACCTGATCATCTATGTGCCGGCCTCCCAGCTGGTCTATGCCGGCGACCTGCTGACGCCGGAGATCGGGCCTTACCCGGGAATTCACCTGAACAAGCATGGCTCGTCGCTGGGCTGGGTCGCCTCGGTGAAGGCGATGCTGGCCTTGGACGCGGATATCTTCGTCTCCGGGCATGGCGCGCCATTGCACCGGGCGGATGTCGAAGCACGGCTGCAGGCGGCCGAGGAGCGGCGGGCCGAGATCGCCGCCATGGTCGCCAAGGGCGTGACCCTGGCCGAGATCAAACAGGCGCTGCACGACGCGCCGCTGCCCGGCGTGGCGTCCCGCTTTCCGACCTACATCGAGACCACCTACCAGGAATTGACGGCAAAATAGCGGGGCGCCGGTCCGCGGCCGGCAGCCTTGGGACGAGGGAGAAGTCGGATGAGATTATTGCGGTTCGAACGCGGCGGGGCGCCGGTTCTGGGCGTCTTGCGAGGCGAGGCCATCGTGCCGCTGACCGCCCTTGCCGCTCGCTATCCGACCATGCTGTCGATCGTCGGCGGCGGCGAGGCGGCGCTGGCGGCCGTCGCCGCGCTGGCCGAGAGCGCGACCGACACCGTGCCGCTGGCTTCGGTGCGTCTGCTGGCCCCGATCGAGCGGCCGGGCAAGTACCTGGCCATCGGCATGAACTACCGCAAGCACCTGGCCGAGGCCGAGCGGCTGGGGGTCGCCGCACCGACGCAACAGCTGTGGTTCAACAAGCAGACGACCTGCATCGTCGGACCCTATGACGACACCGACCCCGGGGTGACCGAGCGGCTCGACTACGAGGCGGAGCTCTGCGCGGTCATCGGCAAGGCGGCCAAATATGTCTCGGAAGCCGACGCCCCGAAACACGTGTTTGGCTACATGGTGGCCAACGATATCTCGGCGCGAGACTACCAGACCCACTCACCGACCTTCACCATGGGCAAATCGTTCGACACCCACGGACCGGTCGGCCCATGGATCGTCACCGCCGACGAGATCGCCGATCCGCATGCCCTGTCGCTGCGCTGCCTGGTCAACGGCCAGGTCCGCCAGCAAAGCGACACCGGCCAGATGATCCACAATCTCTGGCAACAGATCGCCTACCTCTCCACCGCCTTCACCCTGGAGCCGGGCGACCTGCTGGCTACCGGTACGCCCGAGGGCGTCGGGGTCGCCATGCAGCCGCAGCAATTTCTTCAACCCGGCGACGTCGTCCGGTGCGAGATTGATGGCATCGGGGCGATCGAGAACAAGGTCGTGGCTCCCCACTCATGACCCCGACGGCGAGCCAGGCGAGCGAGGAAAGCCGTGAAGCAGACTGACTTCGACGTGGTGGTGATCGGCGCTGGCCCGGTGGGTCTCGCGGCGGCGATCGAGCTGGGCCTGCGGGGCGTCAGTGTGCTGGTGGCCGAGCGCAACGCCCGGGGTGGGCTGGCGCCCAGGGCCAAGACCACCAACGCCCGCACCCGCACTCATCTGCGCCGCTGGGGCGTCGCCGACGCCCTGGCCGCGGCCTCGCCGCTGGGGGTGAGCTATCCCAACGACGTGCATTTCGTCACCAGCCTCTCCGGCTATCCGCTGGCGAAATTCCGCAACGCCTTCAACGCGTTCCCCGAGCGCGCCGACGCCTATCCGGAGCATGCGCAGTGGGTGCCTCAGTACACCCTGGAAGCGGTGCTGCTGGAGCGCGCACAGAGCCTGCCGAACGTCACCCTGCGCTTCGACACCACCTTCGTCGGCGCCGAGCAGGACGATGAGACGGTCACCATCCGCCTGAGCGACGCCGCGGGCGAGACCTTGGTGACGTCGCGCTACCTGATCGGGGCCGACGGCGCACGCAGCGCCGTGCGCGACGCGATCGGCGCGACGATGGAGGGAACGTACGGCATCTCCCGGCATTCGAACGTGGTGTTCCACGCGCCCGGCCTGGCGCAGGCGCAGGTCCACGGCCCGGGGGTGATGTTCCTACAGATCGGGCCCAACGGCCTCAGCATCACCGGCCCGATGGACAAGGGCGACATCTGGTATTTCGGCACCGGCTTGCGCGACGGCGAGCCGCCGACCGCCGAGGAAACCGTCGCGCTGATCAAACAGACCACCGGCATCGACCTTCCCTACAAGATACTCAGCGCCGACCAGTGGGTGGCCAGCACGCTGCTGGCGGACAAGTACAGTGAGGGCCGGATCGTCCTCGCCGGCGACGCCTGCCACCTGCACCCGCCGTTCGGCGGTTACGGCATGAACATGGGGGTCGGCGACGCCGTCGACCTGGGCTGGAAGATCGCCGCGGTGCTGCAGGGATGGGGCGGGCCGGGTCTGGTCATGTCCTATGAGGCCGAGCGCCGGCCGGTGCACCAGTTCGTCATCGAGGAAGCCCTGGCCAACCACCAGATGATGCTGGGCTCGCCCTGGCGCGACGGCATGGACGCGGACACGCCCGAGGGCGAAGCGGTGCGCAAGGCGGTCGGCGCGGCGATCCAGACCGCCAAGGCGCGCGAGTATCACACCCTCGGCACCGTGCTTGGGCTTGGTTACGAGAACTCTCCGATCATCGACGGCGAGCCGGGAGCCCCGCCGCCGCATGACGGCCAACGCTACACGCCGAGCGCCCGGCCCGGCTACCTCGCGCCGCACGGATGGCTGGCCGACGGCCGCTCGCTCTACGACGCCTTCGGCCCAGGCTTCGCCCTGGTGGTCGCAGAGGGCGCGGACGAGGCGCAGGTGGCTCTGGCCGCTGCGGAGGCCCGGGAATTGGGGGCGCCGCTGGAAGTCGTCCGGCCAGGGCCGGCAATCACCGATCTCTACGACGCCGATTTGACGCTGGTGCGTCCCGACCAGCACGTCGCCTGGCGTGGCGACCGTTGGACCGGCGCCCTGGCCCGGGCGATCGGCCGCGGAGACGCCAGAGGCCCCGCCGAGAAAATCTTGGAACGCGCTCCTGCAGGAACGCCAGGTTTGGGAGACCGCCGATGACCGGCATCAAGATCGAGGACGTCGCCTTCGTGGCCTTCCGGGCGCCGGATCTGCCACGCATGCGCAGCTTCATGGAGGACTTCGGGGCCAGCGTGGCGTTGCAGACCGACGATCGGCTTTTCATGCGCGGCCTGGGCGATGCTCCCTTCGTGCATATGACCGAACGCGGCGAGCCTAGCTTCCTGATGGTCGGCCTGCGCGCCGAGTCGCTGGACGACCTGGCCAAGCTGGCCGTCGAGACCGGAACCACCCCAGCGCCGCTGGACGCCCCCGGCGGCGGCCAGTTCATCGACCTCGTCGATCCCGACGGCCACAAGGTGCGGGTCGTCGCCGGCCAGCAGCCCGCCGCGTCGGCCCCGATCGCGCCGCCAGCGGCCTGGAACGCCGCCATCGACAAGCCGCGCCTGCGCGCCACCAAGCGGGTGGAGCAGGGGCCGGCGAAGATCGTCCGGCTGGGCCACTGCGTGCTGAACGTCTCGGACTTCCGCGCCTCAGAGGCCTGGTACAAGCGGCTGTTCGGCTTCATCACCTCCGACGAGGTCGAGGTGGCGCCCGGCGTCGCGCTGGGCGCGTTCATGCGCTGCGACCGGGGCGACACGCCCACCGACCACCACACCCTGTTCCTCGCGCAACTGCCCAAGGGTCCGGGTTTCAACCACGCCGCCTTCGAGGTGCGCGACATCGAGGATGTGCTGGCAGGGCACGCGCGACTGGCGGCGCAGAACCACCAGCCGGCCTGGGGCGTCGGCCGCCATTACCTGGGCAGCCAGGTGTTCGACTACTGGCTCGATCCCTGGGGTCACACCCTGGAGCACTGGACCGACGGCGACATGTTCACCGCCGCCGACGGGTCCCGCAAGGCGACGCTCGACGAGGCGTTGGGGGTCCAGTGGGGACCGTCGATGCCGGCGGAATTCTGAAGCTCGCGCAAGAACGACCAGGCCGAACCGGGCCGACGGGGGAGGGACGACGATGACGGAAGAGATCGACGCAGGTGCGGCGGAGGGCCTGCTGGCCGCCTCGCCGATGACCGGGGCCCAGATCGCGGTCGTGTGCGTGACCGTGCTGCTGTCGGGTCTCGATGGCTATGACGTCCTTGGTACGGCTTTCGTGGCCCCGGCGGTCAGCCACGCCTGGCATCTGGAAAAGGCGACGGTCGGCGCGCTGCTGTCGATGTCGTTGCTCGGCATGGCCATCGGCTCCATCGGCCTTTCGCCCCTGGCCGACGTCGCCGGCCGCAAGCCTCTGGTGTTCGGCGGCGTGCTGCTGATGGTGCTGGGTTCATTGCTGTCGGCTTTCTGCCAGTCCGTTCCCGAGCTCGCGCTCTGCCGCGTCCTGACCGGCGTCGGCATCGGCATCATGGTGGCCCTGACCACCACGCTGGCCTCGGAATTCGCCAGCGCCAAGGGCCGCTCGTTCGCGGTGGCGGCGACCACGGTCGGCTTCGCGGCCGGCTCGACCGTTGGCGGCCTGATCGCCTCGGTCCTGCTCAAGCACGCCACCTGGCCGGCGGTGTTCCTGTCCGGGGCCGTGGTCGGGATTCTGCTGCTGCCGGTGGTCGCCTTCGGCCTACCGGAGTCGCCCGCCTATCTGATCTCGCGCCGGACGGCGAACGCCCTAGAGCGGCTGAACAAGGTGCTGGCGCGCCTCGGCCGGCCCTCGCTCGCCGCGCTGCCGGCGGCGGCGCCGCAGAAGCGCGCGTCCTACGCCGCCCTGTTCACCTCCGGCATGCTTGGCCTGACGCTGACCTATGTCGCGGTGATGGTGCTGGTCTCCACCGCCACCTACTACCTGCTCAACTGGCTGCCGCAGATGATCGCCGATGAGGGCTTCACGCCCTCGCAGGGCAGTCTAGTTGCGGCGATGCCGGCCCTTGTGGGTATGATCTCGGGCCTGCTCTGGGGCCTGGCCGCCAACCGCTTCGGGCCGGCGAGGCTGGCGGCTTTCTGCGCGATCGGCTCGGGCTGCGCGATGGCCGCGTTCGGCTTCACGCCGCCGGTGCTGGGCCTACTGATGCTGGTTTCCGGCGTCATGGGGTTCTTCGCCGGTGGCTCGGCGGGGCTGTTCTACGCCACGATGGCGACAACCCTGCCGCCGCTGATCCGGGCGACCGGGATCGGGCTGGTCATCGGCGTCGGGCGGGTGTTCAGCATCCTCGGGCCGCTCCTCGCCGGCGTGATGTTCGCCGGCGGCCTGAGCCGCGCCACCGTATCGTTGATCTTCGCCTGCGCGCCGGTGGTCGCCGGTCTACTGCTGCTGGTGGTCACTCGCCCGCGTTCGCTCGGCCTGACCGCGAGCGTCAGTGGGGCGCTCGGCTAGATGTTTTCACAGGGCCAGCGGACTGGCCGGAGGAGTTAGATGGCCTGCGTTTCGAAAGCTCTGATCATCGGCGGCGGCATCGCCGGCCTCTCGGCGGCCATCGCCCTGTCGCGGGTGGGAGTGACGTGCGACGTGGTCGAGCTGACCGGCTCGCCGCTGGGCGCCTCGCTGGGCGTTTCCGGCCGGGCGGCCGAGGCGCTCGATGAGCTGGGCGTCTATGAGCGATGCTACGAGACCAGCCGGCCCTTCAGCCCCGACAGCACGGTGGCCAGCCAGCATGACGCGGCGGGCAATCTGATCAGCGCTGGTCCGCAGCGTCCGCAATGGCCCGGCGCCAAGATCGGTCTGGGGGTTTATCGGCCGGACTTCCTGCAGGTGCTGGCCGACGAGGCCGAGCGGCTGGGGGCCAGCATCCGGATCGGCTTCACCGCCAAGACCATCGACGAGCACGCCAATGGGGCCAAGGTGGCCTTCACCAACGGTGAGGAGGGTCTCTACGATCTGGTCGTCGGCGCCGATGGCATCAACTCGCGCACCCGCGACATGCTGTTTCCGGACGCCATGAAGCCGGAATACACCGGCCAGCTCAGCATCCGCTGGATGGCCCCCGGACCGTTCGTCGAGGGCGAGGGCTGGTATCTTGGGCCCGTCGGGCGGCTGGGCTTCTATTACATCCCACAGGGCGAGGTTTACGTCCCTGCGGTCATCGCCATGCCGGAGCTGAAGCGGATGACCGACGAGGAGGTGCGCGAACTCTTCACCCGCCTGCTCGATTCCTACACCGCCGGTCCCGTGGTCGAACTGCGCAAGCGGTTGACGCCTGACGCCAAGCTGATCGGCCGTCCGTTCGAGTGGATCCTGTTGCCCGAGCCCTGGCACAAGGGCCGGGCGCTGTTGATCGGCGACGCCGCGCATGCCACCTCGGCCCACATGGGCCAGGGCGGCGGGATGGCGCTGGAGGACTCCGCGGTGCTCGGCCAATGCATCGCGGCCGCCGCCTCGCTGCCGGAGGCCTTCGACGCCTTCATGGCCCGGCGGTTCGAGCGCGTGCGGGCGGTGGTCGAGACCAGCGTCGGCCTGTCGAGGCTGGAACAGGCGCATGCGCCACCGTCGGAAAACGTCGCGTTGCTGACCCGGGCCCTCTCGGCGCTCGCACAGCCCTATTGATGGGTCCGGTGGGAAGCAGATGAGCCAGGCGACGCCGTCCATCCCGCTCCTCGACGTCGACCTCTTCGGAGAGGCGAGTCTCGCCGATCCGGTCGCCGACTACCGCCGCCTGCGCGACGCCGGGCCGCTGGTGCGGCTCAAGCGTCCCGAGGTTTACGCCATCGCCCGGTTTGCCGATGTGCAGGCGGCTCTGCGCGCGCCGGAGGTGCTGATCAGCGGCGAGGGCGTCGGTTTCAGCGAGGCGTTCAACGCCCCGCGCGGGATGAACGTTCTGCAGTCCGACGGTGACCGGCATTTCCGCATGCGCAACGTGGTCATGCGCCCGCTGTCGCCGGCGGCCCTGAAGCAGGCTCGGGCCGATCTTAAGGCGATGGTTGCGGGCCGCGTCGCCGCGCTGGTCGGGCAGGGCTGGACCGACGCGATGAAGACCCTGGCGGCGTTTCTTCCGGTGGAGGCGGTCTCGCACCTGGTCGGCCTGCCGAATGTGGGGCGCGAACGGATGCTCGAATGGGCCGGCGCCACCTTCAACCTGATCGGCCCCGACCAGGACCCGGCCGACTTCGCACTACTGGGCGAGGCGCGGAGCTTCATGGCCTCGCTGAGCAGCCAAAGCGTCCGCGCGGGCAGCTGGGCCGGGGAACTGTTCGCGGCCGCCGAGGCCGGAAAGTTGTCGCTGCCCGAAGCCATGGCGGCGATCAGCGCCTACATGGTGCCAAGCCTTGACACCACCATCCTGGCCAAGGGCCATCTGCTGAACAACCTGGCTGCTCATCCGGACCAGTGGGCGCTCCTAAAGCAACACCCGGAGCTGATCCCCGGGGCGGTGCTGGAGGGCGTGCGGCGCGACTCCGTGCTGCGCTGGTTCTCCCGGGTGGCCGTGGAGAACTATGCGGTGGACGGCGCTGTCGTGCCCAAGGGCGAGCGGGTGATGCTGCTCTACGGCGCGGCCAATCGCGACGAGCGCCGCTATAACGATCCCGACCGCTTCGACGTCACCCGCGACGCTCGCGATCACCTGGCCTGGGGCACCGGCCCGCACATGTGCGCCGGCATGCACCTGGCGCGGATCGAGATGGAAGTGCTGCTGGAAGCGCTGGTCGAGGCCGACGTCGCCCTGAGCGCCGGCGCGCCGGTGATGGGACTCAATCGCGGCCTGTTCGGGTTCGCCGAGCTGCCGTTTCGGCTGGACCCGGCTGGCCAATAGCGACCGCGGCGACAAGGGGATCTGGGGGCGATGGCCGATATCGAGATCAAGACCAGCTGGGGCGTCATGCCCGCCTATGTCGCCCGGCCGGCGGGCGACGGGCCTTGGCCGGGCGTGGTGGTGATCCACGACGCCTTCGGGGCCGGCGAAAACCTGCAGCGGCACGCCGACTGGCTGGCCGATTGCGGCTACTTTGTCGTCGCGCCGAACCTTCTCTACTGGAGCCGCAAGTTCACCTGTCTGCGGGCCGTGATGAGAGACGTCGCCGCCCGGCAGGGCCGCAGCTTCGACGAGATCGAGGCGGCGAGGGTCTGGCTGCACGGCCAACCGGACTGCACCGCCCGACAAGGCGTGATCGGTTTTTGCATGGGCGGCGCCTTCTCGATGCTGCTGGCGCCGAGTGGGAAATACGCCGTGGCGGCGCCCAACTACGGCCAAGTCCCTAAGGACGCGGACAGCTACTTCGCCGGCGCCTGCCCGATCGTGGGCAGCTTCGGCCGCCGCGACCCGACACTGATCGGCGCGCCGGAAAAACTGGAGCGCGCCCTCTTGCGCAACGACATCGAGCACGACGTGAAGGTCTATCCCGACACCAGCCACGGCTTCCTGGACGACCACAGCCGAGACAAGCTTCCTCTGCCGCTGGTGCTCGTCAAAACGATCCTCAACGTCGGCTATCACGGCCCCTCCGCCGACGACGCCAAGCAGCGTATCCGCACCTTCTTCGACCACCACCTGAAGGAGTGACCGGCCCGTGCACGTGAGCGGCAGAGGACCGGGTCGGACAATGAAGGCTGCATTCGCTCCTACCCGCCGCCGTCGGGGCGGGGAGGCGTTCCTCGCCCGTTGCGCGCATGCGCTTTGATCGACTGGACTTGAATTAGTTGCGCGTGCTGAACGCTCTCCCTCTTGAGCCGAACGTGCCGCAAGGGGCATGCAGCCCGATATGCCGGTGAAGATCAGGTGTAACTGCTATCCCGATGGTCGCGGATTGAGCGAGACGCCGCAGGAACGCGACACCCACCCTAAACGTTTGGGATAAAAGAACAAAAGGGGCGGTCAGGCAGTTCCGGGACTGATCGGGAACGGCGCGGTTTCGTACTTAAAATCCGTTGGGGGAAACCCCGTCCGGGTTCGACCCCCGGCGCCCGCACCAGTCGCGGCCGAACGTCGCCGACCCCAATTGCCTCACTCCCGCCGCAAGCTTGCCGCGTTGCCGCCGGGCTTGGCTCGCCACCATGGGGAAGTGATTCGAGCCGGGGGAGGGCGAGCGTGAACGATCATGTGGATATTCACGGGGCGTCGGGGCGCGTCTATCGGTTCATGCGGGTGCGCGACGGGCGGCCGTTGTCGCCGGCGGGGGGCAACTTCCTCTACGGGCGGTTCACCGCCGGGCGGTTCGAGGCGATCTACGCCGGCGAGGGCCAGAACCTGCTGAAGGACGCCCGCGAGCGGTGGGCCGAGGCGGTGGCGCGCTTCCAGGCCAGCGACCTCTACACGCGGCTGAACCTCAATCAGCGCGTCCGCCAGCTGGAGCATGCCGACATCGTGGCCGGCGCGGGGCCGCGGCTGAACGCCGGCGGCGAGGCGGCCTCGGACGTCAACCCGTCGTCAGCCTTTACCGGCCTCGGCGAAGATCGGGTTGAGCTCCCGCCCGGAGGCGCCGCGGGCGAGGGCGGTGAAGGTTCCGGTTTCGGCGATCTCGCGAGCCGCGCGTAAGAACTCGCCCCAGGCCGCCGCGGCCAGGCCGCCGCCGACGCTGATCCGGCGTACGCCGAGGGCGGCCAATCCCTCCACCGGCAGGCCGGGACTGAGCACATTGACCGGCTTGGGCGCGACGGCGTCGACCACGGCGCGGATCTGGGCGTCCTCGCGCAGACCCGGCGCATAGAGGCAATCCGCGCCCGCGGCGCTGTAGGATTGCAGCCGGCGGATGGTCTCCGGCAGGTCCGGCCGGCCGCGGATGAAGCCCTCGCTGCGGGCGGTGAGCAGCACGCCGGAGCCTGAGCGGTCGATCGCCGCCCGCGCCGCCGTCACCCGCGCCACCGCCTGGTCGAAGTCGTAGAGCCCGGCCTCGGCGCCGCCGTAGTCTTCAACCGACAGCCCGGAAATGCCGGTGTCCACGGCCAGGGCGACGTTGGACGCCACTTCGGCCGGGGTCTCGGCGAAGGCGTTCTCGAAATCGGCGTTCAGCGGCAGGTCGGTGGCGTGGGCGAGGTTGGAGAGATGGACCAGCACCTCGTCCAGGCTCACCGCGCCGTCGGGTCGGCCGAGCGCCCAGGCCATGCCGGCGCTGGTGCTGGCCAGAGCCTTGAAACCCAGGTGCGCCAGCAGCACCGCCGAGCCCACGTCCCAAGGGTTGGGCAGCACGAAACAGCCGCTCTGGTGCAGCTCGCGGAACCGGGCGCGCTTGTCGGCGGTGGACTGGGTCATGGTGGGTCCTCGAAGACAGGGGCTGCGAGGTAGCGCATTTCGCCCCTCGTCCAAAGCGCGGCTGTAGCCGGGCTCGGCGCCCAGATCTGGCGGGATGCGGACCTCAGGACCGCTCGTCAGCCGGGCGGTCCCCTGCTATGGCCGAAGGATGAGCAAGATCGCTCTGGTCACCGGCGCGGGCAGCGGCATCGGCGAGGCGTGCGCGCTGGCGTTGGCGCGGGACGGCTGGTCGCTGGCGCTGTGCGGGCGGCGGCTGGAGAGGGTCGAGGCGGTGGCGGCCGTGGCGCGGGACCTGGGCGCCGAGGTCGTCGCCGTGCAGGCCGATGTCGGCGATCCCGATTCCGTCGGGCGGCTGTTCGCGGCGGTCGCCGAGCGGTTCGGGCGGCTGGACCTGTTGTTCAACAACGCCGGGACCGGCGCGCCGCCGAAACCGCTGGAGGAGCTGAGCATCGAGGCCTGGCGGCAGGTGGTGGACACCAACCTCACCGGCGCCTTCCTCTGCACCCAGGGCGCGTTCCGGATGATGAAGGCGCAGGATCCGCGCGGCGGCCGGATCATCAACAACGGCTCGATCTCGGCGCATGCGCCCAGGCCGAATTCGGCGCCCTACACCGCGACCAAGCACGCCGTCACCGGCCTGACCAAGTCGGCGGCGCTGGACGGGCGGGCCTTCGACATCGCCGTCGGCCAGATCGATATCGGCAACGCCAAGACCGACCTGACGGCGCGGATGACCATGGGCCAGGGCGTGCCGCAGGCGGACGGCCGGATGGCGCCCGAGCCGGTGATGGACGTGGAGGATGTCGCCCGCGCGGTGGTCTACATGGCCGGGCTGCCGCTGACGGCGAACGTGCCGTTCATGACGGTGATGGCGACCAAGATGCCCTACATCGGGCGCGGATAGGATAAGGGCGGCGCACCGAACAGCGCACCGCCCCAGTCCGTGACTAGAACATCACGCCGCCTTCGACGAGCGCGCGGGTCTGGTCGCTCGACAGGCCGTTGGCGCTGAACATGTCGCCGGCCGTACCCGACGTGACCCCGACGTAGGAGAATTCGCCGCGGACGAAGAAGATGCCCTTCTGCCAGGTGGGCGTCAGGGTGATCGACCAGGCGCTGCTGTTGATGCCGTAGCCGAGCAGGTTCGCCACGCCGCTTGAGCCTTCATATTCCACCCGGCCGGCGAGGCTGATCTCGGGTGTGAAGCTGTACTTGGCCAGCCCCGCGACGCCCCAGGTGCTGCCCGACGACGACACCCCGAACTTGTTCGGCGTGCTGCTGTACTGGACGTAGGGCGAGAACGTCCACGGCCCCTGCGAGTGAGAGTAGATCAGGTTGTAAATCTGGCCGTTGTTCTGCTGTTCGGGCGTCACGAAGCTGCTGCGACGCGCTGTCCCAACATTGCCTTCGCCGGCGAAGGTCAGGGTGTCGGAGTTCTTGAAGGTGTAGGTGACCAGCCCGGAAATGGCCGTGTAGGTGTCCGAATAGTAGCCGTCGGTCCAGGCCAGCGAGAGAGACCATGGGCCGTTTGTATAGTTGCCTTGGACGCCCTTGCTCACCGCCGGTTCCTGGCCCCACAGCAGGCCCCGCTCGATGTTGAAGTTCTCGAACGAGAATGTGTACTCGTCGCCGATCAGGGTCGGCAGGGCGCCCACCTCGACGCTGAAGCTGGAGTTGGGAACCAACTTCACGAACCCTTGCGGCACGAAGCCGAAGGTGCGGCGATCGTAGTTGCCCGAGAGGTATTCCGGCGAGCCGAGCGCGGCAACCGAATAGGCGCCCGCCTGGACGTAGAACTGCACCGGCCCATCGGTCTTGTTGAGGATGACCATCGCATTGCTGACGTCCTCGTAGTTGTCATGCGTCGGCCGGAAGAAGAAGTTCAGCTGCGGGTCGGACTGCCAGAGCGCCGTGCCGCTGAGCACGCCGTCAACGGTGATCTTGCCGAGGATCGGGCCCGCATCGAAGACGGCTGGACTGCCGTTGGCCGACAGCGTGGCGCTCATCGCCGGGTAGGGCGCCGGCGACGGCGCGGGCGCGGCGGGCGCAGCCGCGGCAGGCGCGGCGGCGGCGGGTGGCGTGGTCGCCTGGTCGTCGGCGGCGGCCGCGCCGGCCCAGGCCATGCCCAGCGACGCAGCGCCGGCGCACATGATCAGTTTCAGGTTTCTCATTGACTATCCCCTTATGATTTCACCGCCGACGATCCCTCATGCGGCGGCTCGGCGGGCATTCGCCCGTTTCGCCGGTGGCTATGGTCGGACGGCGCGGGCGGGACCAACAGCCGAGCCTTGGCTGTAGGCCACGCGGACACGCGCGCGGCGGATTCTTGTGCGATGCAGCACCGTATTTGCTGGTTTTTTGGGCGCCGCCCCTGCGTACGGCCTAGGCGCCGAACGTCGCGAATCTAGCGCGCGCGGGCGCAAGGATTCGATCCGGGATTCGGGCCTTCAGGATAAGCCCGGCGTAAGCTTGGCCGCGCCTCAGCGCATGCCCATGGTGGCCGCGCCCAGGTGCGAGCCGGCGTCGGCCAGCAGGGTCTCGCCGGTGACGCTGCGGGCGGCCGGCGAGGCGAAGAACACCGCCGCGACGGCGATATCCTCGGCGCTCGAGGCGACTTTCAGCGGCGAGGAGGCCGCCGCGCCCTCGCGAAGGCGCGCCACCCGCTCCGGCGGCATGCCGCGGCCAAACCACGGCGTGTCGATGTAGCCGGGGCAGATGGCGTTGACCCGGACCTTCGGCGCCAGCGCCCGCGACAGCGACAGGGTCATGGTGATCAGGGCGCCCTTGGAGGCGGCGTAGGGGATCGAAGAGCCGTTGCCCATCACCCCGGCGATCGAGGCGGTGTTGACGACCGCGCCGGGCCGTGGGCCGGCCTCCAGCAAGGCGCGGGTGGCGCGGACCATCTGGAACGCGCCGACCACATTGACCGCATAGATGCGCTGGAAATCCTCGGCCGATACCGCGTCCATGTCGGCGTGATTGGCGAACATGGTGGTGCCGGCGTTGTTGAACAGGGCGTCGACATGGCCGAACGGCGACGCCGCCTCGGCGATCCGCCGGCAATCCTCGTCCTTGGCCACGTCGCCCTGGACCAGCACGCCCTTGGCGCCCTCGGCCTCGACCAGCCGCACGGTCTCGGCGGCCTCGTCGCGGTTGGCGGCGTAGTTGACGATCACCGCCTTAGCGCCGCGCGAGGCGGTCTCCACCGCGATCGCCCGCCCAAGGCCGGTGGAGGCGCCGGTCACCACCACCACGAAGCCGTCCAGGTCCTTGCCCGCCATCGCTCTCTCCCCGTTCTTTTTTCTCCTCCACCGTGAAACGGGGAGGTGGCGCGGCGATAACGCCGCGACGGAGGGGGCGCAAGCGGCCGGGCAGGACCGGCGTTTGTCGCCCGCCGCGATCCGGGCTAAAGCCCGGCCATGCAGGAGACGCCGCTCACCCAGCTTGGCCGCGAGGTCCGGGGCTTTTCAAACCCGGACGAGGCGGTGCTGGAACGCGTGCCAAATCCGCAAGCCGGCATGCTCTACCTCGCCCGCTTCACCGCGCCGGAATTCACCACCCTCTGCCCGGTGACCGGCCAGCCCGATTTCGCCCGCCTGGTGATCGACTATGTCCCGGGCGACTGGCTGATCGAGTCCAAGTCGTTGAAACTCTATCTGGGCTCGTTCCGCAACCACGGCGGCTTCCACGAGGACTGCACGCTTTCGATCGGGCGGAAGATCGTCGCCACGGCCGAACCGACCTGGCTGCGGATCGGCGGCTACTGGTATCCCCGCGGGGGCATCCCGATCGACGTGTTCTGGCAGACCGGCCCGGCGCCCGAGGGCCTCTGGTTGCCCGACCAGGGCGTCGAACCCTACCGCGGACGCTGAGTGGGAGACGCGTCGATGCATGAGACGCCCCCACGCCGGGCGTTGCTGGTCGCGGGCCTCACCGGCGCCGGACTGGCCCTGGCTGCTTGCGCGCCGTCCTCCGCGAACACCGTCTCGGCGAGC
>Ga0302279_10002653_pt1 | contig 23298 bp, 24 predicted proteins | sample III_Bog_N3_3_FD_194541 | JGI IMG/M metagenome (GOLD analysis project Ga0302279, IMG submission 194541) | Peat permafrost microbial communities from Stordalen Mire near Abisko, Sweden - III_Bog_N3_3 | ecosystem: Environmental > Terrestrial > Soil > Wetlands > Peat | place: Sweden: Abisko...
TCTCGCTGCCCATCGCCCGCGCGGGCGTGGCGGTGGTCGGCGTGGATCGCTCCGCGCCCATGCTCGCCGACCTGCGGGCGCGGCTCCGCGCCGAGCCCGCGGCCGTGCGCGAGCGGGTCGAGGTGCGCCGCGGCGACATGCGCACCGCCCGGCTGGGCCAGCGCTTCCCGCTGGTGATCTGCCCGTTCAACGCCTTCCTCCACCTCTACGAGCGGCGCGACGTCGAGCGCTTCCTCGCTCGCGCGCGCGAGCACCTGACCGCCCGCGGCGAGCTCGTCTTCGACGTCTCGATCCCCGAGCCGGAGGAGCTCGCGCGCGATCCGGCGCGCGCCCATTTCGCGCCGCGGTTCCGCTATCCGGTGGCGGGTCGCGAGGGCAGCCGCGACGGCCCGATGATCCGCTACTCGGAGCGCTTCGACTACGACCGCCTCCGCCAGGTGCTCTTCGTCGCCATGGAGTTCGCCCCCACCGACGGCTCCGAGGCGTGGATGACGCCGCTGGCCCACCGCCAGTTCTACCCCCGGGAGCTGGAGGCGCTGCTCCACTACAATGGCTTCGCGATCACCGAGCGCCACGGCGACTTCTCGCGCGGCCCGCTCACGCCGACCTCGGCGACGATGATCCTGCGCTGCCGGGCGCGGCGGCGCGGGTGAGCTCCGAGCTCGAGCGGGTCGAGCTGCTCCGCCGCGCGCTCGCCGGCTCCCCCCCGCGGGTGACGCTGGGCATCGGGGATGACGCCGCCGTCATCGTCCCGCCGGCGGAGCCTCTGGTGTGGACCGTGGACGCCGCCGTCGAGGGGGTCCACTTCCGGCGCGATCTCCTGACGCTCGACGATCTCGGCTACCGCGCCACCATGGCCGCGGCGAGCGATCTGGCCGCCATGGGCGCCGCCCCGCTCGGGCTGCTCGCGGCGCTGGTGCTGCCGCCGTGGGTGAGCGACGCCGATCTCGCCGCCCTGGCGGCTGGACAGCGCGAGGCCGCCGAGGCGCTGGGGACCGCCGTGATCGGCGGTAATCTGGCGCGCGGCACGGAGCTCTCCATCACCACCACGGCGCTCGGGTTCGCGGCGCGCCCCCTGACGCGGGCGGGTGCACGGCCCGGCGACGCGCTGTGGATGGCGGGCCCCGTCGGCCTAGCGGCAGCGGGCCTTGCGGCGCTCGAGCGCGGCGGAGCCCTCCCCGGCGCCGTCGCGATCGCGGTGGCAGCCTGGCGCCGGCCCCGTGCCCGCATCGCCGAAGGGCAGCGCGCGGGCACAACGGCGCGCGCCGCCATCGACGTGTCGGACGGCCTCGCCCGCGACGTCGGCCACCTGGCCCGCGCGAGCGGCGTGCGCGCCGTCCTCGAGGCCGCCGCGATCGTCGGCGACGAGCTCCGCTCGGCCGCCGCTGCCCTGGGGCGAGACCCGCTCGCGCTCGCCCTTCACGGCGGCGAGGACTACGCGCTGGTGGTGACGCTCCCGCCCGGCGAGGTCCTCGCCGGCTTCGTGCGCATCGGCGCCGTCGAGCCGGCCTCCGGCGGTGCCCCCGTCGTCCTCCGCGCGGCGGACGGGGCGGTGCGCGCCGTCGGCGAGGGCGGGTTCGATCACTTCCTGGGCGCCTGAGAGCGGCGCCAGCGACCGCGCGAGCAGGAGCGCCGGAGTCACCTCCGCGACCGCTCGACGCGCCGCCCCCGGGCTCCATCTACCCGCGAGGAGGGGGAGCTCATGACCATCCAGCGAAGGGCAGCGGCCGAGCTGCTCGGCACGTTCTGGCTCGTCTTCGGCGGCGTCGGCAGCGCCGTCATCGCCGGCGACAAGATCGGCAACCTCGGCATCGCGCTCGCGTTCGGCTTGACGGTGCTGACCATGGTGTACGCCGTCGGGCACATCTCCGGCGCGTACCTCAACCCGGCGGTGACGGTGGGGATGGCGACGGCCGGCCGCATCCCCTGGAGGGACGTGCTGCCCTACGTCGGCGCTCAGCTCGTGGGCGGGTTCGTGGGAGCGGGCGTCGTGGTCCTCGTCGCCCAGGCGGCCCCGGGCGGGTACAGCCCTTCGGTGAGCGGCCTCGGCGCCAACGGGTTCGGCGCGCACTCGCCGGGCGGCTACTCCGCTTCAGGGGCGTTCTTGATCGAGGTCGTCATGACCTTCGTCTTCCTCATGGTGATCCTCGGGTGCACCTCCAAGCGCGGGACGAGCGCCCTCGCGGGCGTGGGCATCGGCCTCTGCCTCACGTTGATCCACCTCGTCACCATCCCCGTCACCAACTGCTCGGTCAATCCGGCGCGATCGACGGGCCCCGCCATCTTCGTGGGCGGCTGGGCCCTCGCGCAGCTCTGGATGTTCTGGGTGGGACCTCTCCTCGGCGCCGTGCTCGCCGGGCTCGCGGCGCGGGTGCTCGAGCCCGAGCAGCTCGGCCGCAAGGGGCTCGGGCCCCCCGGCTCGGAGGAGGAGGCCGAGGGTGTGCTCACCCACCGTCCCACCGCCACGACGCACGCTCGCAGCACCTGAGCGGCGCAGGGATCTTCTGGTAAGGTCCCCGCCCTCGCGTTGAGCCGCCCCACACTCTCCTCGCTCGGGACCTGGCTGTGGAAACGCCGGGGCCTCCTCCTGGTCACCCTCGCGGCGCTCGCGGTCCGCCTGGTGTGGAACCTCCGGGTCCACCGCCCCATCGACTTCGCCTTCTCCGACATGGCGGGCTACCTCGACCGGGCCAACCTGATGCTCGACAAGCCGGCGACCAAGGGGCCCTGGCTGACGCTCTTCCCCTACGGGACGCACTACTTCATCTTCGCCGTCAAGCGGCTCTTCGGGCGCGACAACGCGACCGCGCTCGGCGTCGCCTACGCGGTCCTCGGGGCGCTCGCGGTGGGTTACACGTACGCCACCGCGGGGCGCTTCATCCCCAGAGCCTGGGCCCGGGTCGTCGTCGGGCTCGTCTTGATCGTCTACTACCCGTGGATCTCGCTGGGGGGCTACGCGCTGAGCGAGATCCCCTTCGCGGTGTGCGTCGCCGCGTCGACGTTCTACGGCCTCCGCCTCGCCGATCAGGGGCGCCGCGCCGACGCCTGGCGGCTAGGCCTCGCGCTCGGCCTCGGCGCCGTGGTGCGCCCGCAGATCCTGCTCGCGGCGGTCTTGCTGGCGGTCCACGTCGTCTTCCGCCGTCGCGCCTGGAGGCACTTCACCGCCGGGCTGGTGGTGCGCGCGGCGGCGCCGCTCGCGCTCCTCCTCGCCCTCTCCTCGTACCGCCTCCACGCTCAGGTCGGCGTCTGGGGCCTGGTCTCCACCAACGGGCCGCTCAACTTCGTCTTCGGGCGCTGCCACAACACCGGGCTCGACGCCGTCTCGGCCAGCGCCCGCGGCTTCTTCGGCCCCCCTCCCCTCGGCGCGTTGCTCCAGTACCAGAAGGAGCACAAGGACGCGCTCTTCACCCTCGACCCCGCCCTGGGCGAGACCCTCACCATCCAGGGCAACATGTGGGACGCCGCGCCCAACTACGCGCTCGCGGCGCGCTGCGTGCGGAAGACGGGCTACTTCCGGCAGATCAAGTACGCGGTGACCCACGTGGTGCTGCTCTGGGGGTACAACGCCATCTGGCCCGACCAGGGGCAGAAGCCGCGCTGGCGCGAGCCGATGATGAGCTCCCTCGCCGCCCACAACACCTTCATCCTCCCGGGCGCGGCGGTCGCTTTGCTCCTCTCGCTGCGGCGGCGGCGCGCCCGCGCGCTGCTGGTCGCGATCCAGGTGTGGAGCCTGATCTTCACGTCGATGCTCTACTTCGGCGACACCCGCTACCGCGCTCCCTACGACGGCCTGCTCATCCTCCTGGCCATGACCACCTACCTCGACGTCCTGAGCCTCCCGCAGCGCCTCCGGGATCGCCTCCACGAGCGCTTTGCTCGTCCCCGTTCGGTCGGGTGACCGGGCGCGGAATTGGATCGACACCGGCCCACGCGCTGGCGCACCCTTACGCGCAGGCAAATCCATGGCGAACGACGTCCTCTTCCAGCCGCTCGAGTTCAAGAACCTCACCCTCAAGAACCGGCTCCTGCGCTCCAACATCTCGGGCCGGATCGACAACTACAACGGCTCCGGGGCCCCGGCGCGCGTGTCGTGGGAGGAGCGGTTCGCCCGCGGCGGGGTGGGCGGCATCGTGTCGTCGCACGTGCCCGTCGCCGTCCGGGGGCGCATCCTGCCCAACTACGCCACCATCGATCGCGACGAGCGCGTCGATTTCTGGAGCAAGGTGGTGCGCCGCGTCCACGCCCACGACTGCAAGTTCATCCTCCAGCTCTCCCACTCCGGTCACCAGCAGGACATCGGGGGCGTCGAGAACCTGGGCAAGGTCGCGGAGTCGTCGACCAACGAGCGCGAGTGGTTCCACGGCATCTCCTCCCACGCCATGGCCCGCGAGGAGATCGACGTGGTGGTCGATCAGTTCGTCGCCGGGGCGCGGCGGGCCAAGGCGGCCGGCTGCGACGGCATCGAGCTGCACGCCTGCAACGGCTACCTGTTCACCCAGTTCCTCAGCCCCGCCATCAACGATCGCAAGGACGAGTACGGCGGCTCCCTGGAGAACCGCGCGCGCCTGCTCCGCCGCGTGGTGCGCGCCATCCGCGAGCAGGTGGGGAGCGACTACCACCTGCAGGTCAAGATCACCTCCGTCGACCACCACGACGCCGTCGAGCCCTGGCTCCCCGCCGGCACCACCCTGGAGGACACCATCCAGGTCGCGCGCTGGCTCGAGGAGGACACCGTCGACGCCCTCCACGTCTCGGTGGGGAGCTTCTTCCCCCACCCGCGCAACCCAGCGGGCGCCTGGCCCGGCACCGACGCGGGCCAGAACTACGAGGCGATGCTGCAGAGCGGCTCCAACACCGTCCGCAACTACATCGCCTTCCGCTACACCAAGGGCCTCACCGCCGCGCTCTGGGAGCGCACCACCACCGCCAAGGGCGTGGCGCCCGAGGGCATCAGCCTCGAGGACGCGCGGGCGATCAAGGCGGCCGTGAGCGTGCCGGTGATCAACACCGGGGGCTACCAGCGCGCCTCGTTCATCCGCTCCGCCATCGAGAGCGGCGGCTGCGACGCGGTCGCCATCGGCCGCCCGCTCCTCGCCAACCCGGATCTCCCCCGGATGTTCCAGCAGGGCCTCGACGAGGCCCCGAAGCCGTGCACGTTCTGCAACAACTGCCTGGCGCGCGTGCTCGAGGATCCCCTCGGCTGCTACGAGCCGAGCCGCTACGACAGCTACGATCAGATGATCGAGCACGTCATGTCGTTCTTCGAAGAGGGCCGCTGGGAGATGGTCGACGATCCGGTCCGGTGAGGATGGAAGCTTTACGCGCGGCGCAGCCCGACTAGCCTCCGCCGTCATGGCTACCCCCCGCAAGCTCCGCGTCGCCGTCGTCTTCGGCGGGCGCTCGGCGGAGCACGAGATCTCCCTCCTCTCCGCCCGCTTCGTCGTCGAGTCGCTCGACCGGGACCGCTTCGAGCCCGTCCTCGTCGGCATCGACAAGAGCGGCCGCTGGCTGCTCCAGGAGGAGGCCCTGCTCCTCGGCGCCACGCGCGATCCGCGGCTGGCGCGGCTCGACCAGGCCCGCCCGGACGTGGCGCTCGCCGCGCACCCCGCGCCCGGGGGAGCGGCCTCGCTGGCCATCGGCGGCCAGGAGGCGAGCGGCATCGACGTGGTGTTCCCGGTGCTCCACGGCCCCCTGGGCGAGGACGGCGCCGTGCAGGGCCTGCTCGAGCTCGCGGGCGTGCCTTACGTGGGCGCGGGGGTCCTGGGCTCCGCCGTCGGGATGGACAAGGACGTGATGAAGCGCCTGCTCGCGGCGGCCGGCCTCCCGGTCCTGCCGTGGGAGACGCTCCGCGAGGGCTCGCCGAGCCGCGCCGCGGACCTCGACCGCTGCGAGGCGCTCGGGTACCCGCTCTTCGTCAAGCCGGCCAACCTCGGCTCCTCCGTCGGCGTGCGCCGCGCCCGCAGCCGCGAGGAGCTCGGCCTCGCGGTCGACCACGCCTTCGAGTTCGACACCAAGGTGATCGTCGAGAAGGGGCTCGACCACCCGCGCGAGGTGGAGTGCGCCGTGCTCGGCAACGACGCGCCGCTCGCCTCCATCCCCGGCGAGATCGCCGTCGACCACCCCGACGGCTTCTACTCGTACGCGGCCAAGTACCTCGACGAGAAGGGCGCCACGCCGCGCATCCCCGCCGACCTCACCCCGGCGCAGGCGGCCGCCGTGCAGCGCCTCGCGCTGTCGACCTTCCGCGTCCTCGAGTGCGCGGGGCTGGCCCGGGTCGATCTCTTCCTCACCTCCGGCGGGGACCTCTACGTCAACGAGATCAACACCCTGCCCGGCTTCACTTCGATCTCGATGTACCCCAAGCTCTGGGCGGCGAGCGGCGTCCCCGCCCGCGAGCTGGTGAGCCGGCTCATCGACCTCGCCCTCGAGCGCGGGGCGCGCCGCGCGCGCCTGCGGACCAGCACCTCGTGAGCCCCATGAGCGACTTCACCACCGTCACCACGCCCACCCGCCTCGGCCCCGACCTCTTCGAGGCCAGGGTGCCCGACGGCTGGCAGCAGGGGCGAGGCGCGTTCGGCGGGCTGGTGGTCGCCCACCTGGTGCGATCCATCGAGGCGTTCGCGAGGGGGGAGACCCCCACCTCTCCGCCGCCGGCGCTCGACGCGACGCCGGAGCGCTCCCTGCGCTCGCTCACCGCCGAGATCTGCGGCCCCGTCCTCCCCGGCCCCAACACCATCCGGGTGGAGCGCCTGCGCACCGGCACGGGGGTCTCCACCGTCGCCGCCCGCCTGGAGCGCGACGGCGAGGTGCTGGCCCACGCCGTGGGCGTGCTCGGGCGCCCGCGCGGCGCCGCCACGGACGACTTCTGCGAGCTGCCCCGCCCCGCCATGCCGCCCTGGCGCGAGATGACGCCCATCGGGCGGAACGAGATGGGCCCGTCGTTCGCGCGCTTTCTGGAGTTCCGACCGCTCGGCCCCGCGCCCTTCACCAGCAGCACCGCCGACACGGTGGCCTCCGGATGGATCCGCCCCGTGGAGCCGGGCCCGGCGCGCGACAGCGCGTACGTGGCGGCGCTCGCGGACGCATGGTGGCCGGCGGTGCTCACCCGCTTCACCGCACCGCGCCCGGTGGCGACGGTGGCCTTCACGCTGGAGCTGCTCTCCAACCTCGAAGGGCTCGATCCGGAGGCGCCGCTCTTCCATTCCGCGCAGGCCGTCGCGTGCCGCGGCGGCTACCTGGTCGAGATGCGCCAGCTCTGGGGCGAGGATGGGCGGCTCATCGCCCTCAATCAGCAGACCATCGTCATCATCAAGTGAGCCGGTCGGGCCCGTGGAATCTTGGCCCCCCTTGCGGCGTTCGGATAACCGAACTCCAATGTCGCCCCGCGTGACCTCCGCCCCGCCCTTTCCCCCGGCCGATCTTCGCGACGTCGACGGCGACGCGGACACGGCGATGCGCGTCCTGCGCCCCCGCCGTGCCGCCCCCGCGGACGCGGTCCGGCCCACGCGCGCCGAGATCAACCTCGCCCACCTCCGCCACAACCTGCGGGTGCTGGAGCGGTCGGTCGCCACCGAGGGCACCCCGCGGCCGCAGATCTGGGGCGTGCTCAAGGCCGACGCTTACGGGCACGGCGCGCCCGCGGTGGCGCGCACCCTCGAGCGCGCCGGCATCGGCGGCCTCTGCGTGGCCCTGCTGGAGGAGGCCATCGAGCTGCGCGCGGCGGGCATCCGCACCCCCATCCTGGTGATGGGCGGCTTCTACGGCCTGCGCCGCGACGGCATCGAGGAGCTCCTCGCCAACGAGCTCACCCCGGTGGTCTACGACGCGGGACAGATCGAGCGCATCGCCGCCTTCGCGCGCTTCGAGGCGCAGAGCCAGGTCAAGGTCCACCTCAAGGTCGACACCGGGATGGGCCGCCTGGGCGTCCCTTCGGACGAGCTCGAGGGCGTGATCGAGGCCCTGGCGCGCCACCCCGAGGTGCGGCTGGACGGCCTGATGACGCACTTCGCCTGCGCCGATGCGCCCGACCTCGGGGCGACGCACGACCAGCTCCGCGCCTTCGCCGCGATCGAGCAGCGCGCGGCGCGCGCCGGCCTCTCCCCTCGCGTCAAGCACGCCGCCAACAGCGCGGCCACCCTGCGCCTGCCCGCGGCCCGCTTCGACATCGTCCGGCCCGGGATCGCCCTCTTCGGCGTGTCGCCCTTCGAGTCCTCGGAGGGGCTCCTGGAGGGGGCCCTCGGCGACGGCGGCGCGGCCCGCGAGCTCAAGCCGGTGATGCGCGTCCGCTCGGAGGTCGTCTCGCTGCGCGCCGTCGCCCGGGGCGAGGCCATCGGCTACGGGCACACCTGGAGAGCCGAGCGCCAAAGCCTCGTCGCCACCGTGCCCATGGGCTACGCGGACGGCCTGAGCCGGCAGCTCTCCAACCGCGGCCACGCGCTGGTGCGCGGCAAGCGCGCGCCGATCGCGGGCGCGGTGTCCATGGACCTGACCATGCTGGACGTGACCGACGTCCCCGGCGCCCGCCTCGGCGACGAAGCCGTGTTCCTCGGCGCGCAGGAGGGTCCCCTGGGTCGCGACGCGATCGGCGCGAGCGAGGTGGCCCGGCACTCCGGCGGGATCGCGTGGGAGGTGCTCACCAGCATCTCCCGGCGCGTCCCCCGCTTCTACCGCGAGCCCTGACGCCGCTGCTCACAGCGGGCGGCGCAGCGCACGAAGCGCGCGCCGCACGCCTTCCCGCAGGCGGGCCCCTTGCAGGCCTGATGGCAAGCCTCCAGGCCTTGCTGGCACTCGGACGCGCAGCGGGCATGCACCGCGGCGCGCTCGTCGGCTTCGTCGAGGGGGCCCGCGGCGTCGGGGATCCCCGCGTCGGTCGCCGCCAGCATCATCGGCGGAGGCGCGATGGCGCTGGTCGGATCGGGCGCGACGGCAGGAAGCACGGCGAGCTTGGGCGTGCGCGCAGGGGCCTCGGCGAAGTCGCTGGCGCCGTCGAGCTGCTGCTGGCGCGCGCGCGCGTAGTCGATGCGATCGCGGGTCTGCCCGAAGGTGTAGAAGCTGACCCACTCCTCCCAGCACCCGCGCCGCAGCGTCGGCTTGACGTCGGCGCTCGCGTCGAGCGCCATGCAGTGCTCGAAGCGCACGTCGCCCTCGTAGACGGAGCGGATGCTCGCCCCGCACGAGAGCGCGCTCCCGCCTGCGACGGTCACCGCGAGCGTCGCCGCGAGGAGCCCGCGCACGCGGCGGACCGTCCTGAGGGCGCTGCCCCCACCTGAAACCGGGCTCATCGAAGAAAGCCTAGCCTAACCCACCGCGCGAGCTGCGCCGGCTTGAACTTGCAGAAGAGATCCCGTAGGCTCCGCGCCCCTTCCGATCGGAGCGCTTCATGTTCCTCACGCTGTCCAAAGGCCCCCGCAAGCAAAACCGCACCAAGACGAAGCGCTACCGCGCCAAGATGAAGGCGAAGAACCGCGCCCGTCGCAACCGGATCTACGTCCGGTCGAAGTAGGCTCGATGGGGGCCACCCCGCCCCTCTCGATCAGCACGCTCGCCCGGGATCAATTCCCGGGCTCCCCACTCGAAGTCCGCCTCGACGGCGGACTCGTGTGGGCGCGTCCATTGGCCCTCGAAGCACTTCGTAGCTCAATCACCGTGCACGATTCTGCAACGGCAGCCCGCACCGCGAAGCGTCAGCGAGCGGAGGCCATCGATGGCACAAGCCTGGGTGCCCTCCCGAGCCTCCGCTCCTTCACGGTCGCGGTGATTTAGAGCTGGAGATCTGAAGCCCGCGCGCGAGCTGGTGAACGGGTAAACACCAGAGTCGACGAAGGAGCCAGGCGCTGCGGCGCGGATGGAGACGACGCTCCTGTCGACAAAGGGCGAGGCAGGAGCCCGGGGTTTGGGGCCGCTTGCGGCCCCATCGTGACTACGGGCGACGCAGGAGCCCGGGGTTTGGGGCCGCTTGCGGCCCCATCGTGACTACGGACTAGGGCCCGCCCTTGCGCAGCTCGGTCAGCACCAGCTTGGCGACGGCCTTGAGGGTGTCGAAGACGCCCACGCCGGTGCGCGCCACGCCCTCGAAGTCCGGCACGGTGGTCGGGTTGAGCATCTCGCGAAGCTCCTCGACGGTGGCGATCTCGGGCAGGTCGCGCTTGTTGTACTGGATGACGTAGGGGATCTTGTCGAGCGAGTAGCCCTGCTCGGCCAGGTTGGTGCGCAGGTTCTCGACCGACTCCTGGTTGGCCTCGATGCGGCCGACCTGCGAGTCGGCGACGAAGACCACGCCGTCGACGCCCTTGAGGATGAGCTTGCGGCTCGCGTCGTAGAAGACTTGGCCGGGCACCGTGTAGAGGTGGAAGCGGGTCTTGAAGCCGCGGATCTCGCCCAGGGCCAGGGGGAGGAAATCGAAGAAGAGCGTGCGGTCCGTCTCCGTCGCGAGGGAGATCATCTTCCCCTTGGCGTCGGGGTTGGTGCGCTCGTAGATGTACTGCAGGTTCGTCGTCTTCCCGCAGAGGCCGGGACCGTAGTAGACGATCTTGCAGTTGATCTCGCGCGCCATGTAATTGATGAAGCTCATCGCGCGCTCCTAATCGTTGAAGAGGTTGTCGATGTCTTCGTCCGTGATCTCGGCGAAGGGAGAGTCGGCGCCGGGCTCCTGCACCTTCTTCAGCAGGGCCTCGAAGATGTGGTTCAGCTCCTCGCTGGCCTTGCGCACGCGCAGCCGGACGAGGCCGAGGCTCGACTTGGAGTCGAAGATCACCACGAGGATGACCCGGTTCCCGACGAGCTGGATGTGGATGTTCGCCTTCTCGCCCTCGTGGAACTGAGTGGCGAACTCGTTCTCCTTGAGCAGCTTGGCCATCCCGCCGGTGGCGGCGATGTTGCCCGCCGTCAGGGAGGCGAGCGACGTGGTGTCGAGGTTGTCCACGTCGCCGCTGGCGGCGATGAGCTGGCCGTTCTTGTCGACGATGAAGACGACCTTGGCGTTGGCGTCCTTGACGAGGCGATCCACCACAGACTGGATCTGGTTGAACTCCTCCTCGTACATCACCATCTGCGGGTTGACCATCGTTCCTCCGCCAGCGCGTTTGGGGGCGCTCGTTCTCGCGAGCGCACCGAGCGGCACCGACCGACGCCTGCTTGCGCCGACCGACCACCGCTCGTCTGACGCTATGCGCGTCAGGGGACGGTTCTATCCGAACCGGGCACGGCGGAGCAAGGTGAGGTTTCACCTTGGCGCCCCGCGACCGCGCCCCTCCTCCACGTTGGCCGACGTTTTCCGCCCTCCGCCCGGGGCGCCGGTGGCCCTCCCCGCCCTGCGCGGCCGGGGAATTCGGGCTAAGCTCGCGTCCGCGGCGCCCGAGTGGGCGCCCGCCGGCCGACAGGTGAGCCTTCATGGTTTTTTTCGTCTTCATCGGGCCGCTCGTCGTCGGCCTCTTCGTCATCTTCTTCATCGCCAGGTTCTCGCCCAACGTCCCCCGGGTCGCGGCCCTGCGCGCCGGGCAGAGGCTCGACCAGCGCCCCGAGATCACCGCCGACGAGTTCATCGACACCGTCAAGGAGCTGCTGGAGGCCCTCGGCCTGGAGACGGTCTTCTCGTCCGCCGGCACCGGCGGCGTACTCGACGTGACCGCCCGCGATCCCCGCCCCCTCACCGGGGGACGCATCCTGCTCCACGCCACGCCGGTGCTCACGGGGCAGGTCGACGCGGTCGACGTGCTCGCGTTCGCCGAGGGCGTGCGCGGGGACATGGGCGCGCTCAAGGGCATCTTCATCGCCCTCGCCGGCTTCACGGAGGAGGCCCACGCCGGCATCCGGTCCTCGCCCGCGCCGGTGGATCTCATCGACGGCGGCCGGCTCCTCGAGTTGATCCGCGACCACCTGCCCGACCGGGTGGGCATGCTCGAAGGGTACCGCGGCTTCGACGTCGTCTCCCACCGCCACGCCCGGGAGGGGCGGGAGGTCCACCAGACCTAGGATCCTGCCCGCGGAGGCGCGAAGGGCGGAAGGGCGTTCCCCGACAATCCAACCTTGCCGGTCTTGACCTGGGTCGCCCGGCACGGGATAGCGCTCTCCGATGAACCTGACACAGCGTGGTGCTGGGGGAGCGCCCGCCTTCGGGGCGATGGCGGCGCTGGCCGTGGCCGTCACCGCCGGCGTCCCCGACGCCCGCGCCGAGCTGGGCGTGGTCCACCCCGATCTGGTCCGCGCCCAGGCCACCGTGCGCGCCGCCAAGGGGCCGGAGATCTACGCCGGCCTGCGGGAGATCTGGCGGATGTGGGACCGCGCCGATCCCGCCCAGGTCGAGGACGCCATCTCCGCCGTCACCCAGAGCTCCGGCGCCACCCCGGCGACCCGGGTCTACGCCTCGCTCCTCGGCGCCTACGCGCGGCGGCGGCGCGGGGATCTCGACGGCGCCATCGCCCGCGTGGCGCACCTTGGCTTCCTCGGGCGCTGGCTGACGCTGGGCCCCTTCGACAACGAGAACAAGGCCGGCTTCACCCGCGCCTTCGCCCCCGAAGCGGAGCTGACCCGTCCCCTGGACATGAGCCGCAGCTACGACGGCAAGGAGCGGCCGGTGCGCTGGCGCCTGCCACCGGTGAGCGCCGCCTACGGCTGGCTCGATCTGGGCGAGCTCCTCCGCCCGCGGGACGGCGTGTGCGGCTACGCCACCACCCTCGTCGCCGCGAAGGCGGGCACGCGCGCGCCCCGCAAGGTGACGCTGTGGGCAGGCGCCGCCGGCGCCTTCCGCGTCTACTGGAACGGCGAGCCCGTCCTCGAGGACAGCGGCTACCGGGAGCTCGACATCGATCGCTTCGCCGCCACGGTCACCCTCCAGCCCGGCAACAACCGCATCACCGTCAAGGTGTGCGGTGCCGAGGAGTCCCCCAAGCTGGCGCTGCGCATCGGCGACGAGCGCGGCGAGCCCGACGCCGGCATCGAGGTGCCCGCCGATCTGCTCGCCGCGGCGACCGCGGTCGGCGCGCCCGCCGCATCCGCCGCCCCCACCGCATCCGCCCCCCCTGCACCGGTCACGCCGACGGCCGCCCATCCGGCCCCCCCGGCGCACGGAGGTCCGGAGGGCCCCATGCAGACCTTCGAGCGCCTGGTGAGCGGCGCCAAGCCCGCCCCCGCGGCGCTCGAGGCGTTCGCGCGTTACCTGGCGACCACCGGCGGCGACAGCAAGCCCGAGCACCGCGCCCGCGATCTGGCGCGCCGCGCCGCCGAGGCCGAGCCCACCGTCAAGCGCCTCCTCCTCGCCGGCCAGCTCGCCGAGGATCGCAACCAGGAGCGCGAGTGGATCGACAAGGCCGCGGCGGTGGCCGACAAGCGCGACGTCGAGGTCCTCCTCGCGCAGGCGCAGATCGCGCGCACCGGCACCAACTGGCGGGACGCGGTCCCCATCTTCGAGAAGATCCTCGCCCTCGATCCCGACCACATGAGCGCCACCCTCGGCCTGGTCGAGCTCTACGTCGAGGCGGGCCTCAAGCGCACCGCCCTGGCGACGATGGAGCGGGCGGTGGCGCGCCAGCCGCAGAGCGTGGCGCTGCTGCGCATCTACGCCGGCCAGCTCAGCGCGCTGGGTCGGGACACCGAGGCCGCCGAGGTCGAGGCGCGCTACGCCGCCCTGCGCTTCGACGACTCGCACTTCCTCAGCCAGCTCGTCGAGCTGGCGGTGGCGCGCCGCGACCCGGCGGGCGCCGAGCGCTGGCTCGACCGCTTCATCAAGAGCGAGCCCGACTCGGCCTGGGCCCGCGCCGTGGCGGCCCGCACCTACCGCGCCCTGGGGCAGCGCCAGCGCGCCGTCGCTGCCTACCAGCGCGCCCTCGCCCTCGCCCCCGAGGACGTGCCGGCGCTGCGGGCCCTCAGCGATCTCTACGGCGAGGAGGACCGCCGCGACGAGCAGCTCAAGCTCCTCCGCCAGATCCTCACCCTCACCCCGCAGGACAAGGGCGTGCGCGAGTACGTCGAGCACATCGAGCCCCCCAAGCCGCGCGCGGACGAGCAGTACGCCTGGGCGCCCGAGCGCTTCCTCCCCATGCGCGGCGAGTCCGCGGAGCGCTACCCCAAGCGCACCCTGCGCAGCCTCACCGTCTCCACCGTCTTCCCCAACGGCCTCGCCAGCCGCTTCCGCCAGGTGGTCTTCCAGCCCCTCACCGAGGAGGCGGCGGCCGGCGCCCGCGAGTACGCCTTCGACTACCAGGCCGACAAGCAGGCGTGGCAGCTCCGCGCCGCCAAGGTCTACCGCGCCGACGGCAAGGTCGACGACGCCATCGAGAGCGGCGAGAGCGGCGCCAACAACCCGGCGCTGGCCACCTACACCTCGACCCGCACCGTCTACGTCCACTTCCCGCGCCTGAGCGCCGGCGACGTGGTGGAGATCCGCTACCGCGTCGACGACATCTCCCCCCGCAACGAGGTGGCCGACTACTACGGCGAGGTCGAGTACATGGGCACCGACGAGCCCGTCGCCAGCAGCGAGTACGTGCTGATCACGCCCGCCAGCCGCACCTTCCACTTCAACTACGGGAGCGTCCCCGGGGTGAAGCGCGAGACTACGACGGCGGGCGACCAGCGCATCGACCGCTTCGTCGCCGAGCGGGTGCCCGCCCTCGCCCCCGAGCCGGTGATGCCCCCCTGGTCGGAGATCGTGCCGCACGTGCACGTCTCAACCTTCAAGGACTGGGACCAGGTCGGCACCTGGTACTGGGGCCTGGCGCGCGAGCAGTTCGACGTCGACGACGAGGTCCGCCGCCGGGTCAAGGAGGTCACCCGGGGCCTCAAGGGCGACGCCGCCAAGGTGCGGGCCATCTACAAGTACGCCACCCGCCTGCGCTACGTGGCGCTGGAGCTGGGCATCGAGGGCATCAAGCCGCGCCGCTGCGCCCAGACGATCGCGCGCGGGTGGGGCGACTGCAAGGACAAGGCGACGGTGATCGTCACCATGCTCCGCGAGGCGGGCATCCCCTCCACCATCGTCCTCGTCCGCACCGGGATGCGCGGCCGCATCGAGCCCGATCCGGCCAGCCTGGCGCCGTTCGATCACGCCATCGCCTACGTGCCCTCGCTCGATCTCTACCTCGACGGCACCGCCGAGCACACCGGCGTGGGCGAGCTGCCCGCCATGGATCGCGGCGCCGTCGCCCTCCAGATCAACGAGGGCCACGCCCGCCTGGTCAACCTGCCCGAGCCCCCGCCCGAGGCCTCGGTCTCGCACCGCAAGATCGAGGTCACCCTGGCGCCGGACGGCTCCGGGCAGTTCGCCCTCGATCTCGCGGTCAGCGGCGCCTACGCCCCCGACTGGCGCCAGCGCTACCTCGCCGAGGCCACCCGGCGCGAGCGGGCCCAGCACGACCTCGCCGGCGAGCTGGGCACCCTCGAGCTCGCCGCCGGCAAGCCCGGGCTCGACGTCAACGATCTCGACGACGAGGACCAGCCGGTGAAGCTCCACGCCCGCGGCCGCACCCTCGGCTTCGCCCGGCGCGACGGCGACGCCCTCGCCGTGCCCGCCGGGCCGACCCACCACCTCGTCCCCGAGTACGCCTCGCTCTCCCACCGCAACCTCGACGTCGACCTGCACGCGCTCACCACGCGCGAGGACGAGTGGACCATCCACCTGCCCCCCGGCACGCACGTGACCCGGCCCGCCACGCCCGGGCAGCTCGACACCCCCTTCGGGCGCTTCTCCATCACCTTCGAGGAGAGCCCCGGCAAGGTGGTGGTGAAGGCCAGCCTGGCCTTCAAGAAGGCCCGCATCACCCCGGCCGAGTACCCCGCCTGGCGCGTCTTCTGCGAGGCGGTCGACCGCGCCTTCGGCCAGACGATGGCGGTGTCCAGGTGAGCGGTGCAATCGATGGGGGCTCCGCTCGCCGCGCCGGCGAGCTCTGCCCCCAGACCCCCGCCGAGGGAGAGCCCCCCGCCCCTGCCGCCGGCAGCGTCGAGCTCCCCGAGGGCGTGCTCGCCATCCGGGTGGGCCCGGGGGCCAACTGCTCGTCGGCCGGGAGCGCCATCGACATCCTCTTCTACGGGAGCGCCCTGGTGGGGGCCATCGCGGTCGCGCTCGCGGCGGCGTTCCCCCCGCGCGAGCCCGCCAGGGACGACGACGCGCCGCCCGGCCCCGAGGACGAGAGCGGCGCGGCTCAGAAGTAGAAGTAGCCCCGCATCCACCATGCGCGTCGCTCGACTTCTCCGCGCCCGCGGCGCCGCGCTGGCCGCGGTCCCCCTGACCATCGCCGCCGGCCTGGGCTCGCGCGCGGTGCTCGGGGGGCTGCCGGCCAAGATCGCCGGGGACGCCCTCTACACCGTGCTCATCTACGTGCTGGTGCTGGTCGTACGGCCCGACGTCCGCCTCCGCCGCGCCTTCGCCATCGCCCTCGGGGTGAGCTTCGCCGTGGAGTTTGCCCAGCTCACCCCGTACCCGGCCTGGCTCTCCTCCAAGCACGTGATCTTGCGGCTCATCTTCGGGACCACCTTCGGCTTCGTCGATCTCGCCGGCTACCTCGTCGGGGCCGTGCTGGCCGTCGGCGCGCATGCCGTGCTGCGGAGGCTGCTGCTCCGGAAGGGGGACGGAGGCTACGCTCGCTGGAACACGCGGCTCACCAGCAAGATCCCGGAGTCGGGGTCGGCGAACAGGTAGGCGACGGCGCCCGGCACCACGAGCTGCAACCTGCGGGGGTCGTGAGGAGACACCCGGCTCACGGGTCCGCGGTTCGTCTGCCCGAAGCGCAGCACCGCGGCGTCGAGTCGCTCCGCGGTGGGCATGGGGAGAGCCAGCAGGTCACGCCGCGCTGCGACGAACGACCACCGGATCGTCCAGATCACTCGCCGCGGGCGCCGTGAAGCCCCGCGCGCAGCTCTTCCTCCGCTCGCTCGAAGATCGCCGCTTCTTCCGCCGTCTCGGGCGCCTCGCGAAGGGGTAGGGAGAGGAGCGCGGTCAAGCGCTCGGCAGCAGGCGACGGGGCGAGCACAGCGGCTGCGCTGGACGGGGGCGACATCCTGTGAGGATACCCAAGGGCTTTTCTTCGTGCCAGCCCCTCACCGGACGGGGCCTCGGTCATGGAGCTCCGGACGGGCGCCGCCCGGGCTTGACAGGGACGGGCACGTCCGCCATAACGCCGGCCCCCCGCGTCCCTGGGGCTTCAACAGCGCTTCCGATGGTCGGAGCGCGGCCGATGGGAGCGACTGGCACGAGCGGAGCACACCTCGTCATGCCGAAGATGAAGACGAACCGGGCTGCGGCCAAGCGGTTCAAGGTCACGGGCACCGGCCGCGTCCGGCGCAGCAAGGCCGGCCTCAACCACATGATGCAGGAGAAGAGCAAGAGCCGTTGCCGTCGCCTGCGCAAGAACGACATGGTCTCTCCCGCGATGGAAAAGCGCGTGAAGCTCATGCTCCCGTACGGTTGAGCGAGGAGGAGCACCATGGCCAGAGTAAAGCGTGGATTCAAGGCGCGTCGTCGCCGCAACCGCATCCTCAACCAGGCTGAAGGCTTCTTCGGCGGCCGCAAGAACCGCTTCCGCCAAGCGGTAGAGGTCGTCCGTCACGCCTGGGAGTACGCCTACATCAGCCGCAAGCTGAAGAAGCGCGACTTCCGCCGCCTGTGGATCGCCCGCATCAACGCGGCGGCCCGCATCAACGGCACCTCGTACTCGCGCCTCGTGAGCGGCCTCAAGAAGGCGAACATCGCCCTCGACCGCAAGGTGCTCTCCGAGATCGCCATCCACGACCCCGCCTCGTTCGGCGCCGTGGCCAAGCTCGCTCTGGGTTAGTCGGTCACCCTGGGAAGCGCCCGAGAGCGCTTCCCGACGGGCTCTTCTGGGGAGCGCCAGTAAAGCGGCGTTTCCCGAAGGGCTCTGCTGGGGAGTGCTAGCAAGGCGCTCCCCAAACCGTTCCTCCCCGACTCTTCTCCACTCCCATCGACGCAGGGGGCTCCGTGACCGCCGAATCGCCCACCAAGGCCATCGACGAAGGGCTCGCCAACCTGGGCACCCGCTTCCGCAGCGCCTTCGCCAAGGCGACCACGGAGCAGGAGCTCCGGGCGGAGCACGCCAAGGTGCTGGGCAAGAAGGGCGAGCTCACCGCCGTCCTCGCGCTGATGCGCAACGTGCCGGCGGCCGACCGCCCGGCCGTGGGCGCGAAGGTCAACGCCTTCAAGGACGACGTGGAGGCCACGTTCGAGGCGAAGCTGCGCACCCTGGCTCGCGCCGCGCGGGAGGCCGAGCTGCGCGCCCGCCCCTTCGATCTCACCCTCCCCGGCCGCCTCGAGCTCGAGCGCGGGCACGCCCACCCCATCCTCCAGGTCCGCGACGACCTCCTGGCCATCTTCCGCGGCCTGGGCTTCGTGGTCGCCTCGGGGCCGGAGATCGAGCTGGAGGAGAACAACTTCACCAAGCTCGCCTTCCCGCCCGATCACCCGGCGACGGACATGCAGGACAGCTTCTGGGTCGTCCCCCAGCCGTCCTTCCCCGACGCCCGCGTCCTGCTGCGCACCCACACCAGCAACGTGCAGATCCGCGAGATGAGCGGCCGCCAGCCGCCGATGGCCATCGTCAGCGCCGGCCAGGTCTACCGCCGGGACGAGGACGTCACCCACTCGCCCATGTTCCACCAGATCGAGGGCTTCCTCGTGGACGAGCGGGTCAGCGTGGCCGAGCTCAAGGGCGTGCTCGCGGCCTTCGCCGAGCGGCTCTACGGCCCCGGCACCGTGGTGCGCTTCCGCCCGAGCTACTTCCCCTTCGTCGAGCCCGGCATGGAGCTGGACGTCGACTGCCGGTTCTGTCGCCGCCCCGACGGCACCCACGCCGGCTGCCGGGTCTGCAAGACCACCGGCTGGCTGGAGGTGCTCGGCTGCGGGATGATCCACCCCGATGTCTTCCGCCACTGCGGCATCGACCCGGAGAAGTACACGGGCTTCGCCTTCGGCATGGGTATCGACCGCGTCGCCATGAGCCGCTACGGCGTGCCCAACATCCGGCTGATGTTCGAGAACGACCCGCGGTTCCTGGAGCAGTTCTGAGGGGTTGAGCCGCGAGCGATCGGACGCTCGCCGGCGTCCCCCTCCGACACGCTCGCGTCCCCCTCCGACGCGTTCGCGTCCCCCTCCGGCGCGCTTGCGTCGAACGAAGCCGCTACGCGGCGGGGTTGGCCAACAACGGAAACGTCAGGCCCTGCCCTCGGCCGCGTTGTGGTGGTCGCCTCGAGATCGGCGGTGCTGACCGGCACCGCCGAAGGAGCCACGCTTGCGTCCCGCGCTTGCCGATCTGGTTCATCGTCGCTCGCCTCACGCGAACCCGATGAGGTCCGCGCGACGCTCGGTCATCCGCTTTATTGCAAGCGCTGCGAGACTGGCGCGAGAGGGAAGCGTGGGTACCCCTGATCGTGGGGCGCCCCGCGAGACCGAGCACGCGCCGATACGGTGACCCGTGACCGGCCGTTCTCACTCCTCCTCGAACCAGGCGTTGGGCTTGCCCTGGGGCGGAGCTTCCGGCGGGGCTTCCGGCCGCGGCATCGGAGCTGCTTGGGGGGGCGGTGGGCCACCGGCGTACTGCACGACGGGCGGACCGCCGGGCCCCGGATTGATCACCACGATCGTCGTGCCTGGTGCGTTGGCGTAGACCACGATCGGTCGCGGACCCGCAGCATATGCAGGCGGCGGCGCGATCTGGGGGGGCGGCGCCATCCGGGGAGGCGGCGCGGGGGGCGGCTCCGGGGCGCCGGGCGCGTAGTAGAGCGCGCCGTGGACACGCACCGGCACCGGGGCATACCGGACGTAGTACCGGTGGCGCCCGCAGCCGGTGCTGCCGAGGGTCGCGACGAGGGCGAGGGCGAGGGAAGCGAGGGTCGTGCGGCTCATGGGAGCCGCCTCATCAAGAGGTGGGCCACCTCTCTGCGGTGACGACCGCATCCCGGCTTCGGACGCCGGACAAAACAAAACGCCTCCTGACCGCGTTGCCGCGGCCAAGAGGCGTTCGGTGTGCCATCCGCGGGAAGACCGGTCGCGAAACGCTCTCGGGCGTTCCGCAGGGTGACCGACCGGTCGCGGAATGATCAGCGCTTGGAGTACTGGAACCGCTTGCGGGCGCCCGGCTGACCGTACTTCTTGCGCTCCTTCTTGCGGGAGTCGCGGGTCAGGAAGCCGGCGCGCTTGAGCGAGGGGCGGCGCTCCGCGTCGGCGAGGATCAGCGCGCGGGCGATGCCGTGGCGCATGGCCTCGGCCTGGGCGCTGTGCCCGCCGCCGACGACGGTGGCGGCCACGTCGTACTGATCGAGGACCTCGATCAGCTCGAGCGACTGACGCATCACCATGCGGTTGGTCTCGCGGACGAAGTAGTCGTCGGCGGGGCGCGCATTCACGGTGATGGTGCCCGAGCCGGGGCGCAGGAAGACGCGGGCGACCGCGGTCTTGCGCTTGCCGGTGGCGTAGATTCGGTTGCCGGTGCTGCCGGCGGTAGCGTTGGTCGACGTCTCAGCCATGGGGAGCCTCAGGATGCAGCGTAAGCGAGCGCCTGCGGCTTCTGGGCCGCGTGCGGATGATCGGGGCCGGCGTAGACCTTCAGCTTGGTCAGCAGCTCGCGGCCGAGGACGTTCTTGGGGAGCATCCCCTTGACCGCCTTGGTGATGGGAAGCTCGGGCTTGCGCTCGAGCAGGGCGCCGTAGGCCTCGGCGCGGAAGCCGCCCGGCTCGCCGCTGTGGCGGGTGTACAGCTTCTGCTCGAGCTTGCGGCCGGTGAGCTTCACCTTCTTGGCGTTGACGACGATCACGAAGTCGCCGGTGTCGACGTGCGGGGTGAAGGTCGGCTTGTTCTTGCCGCGGAGGACGGTCGCGATGACGCTGGCGAGCCGCCCGAGGGGCTTACCCTCCGCGTCGATGACCCACCAGCCCCGCTCCTTGAGAGCCTCGGCCGGCTTGGCTGAAAACGTCTTGTGCTGAGGATTCATCGCTTGGTCCGGCGCCGGGAAAACACCGGCTCGAAAAAGGGGCGCAATTTCTACAAGCCAGCGGCGCTCATGTCAAGGCGATCAATGCAGCGATCACGGCCCTGACCCACCTGGGGGGCGCCGCCCCCTTGCGATCCTCGCATAGCCTGGATCCGTCTTGACCGCCATGGAGCGGCGCTCGACAATGCTGCCGACCGCAAAACCTCTGGAGTTTCCGGATGATCGACTTCGAGCCCAGCGAGGAGCAACGCCTCGTCCGAGAAAGCGTCGCAGAGTTCGCCAGGAGCACCCTGGCGCCGCGGGTGCGGGAGGTGGAGCGGGCCCGCGCCGTCCCCGAGGACGTGCGACGGCTCGCCCACGAGATGGGCCTCGGGACGGCCGGCGTCCCCGAGAGCGCGGGCGGGCAGGGCCTCGGCATGCTCACCACCGTGCTGCTCGAGGAGGAGCTCGGCGCCGCCGACGCGGGCGCGGCCTTCGGGCTCGCGGGGCCGGGCGCGTTCGGCACCGCCGTCACCGAGCTGGGCACCCCCGATCAGATCCGCGCGCTGCTCGCCGATTTCTCCGATAGCGAGGGATACGCGCGCTTCGGTGCCGTCGCCTGGAGCGAGAGCGCGCCCCGCAGGGACCGTGCGGGCTTCTCCACCACGGCGACGCGCGCGGCCGACGGCGGCTACGTGCTCACCGGCAAGAAAGCCTTCGTCACCAACGCCCACCTCGCCGATCGCTTCCTGGTCTTCGCGCAGGTCGACGATGCCGCCGGCTGGGGTGGCCTCGGGGCCTTCGTGGTGCGGCGCGGCGATCCGGGCGTGGTGGTCGGCGCTCGCCACGACACCCTCGGTCTCGACGCCGCCGACTTCGGGGAGATCGAGCTGGCCGGCGCCGTCGTCGCGGAGGGCGCGCGCCTGCTCGGCGACGCGGGCGAGGGTGGCTTCACCCGCGCGACGCTGCGCTTCTTCGCCAAGCGGGCGCTCATCGTGGCGGCGCGCGCGGTCGGCCTGGCCCGCTTCGCCTTCGACCTCGCCCGCGACCACTGCGAGATGCGCACCGCGTTCGGCAAGCCCATCGGCCACTTCCAGGCCGTCGCCTTCGCGCTCGCCGATCGCCACATGGATGTCGAGTCGGCGCGCTGGCTGCTCTGGAGCGCCGCCTCGGCCTGGGACGCCGCCTCCGCCGGCAAGTACGAGCGCGCCCTCCACGCCACCGCCCAGGCGGCCGCCTCCGCCCTCGAGGCGGCGATGCGCATGGCCGACGACTGCGTCGGGCTCCACGGCGGCTCGGGCTTCATCCGCGACGTCGTCGCCGAGAAGCTGATGCGCGACGCCAAGCAGCTCGCCCTCTGCTGCCCCACCGCCGAGCAGCTCGATCAGCTCGCCACCGCCCTCGAGCTGGGCGCTCCCCTCGACCCCGCCCTGGTGCTCCCGACCCCGGACGCGCAGGCCATCTTCACCTGAGACGAGGCTCCGACGATGATCGACTTCACCCTGTCCAAGAAGCAGCGGGAGCTCAAGGAAGGCATCCACGGGCTCGGCAAGTACGTGATCCGCCCGATGAGCCTGGACATGGACAGAAAGCACGAGGTGCCCGAGTCCTTCCTCCGCAACTTCATGGCCATGGCCTCGAGCTTCCGCGGCTCCGCCGGCCACTTCGGCAGCGAGAGCACCGACGAGGAGAAGCCCCGCGCCGCCGCGCCTCACGACGGCGGCGGCCGCGTCTCCGAGAGCAACCGCACCGCCGCCGTCGGCGCCGAGGAGCTCGCCTGGGCCGACGCCGCGCTGCTGCTCTCGCTCCCCGGGCCGGGCCTCGGCGCGCCCCCCGTGCGCAGCACCGGCACGCCCGAGCAGAAGAAGCGCTTCTTCGACATGTTCGCCGGCATGGACAAGGGCCCCCTCCGCTGGGGCGCCTACGGCCTCACCGAGCCCGGCGCCGGCAGCGACGTCGCCGGCATCCGCACCAGCTGTCGCAAGGACGGCGACCACTGGGTGCTCAACGGGCGCAAGTGCTACATCACCAACGGCGGCCGCGCGATCTGGACGGTCATCTTCGCCACCGTCGACCCCAGCCAGGGCCGCGCCGGGCACCGCGCCTTCGTCGTCGAGAAGGGCACCCCCGGCTTCGAGGTCGGCAAGATCGAGGAGAAGATGGGCCTCCGGGCCAACGAGACGGCCGAGCTCGTCCTCGAAGACTGCCGCGTCCCCGACGCGAACCTCCTCGGCGGCGAGGAGGCCTACCGCTCCAAGGAGGGCTTCATGGCCGCCATGAAGACCTTCGACACCACCCGCCCCCTCGTCGGCGCCATGGCCGTCGGCATCGGCCGCGCTGCCTACGAGCACGCCCGGGACTTCGTCAAGGCCAACTACCTCCTCGGCCG
>Ga0302279_10002656_pt1 | contig 23283 bp, 26 predicted proteins | sample III_Bog_N3_3_FD_194541 | JGI IMG/M metagenome (GOLD analysis project Ga0302279, IMG submission 194541) | Peat permafrost microbial communities from Stordalen Mire near Abisko, Sweden - III_Bog_N3_3 | ecosystem: Environmental > Terrestrial > Soil > Wetlands > Peat | place: Sweden: Abisko...
TTGCTTGACTCAGTTGCCGGACAAGCGCGCTCGGAGATCGCGCTCCACCGCAAGCCGGAGTGCGGAACGAAATCAATCGCTCGATTTCAGCTCGCGCCCAGCAGCTCGCGCACGGCGGAGAGCACGTCCGCGCGCGCGACGTCCCGCTCGGAGCGCGCGCGCATGTCGCGGAGCTTCACGACGCCCTTTGCGAGTTCCTCGCTTCCGTAGATGAGGGCGACCTTCGCCCCCGCCTCGGCGGCGGCCTTGAACTGCTTGCCAAAACCCAGGTCCTTGAAGGGATACTCGACGGAAACCCCCGCCGCCCGGAGCGCCTGGATGTCGGCAAAGGCCGCGAGCCGCTCGCTCTCCCCGCCAATGACGCAGTAGACATCCGGCGATGCGGTAAGCGCCGGCATCAGCCCGCGCTGCTCGAGAAGAAGGGCGAAGGTCATGTCGCCGATCGCGAAACCGGCCGCCGGGAGCGCGGGGCCCCCGAGCTTCTCAACAAGGTCGTCGTAGCGCCCGCCTCCGGCGATCGCGCGCAGCTCCCCCTTGCGGTCGAACGCCTCGAAGACAAAACCCGTGTAATAGGCCAGCCCGCGGACCACCCCGAGGTCTACCTCGATGAAGCGTCCCAGGCCCATTGCGCCAAGCCCCTGCAGGAGGCGCTTCCAGTCCGCGAGCCGCGCCTCCAGGCGGGTTGCGGCAGCCTCCGGCCCGGGCCCGGCCGCGATCCGGCGCAGGTCCCCGATTGCCGCCTCGATCGCCGGCAGCGACTTGATCGCAAGCAGTCCGAGGATGCGCTCCTTCAGCGCCGGGTCCAGGGGGCCGAACTTCTCCGCGTCCGCCTTGAACGCGTCGTCGCCGAGCTTTTCAAACTTGTCGATCGCCGAAAGGACGCTTCGGATCCGCGCCTCGCCCAGGCCCAGGACCTCGAGGGCGTGCCACCAGAGGTTCCGGTCGCTCAGCCGCACGAAGAAGTCGGCCTCCGTCAGGCCGAAGGCGCACAGGCACTGGACCAGCAGCGGGATCAGCTCGAGCTCGGCCTGGGGGCCGGCCTCGCCAAAAATGTCGGCATTGAACTGAAAGAAGCAGCGCCCCCGGCCCTTCTGCATCCGTTCATAGCGGTAGAACTCGGCGATGCTGAACCACTTGATCGGGCGCTTGAGGGAGCCGGCCCGCTCGCCGACCAGGCGGCAGACCGAGGGGGTCATTTCCGGCCTCAGTGCAACCTCCCGGCCGCCCTTGTCGGTGAAGCTGAAGAGCTGCCCCTCTATCTCGTCACCGGACTTGGCCTTGTAAAGCTCCAGGGGCTCGAGGACCGGAGCGTCGTACTCCGAAAAACCGAAGGAACGCGCCGTCCGGCGCCAGGAGTCGAAGAGGTGGCTGCGGCGGGCGAGGTCCTCGGGATAGAATTCGCGAAAGCCCGGAAGGCTTTGAAATGTCATCTCAAGCCTGACCGATCAACTTGGCGATATCGAGCTTCTTGAGCTGTTGCTTGAGTATCTTGCCGGACTTGAACTTGACGACGGCCCGCTGGGGAATGACGACCTCAGCCTCAGGCTTGTTCGGATTGCGCCCGATGCGCTGCTTGCGCACCTGGACTTCGAGCACCCCGAAGTTGCGCAATTCCACATTGCGTCCGTTCGCGAGCGCCCTTTGCACGATCTCGAGGGTCTGCTGGACGGTGTCGACAATCTGCTTTTGCGGAAAGCCCGTCTTGCGATAAATTTCGAGAACGATTTCCCTCTTGGTCAGGTTGGTTGACATAAGATTCCTTTCGTTGCGACGTTCTGGCGGTTGATTCTCTGGAGATAAAGTATTTGGGTGAATCGAATTACGTCAAATCATAATGAGCGTCCCCGAGACAGGAGCAGTGCGTTCAATGTTCGCGCGAATCGCGCGCCGCTACGACGCGGCCAATCACCTCCTCAGCCTGGGCCGCGACTATGCCTGGCGAAGGAAGCTGGTGGCCGCTGTCTGCGACTCGTCCCCCCGGGACATCCTCGACCTGGCGACGGGGAGCGGGGATGTTGCCTTTGCGCTCAGCGGGCGCTCCCCATCCGCCCGGATCACCGGTATGGATTTCTGCCCGCCGATGCTGGAGGAAGCCGAGCGAAAGAAGGCGGCCGTCCCGGGGCGCTTCGCCAACGTGCATTTCCTGCCCGGAGACGGGCTCAACCTTCCGCTGGCGGCGGGGGAATTCGGCGCGGTGACGATTGCCTTCGGCCTGCGCAACATGGCCGATCGGCGGCGATCACTTGAGGAAATGCGCCGGATCCTGCGCCCCGGAGGCCGGATCTTCGTGCTGGAGTTCTCCCAGCCGCGGCGCTGGTTCAGGCCGTTCTACTTCCTCTACCTGGAGAGGATCCTCCCCGCCCTGGCCGGGCTGGTGACTGGCGACCGGGCGGCCTATGTGTATCTCAACAAGACGATCCGAGCCTTCCCCGGGAGGGAAGCGCTCTCCGCCGAGATAGCGGCGGCGGGGTTTGAGGACGTGAAATCCCAGGGGCTCACTTTCGGGATCGTGGCGCTGCATGAAGCGCGCAAACCGGATTGAAATGTAGCCGGGGTCCCAGACCCCGGTGCTCGGAGTCCTGTTTCGTATCCCCAATCCCCGGGGTCTGGGACCCCGGCTACATCGGACGACGGCTACAGGCCGTCAGTTAAACGATTTTCCGCACCCGCAGGTCGTCTTCGCGTTCGGATTCTTGATCTCGAATCCCTTGCCCTGCAGCCCGTCGTCGAAGTCGATGCTCGATCCGCTCAGCTGGCTGAGGGCCACACCGTCGACCAGGATCGTCATTCCCTCGCTCTCAAAGGCCTGGTCGCCTTCCTTGGGAAGGTCGAAGGACATGCCGTACTGGAGGCCCGAACACCCGCCGGTCTCGACGAAGAGCCGGAGACTGCGGCCGGGTGAGTCGGTGTCCCCTGCCATGGTTCGAACCTGGCGGGCGGCGCGTGGAGTGAGTGTTATCACAACCAGACGGTAGGGGGAAAACTTTACCTGTCAATAAGTGCAGCATATTTCGGGCCAATTCGGGTTTGCGGTCTTGCAACCGGGGATGGTCGGGCTTCTTGTCGGATCGTGGAAGCACCTACTAAGCCATGAGCGGGGCGGGATTCAGCACCCAGCTGAGGCAGCGCCAGAGCCAGTCGATGGTGCTGGCGCCGCAACTGCGCCAGTCGCTCAAGATTCTCCAGGTGGCCGCCCTCGACCTGCGCTCCGTCATCCAGGAGGAGCTTCAGAGCAATCCAACCCTGGAGGAACTCCCCATGGAGGGAACCGGGGCGGAAAAGGCGGCGGATGAGAAGGATGAGCGCCCGGCGGGCGACGCCTCGGACGAGCGCGGGCCGGAGAGCGAGACCCCGCGGGATTCCGGTGAAACCCGCGAGGAGATGGATTTTTCCAAGGAGTTCGCGATCATGGGCAAGTTCGACGAGGACTGGCGCGACTCGGGCCCGGCGGGAACGCGCACCTACACCCAGGAGGACTCCGAGCGGCGGCAGCATTTCTTCGATTCCCTGGTCAGCGAGACCTCGCTCCAGGAGCACCTGATGAGGCAGGCCGAGCTGGCGGAGTTGTCGCCCGGCGCGGTCGACGCCATGCGGCATCTGGTCGGAAGCCTGGACGACCGGGGGTTTCTCACGCAGAGCGCCGCGGACCTTGCGCTGCAGTCAGGGCTTTCCCTCGAGGCGGTCCAGGAGGCGACGGCCGCCCTGAAGTCCTTCGACCCGGCCGGCATCGGTTCCCGCTCCCTCGCCGAGTGCCTCCTGGCGCAGCTTGCGGCCAATGGGCGGGGCGAATCGCTCCCGGCCCGGATCGTGAAGGAGCATTTTGAACTGCTGTCGCGGCGGCGAATCCCGGAGATCGCCCGAAAGCTCGCCGCGCAGCCCGACGACATCCAGGCGGCGATCGAGGAGATCGGCCGGCTGGATCCGGCCCCCGGAAGGCGGTTTGCCGAGGACAGCAACCGGGTCGTTGTCGCCGACGTCACCGTGGAAAGGGACGGCGATGAGTGGAAGATCCTGCTCAACAGCGACTACATTCCCAGGCTGCGCATCTCCGCCACCTACCGTGAGCTGATCGCGCGGGGATCCCTCACAAAGGCGGAGCGCGACTACCTGCGCGAGCGGATGCGCTCGGGAAAGTTCCTGATCGATTCCATTGAGCAGAGGCAGCGCACGATCGAGAGGATCACGCGGGAGATCATCAAGGCCCAGGCCCCGTTTTTTGAGCACGGGGTGTCGCACCTCCAGCCGCTGACGATGACCCAGATCGCCTCGATTGTCGGGGTGCACGAGACCACCGTCAGCCGCGCGATCGCCAACAAGTACATCAAGACCCCCCACGGGGTCTTCGAGTTCAAGTACTTCTTCACTCCCGGCTACCGGGCGGAGAGCGGCTCGTCCGTGTCGAACACGAGCGTGAAGGAGATGATAGCCGACCTGATTTCGATCGAGGACGGCGGATCGCCCCTCAGCGACCAGGAGATCGTCGGCAGGCTCCTGGGCAAAGGGATCACGATAGCCCGGCGGACGGTCGCCAAGTACCGCGAGGAGCTTGGGATCCTGCCGAGCAATCTGCGGCGGACCTACGATTAGCCCGCCTGAAGCCTAGAGGATCGACTCAGGTTTCAGGTCTCAGGTCTCAGGTTTCTGCAGCCAGGCCCCGGAGACATCACCTATCGCAAAGCGCCAGCCCCGGCTCTATCGAAACCCCCATCCCCCCGGGGCCTGGTGTCCCCTCCTCCATCCACGCCGCAAACGCGATCATGGCGGCGTTATCGCCGGTGTGCCCGGGACGAGCCGACAGCAGCGGAAGCCCGCGGGCTTGCGCCTCGGCCTGGAGCGCGGCGCGGAGGCGGGCGTTCGCCGCAACGCCGCCGGAAAGCCCGAGGCTGCGATAAGGCGCCCGGCCCAGCGCGGCGCCCGCCTTGGACGCCAGGGCTCCGACCACGGCCTCCTGGTAGGCCGCGCACAGGTCCGAACGCCGGGCGGCCACCGCCTCGGCGGCCATGCCCTCGATCTGGTAGCGCAGGCTCGTCTTGAGGCCGGAGAAGCTGAAGTCGAGGTCCTCGCGCCGCGGCAGGCCCCGGGGGAAATCGAACGCGTCGATCCTGCCGCCGGCAGCGTGCATTTCAACGAGCGGCCCCCCGGGGTAGCCAAGCCCGAGGAGCTTGGCGCCCTTGTCGAGGGCCTCGCCGGCCGCATCATCCCGGGTCGAGGAAAGCTCGGTGATCCGCCGGTCCGCCCCGATCGAGAGGAGGAGCGTGTGCCCGCCCGACACGATGAGCCCGAGGTGCGGCAGCAGGCCGCCGAGCCTCCCGGAAAATCCCGCGGGATCCCCGCCGTGGAGCGCGATGAAGGGTGACCAGGCGTGCCCGCGGAGATGATTGATCCCGGCAAGGGGAACGCGCAGTGAGAGCGCCAGGGACTTGGCCGCCGCGACACCGAGCGCAAGGCAGGGAGCCAGGCCGGGGCCGCGGGTGACCGCCACCCGGTCTATGCCGGCCCCCGCGGCCGCGCCGGCGGCAAGGCCGATCAGCGCCGGGAGGTGGGCCAGGTGCTCGCGCGCGGCCAGGGCGGGGACGACGCCGCCATGCCGCCCGTGCACCTCCACCTGGGAGTGAACCCACTCCCCCGCCATTCCCCTGGACGGGTCGAAGAGCGCGACCGCGGACTCGTCGCAGGAGCTCTCAATTGCGAGGATCACCGGTTCAATGGGCTTTCCGCGCCGCCCCTGCCTGGTCGTCGAGGATCTCGACGCCCTTCAGGACCTCCTGGGCGGCCTGGAGCTGGCGGTCCGGGATGGGATCGGATCCGAATTCATCCCTGTATTTTCGGGGATCGGTCGAGGATCCCGCTGCGTACTGGTTGCGGAGGTTCTGGTCGTCCTCCGCGCTGAGCACAACCTCCACCTGGGGAGTGATCCCCTTCTGGTGGATGCTGACGCCGCCGGGGGTGTAGTAGCGGGCGGTGGTGAGCCGGAGCCCCTCGCCGTTCCGGAGCTCGAACTTGGTTTGGACCGAGCCCTTGCCGAAGGAGCGCTCGCCCACGACGATGGCCTTCCCGGTGTCCTTTAGCGCGCCGGTCACGATCTCGGCGGCGCTGGCCGATCCCGCGTTGATCAGCACGGCGATGGGCAGGTCGAGGGGCTGCCCCTCCGTTTCCGACTTGAGGTCGTCTCGGTCCGCCGCCGAGCGTCCCTGCGTGTAGACAATCAGGTCGCCCTTCCTGAAGAAGGGCTCCGCCACCTCGACCGCCGCGTCGATGAGGCCGCCGGGATTGTCCCGCAGGTCGATGATCAGGGCGCCGATGCCCTGCTTGAGGAGCTTGTCGAGCGCGTCGTCGAACTGCTCCCCGGTGTGCTCGGAGAAGTCGGTGATCCGGACGTACCCGATCCCGTCGGCCAGCACCCGGGCGGAGGACACGCTGTCGACCTTGATCACCTCGCGGGTGAGGGTCAGCGTGAGCCGCTGGCCGGTATGGGCGCGGAATATCCCGACGGTCACGCGGGTCTTCGGCTTCCCGCGCAGGCGCCGGACGATGTCGTCCATCGAGACCGCGCCGTCGACCGCGTGACCGTCGATGCTCGTGATCTGGTCGCCGCGCAGGATGCCCGCCCGGTCCGCGGGGGTGCCCAGGGTCGGGGATATCACCATGGCCCTCCCATGGAGCAGCTCGACAAGCACCCCGATCCCCCCGAACTCCCCGTTCAATTCGTCGTCGAGCTCCTCGTTGTCGGAGGCCTCGAGGAACTCCGAATGGGGATCCAGGGACTCGGCCATCCCGTGGAGCGCCGATCGCGCGAGCGCGTCGTAGGAGACGGCGCCCGCGTCGACGTAGTTCTGGTTCATGATCTTCATGACCTCCGCCACGTACCCGGAGGCGCGCCCGAGCCCGCGGGTCGGGAAAAGGTCCCAGACGAACGCAAGGCGCATGGCGGCCAGGGAGAGGCCCGCGCCAAGGACAAGGGTCGGTGCAAGCGTCAGCAGCCGTCGGAGCATTCCGGCGACTGTGGCCCAAATACCCGGCTCTTCGAGAATTTAGTTGCGGCCCCGGTCCGGAACGGAAGGGTTGCCCCGAATGGAATCGCCAGGCAGCCCGGGGCCGTCCGCCGCCTTCACGGCCGTGTTTGAGGAAAACGCGGGCCCCGGCGGGGTCATGTCCTTCGACACGTTCATGGGGCTGGCGCTCTATCACGAGCGGGTCGGCTACTACCGGAGGGCGGGGCCCAGGGTGGGTTTTGGGGGCGGCACGGATTTCTTCACGGCGACGAGCACCGGGCCCGTCTTCGGGGAACTCGTTGCGGCGGCCTGCGTCGAGCTGATGGGACCCGACGCCGCGGGTGCGGCGACCTTCGTGGAGATCGGCGCCGAGCCCGGCGGCGGGGTGCTGGCCGGCGCCCGGCATCCGTTTGCCGCTGTGCGCACCGTATCGCTCGGCGAACCGGTGGAGCTGGCCGGCTCGTGCGTCGTCTTCTCCAACGAGCTTTTCGACGCCCAGCCCTGCCGGCGCGTGGTCTTCCGGGGCGCCGCCTGGCGGGAGCGCGGCGTCGCGCTTCGCGCGGGGCGGCTCGAGGAGGTCGACCTGGGCGCGGCGGCGCCCACTCCCGGCGCGCTTCCCCCGGCCGCCCGTGAGGGCGCCATCATCGACGCGCCGGTAGCCGCGGCCGCGCTCATGGAGGCGATCGCCTCCCAGCCCTGGAGCGGGCTCATCGTGGCCTGCGACTACGGAAAATCCTGGGCGGAGCTCGCCGGGGCGTGCCCGGAGGGCACCCTCCGGGCCTACCACCGGCACCGGCAGTCAAACGACATCCTGGCGCTGCCCGGCGAGCAGGACCTCACCTGCCACGTCTGCTGGGACTGGCTCGCGGCGGCGCTGGCCTCCCGGGGCTTCGAGGCGCCCCGCGTGGAGGCCCAGGAGTCCTTCCTTGTGCACCATGCCGCCGCTGCGATCGCCGCCATCAGCACGGCGGAGGCGGGCCGCCACAGCCCCCGGAAGGGCGCGCTCATGCAGCTCATCCACCCGGGCGGCATGGGCCGGAAATTCCAGGTCCTCCATGCCCGGCGTGCGAAAATTCCCTTGCCTCCCGGGGGCCCCGCTCCCTAACGTGGACCCTTTCACCCATCGAAAGCACCATGCCGAGAATCTGCGCAATCACAGGTCGCCGCCCCGTAAAGGGCAGCATCATCAACCGCAAGGGCCAGTCCAAGAAGAGCGGCGGCATCGGCACGCACGTGACGAGCATCACGCCCCGCAAGTTCCGGCCCAATCTCCAGCGCGTCCGCGTCAAGCTGCCCAACGGCGGCACCAAGCGGATTTGGGTCTCGGTCAAGGCCCTCAAGGCCGGCCTGGTCCAGAAGGCCTGAGGCCCCGGCCCCTCAGGGAGCCCGGAAGACAACGGCGGCGTTCTGCCCGCCGAACCCCAGGTTGTTGCTGAGCACCGTGCGGACCCTCGCCGTCCGAGCCACGTCCGGCACATAGTCCAGGTCGCACTCCGGGTCGGGCTCCGTGATGTTGATCGTCGGGGGTATGCGCCCGGTCTGGATCACCTTCGCGCAGATGACCGACTCGATGCCCCCGGCCGCGCCGAGCAGGTGCCCGGTCATCGACTTGGTCGAGCTCACGCAGAGCTTCCGGGCGTGCTCGCCGAACACCTTCTTGATGGCGAGGGTCTCGAAGCGGTCGTTGTAGGGGGTCGAGGTCCCGTGCGCGTTGATGTAATCGACCTCCTCGGGGGCCGCCCCGGCGTTGGCGAGCGCGCGGCGCATGGCCAGGGACAATCCCCGGCCCTCGGGATCGGGCTGGGTGATGTGGAAGGCGTCGCAGGTCGCCGCATACCCGGCGAGTTCGCAGTAGATCCGGGCCCCGCGCGCCTGGGCGTGCTCAAGGGACTCGAGAATCAGGATCCCGGCGCCCTCCCCCATCACGAAGCCGTCCCGTGTCCGGTCGAACGGGCGGCTGGCCGTGCGCGGGGTGGCATTGCGGGTGCTCATCGCCTTCATCGCGCAGAAGCTGGCGTAGGCAAAGGGCGTGATGGTGGCCTCGCTCCCGCCGGCGATCATGATGTCGGCCTCTCCGCGGCGGATCGCGTGGGCCGCCTCGCCCAGGGCGTGGGTGCCCGATGCGCAGGCCGAGACCACGCCAAAGTTCGGCCCCCGCGCACCGTACTCGATGGCGACAAGGCCGGAGCACATGTTGATGATCAGCGAGGGAATCGTGAAGGGCGACACCTTCCGCGGCCCCCGGTCGAACATCACCTTGATCTGGGTGTCGTGGGTCTGCATCCCCCCGATTCCCGAGCCGATGATCACGCCGATGCGATCCCCGTCCTCGCGGGCCATGTCCAGGCCGGAATCCCTGACTGCCTGGCCGGCGGCGACAAAGCCGAAATGCGTCGAGCGGTCGTTGCGCCGCGTCTCCTTGGGGTCCATGTGCGCCGCCGCATCCCAGTCGCGGACCTCCGCGCCGATCTGGCAGGGATAGTCGGAGGGATCGAAATGGCTGACGCGATCAACCCCGGGGGTTCCGGCCAGCAGCGCGGCCCAAAAGGAGTCCGTGTCGTGCCCCAGGGCGGTCACGGCGCCAAGGCCTGTGACGACGACCCTGCGTGAAGACGGGACGGGATCCATCACCTTCCTCGGTCCAGATCCTGATCAGACTTAGGAGGATCCGGCCTTCGCCTTGATGTAGTCGATAACCTGTCCGACGGTCTGGAGCTTCTCGGCATCGGACTCGGGAATCTCTCCCTTGATCTCGTCCTTGAACTCCTCCTCAAACGCCATGATCAGCTCGACGGTGTCGAGCGAGTCGGCGCCAAGATCATCCAGAAAAGAGGCTGTGGGCGTGATCTGCTCCTCGTTAACGTTGAGCTGGTTCACGATGATCTCCTTGACGCGTTGTTCGATGGTTTTTTGGTCAGCCATGGTTTGGGAGATTGGGGTGTGTGGTAGAGAGCCGAGGCTTCACATCGTCATGCCGCCGTCAACGGTAAAAACTTGCCCGGTGACGTATCCGGCCTGTTCCGAGCAGATATAAGCGGCCAGCGTCGCGATATCCGAGGCCTCGCCGAAGCGGCGCAGGGGGACGTGCTCGAGCACCTTCGCCGCGGCCTCCGGGTTGCCGACAAAGTCGGCGGTCATGTCCGTCCGGATGAATCCGGGGGCTATCGCGTTGACTGTCACGTTCCGCGAGGCGAATTCCTTGGCAAGGGACTTGGTCAGCCCGATCATCCCGGCCTTTGCCGCCGAGTAGTTGGCCTGGCCGGCGTTGCCGACAAGCCCGCTGACCGAGGAAATATTCAGGATCCGGCCCCAGCGCGCCCGGGTCATCGGCCGGGCCAGGTGCTTGGTCCAGTGAAAGCAGCTCGTCAGGTTGGTTGCGATCACGTCGTTCCAGTCGGCATCGCCCATCCGGAAGAGGAGGCCGTCGCGGGTGATCCCGGCATTGTTGACCAGGATGTCGATGATCGGAAACTCGGCGAGGAGGGCCGTGGCGGCGGCGGCGACCGCGGCCCCGTCGGCAACGTCAACCGCGCAGGCCTTGGCCCGGCCGCCGGCGGCGATGATGGCGGCGGCGGTGGCGCCGCAGGAGTCCGCCGACTTGGAAACGCAGATAACTGTGACACCTTGCAGGGCAAGGGTTTCAGCTATCGCCTTGCCTATGCCCCGGCCTGCGCCGGTCACCAGTGCGGTTCGTGAGTTGAAGGTGAGCATCGATGGATTGGGGAGCGGTCATTCCAGTCGCTAAACCGGGCCGTGGAAAGCCCAAACGCGCCGGCCGGGCCGGATCTCAGTAGACGTCCCTCTGGTAGCGCCGGTCCTTCTTCATCTGTTTGACGTACTCGACCGCCTGCTCGGGGCTGAGGGCACCCTGCGATGAGACAATGTCGTGGAGGGCCTTGTCGACGTCCTTGGCCATGCGCTTGGCGTCGCCGCACACGTAAAAGTGAGCCCCGGCGCTGATCCAGGCCCAAAGTTCGGCGGCGGACTCCCGCATCCGGTCCTGGACATAGACCTTGTTCGCCTGGTCCCGGGAAAATGCCGTGTCCAGGCGAGCCAGGTGGCCCGCGGCGATGAATTTCGGCCACTCGTCCTCGTAAAGAAAATCGGTCGCCCGGTGCTGGTCGCCGAAGAAAAGCCAGTTTCGCCCCTTCGCGCCGCTAGCAGCCCGGTCCTGGATGAAGGCGCGGAAGGGAGCCACCCCGGTCCCCGGGCCGACCATGATCGCATCCCTGGCACCGTCCTCGGGCACCCCGAAATGCGAATTGGAGACAAATACGGGGACTTGGGCGACGCCCAGCGGCGCGCGGTCGGCCAGGTAGCTGGACGCCACGCCCACCCGGTCGCGGTTGTTCGTCCGGTAGCGGACGATCGCGACGGTGAGGTGGACCTCCTGCGGATAAACCCGGGGCGAGGAGGCGATCGAGTAGAGGCGCGGCATCAGCCGGCGCAGGTGGTCGACAAACTCCTGCGGAGTGAGCCGGGCGCTGGGAAATTCCGCAAGCAGGTCCACAAATTCGCGCTCATCGAGAAAGGCGGTGAGCGCCTCCTTCGCCTCGGGAGCGAGCAGGGCGTCCAGCCGCGCCTTTTCTGACGGGTCTGCGGCCTTCGCGGCGAGGGTCTCGATCATTTTCCGGGTCGGCGCCGCGAGGGCGAGCCGGCCGGCGAGGGCCTCCCTCAGGGGCAGGGCCGCGGCGGCGCGGGGCAGCAGGACCGGCTCGGCGCCCGTCGCTCCCAGCCGCGCGAGGAGCTCGTCGACTTCCGACGGGCGGTTGGAGGGATAAACACCCAGGGAGTCGCCGGGCTCGTAGCCGATCCCGCTCCCGGCGATGGAGACAACGATGTGCCGCGTCTCCTTGCCCGAGCCGGGTTTTGTCAGGAGCCGGTTCTCGGTGATCCGGGCGGCAAAGGGATTGTCCTTTGAGAAACCGGAGGGGTCGGGGGTGCTCGACATCGGGCGGGATCCTTTAGTGGAGATTTGGCGGTGTCGAGTCTGCAACCGGGCCAAATTCCTCCTGATTTTGAACAGGAACAGATCGGAAAAACCAAATCCGAGCGGATCGCAAGGCGACTTGGACATTGAAAAGCTCCCCGCCGGCGTGGCACAATGGCCAATGCCTCCCGAATCCCTCCGCGTGCAAAAGTTCATCGCCGACTCGGGCCTGTGCTCGCGGCGGGCGGCGGAGGTCCTGATCGCGCAGGGCGACGTTTGGGTCAACGGGAAGGCTGCCCTCGCCGGGCAGAAGATCACCCCGGGCGTGGACAAGGTGGTCGTCTCCGGAAAGGTTGTCGGCGCGGCCGCGCAGCCACGGATGACGCTCGCGTTCCACAAGCCGCGGGGGCTGGTCTGCTCCAACAACGATCCGCTGAACCCGGACACGATCTTTGCAGCGCTGCCGCGGGAACTCGCAAAGTTCCGGTTCTTCTGCGCGGGTCGCCTTGACAAGGACAGCGAGGGGTTGGTGATCCTCACGACGGACGGCGCACTTGCCAACCGGCTGATGCACCCGTCAAACCTCGTTATAAAGCGATATCACGTAAGCCTTAAGGATAGATTTCCGTCTTCCAGGATCCCCCATCTCCTCAAGGGCGTGATGTTTGAGGGCGAACGCCTGAAGGTGGAGCGCGCCACCCTGGTCGCTCCCGGGCCCGACGGGCGGTCCACGGAGCTGGACGTGCACATGCACCATGGGAAGAAGCGCGAGATCCGCAGGCTTTTCGCCACCCTGGGTTTTGACGTCAAGCGGCTCACCCGCTACCAGATCGGCTCGATCAAGCTGCGGGGAATCCCATTGCGCGCGGCCAAACAACTTTCACAATCGGAAATCGAGCTGCTTTTTCGAACACCACGGTCCCATTAAAATGAAGCACCCCACCCTCACCGTACTGCTTTCGCTGCTGGCCGCAGCGCAGATCACGGCGCTGCGCGCCGCCCCCCTGGCCGAGACGACGGCGGTTCAGTCGCGCCCGGACGCCGCCGCGCCCGTCATCGGGACCCTGAAGGCGGGAACCGAACCGGTCGCCCCCGCCGCGGCCCCGGCCGCAACCCCGGACGGATGGATGGCCGTCACGGTCCCCGGGCCCTTTGAGGCCTATGTTCTCAACCGCGACCTCACCAAGGGCCTGGATGTGAAGGCGGGCAGCAAGCTTTACCTCCAGCCCGAGGAAACCGGCGCGGTGCTCACCACGATGTCGAAGGGCGACAAGGTGGAAATCACCGGTCTGCATGGTCGCTGGACCCAGGTCAGGCTCGCGAAGGACCTTGTCGGCTACATTCCCGCCGGTCAGGCGACCCCCGCGGCGATCAACGGCCCGGCGGCCGCGCCCGCGGTCCCCGCCCCCGTGCCGGTGGCCGCAGGCCCCGGCCGGCCGGCCCCGGGTTTCGCCCCGGGGGACAACGACGCCGATCTCTTTCCCCGGCTGCTCGAGGGCCGCTTCGTCTCGACGAGCAACTTCCTGCCCTTCCACAAGCCCTACGCCTGGCAGCTTGTCGACGAGTCGGGCACCCGGCGCGCCTACCTCGACGTGAGCAAGCTCCTGCAGACCGACCAGATCGACCGGTATGTGAACCGCGATGTCGAGGTTTCCGGCACGCTGACCGCGCTCCCGGACGGCCGCGACGTGGTCGTGTCGGTCCAGAGCATGTCGCTGCGCTGAGACCCGTGCCTTCATGCAACTCATCGACGGAAACCGGATTGCGGCGGACATCATTGCCGAGCTCAAGGCCGAGGTGGCCTCGCTTGGCGGGCGCAAGCCCTGCCTGGCACTGGTGAGGGTCGGCGACGACCCCGCCTCGGTGTCCTATGTGAAAAAGAAGGAGGCGACCGCCGCTGAGATCGGCGTCACCGGGCGGCTGATCCTTCCCCCGGCGACGATTTCCCAGGCGGGCCTGGAGGCCCTCGTGGAGTCGCTCAACCGCGACCCCGAAGTGGACGGCATCCTGGTCCAGTCGCCCCTCCCCAAGCCCCTCGACGAATCCGCTGTCTTCGCGCGGATCGCCCCGGGCAAGGACGTCGACGGGCTGCACCCGGTCAACCTGGGCAAGGTGGCGCAGGACGACCCGAGCGGCTTCTCCGCCTGCACGCCGGCGGGGATCATGGAACTGCTGGCCCGCAGCGGTGTGGACCTCAAGGGCAGGCATGTCGTGGTTGTCGGGCGCTCCCGGCTGGTCGGCAAGCCGGTTGCCCTCCTGGCGCTGCAGAAGCGGGCGGGCGCGAACGCAACGGTCACGGTCTGCCACTCGGCGACGCCCGACCTCGGCGCCTTCACCCGGCAGGCCGACGTCCTGATCGCCGCGATCGGCCGGGCGGCCTTCGTGACCGCGGACATGGTGAAACCCGGCTCGATCGTGATCGACGTGGGGATCAACCGGATCGCCGACCCGTCCAAGAAGTCCGGCTTCCGGCTCGTCGGCGACGTGGACTTTCCGGCGGTGGCGCCGCTCGCCGGCATGATCACGCCGGTGCCCGGCGGGGTCGGACCGATGACTGTGGCCATGCTGATGAAGAACACGGTCCTGGCCCACCGCCTGCACCGGGCCGCCGGTTAACCGGGGTTTCAGGGGCCGGAGGACGCTTTTGTCTTTCATTGTCAGCCGTTTCGCATTCGCATGCTCGCCTACCCATGCCGGCCCTGAAAATCCTGGTCATCGACGACCAGCCGATAAACGTGCAGCTTCTCAAGCGAAAGTTTGAGCGCGAGGGCCTGCAGGTGATCGCCGCGTACAATGGGCGGGACGGGCTTGCGCTGATCAAGAGGGACAAGCCGGACCTGGTGCTGCTGGACGTCATGATGCCCGACATGGACGGGATCGAGGTGTGCCAGCGGATGCAGGCCGACGAGGAGACCCGCGCGATCCCCGTCATCTTCATCACGGCGCGGACCAACAAGGAGAGCAAGCTGGAGGGCTTGGGCGTCGGCGCGGTCGACTATATCACGAAGCCGATCGACCTCGACGAGACGCTGGCCCGTCACCGAGGGGATCGCCCACAACCTGAACAACCTCCTTGCCGTCGCCATCGGCAATCTCGACCTGATCAAGGTGCACCACGAGGACCCGGCCCAGGTGAAGAAGATTCTCCCGCACGTCGAGGCCGCCGTCCACCGGATCGTCATGATCATCCGGCAGCTCAGCTCGCTGGTCGTCAACACCCGCCCCACCCTGGTCAAGGCGGGCGTCGACCAGTTGATCGAGGGCGGCATCGCGCGTTTCCACCGGGACTACCGGAACACCGCGCCGGTCTCCGTGGACAATCCCCTGGGGGGAATGGAGGTCGAGACGAACACGGAGATTGTCGAGGAGGTGATTTCCCGGGTGCTGGTCAACGGGTGGGAGGCCTATGACAACGAGCCGGACGCGCCCCGCCCGCTTTCAATCAGGACGCGCCTGCTGGACCGCGGCGATGAGGGGCAGTTCGTGGAATTCGCCGTCGAGGACCGCGGCCACGGCATCGACCCGGCGATCGCAGACCAGCTCTTCGAGCCCTTTGTGAGCAGCAAGCACACTGTCGGCGTCGGGATGGGCCTGACCGTCGCGCGGCACGCGCTTCGAAACCTCGGCGGCGAGGTGACCGTCGCCAACCGCGCGGGTGGCGGGGCGAGCTCGATCCTCATCCACCCGACCCGGTGGCGGGAGACCCCGGGGAGCGAGAATGCCTAGGATCGCGTTCATCGGCGCCGGGCGGATGGCCGCCGCGATGGTCGAGGGGCTTCTCGCCCGGAAGTCGGCGCCGGCGGCCGACATCGGCGTGATCGGGGGCTCCGGGGCAAGCGCGCGCGACCTCGCGTCCCGCACCGGGGTGTCGTGCCCGCCATCGCTAACCTCCCTGCTCGAGGGCGCCGATGTGGTTGTCGTTGCATTCAAGCCCCAGCACCTGGCAGCCGCCGATCCCCGGCTCGCGGCGCTGACAGCCGGCCGGCTGGTGATCTCGGTCCTTGCCGGGAAACGGCTGGAAAGGCTCTCGGCGGTCTTTCCGGGGGCGAGGAACATCGTGCGCTGCATGCCGAATACCCCCGCCCGGATTGGCGCTGGAATCACCGCGTGGTGCGCGGCGGGGCCGCTCAACCCCGCCGACGCCGCGCTGCTCGCCTCGCTCCTCGGGGCCTTGGGAACCGCCGTCGAGGTGGACGAGTCGCAAATGGACGCGGTCACGGGCCTGAGCGGCAGCGGCCCGGCCTACGTCTTCGAGTTTGCGGCAGCGCTCCGGGACGGGGGTGTCGCCGCGGGCCTGAACCGCGCCGTTGCGGAGAAGCTGGCCATAGAGACGCTCCTGGGGGCCGCCCGACTGCTGGCGCGGGATCCGGCGGGCCCTGAGGCGTTGCGGGACCAGGTGACCTCGCCAAACGGGACGACGCTTGCCGGGCTGAGGCGGCTGGAGGCGGGCGCCTTCAGGGAACTCATCCGCGCGACGATCGCCGCCGCCGCCGCGCGTTCGCGCGAGCTGTCCGCGGAATCCTGAGCCATGGGCACCCTGGAAGGCCGCATCCTGGTGACCGGCGGGGCCGGCTTTATCGGCAGCGCGCTGGTCTGGGCGCTGAATGGCAGGGGATGCGACGATGTGGTCATTGCCGACTTTCGGGGGGCCGGGGAAAAGGACCGCAACCTGCGGCCGCTCCGGTTTTCCGAATTTGTCGAGGCCGACGCCTTCCGCGCGAAGATCGCCGCCAACCCCGGTGCATTCGGGCGCTTTTCAACGGTCTTCCACCTCGGCGCGTGCTCGTCGACGACGGAGACCAACGCGGCCTACCTGCGCGACAACAACTTCGAGTACACCCGGGAAATTGCCGCCTGGTCGCTGGCCGCCGGGTCCCGCTTCATCTACGCCTCCTCGGCCGCGACCTACGGGGACGGGATCGCCGGAATGGACGATCGCGACGGGAACCTCGCCCGGCTGCGACCGCTGAACCTCTACGGCGGGTCGAAGCAGGACTTCGACCTGCACGCCCAGGGGGCCGGCTGGCTCGACCGGATCGTGGGCCTGAAGTACTTCAACGTCTTCGGGCCGAACGAAGACCACAAGGGCGAGATGCGCTCCCTGGTCAACAAGGCCTACGACCAGATCCTCAGGACCGGGAAGGTGCGCCTTTTCAGGAGCGCGCGGGCGGACTACCGGGATGGCGAGCAGAAGCGGGACTTCCTCTATGTGAAGGACGCCGTCGAGATGACGCTCCACTTTGCCGGCGCCGGCAGCGCGGCCGCCGGGCTTTACAACATTGGCACCGGCCGGGCGAGGACCTGGCTCGACCTGGTGGGCGCGATCTTCGCCTCGCTGGGGCGGGCGCCGGAAATCGAGTTCATCGACATGCCCGCGTCGATCCGCGACCAGTACCAGTACTTCACGCAGGCCGACATCGGCAAGCTCCGCGCCTCGGGCTATTCCAAGACCGTGACACCGCTGGAGGACGCGGTGCGGGACTACGTGGCGAACTACCTGGTCCCCGGCAGGCGGCTCGGGGAATGAGGCGGGTTACTTGACGCCGAGCAGGTCGGCCTCCGACCACGCCTTGTGGTCGGCGGTCAGAGCGCGGATCTTCGCGACCTCGTCGGTGGAGATCGGCTTGGACTTGTTGCCCCACTCCTGGCGGACGTAGCTGAGGACGCCGGCGATCTGCTCGTCGGACCAGTTGAAGCCGGAGGAGCCGAAGGCCGGCATGACGGCCGCCCCAAAGGTCTTGCCGCCGACGTGCACGGGGCCCTGCAGGCCGTCCAGGACGATCCGCACCACGCGGGCGCCCGCGCCGTTCACCCACTCCGAGCCGGCCAGCGGCGGATAGGCTCCGGGGATCCCCTGGCCATTGGGCTGGTGGCAGGAATAGCACGCCCCGCCGGAATTGAACATGCGCCGCCCCAGGGCGATCGGGTCGGGCTTCAGGTCGACCGGCCCGGATCCGGTGGGGAGGAGGTTCTCGTTGAAGATCGAGCGGTCGAAGTGCCCGGAGTACCGGTTCAGGTAGGTGGCCGCGAACAGGACGCAGCCGCTGAGCACGAAGAGCATGACGAGCGGAAGCAGCCGATACTTGGCGCGGTCGTCCGGCTGGCGGCCCAGCAGCTTCTCGTGGGCTTCCAAAAGCTCGCCGTCGTTCATCGGGGCGCCCTCCGGTCGCGGATCTTTGTGGTCGGGAACGCTCATTTCTGCTCCGGGTTCTGCGCGGGCGCCGGCTTGGACTCGGGATAGTCGTAGGTGGTGTTAAGGCTGAGGAGGTAGGCCACCAGTTCCTGGGCGCGCCGGGTGGGGACGACCTGGCAGCCGGGCCGGGGACGGAGGCTCCCGGTCAGCCGCAGCGCGGCGGCGGACTCCTGGCCGACGATCCGGCGCGTCTCAAAGAGGAAGCGATAGGCGGGCATGCCCCCCTGCCCGGCATAGAGCAGGTTCATGAGGTCGGCCGCATCCGGGGCGCTCGGCTTGCGGCCGGCGAGGTTGGTGAGATCGGGGCCGTTCCGGGACGCGCCGAGCTGGACGGCCGCCTGGTAGATGTAATCGCGCGCGACGCTCTGGCGCTCGCCCCATCCGCGGGCGACATCGGAGCCGAAATCGGGCCGGCGGACCTGCTGGGTGTGGCAGGACGAGCAGAGAAGCTCGCGGTAGACGATCTGGCCCTCCGCGGCGATGCCGGGCTGCCTTCGGGGATAGGAAAGGCTGTCGTTTGCGTCGTAGTACGCGGGAAGAGCGCCGAGCTGGGCGTTGGAACCCAGGACGATGCCCGCCCAGGAGAACAGCAGGGCGGCGAGGATCCCGAGGAGAAAGAGGGGGCCGTTTTTCATGACGAAAGCGCCTCCGCCGCCGCCCTGAGCCGGCCGCAGCCGACGGTCATCGCAAAGTTGATCGCGAGCAGGATGTTGCCGAGAAGCAGGGTTGCGTGGGCCACCGATCCGACGGAGAGCCAGGGGTGGACATCCGTGGCGATCGCGGCAAAGGACACGCCGGCGGTTGAAAGGTCGGAGCCCTGGACGATCCCGGCCCCGGCCGTCCCGACGACGAGGAGGACGATCCCAATGCAGGAGAGTATCAGGTGCCCCCGGGCAAGGGACGCCGAGGCCCAGGCCCGCCCGGCGAGGCGCGGTAGGGCATAGTAAAGGGTGCCGAAGAGCATCATCGTCACCCCCCCGTAGACGGCGAGCTGGCGCTGCGCCTCATCAAACCAGGTGAACTGGATCGCGGCGGCCACCGACCGGATCCCGGTGACCGAGTCGACCGCGCCCCCGAGGACGTAGGCGGCGAGCCCGAAGGAAATGAAGGCGAGCGAACGGCCGCCCTCGCGGTCCGCCGGGTTCCGGGTAAAGGCCCCGCCGAGGTTCAGCAGCACGATAATGTAGTGCGGCAGCAGGAGGACCGAGGCGACGATGGCTATCGTGGGGATCCATGCCGGGACGGGCCCGCCGATCAGGTGCCGGCCCCCGGTCCATCCGCCGATGAAGATGAGAGACCAGAATCCCAGGAGCGCGAGGTCGTATCCGGGGATCACGCGACCCGTTACGCGGGGCACGACGTAATAGGCGCCGGCGAGGGCGATGGGCGCCATCCAGAGTGTCCACAGGCTCTGCGCATACCACCCTTCGACGATTGCCTGGAGGACGCCGTGGACGGGGGCCCACACGAGCATCACCTGGGCGACCGAGAATATCCAGGGGAAGAGAAAAAGGAGGGCGACGCCGTACCATTGCGCGGCATAGAGCGAGGGGCGGCTGCGGCCGCACCAGGCAAGGACGCCGGCAACCGCGATGGAGGCATAGGCGGCGAGCATCAGGGGCTGGATGTGCCCGGGGATCTGGAGGCTCGTGAGCGCGGTGGCGCTGCCGGTTGCGATTCCGACCATTCCGGCGGCGACGGCGATGTTCCAGAACAGCGCGCCGACGCCCATCCAGTTCGCGGCCCTGAGCGGGTGGCCGCCGAGGCGGCCGAGGATCCACGTGACGAGCGCCAGGCCGCAGTTGGCTATCCAGCCGTAGGTGAACGCCGTGTCCTGCAGGGCGCGGGTGTGGCCGTAGGTGAGGATCGGGCAGCCCGCCATGAAGGCGGGCGTGTGGGCCTGGACGCCCGCGATGAACGCAAGGGTGCCGCTCACGAGCAGCCAGGCCAGCGAGAAGGCGAGCAGCAGGACGATCGGGCAGCGCCCGGTCGCCTCGACCGGGGTCTCGTCATTCGGGTTCGCCTGGGGATTCGCGGAGGTCATTTCTTGGTGTTATAGGCCTGCACGGTCAGCTCCATCGCGCGATCGATCGGAAGGCGGACGATCCCCGCCTTCTGGTCCACCCACCCGTAGGTGGAGGCCTGTTCGGACTGGCGGGCGCGCAGGTCGGCCAGATAGGCGGCGCGGCCCTGCGGGGTGGCTTCCCACGCCATGTCGGCGGGCAGCCGCTCCGCGGGCAGGAACTGCGGGGCCGGAGGCCGGTGCGACGCGTAGCCGGCGTAGGCGATGTAGATGAACACCGCGAAACACGCGAAGAGCGCGACAATTGTCGCGAGCGAAACCGGCCGTGGGACTGGATCCTGCGGGTCACTCATGGTGGGTGAGGCATTCGCCGATGCGCGGGTCCCTGATGGGGATCAGCTTGGTTGTCGTGAAGCTGCGCAGGTAGGCCCAGATGCAGATGCCGCCGATGCCGACGGCCGAGGTGACGGCCCAGAGGAGCCCGAGCGAGAAGAAGGGAAGCGGGTTGCCCACCCCGTCCTTCACCGCCGGAAGGATGTTCCAGCACAGGTCGATGAAGATCACCCCGAGGATCCACAGGGCGATCCGCCGGATGATGCGCGGGGTCACCTTGTAGCGGTACGAGAGCAACGCGAGGAAGGGCAGGAGGAAATGGCCGAAGACAAGCACCATGCCCACCCACTTCCAGTCGCCGTACTCGCGCAGGTTGTACCAGAAGGTCTCCTCGGGAACGTCCGCGTTCCAGATCAGGAAGTACTGGGAGAACGAGATGTAGCCCCAGAAAACGGTGAACGCCAACATCATCTTGCCGATGCTGTGCCAGGTGTCCTCGTGGATGATCCCGCGGTAGTCGCCGCGGTTCAGGAGCCAGACCATGATCAGCACGCCGAAGGAATACGCCCCGCGCATGCAGTTGGCGAAGTACCACACCCCGTACATGGTCGAGAACCAGTGGTATTCCAGGCTCTTGATCCAGTAGACGGCGGCGAACGTGAGGGTGAGCGCGACCAGCGGCAGCCCGAATCCGGCCGTCACGCGGCTCTGGAGGGTCCACTTGCGGTCGCCGTCGGAGTCCTGGGTGAACGACGCCTTCCTGAGCCTCGCGGACAGCCAGACCCAGACCGCGAAGAAGGCGGCGGTGGCGATGGACAGGGCGCGCAGGTTGAGGAAACCGGACTTTTTTGCATAGACCATGTCCTGGCCGACCGTCACGCCCTTGGGGAGCATGAGATGCCCGGGGTTCATCCACGGCCAGATGGTGTCGCGGTGGCCGAACCAGGTGACCAGGAGCAGCGGCAGGAAGAGGAGGGCGAGCCACTTGAAGGCAGCCAGGGCGTGCTCGAACTGCCGGCGGATCACGGTCGACCACATCGCGTCGAAGATGTGGTGGATGAGGACGAGCAGGAGCATCCCGATCGCGATCGCGGTCCAGAACGATATCCCGACCAGCCACGAGGTGGCGACGATGTGGGCGCCGGAGATCCAACCGCCCACGGCGGTCGCCGCGATGCCGGCGATGCCGATGCGAAGGGCCGTGCCGGTCCCGCCCGGGGTTGCGGGGGGGGACGCGGGCGCGGATGCGGGTGCGGCTGGATTGCTCATTTGAGTCCGAGATCCTGGCGGTGAGCGGGGGGCACGTCGGCGACGGTTCCGGTCCGGGCGCGCTGGAGGGCGCGCACGTAGGCGACCACCGCCCAGCGGTCCGCCGGCACGAGCTTGTCCGCGTACGGGCTCATGTTGTACGCGGGGGCCTTTCCGTTGGTGATCGTGTCAAACACCTGGCCGTCGGGCATCGCGCGGATCCGGTCGTCGTGGTAGCTCGGCGTGGCCCCCATCCCGTAGCGCTTCGTGATCCCGTTGCCGTCGCCCACGGCGCCGTGGCAGGGCTGGCAGTAGATCGTGTAGCGGTCGCGGCCCCGATCGAGCAGGGCGGCGTTGACGACAATCGCCGCGGGAAGCCCGCGGATGAAGGTTCCGTCGGGGTTCCGGCCGAAATAGAGGGCGCCATCCGATCGGAGGGCCTGGCCGGCCGGCCCGAACCCGGAGGGAACGGTCCCGGGCGGCGGCATCCGGTCGGCGCGTCCGTCGGCGAAAAACGCGCTGGGTCCCTGCGGCTTGTATTTTTCCTGGTGCTTCATCCCGGGGAAGAGCCACTCGGGGAAGACATCGATGGGCGGCTGCGTGAAGCGCCCTCCCCTGAAGCCGAGGATCGAGACGGCCAGCAGGACGACGAAGGCGGTGACCAGGTAAACGGTGCGCATGGCTCAGTCTTCCAGCTCCGTGATGTCGCGCCCGCCGATGTTCTCGAGGAGGGCGCGCGTGTTGATGGCGTCGAAGCGCGGATCGCGCGCCTCGATCACGATGAAGAACCGGTCGTCCATTCCCCGGCCGATGTCCTTGTGCTTCAGGACGGGGTGGTAAAGCTTGGTCAGCCCGTTCAGGAAGAACATGCCCCCGATCGTGGCGAAGGCCGTGAAGAGGATCGTCAGCTCGTAGGAGACCGGGAAGGCGTAGAGCGGGCTGAAGAAGGGCTTGCCGCCGACGACCAGGCGGTAGTCGAAGCCGTTCATGTAAAAAATCATCGACATGCCCGTGCAAAAACCGGTGATCCCCCCGGCAATGGAGATTCGCGGCACGATCGAGCGGCGCAGGCCCATCGCGCCGTCCAGGCCGTGGACGGGCATCGGGGTGATGCAGTCCCAGCGCTTGTAGCCGGCGTCGCGCACCGCTTCCGCCGCGTGGTAGATCTCCGGGGCGGTCTCAAATAGGGCGATCAGGCCGTAGGTTGCCATGGGGTTGGGAGGGTTCGGGTCAGGCGCCCGCGGAATGGGAGTGGCCGGTGTGGTGCGGGTCGGCCTGCGGGGTCACCGCCTTGAGCTCGGCCATGGCCATGACCGGCAGGAACCGGACGAAGAGCAGGAAGAGGACGGAGAAGACGCCGAAGGTCCCGATAAAGGTGAAGATGTCGACCACCGTGGGCGAGATGTAACCCCAGCTCGAGGGCAGGAAGTCGCGGGTCAGGGAGGTGCAGATGATCACGAAGCGCTCGAACCACATTCCCAGGTTGACGAAGAGCGAGAGGATCCAGACCAGCGTCGTGTTCTGGCGCACGGACTTGAACCAGAAGAGCTGCGGCGTGATCACG
>Ga0302279_10002657_pt1 | contig 23269 bp, 16 predicted proteins | sample III_Bog_N3_3_FD_194541 | JGI IMG/M metagenome (GOLD analysis project Ga0302279, IMG submission 194541) | Peat permafrost microbial communities from Stordalen Mire near Abisko, Sweden - III_Bog_N3_3 | ecosystem: Environmental > Terrestrial > Soil > Wetlands > Peat | place: Sweden: Abisko...
CGACGTCGAAGGCATCAACGGCGTCTATATCGGTCCCTCCGATCTCGGCTTCTCCTACGGCCTGGTGCCGAAGCTCGACCGCGACGAGCCGGAGATCCTCAAGATCTACGAGAAGATCGTCAAGGAATGCGGCAAGCGCGGGCTCTACCCGGGCATCCACTGCTCGGGCGCCGATGGCGCTGTGCGCGCCATCAACATGGGCTTCAAGCTGGTGACGCTCTCGAACGAGAGCGGATTGATGATGACCTACGCCAAGATGCAGGTGGCGCAGACCCGAAAAGAATCCGCCGGCAAGGCGTAAAGAGGCCGTGCTACAATGCCCTCATGCTGAGGAGGCCCCAACGGGTCCGCGCAGAGCGCGGCCCGATGATAAACTCCGGGCCGTCTCGAAGCACGAGGGCATTGAGGCGCTTGCGGCCATCCTTCGAGACGCCGCGCGATGGCGCGGCGCCTCAGGATGAGCTTCGCGTATGGCGGCGCACTTTCTTAGAGGAGACACTCCCATGACCCCAGCCCCCGTCATCCGCCTGCATCCCGACGACGGCGTCTTGATCGCGCGCTCCAGCCTGCCGCCCGGCCTGGTGGTGGCCGACGGTGTCACCACGGTCGAGCGGATTCCGGCGGGCCACAAGGTGGCGATCCGGCCAATCGCGGTCGGCGAGCCGATCCGGCGCTACGGCCAGATCATCGGCTTTGCCACGGCGCCGATCACGCCCGGCCAGCACGTCCACACCCAGAATTGCGGCATGGGCGACTTTGCAAAAGACTACGCGTTCGGCGTCGACGTCAAACCGGTGCCGAATTTCGATCTGCCGGCGACCTTCGATGGCATCCGCCGTCCCGACGGACGGGTGGCGACGCGCAACTATATCGGCATCCTCACCTCGGTGAATTGCAGCGCCCATGTCGCGAGCCTCGTTGCCGATGTCTTCAAGAAGAATCCGTTCACCCACGACAACCCGCTGGCGGATTTTCCCAATGTCGACGGCGTGGTGGCGCTGACCCACAAGACCGGCTGTGGCATGACCCAGGACGAGCCGCTGGCGCTGCTTCGGCGCACGCTCGGCGGCTATGCGCGGCACGTGAACTTTTCCGCCGTGATCGTGCTGGGGCTGGGCTGCGAGGTCAACCAGATCGGCGGCCTGATGCAGGAGCAGAAGCTCGCCGGCCGCCTGCGAGCGATGGACATCCAGGAAGTCGGCGGCACCCGCAAGACCGTGGAAGCCGGCGTCGCCTTCGTGCGCGAGGCGCTGACCGATGCCAATAAAGTGAAGCGCGAGAAGGTCTCCGCGAGCGAATTGACGGTGGCGCTGCAATGCGGCGGCTCCGACGGCTATTCCGGCGTCTCCGCCAATCCGGCGCTGGGCGCGGCCAGCGATCTCCTGGTGCGGCACGGCGGCACTGTGATCCTGTCGGAAACCCCGGAGACCTACGGCGCCGAGCATCTGCTGACGCGGCGCGCGGTCAGCCGCGAGGTCGGCGAGAAGCTGGTGGCGCTGATGCGCTGGTGGGAGGAATACACGGCGCGGGAAGGCGCCGAGATGAATGCCAATCCCAGCCCCGGCAACAAGGCCGGCGGACTGACCACGATTCTGGAAAAATCATTGGGCGCGATGGCGAAAGCCGGCAGCACCAATCTGGTTGATGTCCTGAACTACGCCGAGGCGGTGACCAAGAAGGGATTCGTCTTCATGGACACCCCCGGCTACGACCCGGTCGCGGCGACCGGGCAGGTGGCCGGCGGCGCCAACCTCGTCTGCTTCACCACCGGGCGTGGCAGCGTGTTCGGCTGCAAGCCCGCGCCCTCGATCAAGCTCGCGACCAACACGCCGATGTACAAGCGCATGGAAGACGACATGGACGTCAATTGCGGCACCATCCTCGACGGCGAGGAAACCGTGCAAGCCTGCGGCCAGCGCATCTTCGATCTCATGCTCGAGACGGCCTCCGGCCGGCCGACCAAGAGCGAAAGCTTCGATTTCGGCGGCGCCGAATTCGCGCCCTGGGTGCTAGGGGCGACGATGTAGGTGTTCTGTTCGTCGTCCCGGCCCTGAGCCGGGACCCATACTCCGTGACCTGTCGATTCAGGCACGCTGTTGCGATCGCCGCCCTTCACCCGCTGACGCCCGGGATTATGGGTCCCGGCTCAGGGCCGGGACGACACCGACGATATATACGCACCTCTCCTAGGCAATGGCTGCCCGTTGTTAGTGCTTGATCCATGCCGGAACCAGTGTTCTGCTTAAAAAAGCTGCTGGAGTAATCCGCCTGTGTCGATCTTCGTCGCACTACATCACGTCACCCACTACAAATACGACCGTCCGATCGATCTCGGCCCTCAAACCGTCCGGCTGCGGCCGGCGCCGCACACGCGCACGCCGATCCTGAGCTATTCGCTCAAGGTGACGCCGTCGAACCACTTCGTGAACTGGCAGCAGGACCCGCAAGGTAACTGGCTGGCGCGCTTCGTGTTTCCGGAAAAGGTCACCGAGCTCAAGATCGAGGTCGATTTCACGGCGCAGATGACCGTGATCAATCCGTTCGACTTTTTCGTCGAGCCCTATGCCGACAGTTTTCCGTTCGAATACACCGGCGATCTCAAGACCGAACTGGCGCCCTATCTGGCGACCACCGAGCCCGGGCCGTTGTTCGCGGAATATCTGGCCGGCATTCCGCGCGAGGCGCCGAGCACGGTCAATTTCCTGGTCGATCTCAATGCGAAATTGCGCGACCGGATCCGCTACATCATCCGGATGGAACCCGGCATCCAGACCCCGGAAGAGACGCTGGCCTCCGGCGCCGGATCGTGCCGCGACTCCGCGTGGCTGTTGATCCAGACCTTGCGGCATCTCGGGCTCGCCGCCCGTTTCGTCTCCGGTTACCTGATCCAGTTGCGCCCCGATATCGATCCGGTCGAGGGGCCGCGCGAGGTCGAGAACGATTTTACCGATCTGCACGCCTGGGCCGAAGTCTATCTGCCGGGTGCGGGCTGGATCGGGTTCGACGTCACCTCGGGCATGCTGACCGGCGAGGGGCACATTCCGGTCGCCGCCACGCCGCATTACCGCACGGCGGCACCGATCTCCGGCGCGGTCGGTTTCGCACAAGTCGAATTCGGCTTCGAGATGAGCGTGAAGCGGATCCGCGAGGCGCCGCGCATCACAAAACCGTTCTCGGACGATTCCTGGGCGCGGCTCGACCGGCTCGGCGAGAAGGTCGATGCCGATCTGAAGGCCGACGACGTCCGCTTGACGATGGGCGGCGAGCCGACTTTCGTCTCCGTCGACGATCTGGAATCGCCGGAGTGGAATATCAGCGCGGTCGGCCCGACCAAGCGGGCGCTGGGCGACGACCTGATCCGCAAATTGCGCGACCGGTTCGCGCCGGGCGGCCTGCTGCATTACGGGCAGGGCAAATGGTATCCCGGCGAAAGCCTGCCGCGCTGGGCGTTCGGCCTGTATTGGCGCAAGGACGGCGTGCCGATCTGGAAGAATTCCGACCTGATCGCCAGGGTCGAAGGCCCGCACAGGGCGCGCATCCAGGATGCCGAGCGCTTCGCGGAAGCCACCGCGAAGAAACTCGGCGTCGATGCCGAATACGTCCTGCCGGCGTTCGAAGACCCGAATTTCTGGCAGCAGAAGGAAGCCAATCTCCCCACCAATGTGGTGCCTGCCGATTCCAAGCTGCCCGATCCGGAAGAACGCTCGCGCATGGCGAAGGTATTCGAGCTGGGGCTCGATACGCCGAGGGGTTTTGTGCTGCCGATCCAGCGCTGGAACGCCGAAGCCAGTAACTCTTCCTCGCGTTGGAAGAGCGAGCGCTGGAAACTTCGCCGCGGCAATCTGTTCCTGACGCCCGGCGATTCCCCGCTCGGGCTGCGGTTGCCGATAGCGTCGCTGCCGCATATTCCCGAAGACGATTTTCCCTACATCGTCGAACAGGATCCGCTGGAGCCGCGCGAGGCGCTGGCTGTCTACGACGCGGCGCCGGCCGAGGTGGCACCGCATCAGGAGGTCCAGGAGCAACAGATCAGGTCCGGCGGCATACGCACCGCGATGTCGATCGAGATCCGCGACGGCGTGCTGTGCGCCTTCATGCCGCCGGTCGAAAAGCTCGAGGACTATCTGGAGCTGGTCTCAACCGTCGAGGCGACCGCCGAGGAAATGCAGATGCAGGTCCACGTCGAGGGCTATCCGCCGCCGTTCGATCCGCGCGTCGAGGTGATCAAGGTGACGCCCGACCCCGGCGTGATCGAGGTCAACATCCAGCCGGCGCAGAGCTGGCGCCAGGCCGTCGACATCACCTTCGGACTTTACGAGGACGCCGCACAGGTTCGGCTCGGCGCCAACCGCTTCCTGATCGATGGCCGCCACACCGGAACCGGCGGCGGCAATCATGTGGTGGTCGGCGGCAGCACGCCGGCGGATTCGCCGTTCCTGCGCCGTCCGGACCTCCTGAAGAGCCTGGTCTTGTATTGGCAGCGGCATCCGTCGCTGTCCTATCTTTTCTCCGGCATGTTCATCGGCCCCACCAGCCAGGCGCCGCGCATCGATGAAGCGCGGCATGACGGCCTCTATGAACTGGAGATCGCGCTGGCCCATGTGCCGCCGCCGGGCATCAAGGCGCCGCTGTGGCTGGTGGATCGGCTGTTCCGTCACATCCTGGTCGACATAACGGGCAATACCCATCGCGCCGAAATCTGTATCGACAAGCTCTATTCGCCCGACAGCAGCACCGGCCGGCTCGGGCTGGTCGAGTTCCGTGCGCTGGAAATGCCGCCGGACCCGCGGATGTCGCTGGCGCAGCAACTGCTGATCCGCGCGCTGATCGCCAAACTGTGGCGCGAGCCGCAGCAGGGCAAATTCGTGCGCTGGGGCACCACGCTGCACGATCGCTTCATGCTGCCGCACTTCCTCTGGGAAGATTTCCTGGACGTGCTCTCGGAACTGAAACAGTCCGGCTACGATTTTTCGCCGGACTGGTACGCCGCCCAACTCGAATTCCGATTCCCCGCGTTCGGCCGGGTCCACCATGGCGGCGTCACGCTGGAAGTGCGCCAGGCGCTGGAGCCCTGGCATGTGCTCGGCGAGGAGGGTTCCGCCGGCGGCACCGTGCGTTATGTCGACTCGTCGGTGGAGCGGCTGCAGGTCAAGGCCACCGGCTTCGTCGAAGGCCGCCATGTCGTCACCTGCAACGGCAGGCGGATGCCGATGACGGAGACCGGTCGCTCCGGCGAGGCGGTGGCCGCCGTCCGCTTCAAGGCCTGGCAGCCGGCGTCGGGGCTGCATCCAACCATTCCCGTCCACGCGCCGCTGACGTTCGATCTCATCGATACCTGGAACGGCCGCTCGCTGGGCGGCTGCGTCTACCACGTCGCCCATCCCGGCGGCCGCAGCTACGACACCAAACCGGTCAATTCCTACGAGGCCGAAGCCCGCCGGCTGGCCCGGTTTCAGGACCACGGCCATACGCCCGGCAAGATCGATCCGCCGCGCGAAGAACGCACAATTGAGTTTCCTTTGACCCTCGACTTGAGGACGCCGCTCCTGCATTGAATAGGCTCAAGGCGCGGGAGAAGGTGGGATGGCGGGACAGGCCGGCCAGGGCAGCGGCGGGGCGAGCGGTCAGGGAAGCAAGGCCCGCCCGGCCAACCGGCGGGTGGCGCAGTGGACGCGCGATTATGCCCGGCTGCCTGGAATTCCCGATGAATATATCGCCCAGGACGGGACGCCGCGGCCGGTCTGGACCCGGTTCTTCGACGCGTTCGCCGGGCTGAGCCCGGCGGATATAGAGCGGCGTTTCGGCACCGCCGACCGGCATTTGCGGGAAGCCGGCGTGACCTATCGCGCGCCCGGCGAGACCGCCGACCGGCTCTGGCCACTGAGCCATCTGCCGCTGCTGATCGACGAGGCCGATTGGCAGCAATTGACCGCCGCCATCGCGCAACGCGCGCAATTGCTGGAAATGGTGCTGAACGATCTCTATGGCGAGGGCCGCCTGGTTGCAGAGGGCGCGATCCCCGCGGCGGCGATCGCCGGCAGCACCGAATATCTGCGCGCGGTCTGCGGCATCAAACCGCCGGGCGGCCGCTACCTCAATCTGTACGCCGCCGACGTCGGCCGCGGCCCCGATGGGCGATGGTGGGTACTGGGCGACCGTACCCAGGCGCCATCGGGCGCCGGCTACGCGCTGGAAAACCGGCTGGTTTTGTCGCGCGCCTTTTCCTCGCTCTACAAGTCGATGAATGTCGAGCGGGTCGCGCCGTTCTTCGAGGCGTTCCGCGACGGCTTGCGCGCCAGCGCCGACCGCGACGAGCCGCGCATCGGGCTGTTGACGCCGGGCGCGTTCAGCGAAACCTATTTCGAGCATGCCACGCTGGCGCGCTATCTCGGCTTTCTGCTGGTGGAGGGCGACGATCTCGCCGTCAGCGGCGACCGCATCCACATCCGCACCGTCGCTGGCCTGAAGCGGCTCGACGTGCTGCTGCGCCGGGTGGATTCCAATTTCCTCGATCCGCTCGAGCTGAACGCCTCCTCGCAGCTCGGCGTGCCCGGCCTGATCGACGTGCTGCGCAAGAACGGCGTCGTGGTCGCCAACATGCCCGGCTCGGGCGTGATGGAGGCGAGGGCGGTGCTGGGCTTCCTGCCCAGCCTCAGCCGCCGCTTCTTCGGCGAGGATCTGAAGATGCCGCATATCGCGACCTGGTGGTGCGGCCAGAAGGCCGCGCGCGAGGAAGTGCTGGCGCGGCTCGACGAGTTCGCGATCGAGGGCGCCTATGGTAGCGGCGTTCCCGGTTTTCCGGGTGTTGGACCCGTGCTCGCCAGCGAACTGTCGGCAGTCGATCGCGAACGGCTCAGGAGCGCGATCCGCGACCGCGGTATCGATTATGTCGGCCAGGAACTGGTGCGGCTGTCGACCACGCCGGTGTGGGACAATGGCCGGATCATGCCGCGTCCGTTCGTGCTGCGGGTGTTCGCCACCGCTTCCCGCAACGGCTGGACCATCATGCCCGGCGGCTTCTGCCGGATCGCCGAGCAGCCCGATGCCCGCGCGGTTTCGATGGGCGACGGCGCGCGCGCGGCGGATGTCTGGGTGGTCTCGGACAAGGCGGTTTCGCCGACGACGCTGCTGCCGACGGTGGACACGGTGCGGATCCGGCGTATCGCCGGCTGGGTTCCGAGCCGGGCCGCCGACAATCTGTTCTGGCTCGGCCGCTATCTCGAGCGCGCCGAGGCGACGCTGCGGCTGGTGCGGGCGCTCGGGATGGCGCAGCGCGATCCCGGCAAGGGCTCCTCCACGGCGCTGCACGCGCTGGAGCGGATCCAGCGACTGTTGATGACGTGGGGCGCGACCTCGCAGGCGACGCGGACGCAGCCCGCCAGGGTCGCCGCCGAGGCGCTGCAGAGCGAGGACAAATTCGGCTCGGCCCTGTCGCTGGTGCGCGCGGCGCAGCGCACCGCGACATCCTTGCGGGAACGGCTGTCGCCGGACGCCTGGCAGGTCATCACCGAGATGGCGGAGCGGCTGGCGCAGGAGGTCGAGGACGATGACGGCGTCGTCAGCGCCGCCGAACTGACGCTGCAGGAGCTCGCGAGCTTCGCAGGGCTCGCGCAGGAAAACATGAACCGCGCCGCCGGCTGGCGTTTTCTGGAAATGGGCCGCCGCGCCGAGCGCGCCATCAACACCGTGCGGTTTGCCCGCCAGTTCGCGTTCGACGAAGCCGGCAACGATGATCTCGACATCCTGCTGACGCTGGTGGATTGCCAGATCACCTATCGCTCGCGCTATCTGGTCGGCCCGCTGCTGGCGCCGGTGCGCGATCTCGTGGTGCTCGACCCCTACAATCCCAGATCGGTCGCGTTCCAGGTCTCGGCGCTGAACGATCACATCGCGAGCCTGCCGACCCTGAAGGAGGGTGGATTGATCGAGCGGCCGCAACGTCTGGCGATCTCCCTGCAGGCGATGCTGACGACGGCGGAGGCCTTTAGCCTCGACACCAAGACGCTGTTCGCGCTGGAGCAGAACCTGCTCAACCTCGCCGACGCCATCGGATCGCATTATTTCCCGCACGGGCCCAATGCCAGCCGGCCTGAAAAGCTGACGGGCCTCGCGTGATCTACGATATCCGCCACGTCACGACCTACAGTTACGAGAGCCCGGTCAGTTTCGCGCGCTGCTCGCTGCGGCTGGAGCCGAGAAGCGGCGACGGACAGCAATTGATATCGCACAGCGTCGAGATCAGGCCGAAGCCCGCCGACCGCACGGTGCGGCACGACTTTTTCGGGACCCATACCGAGAGCATCCTGATCGAGACGGCGCACCGCAGCCTGCGCATCGATTCGCGGTCGCGGGTTTCGGTGTCGCGCAACGCGCCGGGCCGCACCACGCAAGGTCCGGCGTGGGAAACCGTCCGCGATGTGGCATTCGAGGCGACCAGCCTCGGGCCTTCGTCGCCGATCGGTTACGTCTTTGCGAGCCCCCTGGTGCCGGTGCAGCGGCCGGTCAGCGCCTACGCTGCGGCGAGCTTTCCGCCCGGCGGCGGCATCCTTGCCGGCGCGGTCGACCTGATGCACCGGATCCGGACCGAATTCAAATACGATCCGAAAGCGACCGTGATCTCGACGCCGCTCGAGGAAGTGTTCGAGAAGCGCCACGGCGTCTGCCAGGATTTCGCCCATGTGATGATCGCGGGCCTGCGCGGGCTCGGACTGCCGGCGGCCTATGTCAGCGGCTATCTGCGCACCATTCCGCCGCCGGGCAAGGCGCGGCTGCAGGGCGCCGACGCCACCCATGCCTGGGTCTCGTTGTGGTGCGGTACCGGGATCGGCTGGGTCGGCTTCGATCCGACCAATGACATCCGGGTCGAGAACGATCACATCGTGCTGGCGTTGGGACGGGATTTCTCCGACGTCTCGCCGGTCGACGGCATCATCGTGGGATCGCGCAAGCAGAAGCTCGGCGTCGCGGTCGACGTGCTGCTGGTGGAATGACCTTAACCCGCGATCCGCACCCGAAAAATTATGACGTCATCATCCTGGGTGCCGGGGCCGCCGGGCTGATGTGCGCCGGAGTGGCCGGCCAGCGCGGACGCTCCGTGCTGCTGCTGGAGCAGTCGCGGCACCCGGCCGAGAAGATCCGCATCTCCGGCGGCGGCCGCTGCAACTTCACCAATTTGCACACGACTGCTGCGAACTTCCTCAGCGAAAATCCGCGCTTCTGCCATTCCGCGCTGAGCGGCTATAGCCAGCGCGACTTCCTCGCGCTGGTCGAGCGCTACGGCATCGCCTGGCACGAAAAGACGCGCGGGCAATTATTCTGCGACGGCTCGTCGCAACAAATCATCGACATGCTGCTGGAGGAATGCCGCAAGGCCCGCGCGCAATTGCGGCTGGGCGTGCGCATCTCTTCGATTTCGAAAGCCGAGGGGTGCTTTGCCGTGGTCACCGATCAGGGCGAGTTTTGCGGCCGCTCGCTGGTGGTCGCCACCGGCGGTCCTTCGATTCCCAAGATGGGATCGAGCGGGTTCGGCTACAGAATTGCCGAGCAGTTCGCTCTGGGAATCGTGCCACCGCGCGCGGCGCTGGTGCCGCTGACCTTCGACGCCGCGCTGCTTTCGCAATTCAAGGAACTTTCGGGCGTCTCGCTCGACGCGGTCGTAAGCTGCGGCAAGACGAAGTTCGACGAGGCGCTGCTGTTCACCCATCGCGGCCTGAGCGGGCCGGCGATCCTGCAGATCTCCTCCTATTGGCGCGAGGGCCAGGACATCGTCGTCGACATGGCGCACGGCGTCGATGTGCTGGCCGGGCTGAAGCAATTGCGCGCCACCCACCCCCGGCAGGAAATGGCGACGGCTCTGGCCGGCCTGGTTCCGAAGCGGCTGGCGCGCAGCATCGCGGACACGGTCGCGGGCCCGGAACGGATCGCGGATTTTTCCGACGCGTGGCTTTCGAAGGTGACCGCGGCGATCAAGCAGTGGCACGTCAGGCCGAGCGGAACCGAGGGCTATCGAACCGCGGAAGTGACCCTCGGCGGCGTCGACACGACAGCGCTTTCCTCCAAGACGATGGAGGCGAGATCCGTTCCAGGGCTGTATTTCATCGGCGAGGTCGTCGACGTCACCGGCCATCTCGGCGGCTTCAATTTCCAGTGGGCATGGTCGTCGGGGCACGCCGCCGGGCGGCACGTTTAGAGCCGAAGCGATTTCGGGCGCGAGGTGCACGGCACCCGCGCCCGATCATCATCGCATCCTGTCAGCTCATCCGGTGCAGGGCGCAGAGCTTGTTGCCGTCGGGGTCGCGCAGATAGGCGAGATACATTTTGCCCATGCCGCCTTCGCGCACGCCCGGCGGCTCCTCGCAGGACTTTCCGCCATGGGCGACGCCGGTGGCGTGCCAGGCGTCGGCCTGCTCGGTCGAGCTGCAGGCGAACCCGATGGTGCCGCCATTGGCGTGCGTGGCCGGCTTGCCATCGATCGGTTTCGACACCGAAAAGACGCCGGTCTTGGTCATGTAGAAAATGCGATGGCCGTCGACCCGTGCCGGCGCGACACCGAGGGTGCCGAGCAAGGCGTCATAAAACGCCTTGGCCTTGTCCAGGTCGTTGGTGCCGATCATGACATGCGAAAACATCCGTTACTCCCTCCACGGCGCAAAGCCGGTTTTCGTTGCGGTTGGTAACCCTCGGGCGATCCGTCACCCGATCTTGAAATGCACCATGGTGACGCCGCCGGAAGCGTAGTTGGGCACGTCGCCGGCGACCGCCTTTCCTTCCGGGGACATCAGCGCGCCCATCAAGGCGCCTTCGTTCTCGAACTCGGCTTCGAAGATGCAGAAATAGGGCGGCTTGCCGGGTCCCAGGGGTTTGACGTCGAACGAATAGCGGCTCGCCTTCAGGCCCGGCAATTTGTTCGCCAGCGGCACATGCGTCTCGACGTAATATTTGCGGAAATGGGCGGGGTCCTTGGGCTCATTGTAGAGCACGAGCAGCTTGTGCATCGAATACCTCCCGGGTTCATCCGGCCCGCCCCTTGCCGGGACTGGACCTTGTTGAGGGGCCGATCTTAGCAGAGGGGTTTCCGGGAAGCCAAGATGGTTACGTGATCAGCGGGAATCGGGATAACCTCGCGCCACCAGAGGGCACCGCGTGAATCTCCGCCGCCGAACCTTGCTTGAACTCGCCGCAGCCCTGGTCATTGCTCCGGCCTTTCCGCCATGGGCATCGGCGGCCGCCTATCCGAGCCGGCCGGTGCACATCGTCGCCGGCTTTGCCGCCGGCGGCGGGGTCGACATCACCGCGCGCCTGATCGGCCGGTGGCTTGGTGAGCGGCTGGGCCAGTCCTTCATCACCGAGAACCGGCCGGGCGCCGGCGGCAATATCGGCACCGAGGCCGTCGTGCATGCGGCGCCCGACGGCTACACGCTGCTGCTCTCCACCGTCCCGAACGCCGTGAACGCCACGCTCTACCCGGATCTCGGCTTCGACTTCATCCGCGACATCGCGCCGGTCGCGGGCATCATCCGCGTGCCGATGGTCATTCTCGTCCACCCCTCGGTGCCGGCCGGCACGGTCCCCGAACTGATCGCCTACGCCAAGGCCCATCCTGGAAAGGTCAACATGGCCTCGGCGGGTTTCGGCAGCGCCCCCCACATGGCCGGCGAACTCTTCAACATGATGGCCGGCGTCAACATGGTCCACGTCCCGTATCGCGGCCAGGGTCCGGCGCTCACTGATCTGCTCGGCGGCCAGGTGCAGGTGCTGTTCGCGACCACGCCCGGCACCACCGACTACATCGCCACCGGCAAACTGCGCGCGCTGGCGGTGACCACCGCGTCGCGGGCGGAGATGCTGCCGCCGCTGCCGCCGGCGGGGGATTTCGTGCCGGGTTACGATGCGAGCCAGTGGTACGGCCTCAGCGCGCCGAAAAACACGCCGGCCGAAATCGTCGACCGGCTGAACCGGGAAATCAACGCGGCCCTCGCCGATCCCGGCATGAAGTCGCGGTTTGCCGACATCGGCGGCGAGCCGCTTCCGGGCTCGGCTGAGGCCTATGGCCGACTGATCGCCGAGGAAACCGGCAAATGGGGCAAGGTGGTGCGCGCAGCCGGCCTCAAACCGGAGTGAGCGCGAGGGCGCCGCGCCGCGGCGCCGTCAGCGGCCCGCGGTCGCGGTGCGCGCGAGCGGGTCGACGCGCAGATCCTGGAAGAACTTGTCGACCTCGCGCGACAGCGTTTCCGCCGTGGCGGTGAGGTCGCTGGACGCGGTCAGCACCGAGCCCGCCGCCTTGTTGGTCTCGCCGATGGAGTCGCTGAGCGAGCCGATATCGGCGACCAGGGTCTCGTTGCCCTGGGCGGCCGATTGGGCGTTGGCGGAGATCTCGCGAGTCGCGGCATCCTGCTGCCCGACGGCGCCGGCGATGTTGGAGGTGACGTCGTTGATGTCGCGCACGGCGTTGCCGATTTCGCGCACGGCGTCGACCGCGCTCTTGGTCGAGGTCTGGATCAGGCTGACATTCTGGCCGATTTCGGCGGTCGCCTTCGCGGTCTGTTCGGCGAGCGCCTTGACCTCGTGCGCCACCACGGCGAAGCCGCGGCCGGCCTCGCCGGCGCGCGCGGCCTCGATGGTCGCATTCAGCGCCAGAAGGTTGGTCTGTTCGGCGATGGTCTGGATCAGGTTGAGCACACCGTCGATGCGCTGGGTCGCCGCGGCGAGACTCTCGATCTCGGCGATGGATTTTTCGGTCCGCAGTCCGGCCTCTTCGACGACGCCTGCGGACTGGCGGACCTGCCGGCCGATCTCCTCGACGGAAGCCGACAGCTCTTCGGCGGCGCCGGCAACGGCGTTGACGTTGCTGGAGGCCTGCTCGGTGGCGTTGGCGGCGGCAATGGCGCGGCCGCTGGCATCCGATGTCACCTTGGTGATGGACTGCGCGGTCTGACGCATCGCCGAGGCATTGTCGGTGACCGCGCGCAGCACGCCTCCGATCGCGCTGCGGAACTGGTCCACGGACGTCTCGACGTGCCTGGCCCGCTCTTCGCGCGCCTTGGAGTCCTGCAAAACCTGCGAATTGAGGTTGCGGTTGCGCTCCATGGCCTCCTGGAAGATCCGGATCGCCCGCGCCAGCGCGCCGATTTCGTCGCCGCGGCCGGTATGGGGAACCTCGACCTGCGCGTCGCCCTCGGCAACGCGCTTGATGGTGGCGGTGATGAGCGAGAGCGGCCGTGCGACCGAGCGGGAAATGATCAGGACGCCGATGCCGACCACGACCAGCGTCAGGCCGCCGAGACAGGTCAGCAGCAAGGCCATTGTACGGTTGACCTCGCCCTGCCGGGCGATCTGCTTGCCCCGTTCGGCATAGACCCTGGAGATCGCCTCGAGATCCTTGTTGAGCGCAGAACGGACGGCGCGGTTGGCGTCGTTGTCGCCCCATTCGCGGCCTGCGGCCGCGCCGATCTCGACCCCGCGGCGAACCAGTTCCTTGCGGAACTCGATGAACTGCTGGATCCGTTTCTTGAAGACGGCGAATTGCTCGGCATCGTCGGCCTGGACGATGCCCTCCCAGTTCTTGACCACGGTAAGGATCTTGTCGTTGAACGCGAGCAGCCCCTCGCCATATTTCTTCACGTCTGCGGCTTCGGTCGACATGTACACGCCGCGCGATTCCATCACGACCGCGTAGACCAGCGAATTGACCCGCTCGACGTTGAGCGCGGCGCGGCTGGCGGTCTCGATGGCTTCCGTCAGTTCCGCGTTGCGCTGGGTGTTGTACTGGGAGAGGCCCGCGATGGCCGCGGTCAGGAACGCGATCAGGGCGAAGATGGAGTAAAGCTTGGCCGCGAGGGAAAGCCCGGACGCGACGACATCGCCGGAAGAGCGGCTGGCAGGTTTTGACATTTCAGGCATTCCGCGGCCTCAGCTGAGAGGCCGGAAGCACCGCCGGCCGTCGCGGGAACGATGGGGGCTTTTGGTGTAAAAGTAATTAAATTTCGGCGCGGCCTATACGGTTACGCGAAATTCCTACGATAGTACCGTCGCTCGGTGAAGCCTGAGGTGTTCCGGCAATCGACAGGATTTATATTCCAAATCAAGTGCTTATAGCTGCGACCGATTCGCAGTGCGACGACCCCGGGTAACCCCGGGGCCGCATGGATGCCCCGGCGTGGGCGCTCGTTCACAACGTGGGGCTGTACGGCTGGACCGGCTGGGCTGCGCACGAAATTTGCAAGCTGATAGGACTGTTAGCGTTGCGCCCGCGCATCCCGACGCGGGTCCCGGAGTCACCATGGCCTATCGCCACACCATCGATGCCACCAGCTATGTGTTCGACGGTTTGCGCGACCTGCTCGCCAAGGCCACGCCGCCGCGCTCCGGCGACCGGTTGGCCGGGATCGCGGCCGATAGTGCGGCGCAGATGATCGCGGCGCGGATCGCGCTTTCCGACGTCCCGCTGCGGCAGTTCCTGAACGAAGCCGTCATTCCCTACGAGGACGACGAGATCACCCGCCTGATCGTCGATAGCCATGACGGGGCGGCGTTCGCGCGCGTGGCCTCGCTGACCGTCGGCGCCTTTCGCGACTGGCTGCTCTCCGACGCCGCCACGAGCGAGGTTCTCGCAATGCTGTCACGCGGGATCACGCCGGAAATGGCCGCGGCGGTCTCCAAGCTGATGCGCAATCAGGATCTCATCCTGGTGGCGAAAAAATGCCAGGTCACGACGGCCTTTCGCAATACCATCGGCCTGCGCGGGCGGATGAGCACGCGGCTGCAGCCCAATCATCCCTTTGACGACGTCAGGGGCATCACCGCCTCGATCCTGGACGGCATCATGCTGGGATCGGGCGATGCCTGTATCGGCATCAACCCGGCCAGCGACGATCCCGCCGTGATCGGCGGCCTGCTGCGGCTGTTGGACGACGTCATCGACCGGCTGCGGATTCCGACCCAGTCCTGCGTCCTGACCCATGTCACGACCACGCTCGGATTGATCGAACGGGGCGCGCCGGTCGACCTGGTGTTCCAGTCGATTGCGGGCACCCAGGCCGCCAACCGGAGCTTTGGCGTCGATCTTTCGCTGCTGCGGCAAGCCCATGAGGCCGGCCTGTCGCTGCGGCGCGGAAGCGTGGGCAACAATGTCATGTATTTCGAGACCGGGCAGGGCTCGGCGCTGTCGGCCGACGCCCATCACGGCGTCGACCAGCAGACCTGCGAAGCGCGCGCCTATGCAGTGGCACGCGCCTTCAATCCGCTGCTGGTCAACAGCGTGGTCGGCTTCATCGGTCCGGAATATCTCTATGACGGCAAGGAAATCATCCGCGCCGGGCTCGAGGACCATTTCTGCGGCAAGCTGCTCGGCCTGCCGATCGGCGTGGATATCTGCTACACCAACCACGCCGAGGCCGACCAGGACGACATGGACAATCTGCTGACGCTGCTGGCCGCGGCCGGCGTCACCTTCGTCATGGGGGTGCCCGGGTCCGATGACGTCATGTTGAATTATCAATCCACCTCGTTCCACGACGCGCTTTACGTCCGTGACTTGTTCGGTCTGAAGCGGGCGCCGGAATTCGACGACTGGCTGGTTCGCGCCGGCCTTTCGGACGCCGATTTCCGCCCGTCCGGCGGCGCGGGTCTGCTGCCCGATTTTGCCGCGCGGCTGATCGCCTGAAGCCGTCCAGGGCCGCTGCCCGGGCATGCCACGCAACCATCCCGCCCGTCGCGGGTTGGTCACATCTGTGGCTGCCACAATCTTGAAGAAATTATAGCCCAACTTTGGCTGGCGTGCTTAAACAGGAACGTCGCAGAGGAAGTTCGATGAGAGCTGAGGGCATTGCAACAGTGCGGCGCATCCTGTGCGTTTTCCCGCGCTATACGTCGTCGTTCGGGACGTTCGAATACGCCTATCCCCTGACCGACGGCGTGCAGGCTTTCATGCCGCCGCAGGGGCTGCTGCTGATCGCGGCCTATCTGCCCGCGAACTGGCCGGTCCGCTTCATCGACGAGAACATCCGCCCGGCCAGCCCGGAGGATTTCCAGTGGGCGGAAGCCGTCTTCGTCAGCGGCATGCACATCCAGCGCCAGCAGATGAACGATATCTGCCGCCGGGCGCATGCGTTCGATCTGGCGGTCGCGATCGGGGGACCCTCGGTCAGCGCTTGTCCGGACTATTATCCCTCGTTCGACTATCTCCATGTCGGCGAACTCGGTGACGCTACCGACGAGCTGATCGCGCGGCTGGCGCGCGATCCGGCCCGGCCCGCGCAGCAGGTGGTGCTGAAGACCGCCGAGCGCGTCGCCATGACCGAGTTTCCGATTCCGGCCTACGAGCTTGCCGAGGTCAAGAAGTACTTTCTCGGCAGCATCCAGTATTCCAGCGGTTGCCCCTATCAGTGCGAGTTCTGCGACATTCCCGGGCTCTACGGCCGCAATCCGCGGCTCAAGTCCCCGCAACAGATCGTCGCCGAGCTCGATCGATTGCTCGAATGCGGGGTGACGGGCTCGGTGTATTTCGTCGATGACAATTTCATCGGCAACCGCAAGGCGGCGCTCGACCTGTTGCCGCATCTGATCGAGTGGCAGAAGAAGACCGGCTACGTGATGCGGCTGGCCTGCGAGGCCACGCTCAACATCGCCAAGCGGCCGGAGATTCTCGAGAGGATGCGCGAGGCGTTCTTCGTCACGATCTTCTGCGGCATCGAAACGCCCGATCCGGACGCGCTCAAGGCGATGCAGAAGGACCACAACATGATGGTCCCGATCCTGGAAGGCGTGCGCACCATCAACAGTTACGGCATGGAGGTCGTTTCCGGCATCATCATGGGGCTGGATACCGACAAGCCCGAAACCGGCGACGCGCTGCTCGCCTTCGTCGATGAATCCCGGATTCCGCTATTGACGATCAATCTGCTGCAGGCGCTGCCGCAGACGCCGCTGTGGGATCGCCTGGCGCGCGAGAACCGGCTGATCGAGGACGACAGCCGCGACTCCAATGTGGATTTCCTGCTGCCCTATGACCAGGTCGTCAATTCCTGGAAGAAGTGCATGGAAGTGGCGTTCGCGCCGGAAAGACTGTACGCGCGTTACCAGCACCAGGTGGACTACACCTATGCCAACCGGTTGAAGGTGCCGGTGACGCCGGAGCAGAAGAGCTGGGCCAATATCAAGCGCGGGCTGATCATGCTGCGCAATATCTTCTGGAAGATCGGTGTGCTCAGCGACTACCGCAAGGTGTTCTGGAAGTTCGCGCTGCCGCGGCTGCGCCACGGCGACATCGAAGGCCTGATCTCGGTGGCGATGATCGCGCATCATTTGATCACGTTCGCGCGTCTGGCGTCCGTCGGGCATCACAATGCCTCGAACTATTCGATCCGGCTGCGCGAGGCCTCGGTCCCTGCCGAGTAACCGTCCATGAAAACGCCGACACTGCCGCCCCGCTCGCTCGGGGATTTGCGTGACCTCACGCCGGCGCGCGTGGCGCTCGGCCGTGCCGGCGCCAGCCTGCCGACCCAGGCGCTGCTCGACTTCACGCTCGATCACGCGCGCGCCCGCGACGCGGTTCATGCCGTGCTCGACGCCTCGGCCCTCGTTTCAGGTCTCGCCGGGCTCGGTATCGAGGCCATCCGCGTCCGCAGCCGCGCCGGCGACCGCAAGGACTATCTCAGGCGTCCCGATCTCGGACGGACGCTCGATGCGGATTCGCGGCACCGCCTGGCAAACCGCAGTGACGATCCGTGCGGGCTTGCGATCGTGGTGGCGGACGGCCTGTCGCCGTCGGCGGTCAACGCGCACGCTGTCCAGCTCGTTCGCAGCGTGATTCCGCATCTTGCCGCCGATGGCATCGAGATCGGCTGCGCCGCGGTCGCGACGGGGGCTCGGGTCGCGCTCGGCGACGACATCGGCGCCGTTCTGGGTGCGCGCATGATCGTCATGCTGATTGGCGAGCGGCCCGGCCTGTCCGCGTCGGACAGTCTCGGGGCGTATCTGACCTTTGCCCCGCAAGTCGGCCGCACCGACGCCGAGCGCAATTGCGTCTCCAACATCCACGGTGCCGGGCTCGGCTATGAGGAAGCCGCTTTCAGGATCTCGTGGTTGATCCGCGAGGCTCTGGCCCGGCAAGCGACCGGCGTCGCCCTGAAGGATGAAAGCAGCGGACAGATGCCGCGGCGCATCACTGGCCGTTCAAATCGCTGTCACAATTTCGAGACCTGATGCCCAATATCGCTGTTGATGCAGGCTATTGCGCCGGAGCCGCGCGCTTGCGAGACGCGGGCAAGACCTGCTACACCAGTCGCGGCAAATTTATCGTATGTTTTCAAGGGCTAGCGACGATCGAACGCGGCCTTTCAGGGCCGCATTCCGCGCCCCGGATTTCAAGCTGCACGAATTAAGCTGATGTGAGGACTGGACAGGGCATGCTCGAAAAGAACAGCGACAGTGAGGTCCATGTCGAGAAGACCGAGCAGCGACCGACGGCCAGCATCGCTTTCGGGCTGGAGCGGATCGGGCTGATCGCGGTTCAGGCGCCGATCCTGTCCTGCCTCGTTCTGGTGGCGCTAATCGTCGGTGCGATATTCGGCATCGAGCGCATCAAGATCGACGATTCCCTCAGTCAGCTGTTCCGCTCCAATTCCAGGGAATACCGGCAATACGAGGCGGAAACCAAACGCTTCCCGGCGACCGAATTCGACGTGCTGGTCGTGGTCGAGGGCAAGACGCTGCTGTCGCGCGACAACCTCGAGAAGGTGCGCGATCTTGTCACCGACCTGCAGCTCGTCGACGGCACGCGCGGCCTGATCTCGCTGTTCTCGGCGCGCCAGGCGCCGGCGCCCGGCAAGCTGCCGGCGGCGCTGTTCCCGTCGGAACTGCCCAAGGGCGCCGACTACGACAAATTCATCGAGACCGTCAAATCCAACGAGATCATCCGCGGCAAGCTGTTGTCGGAGGACGGCACGCTGGCGCTGATCGTGCTGTCGCTCGAGCCCGAAGTCGTCGCCTCCAGCAAGCTCGGCACCACGGTCGGCGAGATTCGCAAGCTGATGGCCACCGATCTCGCCGATAGCGGGCTCAACGCGGAATTGTCGGGCGTGCCGGTGATGCAGCTCGAAATCCGCAACGCGGTCGAGCGCGACGGGCTGACCTACAATATTCTCGGCATCCTGGCCGGCTGTATCATCGCGATCATCTTCTTCCGCAAGATATCTTTCATGGTGGTCGCCGCGTTTCCGCCGATCATCGCCATCCTGCTGGCGCTCGGCGGTCTCGGCTGGGCCGGTTTCAACCTCAACATGTTCCTGAACGTGATGACGCCGCTGATCATGGTGATCAGTTTCTCGGATTCGATGCAGCTGACCTTCGCGGCGCGCGACCGCCTGATCGCGGGCCAGGACAAATACACCGCGTTCAAGAACGCCGTGCTGGTGGTCGGGCCGGCCTGTGTGCTCACCCACGGCACCGCCGGGATCTCGTTCATCGCCCTGCAATTCTCGGATTCCGACCTGATCCGCAAATTCGGCGAGGCGGGACTTGCCGCCACCGTCATCGCCCTGATCGCGGTGCTGTCGCTGGTGCCGGTGTTCGGGGTGCTGCTGGTCCGCAACGAGAAAATGTTCGCGGTCAAGTTCCAGGGCGCCGACGCCGGCGTCCAGATGCTGCGCAATTTCTGTTACTGGATCGCGGTGCGCATGGTCTCGCGGCCCGGCCTGTTCAGCTTGATCGCGGTGATCTTCGTCGGCGGACTGTCGGTGGTCTATGCCAACCTGGAGCCGCGTTACCGGCTCGCCGATCAGGTGCCGGACAAGCAGCAGGCGGTTGCGGCCAGCGGGCGGCTCGACGCCAAGCTGACCGGCGCCAATGCGATCGACGTGCTGATCGAGTTTCCCAAGGGCGCCTCGCTGTATGCGCCGGATACGCTGCAGACCATCGCCGAAGTCCACTCGCAGGTCGAAAGGCAGGCCGGCGTCGGCAACGTCTGGTCGCTGGAAACGTTGCGGCGCTGGCTGGCCGAAAAGGCCGGAAGCTCCGACGTCGCGACCCTGAAGGAATATGTCGACGTGATTCCCTCATATCTGGTCCGGCGGTTCATCTCCGCCGATCAGGATGCGGTGGTGGTGTCGGGCCGGGTGCCCGATCTGGATTCCAGTCAGATCCTTCCCGTGGTCGAGAAGCTCGATCACTCGCTCGACACGGTGCGCAAGCAGCATCCGGGCTTCGAGATCGCCGTCACCGGGCTGTCGGCGATCGCCGCGCGCAACAGCGCCAACATGATCGAGAAGCTCAACCGCGGGCTGACGATCGAATTCGCGCTGGTCGCGATCTTCATCGGCCTGGCGTTCCGCTCGGTGGTGGTGATGTTCTCCTGCATCCTGCCCGGCATTTTCCCGGTGGTGCTGTCGGGCACGGTCTTGTGGCTGCTCGGGGAGGGGTTGCAGTTCGCCAGCGTCGTGGCACTCACGGTGTCGTTCGGGCTCGGGCTGAGTGCGACGATTCACTTCCTCAACCGGCTGCGGCTCGAGCGCACGCCGGGCATCAGCGCGGAACTGGCGGTCGAGCGCGCCACCGTGCTGGTCGGACCCGCGCTGATCCTGACCACGGTGGTGCTGGCCTGCGGTCTGGTCGTGACGGTGTTCTCCGACCTGCCGTCGCTGCGCCTGTTCGGCTGGCTCAGCGCGTTCGCGATGGTGGCGGCGCTGGTTGCGGATCTCTTCATCCTGCGCCCGACCGCGATGTTCCTGATCAACCTGTCGCAGCGGATTCGCGGGACGGACGATCGGGCGAAGCCGGCGGCGTGAACGGGTAGGGCCTGATTCCCGCCCGCGTTGTATGATGCGCGGACGGGGCCCTGACACCCAGTATGCGGGTTCATTTTTGAGTTGAGCGTTGTCTGCGTTGCACGCAACATTGCCGCTGTCCCGTCGATCGGGTATCCTGTCGATCCCACAAAACGACAACAATCAGGGAGGACAGAGTGATGCGTCATCGACACTATATCGTCGGCGCGGCCGTGGGCCTGTTTGTCTCTGTCGCGATTACCAGCACGCCCGCGATGGCGACGCCGTGCACCAATCTCCAATCCTTGCAACTACTTCACACCACGATTACGTCGGCGACGGACAACACGGTCTTCGTCGTCCCCGGTTCCAGCCCCCCGACCCCGGCCTTGTGCCGGGTTACCGCGACCCTGACCCCGAGTTCGGATGCCGCTCCTCGTCAGCAATCCGACGAGGGTTAATCCCCCGGATCGCTACATCGACAACGTCGACGGTTGGCCTCTACCCGCAACGGGCGTCAGCCCTTTACCATCGTGATGTTGACGCCCCTGATCTCGCCCTTGGAGCTGATCTGAACGGTCTGTCTGTTGCCAGTGGTTCGCAAGGTCAGGTTGGCGGCAAATCCCGCAGCTTCGACGAACACCTGGATCTCGCCACCGCCAGCGGTCCCCTGCAGGTTGCCGTTGATATTGCGGCTGGCTTCGCTCCAGATGCCGGAAATCCGGTCACCCTGGCTCGTCACGTCGCTCGAAAGGTCGAACTTGTAGCTGTCGCTAGCGCAACGCAGCGTCTGTTTCAGGGCGAGCCCGCCGCCGTCGACCTTGTAGTCGGCCTTGCAGCGGATCCGTTCGGTGGTCCCGTCGGAAAGCGCCACGGTGCCGTTTCCCGACCATGCGCCGCTGAAACCTGCAAACGGGCCGGACTGGGCATGACCCGCCGACATCGACAGCATGAGCACTGCGCCGACGCCAGCAGCCTTGATCGCCTGTCCAAACAAGCTGGAGCCAAACAATTTCATTTCGCGTTTCCCATTCAAATGGACGTTTCTCGTGGAAGATACGTCGCGCTTTCGAAGATTTAGTGTCGTCGCAGTGTGTTAGGTTCAAATGACAAAACCGACGCCGCCCGCAATAGCTTGAACCGGTTGGTCACCGCCGGATGGATACCGGATCGGATAAAAGTAAATACACAAACCGGCTGACGCCAGCGAACGCCATCATTTTTGCCCGGCGAAATCGTGAAATTCGCCGATTTCATCGGGTTCCGGCCACCAAGTTCTAGTCCCTGACCGAGGTTGCCCGCAACGGACCTTTGCAAAAAACCTCAGGTAAGAAATAATACCTTGATATCAGCCGGTTATTGGCTTGATTTTACCGGGTCGCGGGATGCCGCGATTCGAATCGAGACCGCCGTAAATTTGGCCGCATTTGCCAGCGCTTCTAGTTCGCTGGTTGCTGCGGTTTGCGGCGTCTGCAATCCTATTGGTTGGTCCCGGCCGGGCATGCCTTGCGTCATGCGGGCCAGGAACTCTCGGTCGTCAGAATGAAGGAACACGATGCGTAAATTCTCCCTTGCATTCGTCCTGTTGTCATTATCGGTCTCCACCGGTGCCATCGCCGACCCGCAGCCGCAGCCGGCGCGCAGTGGCACGCCGGAGGAGCAGGCGGCTTGTTCGCGCGACGTGCAGCGCCACTGCCGTCCGGTGATCGATCAGGGCGATTTCACCATTCTGGCCTGCCTCCAGCAAAATCGTCCCAGGTTGAGCGTAGCTTGCGACCAGGTCCTGAAAAGCCACGGGCAATAGACCGACACGCGCCCGCGACACCGCGTCAGCGGAGCCGGTTTTCAGGCCGGCTTCGGTGGGGCCGGAATCTGCGGGAAGTCGCAGATAGCATTGGTTTTGACGGCGTATTCCCCTATATGGGGTCCGCGATCTCTGGGCATGCGCGGCAGCACCGCGGCATGCCAAACCCGTGTTTTCAGCGAAGTAGCCCATTCTTGATGACGAGCGCGAGCGAACTACGATCCGGCAAGACCCACCGCGACGAGAATTTCCCGGTTGCGTCATGGATCATACATCCGCGTCACCGGGCGCTGATCCTGGCGTTCTATAATTTCGTCAGGACCGCCGACGACATCGCCGACCACGCCACGCTCGCTGAGGGTGAAAAGCTCAGGCTTCTCGACCTCTTCGAAGCCGAACTGCTGGGCCAGGGCGACAGCCAGCCCGAGGCGGTCAACCTGCGGCGCGCGCTGGCCGAGCGTTCGATGCCGCCGCGCCACGCCCTCGACGTCCTGATCGCGTTTCGGATGGACGTGACCAAGCTGCGCTACGAGAACTGGGACGAAGTGATCCACTATTGCCGCTATTCGGCGATGCCGGTCGGCCGCTTCATGCTCGACGTCCATGGCGAGAGTACGTCGACCTGGGCGGCCTCGGACGCGCTCTGCGCCGGTCTGCAGATCAACAATCACCTGCAGGACTGCGGCAAGGATTTTCGGGATCTCAA
>Ga0302279_10002659_pt1 | contig 23264 bp, 17 predicted proteins | sample III_Bog_N3_3_FD_194541 | JGI IMG/M metagenome (GOLD analysis project Ga0302279, IMG submission 194541) | Peat permafrost microbial communities from Stordalen Mire near Abisko, Sweden - III_Bog_N3_3 | ecosystem: Environmental > Terrestrial > Soil > Wetlands > Peat | place: Sweden: Abisko...
ATCCAGCGGGTCCAGGAAGGCGCTTCCCAAATGACCCCAAAGCCATTTCATATTTTTACCTTCTTTTGAGTTGCTTCCCGACCACCGGTTTTCTAGACTCTGGTAGATGTTCTTTGGAGCCCCTTGATGCGAATCATTCAAAAAGCCTTATTAGCGATCGCCACCCTCGCCATCGCGTCCCTACCTGCCCTTGCCGCCCAGCCCAAGCTCGTGTTCGGTTCCGACGCCACCTTCCCGCCCATGGAGTTCCTGGATGCCAACAAGAACGTGGTCGGATTCGACATCGACCTGATCCAGGCGGTGGCCAAGGCCGGCGGGTTCGAGGCGGTGGTCAAGAACACGGCCTGGGACGGCATCTTCGCCGGGCTCAACGCCGGCAGCTACGACGCGGTGCTCTCCTCGGTCACCATCACCCCCGAGCGCAAGGCCACCATGGACTTTTCAATACCCTATGTAAGCGCCGGCCAGGTGATCATCGTCAGCCGGAAGACCACCGGGCTCACCACCCTCGCCCAGTTCGCCGGCAAGAAGGTGGGCGCCCAGATCGGCACCACCGGCGCCCTGGAAATCGCCAAGCACAAGGACATCACCTTGAAGAACTACGATGAGGCCGGTCTGGCCGTGGAGGACCTCAACATCGGCCGGATCGACGCGGTGGTCATCGACTCCCCCACCGCCGCCAGCTACGTCCTGCAGAACGAAAAGTACAAGGCCAATCTCATGATCGTCGGCCAGCCCTTTACCGACGAGCACTACGGGATCGCCCTGAAGAAGGGCAACCGGAAGGCCTTGGCCCTGATCAACAAGGGCCTGGCCATCGTGCTCAAGGACGGGACCGTGGACAAGCTGGTCAAGAAGTGGCTGAAGTAGCCGACCGGTGAACACTAACCCCAAGACCGCCCCCGGAGTGGCAGGGAGGATTCCGGCGCTGGCGCCGGAAACCGTCCTGCACCTCAATGAAAGTTCCCTGATCCCGGGCGACCGGGAAACCCTCGCCGCCTGGAAGATCGCCTTCTTCGGGGCCATCGCCCTGCTGGTGGCCCTGCCGATCTACCGGCCCCACCCGTTCCTGGAGATCCTCTCCTTCGTTCCGGACGGCCTCACCGCGACCTTCACTGTCACCGTGGCCTCGGTCTGCTGCGCCCTGGTGCTGGGCCTGCTGGCCGGCCTGGGCCGGATCGCCCGGACCACGATCATCAACCGAATCGCCACCGTCTACGTGGAGGTGGTGCGGGGCATCCCCCTGCTGGTCCAGCTGTTCTACATCTACTATGCCCTGGGCCCCCTGCTCCATCTGAACGGGTTGATGTCAGCCATCGCCGCCTTGTCCATCTGCTACGGTGCCTACCTGGCGGAGATCTTCCGGGCCGGGATCCAGTCCATCGCCAAAGGGCAGATGGAGGCGGCCCTGGCCCTGGGCATGTCCCGGACCCAGGCCCTGTGGAAGATCATCCTGCCGCAGACGGTGAAGGTGGTGCTGCCGCCCATCGGCAACGAGTTCATCGCCCTGCTCAAGGATTCATCCCTGGTTTCCATTCTGGCCGTTTCGGACCTGTTGCGCCGCGGCCGCGAATTCGCGTCGACGACCTTCAACTACCTGGAAGCCTATACGGTCGTCGCCCTGATCTACCTCATCATGACGCTGTTCTTCTCGCGCCTGGTGGGCCTCATGGAAGAGAGGTTGCGGACCCATGGCGGAAAGCATCATTAGGATCAAGCAGGCCAAGAAGAGCTTCGGCCACGTGCAGGCCCTGCGCGGGGTGGATCTCGAGGTCGCCCGGGGCGAAGTGATCCTCATCGTCGGCCCATCCGGTTCCGGCAAGAGCACCCTGCTCCGCTCGGTGAACCGCCTGGAGACCCTCACTTCGGGGGAGGTCTGGGTCGAGGACGATTGCGTCACCAGCCCCCATGCCGATATCCGGAAGATCCGGGAGGAGGTGGGCATGGTGTTCCAGAGCTTCAATCTGTTCCCCCACCTCTCCGTGACCGAGAACATCGCCTTGGCCCCGACCGTGGTGCGCAAGGAAAAGCCGGCGGTGACCTACCAGCGGGCCCAGGCCCTGCTGGAGCGGGTCGGCCTGTCGGACAAGGCCCACGCCTACCCCGACCAGCTCTCCGGCGGCCAGCAGCAGCGGGTCGCCATCGCCAGGGCCCTGGCCATGCAGCCGAAGATCATGCTGTTCGACGAGCCCACCAGCGCCCTGGACCCGGAGATGATCAAGGAAGTGCTGGACGTCATGCTCGATCTGGCCAAGGACGGCATGACCATGCTGGTGGTCTCCCACGAGATGGGCTTCGCCAGGGCCGCCGCCGACCGGGTCATCTTCATGGACGAAGGCGTGGTGGTGGAGGAGGGGGCCCCCAATGTCATCTTCTCCAACCCCAAGGAGGAACGCACCCAGCGGTTCCTGGAACACATCCTCTAGCCTGGGATTGAATCCGGATGTCCAGCCAAAGCCGGCCGCCCCGAGGAGGCCTCATGGAACCGGACTGGCCCGCCACCCCAGGATCCGCACCCCCTGGGCAGGCTCCCGCCCATGGTAGCGGCGGATCGCCGGGAGCGCGGCACCGGCGCCTCCCGGGCTGCCGGCGGCCACCCGCCCCCATTGGGTCACCTGGGCATCGGCCTGGGGCACGAGCTCGCCGGCCAGTCCCGTGAACCGGGCCCCGGCCGGGCTTGGCCCGGCCCTGGGACGCCAGATCCCGCCGATCCGGAAGGTCTCGGTCATCCCACCCGGGGCGCAGGGGTCGACCGGATCATCCACCGGGGTGAACACGCTGAAAAACAGCGCGCCATGGGTGACCAGAGGATCGTGGACCACCTTCCCGCCCGGCCCAGGGAGGTCGAGCCGGAACCCCAGCGCAGCCGGCTTCCGGGTCCCGGGGTCCAGGTGGAGCAGCTGGGCCGGGTCCAGGGCGCCGGCCACCGAAGCCCCGTTCAGCCGGGTCAGCTGCCCCTCGTCCAGGCCGGCCCCGCCACCGCGGCCGGTCGCCCCGGGGTCGAACAGCAGGATCATGCGGTTGCACGCCCCGCCCTGCCCCGGGACCGGCCGGTCCATGGGGTTGTTCCGGTCCCCGGTGCCCAGGACCACACCCAGGGCGGGGATGGCCGTCCCGGGGATCCGTCCCTGGGGCAGGGTGAAGACCTCGGGCCGGGTGCTGACCACCGCATCCCGCAGCCGCAGCACGGGGCGCAGGCTCCAATCACCCGCCCGGCAGCTGTCGCCGGGGAGCCCGGAGGCCGGCTGGAGCCCCAGGGCCCACAGCCCGCCGGACCGGTCCGTGCAATAGACCCGCTGGGCCATGCCCGTGCCCGGCGACACCTCCACCGGCACCCCGCCGGCGGACACGCTGCCCATGGCCGGATCACCGTGGCAGAAGAGGTTCCCGGGCCCATCCCGGTAGTTCCCCGGCCCCCGGTTCAGGTCGAACAGGATCAGGGAACGCCCGAACGGCCTGGGCGGATCCGCATCGGTCCAGCCCGGGTTCCGTTCAATGCCGTCGCTGCTGAAGCCACCGCCCAGGACCAGGAAATCCGCCACCTTGCCGCCGCCGTCCAAGGCCCGGGCGATGGCCGGCCTCCCGGTGGCGAGCCCCATGGAACGGACCCACCGGTTCCCGGCCCCGGCGACCTCGTCCGGCCGCAGGGCCCAGCGCAGTTCCGGCTTCAAGGGGTCCTGCACCTCCAGGCAGTAGGTGCTGCGGCCCCCGTTGCCCAGGCCGAACACCAGCAGGGCGGTGTCCCCGGGCCGGACCAGGGGCTTCCCGGCCCGGCCGGGCCGGGGGTTGAAGTAGACCAGAGGAGCGCCGTCGGCCAGGTAGGCGTGGGGATTGGGGCTTGGATTCGGCCGTTCCAGGGGGTCGACATCATCCAGGTACCAAGGCTGCAGGATGGCCTCGGTGGGGATGAACGACCAGAGCTCGACCGCGGCGGCCCGGGGAACCAGCAGCTGACCGCCGTCCACCCGGATGGCGGTCTCGTAGCTCACCTCGCCGAAGGCGTGCAGGTGGCCCTGGTTGGTGGCCACGAACAGCACCCGGAACCGGGGCCGAGCCCCTGCGGCCCGGGCGGCGTCCCCCTGGGCCCGGAGCTCCGGAACGGCGTCCGCCAGCTCCGGGGCATACTCCAGCAGGGCCGGGGTGCTGTTGATGACATCGCCCATGGCCCGCTCCCGCATGGGATAGCTGCCGGTTCCCGGCCCCTCGCGTTCCGGCCGGGTGGTATCACCGCCCAGCATGGACCAGAGAAATCGGGTGAGCCCCGGACCGGTGGGCCGGCTGGCAGGGGCCATGGCCCGCTGCAAGTCCCCGAGCAGGGTCCCGTCACCCGGGGCCACCACCGTCAGCCGGCTGCCCCCGGGCAGCAGGGTGTGGACCCTGCCCTCCCGCCGGTCCACCGTGCCATAGCCGGCCAGGATCCGGCTCGCCGCCCAGCCGGCCCGGTCCGGGTCCAGGGTGGTCAGCGGCCTGCCGGCCGGATCCACCGGGGTGGCGGTCTCGCCGCTGCCGCTCAGGCCCGTCATGATCAGGTCCCCGCTCCACCGGGTGGTCCCCCCGGACGGATGGAACACGCCCAGGTACGCCGTGCGGCCCACGCAGAGGCCCACCAGGGAGGCCGCCGGCGCAGAGGGCTCGGCGGCCGCCCCAGCCCGTTCGGCCGCACGGCGAAAACCCAGGGCAAGGCCGGCTTCATGCCGGGCGTGGGTGAAATTCGGGGCCTGGCCCGGTCGGGCGGCATCGGTGGTGAACGGGGCGGCGGCGGGAACCCGGCCCTCGCCCCACGGGGCCGCGGCATGGAGCCGGGCCGGGGGGCCGGCGTCGATGCCGCCGCCCAGGCAGAGGCCGAGGGTGAGGGTGGTGACCGGCCGGCGCCGGCGGAAGCCCTGGCCGCCATGGGCGGCGATCCCGGCCAGGGTCTCGGGGTTGCAGAACCGGCCGCCGCCGGCCGGCTCCAGCGGGCCCAGAGCGGCCCGGATAGCGCCGCTGCCCTCCAGGGCGGTGCCGGGCCCTGCCCCCCCGCCGTAGCCGGCGACCGGCAGGAGCCCCGGATCCCAGCCCGATCCGCTGGCCGCCACCAGGAGCATCAGCCTGGCGCCGCAGGGATCATCGGCTTCACCGGGGCCCGGGTCGAACACCGAGGCGCCGTTCCCGCCCTGGGCGGTGGCGTTGAACTGGGCCAGGGCGTTGGCCACCGCCCAGGTCACGGCGGCCCCCCGGCCGCTCAAGGTCCCCGGCGCCTTCCGCTGCAGCGCGGCCAGGTCCCCGGGACAGGCCAGCGACCGCAGGGACCGCTCCCGGCCCAGACCCAGGTCATTGGAGCAGCTGATGGTCCTGTCCGCCTCCTCCCCTTCCGGATCCAGGAAGCGGAAGGCCCAGCGGGAGACATCCCGGACACGCCGTCCGTCCGCCAGACGTCCGAAATAGGTGGCGATCAGCGCCGCCTTGACCGCCTGGTAGCGGCAGCGGGCCGGGAGCCCGTTCTGCCAGGCGGTGGCCGGTTCTCCTTTGGCGTTGAGTTCGGTGACCTGGGGAATGACGAACGACCTGAGGCCGCCGGCGGTCATGGCCGTGGGGTTGGCGGCGTCGTTCTTCCGGTTGGGGGTTCCGGCTGTGCCGAAGAAGATCCAGAACAGGTAATCGGTGTGGTAAAGGATCGGACGGCCGCCTTCCACTTCCAGATTGCCGCTGGCCTGGGGCTCGACGGCATCCACGTGGCCCGGCGCCCCCACCGAAGGGCAGGGCCTCCCACCCGGTTCGTGTCCAGCCCAGCCGGTGGTGTCCAGGGCCACCGGCCCGCCAAAGCCCGGGCAGGTGACGCTGGACTGGTTGGCGTAGACGAACCGGGAGCTGGCCGGATTGCCCCCCTGGGCCGGATCGTCGCAGGTTTCGGCCGGCACCGATTCCGGGCTTTCCAGCAGCCTCCAGGGAATGGGGAGGTCGATGGTGCGGCTCCCGCCCGGGACCGCCACCTCGCCGCCACAGTATGCCGAAGAGGGAAACCCGCTGCGGCCGCGGGTGTGGATCCGCACGTGGGTGGCGTACTTGACCCAGGTGGCAGGCGCGCCGATGCTGCCGTCCCTTGCCTGGGGGCCGGAGGGGAGCGTTTCCCCCCGGGCCCGCAGGTAGGCCTGGTCGATGACCGTGCCATCGGCGGCCACCAGGGGGCCGTGCATGCCGTAGAAGGGATAGGCGCCGGTGAACTCCCGGTCGCTGTCGTTCCAGCAGACCCGCACCTCCATCTGATAGCCTCCGGTGCCTGCCCGGGAAAGGGTGTAGCGGAAATAGAGGCAGTCCTGGTCGGGATCCTGGCTCCTCGGGTAATCCCTTGTCCGGACCGGGCGGGTGAAATGGGTCCAGTAGTCCGCCCCGGTGTAGTAGTACGGGTGCCAGAGCACGGCGCTGGTCCCGGGTGAAAAGTCCAGCAGACACAGCACTTCGGCAGGCCCGGAGCGCTCCTGGAACAGGTCGGTCACGTCGGTGGGGGTTCGCCACCGGCGGTCCAGCTGGGCCTGGGCCAGGGTCCCGGCCAGGACCGCCAGGGCGAGGATCCGCGCCGCCCGCATCCCGGCTACCGGACCGGACACGGGGCGGTGACCAGCAGTTCCCGGACCTGGCGCGACACCCGTCCACCGGCCACCCGGCAGCGGCCGGTGGCGGTCACCTGCCAGAGTTGGTCCGGGGGAATGGCGGACGGATCCGCCGGTCCCCCGGCGGCGCCGCCCCGGCCCATGCCCGGCTGGGGCCAGGCCCCCAGGTGCCGGACCCGGAGTTCGAAGTCCTGGCGGGCGAGGCTGTCGGCCGGCTGGGAGAACAGCCGTTCCGACCCGCCCGATGCCAGCGGCGGAGGATTGCCTCCACCCCCGCCCGGAGCTTCCGCCAGCCCGGCCAGGAAGGATTGGATCCCCTCGTCCCGTTCGCCCCCGGCCGCCGACGACCAGGCCAGAAACCAGTCCAGCCCTGCCTCCGCGGCCGAGGCCGCCTTGGCGCCCGGCACCCCGTCCCCGGCCAGGGCCAGCTCACGCACCAGGTTGCGGCTGGTGGCGAACGCCGCCGCGGCCATGAGGGCCAGGAGCATGAAGGCGACCAGGATCGCGATCCCGCCCCTCGGGCCTGCGCGCCGGTCCATCAGCCCCCCCTTTCCAGGCCGAAATTCCTGGGCCGGAGCAGCAGGGTCTGGCTCCGGTAGCGGAAGTGCCGGCCAGCCGTTCCCGGGCCATCGTCCCTGGGCACAGGGCTCCGGGTCTCCATGGAGACCTGGACCAGGCCTCCACATTTCCGGAACCAGAAGGGATCTCCCGCCAGTGCCGCGTCACCGGCCCGGCGTCCCCGGGCCCCGAGGCCGGCCTGGAGCCGGCTCGAAGTTTCAGCGAAGTCCGCGCCCCTGATGCCCGGGAACCGGTTGTCCAGGGTGAAGTCCACCCGGAATCCGGTGACGTTTTCGGCCACCACCTCCCGCAATCGGCTGCCGGCCAGCCGGCTCCACCGGGGCACCGCCCGGTTCCCGGGATAGGCGGTCTCCAACCGCACCAGGCACGGGGTGAGCCAGCCGGGAGGGCTGAGGTCCCGATCCAGGGCCAGGTATACCAGCGCGTAGCGGACGATCCGCAGCGGGCGCACGCACTGGATCCGGGCCCCGGCCCGGTGGTGCCAGCGGAAGGCGGCGGCCCCGGCCACGCCGCCGGGGCGGCGCACCCGCACCGGCAGGGTCTGCCTGGCCAAGAACGTCACCGGCTGGTCCACCTCGGCGAATTCGAACCGGCCATCGGCCACCAACAGCAGATCCCCGGACTCCAGTTCCAGCTTGCGGGCAGCCCGAACCTGAACGGTGCCCGCCCGTTCGGGATCATCGGTTTCCTCCGGCAGGCTCGCCAAGGGCCTGGGCGGGGCGAGCCCCGGGACGGGACGGGTCAGCTCCGCATGCACCGGGATCGGCACATCCATGACAAAGCTCAGTTCATCCGCCTCCTTGCCCATGGGCTCCAGCGGGTCGTCGCCCGGTTCCCGGGGGACGAAGGCGCCGCCGCTCAGCTTGGGGATGGACCGGCCGGGCACCAGCATGAAGGCGCTTTGCCCGCCGGCATCGGCCCCGGCCGCCAGGTCCAGGTTCCGCGACTCGGGGGGAGGAAAGAGGTAGCCCATCATCTGCAGGTCCTCCTCGACCCGCGCCAGAGACCAGCGCAGCGCCCGCTGGGCGGTGAGGGTTTCGTTGACCCGGGTCCAGCTGGTCCTGCTCGCCAGAAACACCCGCACCATCCCACCCAGGAGCAGCCCCAGGAACAGCAAGGCCACGATCATCTCCAGCAATGAAAATCCGGGCTTGCGGTTCGGTGCCAAGGGCGCCCTCAGTAGGTGATGAGCCGGTTCAACGTGAGGCTTTTCCGGGCGGCGGGGGCACCCTCCTCCCAGACCACGGTGGCCCGGAACTCCCGGGCCGTTGCCAGGGGGGACGGCGTCAGCCCCCCCGGCTCCGACCGGCTCACGGTCACCGTGAAGAAGCCGGATTCGGCCGCCGTGGGCAGACCGTCCCGGTCGAACCGCTCCACCCATTCGGACAATCCCGGCTCGGTGTAGCGCGGGTCAGCCTGGGCCGGTTCCACCCCCAGGCCGTAGCCCTGATACACCAGCCTGGCTTCGGCCAACACCCTTTCCAGGGTGTTGTTGCCCAAGGCGGCGGCGGCCATGCGGGTCCGGCTCCCACCGCCGCCCGCCACCGTGGCGACCTGCAGGGCGCCCAGGCCCAGGAGGCCCACCGCCAGGATGAAGGCCGCCAGGAGGAACTCCACCATGGTGAAGGCGCCGGCGCCTTGGCGCCGGAGGGGGCTGGGCGGGAAGCGGGTTCTGGCCATGGCGCCAAGATGGACATTCCGGGACACCCTGCCGGATTTTCTTCCCCTGGCGCCGGCTCGACTTGGGCGCCCGGGGCCCTGGAGGGAGGACGGCGGTGACGGCGAGAGGCTACTTTTTATCCAACTTTTGGCCGGGTGGCTTCGTGATCGATGGTCTGCTTTCGGTGGACAATCTCCTGGTCCGGCCCCATGGGCCCTGCCGGGGGTTGGCGAAGCCCGGCAGATCCGCTGAAAGGACCCTCGGGACTTGCGCCGGGGGCCTTAGAGAGCCCTGATGGGCAATCCCAATTTCTCCTGGAACGGAAAGCGGCTCACTCCGCCGGAACCGGTGGATATTGGCGGTCGACCCCTGTCCGACATGGTGATGGAGGACCGGGGATGATCTTGTATCTGGACTCCTCGGCCCTGGTGAAATGGTATGTCAAGGAGACCTTCAGCGAGGGCGTTTCACCCGACATGGTTTTCGCCTGCTTCGATGACCACCTGAACCGCGCGGCCGTGGCCCAGACGATGAAGGTGCTCTGACCCCGTTCCCTCAAAGCCGTCCCAGGATCCAGTCCCCCTGCGGTTCCGGCCGGGTGATGTTCCGGAACCCTGCCCGGCCCAACCAGGATCGGTACTCCGCCTCGGTGTAGGTGTTGCCGGCGGCGGTTCCCACCAGCATGTTCAGGGCGAACAGCGCCGCCACCGGCGGTCCCGCCCGATCCGGATCCAGGATGAATTCCCGGATGGCCACCCGGCCCCCGGGCCGGAGCGCCTGGGCGCAGCGGCCCAGGAGATCCTGGTTTCCCCCCTCGTCCAGCATGTGACAGATGGCGGAGACCAGCACCAGATCGTAGCCTTCTCCGAGGCTGCCGCTGCGCAGGTCGCCCTCGCGCACGGTCACCCGGTCCCCAAGCCCGGCCGCCTCGATATGGCCAAGGGCGATGGGCAGCACCGGCCCCAGGTCCAGCACCTCGGCCCGCAGTTCCGGATTGGCCTGGGCGAAGGCGATGGCGAAGCTGGCCGGCCCGCCCCCCACATCCAGCATCCGCCCCACCCCCTGGGCCCCGACCAGCCGCAGTCCCTCCGCGGCGGCGATTCCGGCCCGGGCCTGCATGGCGGCGAGGAAATGCTCCACCTGCCCCCCCGGCGGACCTTCCCGGTCGGACCTGCCGCTGCGCACGCAGGCGGTCAGGGTGGACCAGGTGTCCCAAAGGTGCGCCATGTGCATCAGTCCCGCCCGTTCCCGGCCCAGGGACTGGGCGGCCTCGGTGCACTGGAACTGCTCCCCGTCCTTGACCAGGACCCCCATGGCCGCCAGCGCGTTCAGCAGCATGGCGGTGGCCCGGAGGTCAGCGCCGACGGCGGCCGCCACCTCGGCCGCGGACGCGCCGGCGCCGCAGGCCGGCAACAGGTCCAGTTCCACCGCCGTCAGCAGCACCCGGCTCTCCTGAAAGCCGCGTAGAGCCTGCATCATCTCCGGCAAGGTTCGAGTCTTGGCCATCGGGGCGTCCTCCGGAAGCTCACGGAAAAAGCATACGCCTCCCCGCCACCGGTGGCTGAAACCGGGCAGGCGGGCTACTGGATCGTCCGCCAGACCCTGATCTTCGGGTGGCGCGCCTGGGACCGGCCCGAGGTGGTCTGCAGTTGCAGCACCCCGGCGGTCCCGGCCGGAGAACCGGAAGGAACCACGACGCCACCCTGGATGGCTCCCGTGGTGCCGTAGGCGACAAAGTTGGAGGCCACCCCGTTCCAGGTGAAGGTGGTCCCGCTTGCACAGGCATAATTGGTCCGGGTATCCGTAGGCACGGGATTGATCGCGTCGCAGATGATGCTGGTGGTGGTGAGACCGGACCCGCCGGTGCAGGGATCGGCGAGGGTGGGCGTGAAATAGGAATAGAACAGGCTGCCGGAAATCACCGTGGGCGAGGTGATGCCTTTGGGGAAATACCCTTTGCTGGTTACGCCCGGGAAGTTCACGTAGTAGCCGAAATAGGGATTGCCGGTGGTGGGGGCGAGGTAGTACGTGGCGGTTCCCGGGGTGACGGCATCCGGAGCCGGGGAACTATTGCTTTGAGCGAAGGTGCTGACGTCGAGCAGGCTGGCGATGGCACTCCCGTCCTTCATCCCGGCATCCGGTCCGGCATTGGTGTCCAGGCCCCAATTCTGGCTGTCCTGCCGGTCGAAGGCCACCGTGACCCGGTAGTTGGCGGGAATGGTGCTGCTGTTGTAGTTGTAGTCCAGAGGGTTGTTGCGGTTGCCGCTCACCATGGCGATGCCCACGGCGGTCGGCGAGGCCAGGGTGCTGCTCTTGGGCCTGCCAGGGAAGGTCCCCACCCGGAACGGGGCCGGTGTGGCGGAATAGACGTTGCGGCTGTTGGAGTCCTGGTAGACCTTGCGAACCCCGGGGTTGCCCGAGGCCGTGCCATCGGTGGTCCAGTGGGTGAGGTCGGAACTGTCGATGCGATAGCCCAGGGTGGCAGACCCGGTGGTGGTATCCACCTGCTTGGAGCCCCAGGCCCAGAGCCCGCCGGAGTAGTCGGAGAAGTAGGCCCGCTGGGCCATGCCGGACCCCAGGAAGTATTCGAAGGGCACGACGCTGCTGGCGATCGGCCCCATGGTGGTCGCGCTGATCCTGGTGGAGGTGAGGTCCACGGCCGCCAGGACCTGGCCGCTATAGGCATCCACAGCCAGGATCGAACGGCCCAGCTGAGGCGTGCCGGCAAATTTGGCCTCCACCTGGGGGGTGCTGAAGCCGCCGCCGAAGAAGACCGCGTCGTGCATGACGCCCTTGAACTGGATCCGGCCGATGGAGGGCGTGCAGGTGGAGTAGCCCCAATTGGCCAGGATAGTGGTGACGGTGTCCTGGTCCGGGCCGCCGGTGGCGATGCGGGAGGCGGGGAACTTGAACGGCGTCGCCGAATTCCAGGTATTCTTCGCCGGGGTCTTGGCGTCGGAATACTCGTCGGGCACCAGCGACCACAGCAAGGTGGGACTGAAGGGGTTGTGGATGTCCAGGGCATAGTAGCTGCGGCCGCCCTTGCCCAGTCCGACGATCACCACCGTGCGCTCGGGTCCGGTGCTGGAACTGGAGTAGTAGGCGCTCTGGTCCACCACCCCGTTGCCCTGGCCGCCCGTGGACGGCGGCAGATCCAGGAAGTAGATGGTCGGGGCTCCGTCCACCATGAACCGGTGCGGATTGTTGGGCACGGTGATGTAGTCCAGCTGGGCCAGGAAATCCGTCGGCATGAAGGCCCACAATTCATCCACCTGGCCGGTCACCAGCGGTTGGCTCACGTTGTTGGCGTCCTTGGTGGGGGTGACGGTGGTCACTTCGCCGAAGCCGTGCAGCCAGCCCTGGTTGGTGCCCACCAGGAGCAGCCGGAAATGGTTAGGGCCGGTAACCTTGCTCAGGGCGGCATTGCCCGCGATCTGGGTGGTCCAGTCGCCCAGGTTGTACTCGATGGCGGCCGGCGTCGAGTCGATGATGTCGCCCATGATCGAGGCCCGGTTGGTGGTTGGCCGGGGCGGGGTGGACGTGTCCATGCCGCCGTTGGTGTCGCCGCCCATGACGAACTGGATCACCGCCTTTTTGGCGTTGTCGGTGGTGAGATCGGTGGCCAGGTTGGTGCTGATGGTGGCGTAGGCGGGGCTGAGGTCGGAGAAGGCGGTGAGGCCGGGTTCGGGCGTGGCCGCACTGCCCGGAACCCGGGTGTACAGGTGCCGGTTGCTCCAGCGCTTGTTGGTGGTGGTCAGGGCACTGGCCGCGGACCATTGGGCATGGGCGGCGGTGACCTGGCCGGCGGTCAGCGGGTTGCCGTCGGTGCCCAGCACCACCGTTTGGCCGCTGACCAGCTTGGTGTCGAACATGAGCAGGTCACCGCTCCAGACCGGACCGCCGGTGGCGGGCGGGGTGAACGAACCCAGGTAGACCTCGTTGGCGAAGGCGGCGCCCACGAACGGGATGTTCGGGGTGGAGGTGGCGTTGATGTTGCTTTCCAGCGTGGCCTCCAGGAACGCGTAGTAGAGGGACGTGGAAACCAGGGTGGGGTTGGTGGCGTCGAAGAAGTTGATGGTCCCCGACTGCCGGCCCTGGGTGGGGTCGCTGGGGTTGGCCAGGGCGAATGGCTGCAGCACGTTCGTGTCCCAGGAACTGCTGGTCACATCGCCCACGGCCGCCGCGGCGAACAGGTGGTTCTTGGGGCTGGTGACGTCGTTGAACTTGCCCCCCAGGCTCACCCCCACGGTCATGGTGGAAATGCGATGGTTGACCTTGAAGGAAGTGCCGGCCCGGCCGGTGATGGCGTAGGGCAGGTAGGCGCTGGGCGAGCCGGAAGAGGGGTAGGTCGGGGCGACCAAGGAGGAAGACTGGGCCGGATCCGCCAGATGGGCCGCGATGCCGGTGAAGCTCATGATGTTCCACCATTTGCCGGTGCGGTTGACATACGCCTGGTTGGCCAAGACGTTGGCGTTGCCGATGCTGGCGGTGCCCGCAGTGGTAACCGCGCCAGCCCCAGCCGTCATCAGGTAGGGAGATGAGTCATTCGGGTTACTGGTATTCGTGTTGTTGTTGTCGACGCCGTCGGTGAAGACGATGAGGAAGTGGTTCATGCACTGGGAAGGCGCGTCGGTGCCGGTTTCCACCGCGTTGAAGACACTGTTGGGGTCGGTGAACTGGGCAAGGCCCCGGGCGACGGCATAGGTCAAGGGGGTGCCGTTGTTGGCGAACAGGGCGGCGATCCGTTTCATCCCGGTGACCGAATTGCCGGTGGTGGAGTTGATGCCGTCGGTATTGTTCAGCAGGGTCCAGCCCGAATCGCCACCGTTCATGGCGGAGGTAAGGGGGTTGCCCGTGGCGAGGTTGGTCTTGGAGTTGTTATTGATGGTGTTGGTGGTGGTGGGGTTGGCCTCGTTGTTCACGTCCAGGAAGCGGAACGCCCAGAACACGGAGCCCTGGAAATTGATCCAGGTGCGGATGGCCGCCTCTTTCACGGCCTGTTGCCGGGCCCGGGCGGGGATCACATTGCTGGAGGCGGACTGGTAGACTTCCTTCAGATAGTTGCCCAAGGTGTCGTACTGGGGCACCAGGATCTGGTCGCTGCTCCCGAAGGTGCCGAAACCAGCGCCCCACGCCGCGTTGGTCTGACCACCGGCATAGGATGCTGAGCTGGTGCCGACGGCATCATATACGATGTATTTCCCGCTGTAGCTGCCGTTGGCGTATTTTCCCAGGAACAGCCAATCTATGTAGTATTGCTTGTAGAGGGTGGTTGACAGCGTGCAGGAGGTTTCCTCCCCGCTGCCGCCGCTCAGCACATCCGAGCCGGAATCGAGGGTCCAGTTCAGGTCCAGATCCATCTGCAGGCCGCTGCCGTAGGTGGTGGTGGTGTTATCCGGATTGGTGACGGTCACCTGGTCGAGCACGGTCTCGGAGCTCAGGGGATTGCCGCTGCAGCCGGTGCCCAGGGACTTCCAGGGAATGGGGATATCCACGGTGCGGATCACGCCGGAGTCGCTGTACTGGAACCGGGCATGGCTCGCGGCCCGGACCCAGTTCCGGATATCGTTTTTTCCGGAACTGAGGCCATACAGCCCCGAGGTGGAGGTTTTGGCGGCATCGGCATCGGTCGCGGCGACGGCGGTGCCATCCGGCTTGATGAGAGCGATGCTGTTGAGGGTGCCCACGCCGCCCGTGCCGGAGTCGCCGATGACGGTCGCGACCGCGGCGGAGGCGGCGCCCGGGACCACCCAGCTGAAGGTGCAGGTCGTGGTCGAGCCGATGGTGCCGGTGGAGGTCCCCGAGGCCGGACTGCCGCCGCTGGTGGTCCAGTTCAAAGTCGCGTTCCCTCCCGAGGGAACGGTGAAAGAACAGCTGAATGTGACCGTCTGCCCGGCTGAAGCCGTGCTCGGGCTCATGGTGATCGGACCGACCGTATAGGATTTGTGGGTGCTGGAACCGGTGGTGGCCGCCGTGCCGGTGGCCACGTTGAAGGTGATGGTCTCGGTGGCCGAGGTGTGCCCCGCCGCGGTGGCCGTGATGGCATAGCTGGTGGCCGGAGTCACCAGGTTGAAGGTCATGTTGTTGCTGGCGTTGTTATCCAGGATGTCGGTGTTGCTGAACAGCGGGTGGAACATGAGCGCCGCCATGGACCCGGAGAAATCGAACACGGTCGCGATCTCGGGCTTCACCCGGGTGCTGGTGGACTGCTGGTACAGGTCCAGGAAGTCAGTGGAATTGGCCGGTTGGAGCCTGGGATCCAGCTGGGCGCGCAGGACCACGCTGGTCAACCCGGACACCAGGCAGAACCCGAGCAACATTCTGGAGAAGGCGTGAAACGCGCGAATCATGGCTGGACTCCTGCCCTAGTTGGTGGCTGGGGTGGAAACCCAGCCTTCCCTGGCACTGGTGAAGGTGGTGCTGCCGACGGTGAGCTGGGAATCGGAACGGATGGCCCAGACGTCCGGGGCCTGTTTGACCTCGCTGCCGGTGGCCGGGGTGAAGGCGCCGGTGCCGACCCCCTGGCTCATGTCGGTGATGGGCAACTTGCCCATGCGGGTGAGACCCACCGTTAAACCCAAGGTGGATCCGGGCATGGGGGCGGCGAAGGTCAGATCGGCGGGAGGGCTTGGGAGATTCTTGGGATTATAAGCACTCTGGCTGATTGGGTCGTAGGCCACGCCCGAAAGCAGTTCGTTCTGGATCAGGGTGTTCATCTCCGTGGCCAGGCTGAGCGCGCTCCCGGTGGCGGCTAGCTGGTTTCCGGGATCCTGCCAGTAGATGGCCCACTCGATGCCCGAATCAGCCGCATTGCGGGCCAGGACCCCCTGGCGCGCGGTCCCGGAAATGACCACTTCCCGGAAGGAGTTCCGGGACATGCCCACGGCGGCGAGGGTGAGCAGGACCAGCATCATGAGGGACACGAGGATGGTGATGCCGCCGGTTTCGGCTCCGGACCGGTGGGATGCTGGCTGGCGTCGGGTCATGGCAAGGTGCTCCCTCAATTCTGGGTCAGGCCGAAGTGCCTGGGCACGAGGACGAGGCTCTGGGTGAGTGTGTTGTAGGCCGCCGTTTTGCCCGTGGCGGAATACTCGCTGCGCTTGGTGGCGGTGCGGGTGGTGATGTCCATCCGAACCATGGCCGGGATGGTCCGGAACCAGGTCAGGTTTCCCGCCGTGGTGGTGACCCCGGCGCGCTTGGCCGCGGCCACCTGGGTGTTCAGCTCATCCTGGATGGTGCCGGCCGCCGGCGTGCCGGTGAAAGCGCCCCATCCGGTGGTGCCGGCCGTGGTCACGTCCCAGCCGGCCCAGGTGGATCCGGCATTGGCGCTGAGATAGGCCTTGAAGGGGCCATCGTTGGCCCGGGTGGTGCCGGAGGGAATGGTGACATTCTCGGCGATGACCTGCTGGGGGGCGGTGGCGACGAAACCCGCCGCGCTGTAGGCGCCCTGGTCGCGCACCAGGCAGGGCACGCCCACGGTGGGGTTGGCCGGGTCCAGCAGCTTCATCTGGACGCTGTACTTGATCATCTGGGCCGGGTTGTAGAACACCACTCCGGCTCCCCCGAGGTGCACCGCCGTTTCCGGGGCGCCGGTGGAGCCGATCCCGGTGATCAGGGAGGTGGGATTGACCCCGGTGATGACCGTAACCTTCGTCCCGTCCGGGCTGCTGACGGACTTGATAAATGGGGATTTATAGAAATCCTTAAAGACCATGTTCTGGCCCACGGCGACCATGGCGGCGTAGGCCGGATCTTTGCAGTCGATGGTGAACGTCGCATCGGTGTCGGTCGGGGTGGAGCCATTCTGCACCATCTGGCTGGCGCTTTGGGGACCGGTTCCCGCTGCCGGCGCCACCAAGGTCCCCTCGAAGTTCAGCGGCTGGTCGAGGTAGAAATAGAGCTCGTCCGCGGTCTGGGGGCCGTCGGCGGCGGCGCCGGCGATCGGCTGGTTGGGCAGGATATAGAAGGCGGGATTGGCCGGATTCAGGCCCGCGGGCTGGTTGACCAGGTCGGTGAGGAACAGCCCCGCTGAATTCAGATCGTCGTACAGGAGGTCCAGGGAGGAACGGTTGCGGCGCATGCTAGAGGTCTTCTCCCCGGCGGTATAGAACGTGCCGAGGCTGGACTTGAAGACGGAGGCCAGGCCCGCCATCAGGACCCCCATGAACATCAGGGCGACCAGCATTTCGACCATGGAAAAACCGGAATCGGACCGGGGGCAGGAAGGCTTAGCCATGAACGATCCTCCGCACCAGGGTGACGTTGCGCTGGACCTTCCGAGCATTCGCCCCCACCGAATCGGCCCAGGACACGACCACCGTGAAGTCGGTCATTCCGCCCACGGTCCCGGTGGCGGCGGGCACGGCCGCGGGGGTCAAGCCGACCGTGTAGAAATTGTGCGGATTGGCCGAGGAGGTGCCCAGGTAGCTGCCGTTGCTGTCGTAGTACTGGGTGATCGCAGCGGCCAGGTTGATGTATTGGAGCCCGGTGAGCGCCGTGGGCACGGTCTGGCCGGAGTCGGTGGTGTTGAGCCAGGTGAGCCGGCCCTCCTCCTCCACCTGGTCCAGAATCCGGCTGGCCACCTGGGCGCCGCTGGTGACGCTCCGGCTGCCGCGCATGGCTTTCAGGGCCATGACCTGCATCATCGAGACTCCCATGATGCCCACGGCCATGATCACCGCCACCATCAGCATCTCGATCATGGAGAATCCGGCCTCGGTCCGGCCCGATGGCTGTTTGCCCCGACGCCCCATCAGATCCTCCTCCAATGCCCGTTGCCATGGATCACGCCGGGGTTGTAGAACTTGTAGACAGACGCTCCATTGGCTGGAATGACCAGGAGGCCCATGGCCCCGCCCGGCATCGCCGAGCCCCCGCTCAACGACACGATCTCCACCCAGGTGGTGGTGTTGAAGCGCTTGTTGCTGCCGCTGATGGTCACCGATTGGACCTTGCCGGGGCCCTGGAACAGGTTCAAGCCGGAGTTGGCCGCGGAGAGCAGCTGGTAGAAGGGATTGTTTGTGGCCGACCCGGTGTTGAAGGGGACTCCGTTGCTGGGGTCATCATTGCTTCGCCCGGAGGGGGCGGCGGCCAGGGCGTTGGCCCACCAGTTCTGTCCGATTCCGGTGGCGTCGGCAATCCCGGCATTCATGTGGTCCCGGGCCACGGCGGAACCTTTGGCGGTGAGCGCAAGGCGGAAGGCGTTGCCGGAGGCGGCGTTGTTGGCGATGACGGCGCTGGGCGTCTGGTTGATATCATAGGCCAGGAACAAAGGTGTGGCCGGTTCCCAGTCGCCCTGGGTGGCGATGGTCACGGTCTGGCTTCTGGCCACCGCGAGGTTCTGGGCGGCCAGGAGGGTCCCTTCCATCTCGTCCATCACCTCCCGGACGGTATGGGTTGACCGGCTACCCAGGGTGGTGATCCCCACCATCGCCAGCACGGCCACGATGACGAGCACGGCCAGCAACTCGATGAGCGAGTAGCCCCGTGACGAACGCTGACAACCAACCATGCTGGGACCCCTGAATGGAACCAATATGAAATGTCTGCAACAAAATTTCTAATTTTCTATATATTAGCACTCTCAACGATTAATCATGAGTTTAAAAACAATATTTCATCCAAACCTCATGAGTGTGATTTTCTTATACACCCACTCCAGGAGCCCAGGCCGCCCGGGAAATCCGCCGCCCAAACCCTGTTCCTCGCCATGGCCAGGTGGGCTGGCCGGACCTGGACCCTCCCCGGCTACACGCCGAAATTCAAGGGGTCCCGGTCCAGGGTGACCGGCCCGCCCGGAACCAGGGGCGCGGCGCGCATGGCTTCGCCAAGGACCGGGCGGCCGGCAGCCTTGAGGATGAGCTGCATGCGGTAGCGGTCCTTCACCCGTGCGATCGGTGCCTCCAGGGGGCCCAGGATGCGCAGTCCGGGCACCTGCTCCAGCCGGGCCCTGAGCTTGCGCAAGGGTTCCATGGCGTCCATGGGGGTGTCGCCCTCGCTGCGGTAGAGGGACATGGCGGCGTACGGCGGGTAGCCCAGGGCTTCCCGGTAGGGCAGTTCCTCCCCGGCGAAGCCCTCGAAATTCTGGGCCACCGCGTGGACGATGGCCGGATGGTCGGGACTGTAGGTCTGGAGCAGCACCCGGCCCGGAATCGCGGCCCGGCCGGCCCTCCCGGCCACCTGGGTGAGCAGCTGAAAGGTCCGTTCCGCGGCCCGGAAATCGGAAATTTTCAGGCCCAGGTCCGCATTGAGGATGCCCACCAGGGTCAGCATGGGGAAATTGTGCCCCTTGGCCAACATCTGGGTGCCCACCAGGATGTCCACCTCGCCCAGTTCCGCCGCCAGCAGCCCGGCCTCCAGGGAACCCCGGCGGACGGTGGTGTCCCGGTCCAGGCGCAGGATCCTGGCGGCCGGAAACAGGACCTTGAGCTGGTCCTCGATCTGTTCGGTGCCCTCCCCCACCCCCCGCAGATGCTCGGCCCCGCAGTGGATGCAGACCTCCGGCGGCACCGACTCGAAGCCGCACAGATGGCAGCGCAGGCGATAGGCGCCCTTGTGGTAGGTGAGGGACACCGAGCAATGGGGACAGTCAAGGGTCTCGCCGCAGGCCCGGCACATCCAGAAGTTCTCGAACCCGCGGCGGTTCAGCAGCAGCATGCTCTGCTCGCCCCGTTCCAGGGTCTCGCGCATGGCCGTGAGCAGCAGGGGCGAGAAGATGACCTTCTTCCGCTCGGCCTTGTAGCAATCCCTCAGGTCCACCACCTTCACCACCGGCAGGCGCACGCCGGCCGGCCGCTCCATGAGCCGCAGCAGACGGTAGCGGCCCAGCCGGGCCGCATGCCAGCTCTCCAGGGACGGGGTCGCGCTGCCCAGGACCACCGGGCAGTCCTCCAGCTGGGCCCGTTTCACCGCCAGGTCCCTGGCGTGGATCCTGGGGTGCTCCTCGCTCTTGTACGACCCCTCCTGTTCCTCGTCCACCACGATCAGGCCGATGTCGCGCAGGGGCGCCAGCACGGCGTTGCGCACCCCCACGAACAGCGGAGCGTCGTTCTGCAGCAGGCGCATGACGTCGGCCTGCTTTTCCGAGGCGTTGAGCCCGGCGTGCCCCACCGCCACCAGGCCCGGGAAGCGCGCCTCCAGCCTGGACAGCAGGCGCGGGGTCAGGCCGATCTCCGGGACCAGCCAGAGCACCCGCTTGCCGGCGGCCAGGGTCCGTTCCGCCAGTTCCAGGTAGACCTCGGTCTTGCCGCTGCCGGTGATGCCGTACAGCAGGTGCACCGCGAAGCTGCCGGGAGCCACCGCCGCCACCGCCTCCAGCTGCTCGGCGTTGAGCACCACCCGCTTGTCCGGGGCATCGTCATCCCGCTTCTGGGAGAGCAGGTCCAGGCGCCGCACCCGCTCCACCAGGCCATGGCGTTCCAGGGTGCCCAGCACCGAGGGGCCCACCTTGGCGGCGTCCAGCAGCCGATCCTCCAGCATGGCGCCGCCGGCGTCGGTCAGGGCCAGAAGGACCCGGGCCTGGGTCGCCGTGACCTTGGGCGGATTGGCCAGGGCGGTGCGACGCACTTCGGTGACCCCGGCGCCCCTCAGGCCGCGGCGGTGGAACAGGGACGGAAACAGAAGTTCGCCGCCGTGCCAGGCCTCCCCCAGTTCCGCCAGCCTGCGCCAGTCTCCGGCGTCGCGCAGTTCGCTGAGCTTCAGGCCATCGGCGGTGACGGTTTCCCAGTCGGCCTCCACCGCCTGGGGCAGGCAGAGCGGCAGCAGGTGGGCCATGCCGCAGCCGTAGTAGCGGGAGGCGAATTCCAGCAGTTCCCACAGCTTGGCCGGGAGCAGGGGAAAGGGATCCAGCACGGCCTCCACCGGCCTGAGCTTCACCGCGGGGGGCTCGGGGTCGGGCCCCAGCACCACGCCCATGGCGGCGGCGTTGCGCAGCTTGATCTTCACCCGCACCCCGGGCGGCACCCCGGCCGGGGCCAGGTAGGTGAGGGGCGGCAAGGGGCGCGCCAGTTCGATGCGGGTGGGGACCAGGGCTTCCATGACTAGGCGATGATATCCCGCCGAGGGGGTGGCTACGTAATCGTACGTGTTCCGGACTTGCGCCCAGGTTCGTCACCGCCGGCGGGGCCGGCGTCGACGGAAAGACAACGGCCATGGGCCTCGGGCGGTGTTGGCACCCTCGCGCTCCGTTGATCAGGGGAGACAGCCCGTTGTTCCGGGCTCTCCAATCGGGCCTAGGTTTCCGGCGGCTCGCTTCGGGTGGTCCTGAATCCTGATGATGCGCGCCGCCCCTGGAGTCTGGAGCGCATTTGGCCGCGCAACGAGCATCCGGAAAATATCAGGACTTCAGCCTGAGTGCAGATCGTGCCGGTCGATGCCAGTCCCGACCCGATCGTGCCTGCTGGATCTGCTTTCCAGTGAATCGGAACACCAGCGCATGGATTCCCAATCAGGCACCGTCCCGGCCGGTTGCGCCAGCAACCGACCGGGACGACCCTGACGAAGGTCTGGAACACGGATTTTCAAACGGCCGAGTACCTAGAGGCCGGCGCCAAGGCTTTCGGTGATCTTCACCGTGAGATCCTCGGGCTTGAACGGCTTGCAGATGTAGTTCACCGCCCCGGCCTTGATGGCCTGGATGATCTTGCCGCGCTCGGATTCCGTGGTGAGCATCATGACCGGAATGGACTGGTACTCGGGGTTCGCCTTGATCCGTTCCAGGAACTCGAATCCGTCCATCTCCGGCATGTTCACGTCCAGGATGATGAGGGCGATGTCCAGGTGGTTCTTGGCCACCACATCCAGGCCCTCCAGGCCGTTGCTGGCCTCCAGGAAGCCGTAGCCGAGCACATCCACCGTCCGGCCGATGATCCTGCGCATCACTCCGGAATCGTCCACGGACAGCACTTTTTGCATCACGCACCTCGCATCATGAAGACTGGCAACGGTAATAGCTCCCGCCGCCATGGGTCAGCTGGGAATAGTTTTCGCTGATGCCCCGCAGGGACTCCACCGCGCTGATGATCAGATGCCCGTCCGGCGCCAGCAGGCTGGCGATTCCCTGGTAGATCTGGCGTTTCAGCGGGTCGGAAAAATAGATGGCCACGTAGCGCAGGAACACGATGTCGAAGTGCCCCAGGGACTCCAGCGGGTCCTGCAGGTTGAACTTGCGGAAGGTCACCATGCGCTTAAGCTCGTCGTTGACCACCCAGACCCTCCCCTCCGGGTGGAAGAACCGGGTCCGGCGCTCGTCCGAAAGCCCCCGGCTCAGGGCCGCGTCATCGTAGCGCCCGTTCTTGGCCAGGAACAGGGCGGACGGTGAGATGTCCGAAGCCATGATCTCGAACTGGTCCGGCCTTAGCCCCGGATTGGCGGCGCAGAATTCGTGGATGGTCATGGCGATGGAGTAGGCCTCCTGCCCGGTGGAACTGGCCCCCGACCAGATCCGGATCCGAAACCGGTTGCCGGTCGCCAGTTCCGCCCCCAGGGGCGGCAGCAGCTGGTCCCTCAGGATAGTGAACGGATGGCCGTCCCGGAACCAGAGGGTCTCGTTGGTGGTCATGGCGTCGACGATCTTGTCCCGCAGCTTGTGGTCCGGGTCCTTGGCCACCATGCGGTAGAAGGTCCCGTAATCATCGCAGCCGGTCTCGGTCATGAGCCCCACCAGCCGGGTCTCGATCAGGTAGGCCTTCTCCTCGCCCAGGGCGATCCCGCAGGCGTTCTCGATGAGGTCCCGAAGCAGCTTGAATTCGTTGGAGGTGATGTTGTCCGGCATCATTGGCCCCGATTCCTGCGAACAAGGTGAACGATCCGGTCCGCCAGCCGGTCCAGGGGAACCTGCTCGTCGGACAGGCCCGCTTCGTCCACGGACAGCGGCATGCCATAGACGATGCAACTCGCCTCGCTCTGGGTCAGGCAAAGGCAGCCCCGGCGCTTCATGGCCCGAACCCCCTCGCAGCCGTCATTGCCCATGCCGGTCATGATCACCGCCAGCATGTTGCCCTCGAACTGGGCCGCCAGGGACCGGAACAGCACGTCCACCGAGGGCCGGCAGCTGTTCTCGGGCGGATTCTCGTTGAGGCCGATGATGGGAGGGGCCGCGCCGTCGCCGCCGCCCGGAAGGCGCCGGAATACCATGTGCTTCCCTCCGGGGGCGATGTAGACGCAGCCGGGCAGGACCGGTTCGCCATCCTTGGCCTCGCGCACGGTGACCTTCGAACGCTGGTCCAGGTGTTCGGCCAGGGAGGCGGTGAACACCGGCGGCATGTGCTGCACCAGCAGGATCGGCACCGGAAAGTCCGCGGGCAGCCTGGGGATCAGCTCCGCCAAGGCGTTGGGCCCGCCGGTGCTGACCCCGATGGCGACGATGTCGATCCGCTGGGGGACCGGCGCCAGCCGGCCCGAACGGGCCGGCGGCGCGACCGGGGCGACCGGCGCGGCGG
>Ga0302279_10002661_pt1 | contig 23248 bp, 18 predicted proteins | sample III_Bog_N3_3_FD_194541 | JGI IMG/M metagenome (GOLD analysis project Ga0302279, IMG submission 194541) | Peat permafrost microbial communities from Stordalen Mire near Abisko, Sweden - III_Bog_N3_3 | ecosystem: Environmental > Terrestrial > Soil > Wetlands > Peat | place: Sweden: Abisko...
AAGTGTTCCTCGGCACCGTCGGCATGGTCGAACCCAAGCTGGCCGGTGAGTTTGCCACCCTGATGGGCTGGGCGGATGCGGTGCGTCGCCTGAAGGTGCGCACCAACGCGGAAACCCCGCTCGATGCCGAAACCGCCCGCAAGTTCGGCGCCGAGGGTATCGGCCTGTGCCGCACCGAGCACATGTTCTTCGACCCCACCCGCATCCTCGCCGTACGCCAGATGATCATGGCCAACGACGAAGCCGGCCGCCGCGCGGCGCTGGCCAAGCTGCTGCCGTTCCAGCGCCAGGACTTTCTTGAGTTGTTCCGCATCATGGCGGGGCTGCCGGTGACCATCCGCCTGCTCGATCCGCCGCTGCACGAATTCCTGCCGCACGCCGATGCGGAACTGCAGGAAGTCGCCGATTCGTTGGGCACCGATCTCGCCGCCATGCATCGCCGCATGGACGAACTGGCCGAGAGCAACCCGATGCTCGGCCATCGCGGCTGCCGCCTCGGCATCACCTACCCCGAGATCTACGAGATGCAGGCCCGTGCGATCTTCGAGGGCGCCATCGCGGTGGCCAAGGAGCTTGGGTCGGCACCGGTGCCTGAGATCATGATCCCGCTGGTGGGCATGAAGCGCGAGCTGGAGATCACCCGCGCGCTGGTGGACAAGGTGGCCGCCGAAGTGTTCGCGGAATCCGGCATCACCATCGAATACACCGTCGGCACCATGATCGAACTGCCGCGCGCCGCGATCACCGCCGACAAGATCGCCGAGGTCGCCGATTTCTTCAGCTTCGGCACCAACGATCTGACGCAGACGGTGTTCGGCCTGTCGCGTGACGACGCCGGCAAGTTCCTGCCGTTCTACGTCGAGCATGAAATCATCGCCAAAGACCCCTTCGTCTCGCTGGATATCGAAGGCGTCGGCGCGATGATCGCCCTTGCCGCCGAGCGTGGCCGCAAGACCAAGCCGGAGCTGAAGATGGGCATCTGCGGTGAGCACGGTGGCGACCCGACGTCGATCTCGTTCTGCGAGGCGACCGGGCTCGACTACGTGTCCTGCTCGCCATACCGCGTGCCCGTCGCCCGCCTGGCCGCTGCCCAGGCAGCGCTCGGCGTCGGCGTCGACCGCACCGCCTGATCTCTGGTTGGGGCGGGGAGGCTGTTCCTCCCCGCCGCTTCCGGCGATTTGTTAAACTTTCGCGTGGCCCCTTTACGGGGGATCGGTCGACACCAGATACTTCGATATCTAACAAATATCGGAGTTCCTCATGGCCAAGATCGCTATCCTGTTCCATTCCGGCTACGGCCACACCCGCAAGCAGGCCGAGGCCGTGCAGGCTGGCGCCGCGGCAGCGCCCGGCGCTGTCGTCGAGCTGATCGCCATTGACGCCGAAGGCAATATCTCCGAGGCCGATTGGGCCACGCTGGCCGCGGCCGATGCCATCATCTTTGGCTCGCCGACCTATATGGCCGGCGTGTCCTGGCAGTTCAAAAAAGTCGCCGATGCCAGCTCGAAGCCGTGGTTCGGCCAGGTCTGGAAAGACAAGATCGGCGCCGGCTTCACCAATTCGGCGACGATGAACGGCGATAAGGGCAGCACCATCCAATACATGATCACGCTGGCGATGCAGCACGGCATGATCTGGATCGGCACCGGCATGCTGCCGTCCAACAAGAAGGCGGCCGACCGCAACGATCTCAACTTCATCGGCGGTTCCAGCGGTGCTTTGGCGCAGTCGCCATCTGACAGCTCACCCGACGAAGGTCCGCTGCCTGGCGATCTCGAAACCGCTCGCCAGTTCGGCACCCGGGTTGCGGCCTATGCGGTGAAGACGCGCGGCTAATTCGACGACGATGCCCCCCGGGCAGTGCCTGGGGGGCTGATCGGACGACTTGCATCCGTGCGACACGGAGGCTCTATCCAGACCACGGAAATCGGGCGCATTTTGTGTGCCACCGCCGACTGGGGAACGCCATATCAATGCAAGACCATCCACAAAAATCGAAAATCGCCACGGTGCTGCGGGTAACCAGCGGCAACTTCCTGGAGATGTTCGACTTTTTCCTGTTCGGCTTTTACGCCGTGCATATCTCCAAGGCGTTCTTTCCGTCCGGCAACCAGGTCACCTCGCTGCTGCTGACCTTCATGACCTTCGGCGCTGGCTTCCTGATGCGCCCGCTCGGCGCCATTTTCCTCGGCGCCTACGTTGACCGGATCGGGCGCCGCAAAGGGTTGATCACCACGCTGGGGATCATGGCCACCGGCACCATCCTGATCGCCTTCGTGCCCGGCTATGAAACCATCGGCCTGATCGCGCCCGCGCTGGTGCTGATCGGCCGGCTGATGCAGGGCTTCTCCGCCGGTGTCGAACTCGGCGGCGTGTCGGTCTATCTGGCCGAGATGGCGACGCCGGGGAACAAGGGCTTTTACGTCGCGTGGCAATCGGCCAGCCAGCAGGTGGCGATCATGGCGGCGGCGATCATCGGCTATCTGCTCAACCAGGCGCTGGGCGCTGACAGCGTGGCTGCCTGGGGCTGGCGCGTTCCGTTCTTCATCGGCTGCATGATCGTGCCGTTCCTGTTCTACATTCGCCGTTCGCTGGAAGAGACGCCGGAGTTCCTGGCGCGCAAGAGCCACCCTTCGATGCCCGAAGTGTTCGCTTCGCTGGCGCAGAACTGGGAGATTGTGGTTCTCGGCATGCTGATGGTCGCGATGACCACCATCTCGTTCTACACCATCACCGTCTACACCCCGACGTTTGGCCGCGCCGTGTTGCATCTGTCGGAAACCGACAGCCTGGTGGTGACGTTCTGCGTGGCGGTGTCGAACTTCTTCTGGCTGCCTGTCATGGGCGCATTGTCTGACAAGATCGGGCGCAAGCCGATCCTGCTGGTGTTCTCTGGGCTGACGCTGTTCACCTCCTATCCGGCGATGGCGTGGCTGGTGGGCAATATCACCTTCGGCCACATGCTGGTGGTGCTGCTGTGGCTGTCCTTCCTGTACGGCAGCTACAACGGCGCGATGGTGGCCGCACTGACCGAGATCGTGCCGAGCAAGGTGCGCACCGCCGGGTTCTCGCTGGCCTATTCGCTGGCGACGGCGATTTTCGGCGGCTTCACCCCGTTGATCTCGACCTGGCTGATTTCAGCGACGGGAGACAAGGCGGCGCCGGCGATCTGGCTGGCGGTCGGCGGCCTGTGCGGGCTGGTGTCGACTTTCCTGATTTATCGAGGCCGCGGGCTGCGCATGGTTGCGGCCGGGCAGGAGGCGGTTTGATGCGCAATGGTTGGTTGTTGGGACGCCTGGCGGTTGTCGGTGTGGTCACCGGCCTGCTGGCTGGCACGGCTGCGGCAGCCGAGATCCATGTCGTCAGTTCCGGCGGGTTCGCCGAGGCCTATCTGGCGGTGGCGCCGGTGTTCGAGCATGAAACTGGCAACACCCTGGTGTTCGAACGCGGCGCCTCGATGGGTGACACCCACGATGCCGTGCCGCAGCGGCTGGCGCGCGGCGAGCCGGTCGATGTGGTGATCATGGTCGGCTATGCGCTGGGCAAGCTGGTGGACCAGGGCAAGGCCAGCGACCGCGTCGATCTCGCCCGTTCCGGCATCGGCGTCGCCGTGCGCAAGGGGGCGCCGGTGCCCGACATCAGCACGGTGGATGCGCTGCGCAAGACCATGCTGGCGGCGAAATCGATCGGCTACTCCGAGAGTGCCAGCGGCGTTTATATCCAGAACGAAATGCTCGATAAGCTCGGCATCAAGGACCAGGTGAAGGCCAGGGCGAGCATGGTCAAGGGCGAGCCCGTGGCGGCCCTGGTGGCGCGCGGCGAGATCGAACTCGGTTTTCAGCAGTTGAGCGAGCTGATGCCGATCCCCGGCATCACCATCGTCGGCTCGCTGCCGGACGGCGCGCAGCAGATAACGGTGTTCTCCGCGGGGATGGCGACGGGCAGCAAAGTGCCCGACGCCGCCAGGGCGCTCATTCATTTCCTGGCATCGCCGGCGGCGGCGAAGGCGATCACTGACAGCGGCATGGAGCCGATCGGCGGAAAATAACCGGTTTGGAGCAACGCAAATGGTTTTCAATCATAACAGTGCCGGACCAATTTTGACGAAGGCCATGCTTGCAGCGTTCGGCCTTGCGGCCATGCTACTGGCGACCCCGGCTGACGCGGCCGAAATCCAGGTGGTCAGTTCTGGCGGGTTCTTCGCTGCCTTCCAATCGATGATACCGGAGTTCGAGCGGCAAACCGGCAATACCGTCGTGCTGCAGGCCGGCCCCTCGATGGGCGATACCCACGACGCGGTGCCGCTGCGGCTGGCGCGCGGCGAGAATATCGACGTGGTGATCATGGTCGGCTACGCCCTGGGCAAGCTGGTCGAGCAGGGCAAGGCGTCTGACCGCACCGACCTCGCACAGGCCGGCATCGCAGCTGCCGTGCGTGCGGGGGCGCCGGTGCCGGACATCAGCACGCTGGACGCGCTGCGCAAGACGATGCTGGCGGCGAAATCGATCGCCTATTCCGACAGCGCCAGTGGCGTCTACATCAAGAACGAGATGCTCAAGAAGCTCGGCATCGAGGACGCGGTGAAGGATCGTGCCCGGATGATCCCGGCCGAACCGGTTGGCCGCGTGGTCGCGCGCGGCGAGGCCGAACTGGGCTTTCAGCAGATGAGCGAGATGAAGCCGGTGCCGGGCATCACCATCATCGGCCTGCTGCCGCCCGGCGCGCAGCAGTACACCGTTTTTTCCGCGGGTTTGGTGACCGGAAGCAAGGTGCCTGATGCCGCCAGGGCGCTTATACGTTTCCTGGCATCGCCCGCAACGGCGAAGGCTATTACCGACAGTGGCATGGAGCCGTTGGGCGGAAAATAACCGGTTTGGAGCAGCTCGAATGGTTTTCGATCGTAACAGTGACGGAAAAATCCCGGCAACCTTGATCCCTGGTGATGGCATCGGCCCGGAGATCACCGACGCGGTGGTGGCAATCCTCGACAAGCTAGGCGCGCCTTTCGCCTGGGACATCCAGTTGGGCGGCATGGCCGGCGTGGCAGCGTCCGGCGATCCGCTGCCGCCGGCGACGTTGGATTCGATCCGTCGCAACAAGCTGGCGCTCAAGGGGCCGCTGACGACGCCGGTCGGTGGCGGCTTTCGTTCAGTGAACGTGCGGCTGCGCGAGGAATTCCAGCTGTTCGCCAATCTGCGCCCGGCCCACACGCTGGTGCCCGGCGGCCGCTTCGACAACATCGACCTGGTGCTGGTGCGCGAAAATCTGGAAGGCCTTTACGTCGCCTTCGAACACTACATTCCCATCGGTGACGATCCGCGGGCGGTTGCAATGTCCACTGGCGTCAACACCCGCGACGGCGCGCGGCGCATCGCGCGCTTTGCCTTCGAACATGCGATCAAGCTCGGCCGCAAGAAGGTGACGATCGTTCACAAGGCCAACGTGCTGAAGGCGTTGACCGGCGTGTTCCTGGAAGCCGCACTGGATGTCGCCAAGGAATACGAAGGCCGCATCGCCCATGACGAGCGCATCGTCGATGCCTGCGCCATGCAGTTGGTGCTGAACCCGTGGCAGTTCGACGTCATCCTCACCACCAATCTGTTCGGCGATATTCTGTCTGACCTGATTGCCGGCCTGGTCGGTGGTCTCGGTGCGGCTCCGGGCGCCAACATCGGCGACAAGGCGGCGATCTTTGAGGCGGTGCATGGCTCGGCGCCGGATATCGCCGGCAAGGGACTCGCCAATCCGACCGCGTTGCTGCTGGCGGCTGGGTTGATGCTGGATCATGTGGAAATGGTGGATGTGGCGACGAAGCTGCGCAGCACCATCGATGCCGTGCTGAACCAGGACAACATCCGTACGCGTGACCTCGGTGGCACCGCTTCCACCCAGGAATACACCGCGGCCATTCTCCGACGGCTCAGCTAGGCGCTGCTGTAATCAGGAAATTTCTATGACAAAAGGATCAGATTTGCTGGTGGCCGCCCTCGAAAATGAGGGCGTTGACCGCATTTTCGGCGTGCCGGGAGAAGAGAATCTCGACGTTGTCGAATCGCTGCGCGGTTCCTCCATCAAACTGATCCTGACGCGTCATGAACAGGCGGCGGCCTTCATGGCCGCCACCCACGGCCGCCTGACCGGCAAACCCGGCGTGTGCCTGAGCACGCTGGGGCCGGGCGCGTTGAACTTCACCACCGGCGCCGCCTATGCCCTGCTCGGGGCCATGCCGATGGTGATGATCACCGGCCAGAAGGCGATCCACACCAGCAAGCAGGCGCGGTTTCAGATTGTCGATGTGGTCGCGGTGTTTAAGCCGCTGACCAAGCTGTCGCGCCAGGTCGCCAGTGCTGCCAGCATTCCCACCATCGTGCGCGATGCCTTTCGCCTCGCCATCGAGGAACGTACGGGGCCGGTTTTGTTGGAACTGCCGGAGGATGTCGCTGGTGAGGAAGCGCCTGATCTGCTGCCGATCCCCGTGCATCCGATTGAAATCCCGGTTGCTCATCGCAACGCGCTGGACCGGGCCGCTGAGATGATCCTGGCCGCCAAGCGGCCGTTGATCATGCTGGGTGCCGCCGCCAGCAGGCCGCACAGCACGGCGGGGTTGTCTGGCTTTGTGCTACGGTTGCAGATTCCGTTCTTCACCACCCAGATGGGCAAGGGCACCGTGCACGGCGGTGGCAACCTTTATATGGGCACCGCCGCGTTGTCTGAGCGGGACTATGTGCACGAGGCCGTCGATCAGGCCGATCTGATCATCGCCATCGGCCACGACACCATCGAGAAGCCGCCGTTCATCATGGGACCGAAGGGCCCCAAGGTGATCCACGTCAGCTACACCCCGGCCAATGTCGATCAGGTGTATTTTCCGCATGCCGAAGTCGTCGGCGATGTCGGTCCCAGCCTGGAATTGCTGGCCGACCGCGTCGAGGGGTGGCTGCACAATGCGGGCGCGCTGCTGAGCCTGCGCGAAGGCATTTTGGCGCGCATCGCCGATCGCGCCACCGAGGATCGCTGGCCGCCGACGCCGCAGCGGCTGGTGCATGACGTGCGCCAGGTGATCCCGCCCGATGGCATCGTCGCCCTCGACAACGGCATGTACAAGATCTGGTTTGCGCGGAACTATCGCACCGACGTCGCCAACACGCTGCTGCTGGACAACGCGCTCGCCACGATGGGCGCAGGCCTGCCGTCGGCGATGATGGCGGCGATGATCTATCCGGAACGCCGGGTGATGGCGGTATGCGGCGACGGCGGGTTCATGATGAACAGCCAGGAAATGGAGACTGCGGTTCGTCTCAAGCTCAATCTGGTGGTGCTGGTCCTCGAGGACGGCGCCTACGGCATGATCCGCTGGAAGCAGGCGGTGGACCACTTCCCCGATTTCGGCCTCACCTTCGGCAACCCCGATTTTGTTCGTTACGCCGAGAGCTATGGCGCCAAGGGCACGCGGGTGACGTCCACCGAGGGGTTCATCCCAGCCCTCGAAGCGGCCTTCCAGGGCTGTGGCGTGCATCTCGTGGTGGTGCCGATCGACTATTCCGAGAACACCCGGGTGCTCGTCGATGAGTTGCGCGCTCGTGTGCCGGCGCATCCGGCGGATGCCGAACTGGTTTGATGATCCGCCTATCATGAAGATCCGCGCTGCCATGCTGGACCATATGGGCGCCAGCCACCCCTACGCCGAAAGCAAGCCGCTGCGCATCGCCACCATCGAGCTCGACCCGCCCGGCCGGAGCGCGCCATCTGCGGGTGGCGAAGGCGTGGTCGGAAGTGCGTCCGCCTTCATGCTGCTCAAGCTCGGCACCAGTCTGGCAGAGCGGACATTGGCGCCGCATGTGTTCGAGACGCTGCCGGAAGCACAGGCGTTCATAGCAACGGAGCGCCCGGCCGCCATTTTGGACTGAGGCTGCTTGACAGGCGTTCCAATTCCACATCTATTTCCGTCATATTTTCGGAACGGGCGCGTTAGACGCCGGTACGAAGGGATGGGAAACCGGTGCAGGACAACGCTGTCAAAACCGTCGATCGGGTCGCCGCGATCTTGCGCGCCCTCGCTGCCAGCGATCTCGCTGGGCTGGCGCTCGGCGAGTTGGCGACCGCTGCCGGGCTCGCCAAACCCACCGTGCACCGCCTGCTGGGCGCGCTGACCAGCACCGGCTTTACCTTTCAGGACCTGGAAACCAAGCGCTACCGGCTCGGTGCCGGGGCTGCTGCCCTCGGCCGTGCCGCGCAGCGCCAGCATGTGGGCGCGCTGGCCCAGCAGGCGCTGGACCGCATCGCGGCCGCCACCGGTGACACCGCTTTCGCTTCGGTGCGCGAAGGGGCGGCCGCCGTCTGCGTTGCCCGGGCGATCGGCGCCTATCCCATTCGTGCCCTGACGTTGGAAGTCGGTGACCGTCGTCCGCTCGGCGTCGGCGCCGGTTCGCTGGCCCTGTTGGCGGCGCTGCCGGATGCCGAGGTGGCCCGTGCGTCGGCTGCCAATGCCGGCTGGTTGAACGAGTATCCGGGCTTCAGCACGGAGTTAGATGCCCTCGTCCGCCGCACCCGCGCACAGGGCTACGCCTTGAACGAGGGGCGCATCGTTGAGGCGATGGTCGGCATCGGCATCGCCATTCTTGGGGCTGATGGGCTGCCGGTGGTGGCACTCAGCATTGCCTCCATCCGCGAGCGCATGGCGCCGGCGCGGATCGTCGAACTTCTGCAAATCATGCGCAGCGAAGCGATGCGACTTTTGGAAACCTCCGACCTTATCGGGAGCGGACAGCAATGAACCTGGGCAATACCGACATAGAACGGCTGCGCGCGCATCACCGCATGATGTGGCGCATTCGCGCGCTGGAACAGGCGGCCCTGCAGGGGTTGGCCGACAAGTTGGTGCTCGGCGCCATTCATCCCTCGATCGGCCAGGAGGCTGTCGCGAGCGGGGTGATCGCCTGTCTCAAGGCCGAGGATCTGCTGCTGTCCACCCATCGCGGCCACGGCCACACCCTGGCCAAGGGCGCCTCCAGCGAGGCGATGATCCGTGAGTTGCTCGGGCGTGAGGGCGGCACTTGCGGCGGCAAGGGCGGCTCGATGCACATCGCCGATTTCGGTGTCGGCATGTTGGGCGCCAACGGCGTGGTATCCGCCAACATCGTGATTGCCGCGGGTGCCGCGCACGCCATCAAGCTGCGCGGCGAAAACCGTGTGGTCGCCTGCTTCTTCGGCGACGGCGCCACCAATCGCGGGCCGTTTCTGGAGGGGCTGAACTGGGCGGCGGTGTTCAAGCTGCCGGTGCTGTTCATCTGCGAGGACAACGGCTACGCGGCGACCACTCGCACCTCCACCATGACCGCTGGCGGCGGCCCCGGTGTGCGGGCGCGGGCGATCGGCGTTGAGACCGAAGTGGTCGACGGCAACGACGTCATCGCGGTGGAGGAGGCGGCGCGCCGGCTGATCGGCGACATCCGTGCCGGCTACGGCCCACGCTTTCTGCACGCCCACACCTGGCGCACCACCGGCCATACCGGGGCGGACCCCGCCACCTATCGGGATGCCGCCGAAGTGGAGGCGAAGAAGGAAGCCGATCCGCTGAAGCGGGTGCATGAGGCGCTGATGGTTGCGGGTGTTTCGGCCAGCGAACTGCAGGCGGATCACGACCAGGCGGTGCGGGAGATGACGCTCGCCTACGAGGCGGCCAAGGCAGCACCGTTCCCACCCGCCAACGTATCTTTCACCGACGTGCAGGATATCGGCAGTCCTTTGCTGGGAGCTTTCTGATGACAATTCAGACCTATCTGGACGCCGGCCGGCTGGCGCTGGCGGAAGAAATGCGCCGCGATCCCAATGTGTGGGCGGTCGGCGAGGATCTCGGGCGCGGCGGGGTGTTCGGCCAGTATCGCGGCCTCGTGGAGGAGTTTGGCAACGCTCGGATTTCCGACGCGCCGATTTCGGAAGCGGCCATCATGGGGGTGGCTGTTGGGGCCGCGATGATGGGCACTCGGCCGGTGGTGGAGATGCGCTTCGCCGATTTCGCGCTGTGCGCCATGGATGAGCTGGTCAACCAGGCCGCCAAGGCGCGCTTCATGTTCGGCGGTCAGGCGCGGGTGCCGCTGGTGGTGCGCGAGCCGATGGGCATGTGGCGGTCCTCGGCGGCCCAGCATTCGCAGTCGCTGGAGACGTGGTACGCCCATGTGCCCGGGCTGGTGGTGGTCTGTCCGTCCACCCCCGCCGACAACAAGGGGCTGCTGAAGGCGTCGATCCGTTGCGACGATCCGGTGGTTTACCTCGAACACAAGAATTTGTGGGGGATGGAGGGCGAGGTGCCCGACGATCCTGATTTCGTGCTGCCGTTCGGCGTTGCGCGGATGGTGCGCGAGGGCTCTGACATCACCATCGTGTCGTGGTCGAACCAGGTGCACATCGCGGCCGAGGCGGCGGCGGTTCTGGCGGACGAGGGCATCAGCGTGGAGCTGATCGATCTGCGCACGCTGTGGCCGTGGGACAAGGCGGCGGTGCTCGCCTCGGTGCGCAAGACCGGGCGGCTGCTGGTGACGCATGAGGCGGTGGCGGTGGCCGGCTTCGGCGCCGAGGTGGCGGCGACCGTCGCTGAACACGGCTCCACTTCGCTGCGCGCGCCGGTTCGCAGGCTCGGCGCTCCGCGCGCGCCGATCGCCTATGCGCCGCCGGCCGAGGATGCGATCCGGGTGACCGCGGCGATGACGGCTGCGGTCGTGCGCGAAATGGTGAAGCCGCAGCAAGCGGCGCAAAAGGGTGGAAACTGACATGTCCAGCAACGAAATGACCGGCGGCGAGGCGATCGCCCGGATGATCCAGGCGTTCCACGGCGGGCCGATGTTCGGCATGGGCGGCTTTCAGCTGCTGCCGTTCTATGACGCCGCCCGCAGGCTTGGGCTTGATCATCATTTGATCAACGACGAACGGGCCGGCGCCTTCGCGGCGGATGCCTACTCCAAGATCACCGGGCGCGTCGGCCTGGTTGATGCGACGCTTGGCCCGGGAGCCACCAATCTGGTCACCGGGCTGATCGAGGCGCTCAACGCGGGCACCCCGATGGTTGCGGTGATCGGTGACAGCCATCGCGATCATTCCTGGAAGAACATGACCCAGGAAAGCCGGCAGATCGATATTCTGCGCCCGGCGTGCAAGGAAATCATCCGCATCGAGAGCCCCGCGCGCATTCCCGAGCTGATGCGCCGTGCGTTCGCCATTGCCACAACGGGACGGCCTGGCCCGGTGGTGGTGGACGTGCCCGAGGATGTCTGCCACGCCCTGCACGGGTACGAGGACGGCGATTTCGCGGTCAATCCGATCTACGAATCCGCGCCCGCCCTGCGCTGCCGGCCGGATACGGCTGGGTTGGCCAAGGCCGCGGCGCTGATCCTGCAGGCCCGGCGGCCGTTGGTGCTGGCCGGTGGCGGCGTGCATCTGTCGGGTGCGACGGCCGTGCTGTCGGATTTCGCCGCAAGCCTGAACCTGCCGGTGGCGCACACCATGACCGGCAAGGGGGCGATTGCCTGTTCCGATCCGCTGTCGGCCGGGCTGTTCGGGCGTTACGACCGCATCGCCAACGGGCTGATCGCTGAGTCTGATCTGCTGGTGGTGATCGGCTGCAAGCTGGGCGAGATCGCCACCAAGCGTTACTCGGTACCCCCCGCCGGCAAGACGATCATTCATATCGACATCGTCGCCGAGGAAATCGGCCGCACCGCCCAACCGGAGCTGGTGCTGTGGGGCGATGCGCGCGAGACGTTATCCGCGCTCGCCGAAGTGCTGGCCGCGGCCCAGCCGGAAATCCAGGCGCGCCAGCAGGGCTATGCCGCCGAGGTCGCCACCAGGATGACGGCGTGGCGCGAGAGTGTGAAGGAGCGTTACACCTCAGAGGAAGTGCCGGTCTCGATGGGCCGGCTGATGGGCGAGCTGAACGCGCTGATGCCGGCGGATGGCCTGCTGCTGGCCGATGGCGGTTTCGCCGCGCATTGGAGCGCGCTGCTGTTCGAAACCAAGGCGGCCGGCCGGTTCTTTGTGCCGGATCGCGGCTTTGCCTCGATCGGCTACGGCGTGCCCGGCGCCATCGGGGCGGCGGTCGCGGCCGAGGGGCGCACGGTGGTTTCGATCACCGGCGACGGCGGCTTCAACATGATGCTCGGCGAACTGGAAACCGCGCGCCGCATGGGGCTGACATTCACCATCATCGTCATCAACAACGCCGCCTCCGGCTACGTGAAGGCGTTGCAGCATCTGATGTATGGCGCTGGCAACTACCACTCGTCCGACCTTGCGGAGACCAACTACGCGAAGGTGGCCGAAGCGCTGGGATGTCGCGGCATTCGCGTCGAGCAGCCCGGGGATCTCGCGGCGGCGCTGCGCGAGAGCTTTGCCAGCAAGGGGCCGACCATCATCGACCTGGTGGTGACGCGCGACCCCGCGAAGATGTTGCCGGCGGTGGATAATCGAACGATTCAGGTCAAGAAGGGCGATCGGGTGGCATGAGCATGAAGCAGCAGGAGACAACCGGCCTCGGCCGCATGGCCGGCAAGGTGGCGCTGGTGTTCGGCGCTGGATCGTCCAGCCACGGGGAGGCCGATGCCGCCTGGAGCAACGGGGCTGCGGCGGCGGCGGTCTACGCCCGCGAGGGTGCCTGGGTGGTGTCGGTCGATCTGGTGATGGCGGCCGCCGAGGCGACCCGCGATCTGATCGTCCAGGCCGGCGGCGAGGCGATCGCCTGTGCCGCCGATGTCACCAAAGCGGCCGACGTCGCTGCCGTGGTGGCGCGGACGCTTGAGGTCTATGGCAGCATCGACGTGCTGCACAACAATGTCGGCGTGACCATGATGGGCGGGCCGGAGGAACTGTCCGAGGCAGCCTGGAAACGCTCGTTCGACCTCAATGTCACCGGTGTGTTCCTGGCCTGCAAGCACGTGCTGCCTGTCATGGTGGCGCAGGGCAAAGGGGCGATCGTCAACATTTCCTCCGCCGCCGCGGTGACGATCAACGAATATCCCTATTCCGCCTATTCCACCGCCAAGGCCGGGCTGAACCACTTCACCCGGGCGATGGCGCTGCAATATGCCGCCAAGGGCATTCGGGTGAACGCGGTCATGCCGGGGATCATGGACACCCCGCTGATCTACAAGCAGATCGCCGGGCAGTATTCCGATGTGGCCGAAATGGTGCGCGCCCGCGATGCGCGTTCGCCGACCGGCAAGATGGGCACCGCCTGGGATGTCGCCTATGCCGCGCTGTTCCTGGCGTCCGATGAAGCGAAATACGTCAACGGCGTCTGTCTGGCGGTTGACGGCGGGCTGACCTGCCTGTGAGTGCCCGGTGGTTTGTGCCCGGCGTGCTGTGCGCCGACACCATCACCAAGCTGCCGCCGGAAGCGGCCGGGGCGGTGGTGGTGTCGGGCTCGCACGGTGGGCGCTACCCCGGCTATCTCGCGGCCAAGGCCGGGGTGCGGGCGGTTATTCTCAACGATGCCGGGATTGGACTGGATGAGGCCGGGATCGGCTCGCTGGCCTATCTCGACGCACTCGGCACCGCTGCGGCCACGGTGTCGCACCTGTCGTGCCTGATCGGCGATACCGACGACATGCTGGCGCGCGGGCGGATCAGCCGGGCCAATGCGGCGGCCGCGGCCTGTGGCGTTGTGGTGGGGCAGGGCTGTGCCGAGGCTGCATCCCTGCTGACCCACGCGGGACTTTCCGGCGAGGCCGCGCCCTCGGTGGGTGAGGCGCGCGGGGAGGTTGCGGTGCCCGGTGGTATCCGGCGGATTCTGTTGCTCGATTCCGCCTCGCTTGTGCGTCCGGATGATGCCGGGCAGATCGTGGTGACCGGATCGCATGGCGGGCTGATCGGCGGCGATCCCGTCAACGCCTTGCGGGTGGACGCGTTTGCCGCGGTGTTCAACGACGCCGGCCGCAGCGACGGTCCCGGCACCAGCCGGCTCGCGGTGCTGGAGGCGCGGGGGATTGCCGCCGTGACTGTTGCGGCCGGTTCGGCACGCATCGGGGAAGCCGCGTCGAGCTTTCAGGACGGGGTGATCTCGGCCGCCAACCCGACAGCGATCGCCGGTGGCGCTCGCGTCGGTGAGCCGGTGCGGCATTGCCTTTTGGCGTGGGCGTCGCGTTAACCGGCTACCAGCCGTTCACCCGTGGCCAGATGGCAACCACGGCATCGCGGCCGGTATCGACGACGAAATAGCGGTCATACGCGGCAGCCGTCATGCAGCTGTGGTTGGGCAGGATGCGCAGCGGGCTGCCGATCGGCGGCATGGTGGTGGGCAGCGCCGGGTCGAGATCGATCAGGCCATGTTCCTGATAGGCGCGGCTGACGATGCTGCGGCCGAGGCTGCGATTGCCGGCGAGGTCTATGGCCAGGCCATAGCCTTGGTCGTTGCCGGTGGCCTCGGTGCTGCGGTCTTTCGACAGCGCGATGGCGCCGGCGTCGACCAGCAGGCGGTTCTGGGCGGGGCGGTGGCCGATCACGCTGGTGAGCACGCTGACGGCGATGTCATCCGGGCCGTGGGTGCCGATTTCGGCCTGGAACAGGTCGCCGAACATATAGACGCCAGCGCGGATTTCGGTGATGCCCTCGAAATTTCCATCTGCCAGTGCGGTGGGTGAGCTGCCGATCGAGACGATTGGTGCTGCGTGACCGGCGGCGCGCAGGCGCTCGGCGGCGCGCAGGGCGCCGGTGCGTTCGGCGTCGGCGATCTGCTGCAGGTCCTGGTCGCTGCGGGCCCCGTAGCTGTGGCCGGCATGGGTGCAGACGCCGGCGAGGTTGCGGCCGAGCCTGGTGGCGATTTCCAGCAACATCGGGTCATCAGGGCTGAGGCCGCCGCGGTGTTCGCCGGTGTCGATTTCAATCAGCGTGCGGGGCGGCAGGCTGTGGGCGGAGATCGCCTCGGCCACCATGGCGTCGTCGGTGATCACCATCAGGCCGGCGCCGGCGGCGTTGAGCTTGGCGACCTGATCGAGTTTTTGGGGCGTGATGCCGACGGCGTAGAGCATGTTCGACAGGCCGTGGCCGGTGAAATACTCGGCCTCCGCCAAAGTGGAGACGGTGATTCCGTCTGCCTCGTGGCCATCGTTTTCAACGCCTGGCTTGGCGGGATTGGCGGCGAGCGCCATGCGGGCGACGTCGATCGACTTGGCGGTTTTCATGTGCGGGCGCAGCGCCACGCCGTGGCGGGCGACGGCCTGGGCCATGCGGGTGATGTTGTGCTGCAGGATCTGGCGATCGAGAATCAGGCAGGGGGTCGGCAGGTCGGAGAGGCGCATGTGGGGCCTTGATTACAGCGTGATGCCGAGGAGTTCGGCGATGCGAGGGGTGGCCTTGATGCCGGTGCCGGTCAGCACCACCACCGTGGTTTCATGCGGCTTGATGGTGCCGGCTGCGAGCAGGCGGCCGAAGGCGGCGGCGGCCTGGGCGCAGGTGGGTTCGACGTAGATGCCCTGGGCGGCGAGAGTCAGTGTGGCGGCGGCGATCTCTGCTTCGGACAGCAAAATGGCGCCGCCCTGGCTTTCGGTGAGGGCGGCGCAGATTTCGGCCTGGCGGATCGGTGCGGCGATGGCGGTGCCTTCGGCGATGGTGGGAATCGCCGGCACCGGTGGTTCACCGAGGAAGGCGCGGGCGATCGGGCCGCAGTTGGCAGGCTGGGCCGCGAACAGCCGGGGCAGCTTGCTGATTTCGCCGGCGCGCAGCAACTCGCCAAAGCCGATGGCGCAGCCGAGCACGTTGGAACCGGCGCCGCAGGGGATGATGATATTGTCGGGTGCTTTGAAGCCGAGGTCTTCCCACAGCTCATAGGCCAGGGTTTTGGTGCCATGCAGGAAGAACGGGTGCCAGTTGTGGCTGGCGTAGAAGATTTCGCTGGCCCGGGCTTCGGCGGCGGTCGAGGTGTCCTGGCGGGTGCCGGGGATCAGTTCCACATCGGCGCCGTGCGCGCGCATCTGCACGGTTTTGGCCGGGCTGGTCGAGTCGGGCGCCATGATGGTGGCGTGTAGGCCACCGGCGGCGGCGTAGGCGGAAATCGCCGCACCGCCGTTGCCGGAGCTGTCTTCCAGCACGGCAGTGACGCCTTGCTGGCGCAGCAGGCTCAGCATCACGCTGGCGCCGCGGTCCTTGAAGCTGCAGGTGGGGCCGAACCATTCGCATTTGAACAGCACGTCAGCGCCATCGAGTTTTCGCGGCAGCAACGGCGTGCAGCCTTCGCCCATGGTGATCGGGTCCGCCACCGGCAGCGGCAAGGCCGCGGCATAGCGCCACAGGCTGCGCACGCCGGTCGCGATCTGATCGCGGGTGATGCCGGGCAGGTCGGTGAGCAGCAGCGGCGCCAAGCCAGGGCCGCACCAACGCGGAATGTCCAACGGGTAGGTGTTGCCGGTGCGCGGATCGAGGTAGGAAGGAGGTTCATGGCTCATGGCCGGGAGGCTACCGGGCTGGGCGGGCTTGGCAAGATGGCATGGAGTGCGGGTGTGGACGAAGTGATCAAACTGGCGCGTGACCTGGTGCGGATCGACAGCCGCAGCTTTGTCTCCAACCTCGCGGTTTCCGACCGGATCGAGGCGGAATTGGGCGGGTTCGAGATCGAACGGATCGATTTCACCGACGCCGACGGGGTGGCCAAGCGCGCTTTGGTGGCCAGGCGGGGTGAGGGCGGGCTGGCGTTCTCCGGCCATATGGACACGGTGCCCGATACCGGCTGGACCGATGATCCGTGGTCCGGCCGCATTGCCGACGGGGTTTTGTATGGGTTGGGCAGTGCCGACATGAAGGGGCCGATCGCCGCCTTCATCGTCGCCGCGCGCTCATTGCCGGCGGATGTGCCGGTGTGCCTGCTGATCACCACCGATGAGGAAACAACCAAGCTCGGTGCGAGGATGATCGTCGAACGCTCACTTCTGGCGCGGGCCAGGCCGTTGGCCGGCATCGTGGTGGCGGAGCCGACCCGGCTGGAGCCGGTGCGCGGCCATCGCGCCCATGTGGCGTTCACCGCGACTTCCCAGGGCGTGCAGGCGCATAGCGCCACCGGGCTTGGGCGCAATGCGAATTGGGCGTTGGTGGGGTTTCTTGCCGAGATGAAGGCGCTGCACGAGCGTTTGCGGACCGATCCGGCGATGCAGGATACCGCCTATGATCCGGTGTTCAGCGATTTCAACATCGTCATCGACAACCACGGCGCCGCCATCAACGTGACGGTGCCGAAAGCGACGGTGCGCATCAAGTATCGCTACTCCGCCCGGATGGATGCCGGGCTGGTGGTCTCGCTTGTGCGCGACGCCGCAGCACGGGCCGGATTGACGCTGGAGGAAGCGCGCGAGGGCACGCCGCCGGAGTTGGCCATTGATCATCCGCTGATCGCCCAGGCGGTGGCGCTGTCCGGCAAGCCGGCGCGCACCGTGCCGTTCGGTACCGATGCGTCCGTGTTGCAGGAGATCGCGCCCTGCGTGGTGATCGGGCCGGGCGATATCGCCGACGCGCATAAGCCGACGGAGAAGGTTGTGCTGGCGGATCTGGCTGACGGGATGGAGCTGTTCCGGCGGATGGCGCTGGCGGCGGCTGGCTGATCAGAAGCGTCGGCGGCGCTTCGCCCACCAATCCCAGGGGAGCAGGCCCAGGAGTCCCAGCACGAAGATTGCGGAAAACCAGGGCGCACCGGTGGGGCGGTAACGGAATTCCACGTGTGATGGGCCGGCCGGCAGCGGCACTGATTGGAACAGCGGTTCGCTCTGGGTGATGGCGGCCTCATCCGGCCCGACCCAGGCGCGCCATCCCGGCATCATCAGCTCACGCCGCACCAGGGTGGCTGGGGCCTGACAGGTGACATCCACCTGGGTGCGGTCGAGCGGATGAACGGTGCAGGGGGCGTTGATCGTCGAAAAATAGGCGGCGGCACCGGGGATCTCATAGATCGCCATGATCGGATCGCCGTAGGCCCGCACCGGCTCGCCAGGTGCGGGGACATAGTCGGGCATGATCCGTGGCATGAGTTGTCCGCTCGCATCAGGCCAACGCCAGATCGCCACCGAGCGTCCGGCTGGCTGGCGAAGCGTCCAGGTCATGGGGCCGTTGGGTTCGAGTGTGTGCGCCAACGGGATCGACAGCGGCTCGTTGTCCGGTGCTGTCGCCAGCGGTGCGTGTCCCTCGACGCAGCCGGCGGCGTTGCAAAGCGTCAGTTCGAGCTGCCCGGTGGCAGATCCGCCGTAGGTGCCGATTGTGACCGAGATCGCCGTTACCGGGCGGATCGCAGGGGGGAGCGATCCGGAAATTTCCATGCCCGAAGTCATGGTCAGCGGAACGCCGCCGGGGGCGGCCGCTGGCGAGGAGCTGCCTTCGCTGAACGGGTTGACGCCGGCCGGCGCCACCACATACCGCACGCCGAGTGCGGTATAGTTGTCGAGATGCTGTGTCAGGATTTCGGCGTTGGTGGGCCGGCCGGGTTCGTCGCCGGGTGTTGAACCATCGAACTGCACCGGCTCGATGCCTGGGCGCAGATGTTCCATCGCATAATCCGACCAGATCGTCGGTGACGGCAGGTAGTTGAAGTTGACCGAGGCGACGCCGTACAGTGCTCCGTAGTTCGGCCGGAACGGGCCGAGTGTGGTGAAGCGCTGCAATCCGATATGGGTCTGCAGGAAGGTGATGGCGGGCCAATCCAGCCTGGTGTCGCGCTGTCCGCTCATCAGCGCGCCCATGCTCAGCACCGCCATGTCGCCCACGAGCACAGCGATCATCAGCCGTCGGTTCTGGCGGGCAAACACGATCGCTGCTGCCATGAGCGATAGGGCACCCCAGGCGAGGGAGATGGCCAGGAACTTCGGTGCCGCCGGGATGTTACGGGCCAGCGGCCACGTCAGCCAGGCCGCTGTGGCGCCAGCCAACAGCAGGATCGCGGCAATCAACCAGACGCGCCAGCCGCCGACTGGGCGTTCGACAGCATGGGCTGCCAGCACGCAGCACGGCATCAGCCAGGTTGCGGCGGAATAGCGAAACGCCTGGATCTGGTCGCTGAAGGGAACGAGGTGGAAGAGCTGCGACAGGATCGGAACCCCCGTCACCCGGCTGAGGATGAACACGATCCAGGCCAGCAGCACCCATCGCATTGTCCGGTTCGGTCCAGGCACGATGGTGCCGACAAGGGTGGCCAGTGCCAGGACCATTCCGACATATCCGCCCGTGCGTCCCCACAGCCAGATCAGCGTTCCTGTTGGGTCGAGGCCCGAAAGCCCGGCTGGCGCTCCAAGCGCGTAGGGCGTCAGCAGTTGTACCAGCGCTTCATGCGGTATGGACACCAGGGACATGGAAAATCCTTGGCGTTGGCCGAGACTGGCAACCGGCAACAGACTGGCGAATGGCCAAAGCACGGGGGCTGCGAGCAGCAGGCCGATGGCGCCGCCGGCGATCACCCGCAAGGCGAAGCCCTGGCGCAACCCGGGCAGCGCTGCGAACCGCACGATCGCCCAGACCAATGCCAGCAAGCCATCCAGATACGCGGTCTCAGGGAAGCCGGCGTAAAGTGACCAGGCGACGGCCAGGGCAATGGTGCGCCAACCGCCGGTTTTGCCTTCGAGCACCGCCGCGCGGGCACGCTCGATGCCGAGCAGGAACAGCGGCAGAAAGGCGACCGGAAGGTTCATCGGCGCGCCGACCCAGGCAAAACTGGCGCACAATTCGAAACACACGGCGCCGACCACGGCTGCGGTCTCGCTCAGTTCCAGCCGCCGGAGCAGCCGCCAGGTGGCGAGCCCGGCGGTCCATTGCATGGCAAAGCCGAGCAGGATCACGCCGCTGGGCAGGGCGAGCAGCAGTACATATGGCAAAAACAGCGCGGATGACTGCATTTCCGCGGCGAGCGGCATGCCAATGCCGCTGAACGGGTCCCACCACGGGATCTGCCCGTTCAGCCATTGATGGGCAGCCGATCCGCCAAGTGCCTGGGTCGTCCATCCCGCGTTGAGGTCGAGATAGCCGGCAAGGCCGGGCACGAGGGGGCCGCGATGCGGCATCACCAGGCTGGAGGTGACCCAGATCGGATCCTCATGCAGCCCGGCCAGCCAGAACGGGACATGGAGCAGGACCGGGATGGCCAGGATCAACAAAGCCGGCACGATGCCAGCCGGCCATCCGCGCCGCTGCATTGGGTGGTCAGCCATGCGGGGTCAATTCCATGAGATCAGATCTTGCACTTTTTGCAGCCGGCACGGCGAGGGCCGCATCGTTCCGAAAAGCGTCAGGTAGCGATAGCGGTCGGTAACCGCGAGGGTCAAGAGCGGCGCCGAGGCAGCAGGCCGAGCAGTGCCATCGCCGTTAGCGCCCAGCACAGCCATGCATAGGGCGGTGCATAGTTGAAGCGGATATTTGAGGTGCCGGCGGGCAGCGCAATCTGCTGCATAATCTCACCATAAGGGATGATGTCGGCGGTGGCGCCGTTGATCTGGGCGCGCCAGCCTGAGAAGAACAATTCGCGCCGTACCAGGGTGGCTGGGGAGTCGCAGGTGGCGGTGAGTTTGGTGCGGCGTTGCACGTCCAGCCGGCAAGGGCCGCCGAGCGCCTGGAAATACGGTGCGGCGTTGGGCAACTCGTAAACAGCCATGTTGTGGTCCTGGTAGACCCGCGGCGGCATCTGGGAGGCTGAACCCAAGGTGAACTCGATGCGTGGGTTGGACTGGTCGTTTCGCGGCACCCAGACCGCCACTGCGTTGCGTCCAGTCTGGTGGCTAAAGCGCCAGCGGAGTGCAGCACCTGCTGTGACCTGCAGCGGCGGATTGAGCGCGATGATTGCCACCGCATTGTCGCTGACGTGGCCCAGGTCGATGGTGCCTGAGGCGCAATGATCGGCTACGCACAATTCGGCTGCGAACTGGCCGTCGGATTGGCCACGGTAGGTGCCAAGCTTGACACCCATTCCGTCGATGGCGCCGTTGACCGGGGCGCCATGGGCATCGATTCCGGCCATTGTGTCACCGGCGCCAAGTGTGCGTGGGGTGGCCTGCTCGTCGCTGACGTCGTTGGAGAAGCTTTGGGCGAATGGGTTTTCGCCGGGCGGGGTGACGATGAAACGCACGCCCAGTTCCTCGAAATTAGCGAGATGGCGAAGCATCTGTTCGGTGTGACTGGGTGCACCCGGCGGCAGGGCCGGGGAGTCGCCGCGGAACCCGATCGAACTGGCGGAGGGATCGAGGGCGCTGTGGATGTAGTCGACCCAGTTGGCGGGGATCGGCAGATATTCGTGGTTGAGCTGGGGTGTTTCGAAATACGCGCCGTAGTTCGGCCGATATGGTCCGAGGGTGTAGAAACGCTGCAGGCCCACGGTGTCATGCAGGAAGCGCACGGCCTCGGTGTCATAGCTCAGGTGCCAGGGGCTCGCCAGCAGCGGCAGGCTGAACATGGCGACGGCATCCACCGACAACACCATCGCCAGCGTTGCCGCGCGCCGGCGGGTCCAGGGATAGGACATCAGCCAAATCACCGCAGCGATGGTGGTCGCTGCCCAGAGCGGCACCCATAGCAGCCACTGCCGATAGTGTGGGTTGGCCACATACAGCGCACGCAGGACATGAAAGCTGCTGGCCAGGCAGATCGCGAACATCACCGCAAGGCCGCCCACTGCGATCCAGCGCGCCAGGCGCGGCAGTTCGCCGCGGCGCCAGTCCTCGATGGCATAGATCGCCAGCACGATGAGGGCCATCATCACCGCCCCGGTGCAGAAGCGCGCAACGATGACCTGGCGCATCAGCGGCAGGGCATACAGCACATGGGCTACGACCGGCAGGTCGGTCACGCCGCCGACGATGAAGACAATCCAGCCGAGCATGACCCAGCGCAGCGCGCGGTCGCGGCGCCCGGTGATCCCCAGCAACGCCATCAGCACGATAAGAACGCCGAAATAGCCGCCGGTGAAGCCGAACGCGCTGCCGATCGCGTTGGTTGGGTCGTCGAAGCCGAACAGGCCGCCATAGATGTAAGGCAGCAGCCAAATCAATGCCTGGGAGCCGGGAATTGCGAGCGGCAGAGAGAGCAGGTTGGCGAAGTGCACCGCGTGGTTTTCGGCCGTGCCGTTGGCGAGCATATGGATGAAAGACCACAGCGCCGGGGCCGCCATCAGAAGGCCGAGTGTGCCGCCCAAGGTTACGCGGGCGGCGAAACGCCAGCGATCCGGCGCGTTGGCGAGGCGAAACACTGCCCAGGTCAGTGCCAGCAGGCCGTCGAGATAGGCGGTTTCCGGGAAACCCGCCGTGATGGACAGCGCCAGGGCCACCGCGATCATTCGATACCCACCGGTGCGGGCCCGTTCGATGCCCCACAGGAAAAGGGGAAGAAAGCCGATGGGCATCACCGGGGCGTGGCCGAGCCAGGCGAATGCGCCGCTGACCGAGAACAGCACACCCCCGAGCATGGCCGTCCAGCGGCTGATGCCAAGGCTGCGCAGCAGGCCGAAACAGGACAGCGAGGCCACCATCTGCACGGCTATTTTCAGCAGGACGGGCCCATTCTGGAAATGCAGCAGCAGCACGAATGGCAGGAACAGCGCCGAGGGCTGCATCTCGCCAGCCAACGGAAGGCCAATGCCGTTGAAGGGATTCCACCACGGCACTTCACCGTGCAGCCACTGCTCGGCCGCGAGATGGCCGAGCGCCTGGGTGGTCAAGCCGAGGTTGATATCGAGCGACTGAAAGCCCGGCACCAACCCTGGATAGCCGCCGGTGAGCAGCGATGAGGAGATGGCCAGCGGATCCATGGAATAGCCGATCAATACCGGCCATGTCGCGATGATCGGTGCGAGCAACAGGACAAGGATCGGCATGCCCGATCGGAGCGTTATCGAATTCATCCTGTTGTCGTCCGGTATTTCCTGCGGTGTCCGGCGGATCAAACGTAGTCGAACAGCGCTTCGCCCAGGCTGGGGAAGCGCACCCGCACCTTGGCATGTTCGCCGACCACCGATTTGCCGGTCCAGCTGCCGCAGGTGACGAACTGGCCGGCTTTCAGGCCGCCCGCCCAGACCGCGCCCTCGTTGGCCATCCAGATCATCAGCCGGATCATGTCGCCGCAGGGGTTGCCGGTGTGGGTCATGTGCAGCTTGCCATCGACGTATTGCTCGACGGTCTCGTTGGCGAAATCGATGGCGTGCCAGTCAACGATGCCGGCGCCGTAGATGAAGCCGCCGTGCGACTGGCTGTCGGCGAGGCCGGTGAAGGGGCCGACGGCGTCGGGGTCGATGAAGCGGCTGTCGAGGATTTCG
>Ga0302279_10002664_pt1 | contig 23231 bp, 22 predicted proteins | sample III_Bog_N3_3_FD_194541 | JGI IMG/M metagenome (GOLD analysis project Ga0302279, IMG submission 194541) | Peat permafrost microbial communities from Stordalen Mire near Abisko, Sweden - III_Bog_N3_3 | ecosystem: Environmental > Terrestrial > Soil > Wetlands > Peat | place: Sweden: Abisko...
TCGGCGACGATCCCGGCGTGAGGGCGGTCATCCTCGCGGCCGAGGGGCGCGGCTTCAACGCCGGCGTCGACATCAAGGAGATCCAGCGCTCCGAGGGGTACGAGGCGCTCATCGGCGCCAACCGCGGCTGCTATGCCGCCTTCGCCGCCGTCTACGAGTGCGCGGTCCCCGTCATCGCCGCGGTCCACGGCTACTGCCTGGGCGGCGGCATCGGCCTGGTGGGCAACGCGGACATCATCGTCGCCTCGACCGACGCCACGTTCGGTCTGCCCGAGGTCGACCGCGGCGCCCTCGGCGCGGCCACCCACCTCGCGCGCCTGGTGCCCCAGCACCGCATGCGCGCCATGGTCTACACCGGCGAGCGCGCCACCGCGGCTGAGCTGCACCAGTACGGCTCGGTGTACCGGGTCGTCGAGCGCGCCGAGCTCCGCCCCGCCGCCCGCGCGGTGGCGGCCGCCATCGCCGCCAAGCGCCCCACCGTGATCCGCGCCGCCAAGGAGTCGCTCAACGGCATCGACCCGGTGGACGTCAAGCGCAGCTATCGATACGAGCAGGGCTTCACCTTCGAGCTCAACCTCGAGGGCGTCGCGGACGAGGCGCGCGCGGCGTTCGTGGAGAAGCGATCGACATGAGCGACAAGCGCATGACCGAGGCGGAGGTCGTGGGCGAGCTCCGCGATGGGATGACCCTCGGTATCGGCGGCTGGGGCTCCCGCCGCAAGCCGATGTCGCTGGTGCGCGCCATCCTCCGCTCGCCCCTCAAGGACCTCACCGTCGTCTCCTACGGCGGTCCCGACGTGGGCCTCCTCTGCGCCGCCGGCAAGGTGAAGAAGCTCGTCTACGGCTTCGTCTCGCTCGACTCCATCCCCCTCGAGCCCTACTTCCGCGCCGCCCGCCAGAGCGGCGCCGTCGAGGCGGTCGAGCTCGACGAGGGCATGCTCCAGTGGGGACTCTACGCGGCCTCCCTGCGGCTCCCCTTCCTGCCCACCCGCGCCGGGCTCGGCTCCGATCTTCTCCGCGTCAACCCCGCGCTCCGCCTGGTGCGCTCCCCCTACGACGACGGCGAGGAGCTGGTCGCCATGCCCGCCCTCGAGCTCGACGCCTCGATCATCCACATGAACCGCGCCGACGCCGCCGGCAACGGCCAGTACCTCGGCGACGACCCCTACTTCGACGCGCTCTTCGCCGTCGCGGCCCGGCGCTGCTTCATGTCGGCCGAGCGGATCATCCCCACCGCCGACTTCGCCTCCCACGGCCCCAAGCAGAGCCTGTGCATCAACCGCACGATGACCTCCGGTGTCGTCGAGGCGCCCCTCGGCGCCCACTTCACCGCGTGTGAGCCCGACTACGGCCGCGACGAGGCGTTCCAGCGCGAGTATGCGGCCGCGGCGGCCGATCCGGCGGCGTATCGCGCCTTCAAGGCCAGGTACCTCGACCTCGCGAGTCACGACGACTACCGCAAGGCCGTGGCAGGAGGGGTACGATGAGCGCCTCGCTCGCCGAGATCTGCGCGGTCGCCTGCGCCGACGCCTTCCGCGGCGCCTCCCGTGGTGAGAGCGAGATCCTCGCCAGCCCCATCGGCACGATTCCCAGCATCGGAGCGCGCCTCGCCAAGGCCACCTTCGCGCCGGACCTGCTGCTCACCGATGGCGTCGCCAGCGTGGTGGCCAACGTCTCCGCGGTCGGCGCTATCGACGCGTCCCGGGTCGTCGAGGGCTGGTTGCCCTACCGCGCCATCTTCGATCTGGTGTGGTCCGGCCGGCGCCACGTGATGATGGGGGCCTCGCAGATCGACCGCCACGGCAACCAGAACATCGCGGTGATTGGCCCCTTCGAACGGCCCAAGGCCCAGCTCCTCGGCGTGCGCGGCGCGCCCGGCAACACCATCAACCACCGCACCAGCTACTGGATCCCTGGCCACTCCCCCCGCACCTTCGTCGCCCGCGTCGATTTCGTCTCCGGCGTCGGCTACGACCGCGCCCGCGCGCTCGGGCCGAGGGCGTCGCGGTTCCACGACATTCACCGCGTCGTCAGCAACAAGGGGGTGTTCGACTTCGAGACCCCGGAGCGCGCCATGCGGCTCCGCAGCCTCCACCCCGGCATCTCCCTCGACGAGGTGATCCAGAGCACGGGCTTCGCGCTGGTCATCCCCGAGCACGTCGAGGAGACCCGCTCGCCGACCAGCGACGAGCTCCGGCTCCTGCGCGAGGTGATCGACCCTCAGTCGCTCGGCGGGAAAGAGCTCAAGGGATGACGGACCCGGCGCCGCCCCCCAACCCGCTGCACACGCGCATCTGCGATCTGTTCGGTGTCCGCTATCCCATCGTGCAGACCGGCATGGGCTGGGTCTCGGGGGCGAGGCTGACGGCGGCCACCAGCCAGGCGGGCGGGCTCGGCATCCTCGCCTCGGCGACCATGACGCTGGAGCAGCTCGAGGGCGCCATCGCCGAGGTGAAGGGGCGGACCAGCAAGCCCTTCGGCGTCAACTTGCGCGCCGACCAGGCCGACATCCGGCAGCGCATCGATCTGCTCGTGAAGGAGCAGGTCAAGGTCGCGAGCTTCGCCCAGGCTCCCGATCGAGAGGTGATCAAGCGCCTCAGGGGCGCGGGCGTGGTGACCATGCCCACCGTCGGTGCGCGGCGGCACGCGGAGAAGGTTGCGTCGTGGGGGGTCGACGCGATCATCGCCCAGGGGCACGAGGGCGGCGGCCACACCGGGCCGGTGCCCACCTCGCTGCTCCTGCCCCAGGTGTGCGACGCCGTCTCCATCCCGGTGCTCGGCGCCGGCGGCTTCTTCGACGGCCGCGGCCTGGTGGCGGCGCTCGCCTACGGCGCGTCCGGCATCGCCATGGGCACCCGCTTCCTGATGACGCGCGAGAGCACCGTCCCCGACGCGGTGAAGAAGCTCTACGTCGCCACGGAGGTCACCGGCACGGTGGTGACCCGCAGCATCGACGGGTACCCGCAGCGGGTCATCCGCACGGATCTGGTCTCGCGCCTGGAGGGATCGGGCCGGATCCTCTCCCTCTTCCGCGCGCTCCGCCACGCCTTCGCCTTCCGGGCGCTCACCGGGGCGAGCTTCCTCGATCTGATCCGCGAGGGCCTGGCGATGAAGAACAAGGAAGGGCTCACCTACAGCCAGCTCGCCATGGCGGCCAACGCGCCGATGCTGACCCGCGCCGCCCTCGTCGACGGCCGGACGGAGGTCGGCGTCCTCCCCACCGGGCAGGCCGCCGGTGTGATGGACGACCTGCCCACCGTGGCCGAGGTGGTCGACCGCATCATGCGCGACGCGGAAGCGACGCTCGCGCGGCTGGGAGCAGCGACGTGACCGACAGCGAAGAAGAGCAAGACCTCGTCCTCTACGACCGGCGCGGCACCACCGCCCTCATCACCATGAACCGGCCGCGCTACCGCAACGCGCAGAACGCGCGGATGACCCACGCGCTCGACGCCGCCTTCCTGCGCGCGGTCCAGGACGACGAGGTCAAGGTCATCGTCCTCGCCGGCGCCGGCCAGCACTTCTCGGCCGGCCACGACATCGGCACGCCCGGCCGCGACATCCACAAGCCCTTCCCCCGCGTGGCCACCAGCTACTGGGATCACGCCGACAAGCCCGGCGCTGAGAACCTCTTCGTCCGCGAGCAGGAGCTCTACCTCGGCATGTGCCGCCGCTGGCGCGAGCTCCCCAAGCCCACGGTGGCCATGGTGCAGGGCGCCTGCATCGCCGGCGGGCTGATGCTCGCCTGGTGCTGCGATCTCATCCTCGCCGCGGACGACGCCTTCTTCGCCGACCCGGTGGTGAAGATGGGCATCCCCGGCGTCGAGTACTTCGCCCACGCCCACGTGATGAGCCCGCGCCTCGCCAAGGAGTTCCTCTTCCTCGGCGAGCGCATCGGCGCCGAGCGCGCGCTCGCGATCGGCATGGTGAACCGCGTCTTCCCCTCGGAGGCGCTGGAGCGCGAGACCCTCGAGCTGGCCGGCCGCATCGGGCAGATGCCCCGCTTCGCGCTGGCGCTCACCAAGAAGGCCATCAACCAGGCCGAGGACCGGATGGGCCTGCGCGACACCATGGACGCGACCTTCGCCCTGCATCACCTGGCGCACGCGCACAACGCGCTGACCTCCTCCGATCACCTCGCCGGGCAGGACGCCAAGAGCATGGCCCGGAGCCTGAAGTGACCGCGATGGATCTCGGCCTGAGCCCCGCCGAGGAGGCCTTCCGCCAGGAGGCGCGCGGCTGGCTCGCGGCCAACGTGCCCGAGCGCCCGCTCCCCTCCGGCGACACCGCCGAGGGCTTCGCCCTCCACGTCCAGTGGGAGAAGAAGCTCTTCGAGGCGCGCTGGGCCGTCGTCTCCTGGCCCCGCGCGTACGGCGGCCGCGAGGCCAGCCTGGTCGAGTGGCTGATCTTCGAGGAGGAGTACTACCGCGCCGGCGCCCCCCAGCGCGTGAGCCAGAACGGCATCTTCCTCCTGGCGCCGACCCTCTTCGACTTCGGCACGCCCGAGCAGCGCGATCGCATCCTGCCGCGCCTGGCCGCGGCCGAGGATCTGTGGGCTCAGGGCTGGTCCGAGCCCAACGCCGGCAGCGACCTCGCGGGCCTCAAGAGCGTCGCCGTCCGCGACGACGCCGCCGGCGGGTGGCGCCTCAGCGGGCAGAAGACGTGGTGCACGCGCGGCGCCTTCTGCACCCACCTCTTCGGTCTCTTTCGCAGCGATGCCGCCGCCGAGCGCCACCAGGGGATGACCTACTTCCTCGTCTCGCTGCGCGCCCCCGGCGTCACGGTACGCCCGGTGGGTCGGCTCGACGGCGACGACGGCTTCGCCGAGGTCTTCCTCGACGGCGTCTTCGTCCCGGATCGCGACGTCCTCGGCGCGGTCCACCAGGGGTGGAACATCGCCATGGCGACCACCGGCTCCGAGCGCGGCCTCACGCTGCGCAGCCCGGGCCGCTTCACGGCGACGGCGGCGCGCCTCGTCGATCTCTACCGCCGGCGCGGGGCTGCCGCCGGAGCGGCGATTCGTGACCGCGTCATCGATGCCGTGATCGACGCGGAGGCCTATCGACTCTACACCCTCCAGACGGTCACCCGCCTCGCCGAGGGTGAGCGTCCCGGTGCCGAGTCGAGCCTCAACAAGATCTTCTGGTCCGAGCTCGACGTGCGCATGCACGAGACCGCGCTCGAGCTTCTCGGCCCCGAAGCCGAGCTGGTGGCAGAGGCTCCCGGCGCCGTCGACGGAGGGGCGTGGATGAAGGGGTACCAGTTCGCGCTCGCCGGCCCGATCTACGCCGGCACCAACGAGATCCAGCGGAACGTGGTGGCCGAGCGCGTCCTCGGCCTGCCGCGCCGGTGACGATGGGGGGGCCGAGACCCCCCAAACTCCCCAGGGAAGACCATGCGATTCGCGTTCAGCCAGGAGCAGCTCATGTTCCGCGACAGCGCGCGGGAGCTCCTCCACAAGCACTGTCCCTCGGGCGCCGTGCGCGCGGCGTGGGGCGAGCCCTCGGGCCGGGTCCCCGGCCTGTGGGCGAAGCTCGCCGAGCTCGGCGTCGTCGGCCTCACCGTGCCCGAGGCGTTCGGCGGGCTCTCGATGGGCGAGCTCGACCTCGTGCTCCTGCTCGAGGAGGCCGGCCGAGCGGCTGCACCCGAGCCCTTCGTGGAGACCATCGCGGTGGGCGCCCCGCTCCTCCGCGAGGCCGGGACCGACGCCCTGCGCGAGGTCTGGCTCCCGCGCGTCGCCTCCGGTCAGGCGGTGCTGGCGGTCGGCCTCGAGGGAGCGCCGTGGGTGCCCTTCGCCGCCGAGGCGGACCTCCTGCTGCTTCAGCGCGGCGACGAGCTCCACGCCGTCGCGCGGGGCGCGGCGACGCTGACGGCGCAGGCCTCCGTGGACGGGTCGCGCCGGCTCGCCTCGATCGCGTGGAGCCCGACCGCAGGGACGCGCTTCGCCTCCGGGGAGGTCGCCCGCCGCGCCGTCGCCGCGGCGCAGGATCGCGGGGCCCTCGCCACGGCCGCCGAGCTCTGCGGCATCGCCCGCCGCCTCCTCGACACCACGGTCGAGTACGCCAAGGTGCGGCACCAGTTCGGCAAGCCCATCGGCAGCTTCCAGGCGGTCAAGCACCACCTGGCGAACGCACTCCTCGCCCTGGAGCTGGCGCGGCCGCTGGTGGTGCGGGCGGCGTACTCGTTCGCGCACGACGACGCAGATCGCTCGCTGCACGTCTCGATGGCCAAGGCCCGGGCGTCCGAGGCCGCGCTCGTCGCCGCCCGCGCCGCGCTCCAGTGCCACGGCGCCATCGGCTACACGGTGGAGTACGACCTCCACCTCTGGATGAAGCGGGGCTGGGCCCTCGCCGCCGCGTGGGGAGACCCGGCGTGGCACCGAGCCCGCGCGGGCGCCGTGATCTTTGCGGGGATCGCCCCGGCGCCTCCCCCGACCTTCGAGACAGGAGCCTCGTGATGACCGAAGCGTACATCGTCGATGCGGTGCGGACCCCGGTGGGCAAGCGCAACGGGGGACTGAGCAAGGTCCACCCCGCCGATCTCGGCGCCCACGTGATCAAGGCGCTCGTCGATCGCAATCGCTTCGATCCGCTCGCGGTCGACGACGTGATCTTCGGCTGCGTCGACACCATCGGGCCGCAGGCGGGCGACGTCGCCCGCACCTGCTGGCTCGCCGCGGGCTTGCCCGACGAGGTGCCGGGCACCACCGTCGATCGCCAGTGCGGCTCCTCGCAGCAGGCCGTCCACTTCGCCGCGCAGGCGGTGATGAGCGGCACCGCCGACGTCATCGTCGCCGGCGGCGTGCAGAACATGAGCATGATCCCCATCGCCTCCGCGATGACGGTCGCCCGAGAGCTCGGCTTCACCGATCCGTTCTCCGGCTCGAAAGGCTGGCAGGCCCGCTACGGGAGCGAGCCCCTCTCCCAGTTCCGCTCGGCCGAGCGGATCGCCGAGCGCTGGGAGATCTCGCGCGCCGACATGGAAGCCTTCGCCCTCGAGAGCCACACGCGCGCCCTGCGCGCCATCGACGAGGGCCGCTTCACCCGCGAGATCGTCCCCTGGGGCGACGTGCTCGCGGACGAGGGCCCGCGCCGCGACACCTCGCTGGCCAGGATGGCCACGCTGAAGACGCTCGAGGTGGGCGGCCGCCTCACGGCCGGCGTCTCCAGCCCGATCTCGGACGCCGCCGCGGCCCTGCTCATCGTCTCCGGGCGCGCGCTGAAGGAGCACGGCTTCTCGCCGCGGGCGCGCATCCACCACCTCGGCGTGCGCGCGGCGGATCCGATCTGGATGCTCACCGCGCCCATCCCGGCGACGGCGCGGGCGCTGGCGCGGTCCGGCCTGGCCCTCGGCGACATCGATCTCGTGGAGATCAACGAGGCCTTCGCCTCGGTCGTGCTCGCCTGGCAGAAGGAGACCGGCGCCGATCCGGCGCGGGTCAACGTCAACGGGGGCGCCATCGCGCTCGGGCACCCGCTCGGTGCCACCGGCGCCAGGCTGATGACCACCCTCCTGTGCGAGCTGGAGCGCACCGGCGGTCGCTACGGCCTGCAGACCATGTGCGAGGGCGGCGGCCAGGCCAACGTCACCATCCTCGAACGGCTCGGCTGATGGACTTCGCCTTCACCGAGGAGCAGGAGGCGCTGCGCCGCACCCTGCGCCACTTCCTCGCCGGGTGCGCGTCGCCGGAGCGGGTCCGCGCCGTCATGACCACCGAGGCGGGCTACGATCCCGAGGTCTGGCAGCGCCTCGCCGGTGAGCTCGGCCTCGCCGCGCTGCTCGTCCCGGAGGCCTACGGCGGCGCCGGCCTCGGCCTCGTCGAGCTCGTCGCGGTGATGGAGGAGATGGGCCGCGCCCTCTTCTGCGCGCCGTTCCTCTCCACCGTCGGCCTCGCCGTCAACGCGATCCTCCTCGCGGGCAGCGCGGAGCAGCAGCGTGAGCTCCTGCCGTCCATCGCGGAGGGCACCCGCACGGCCACGCTCGCGCTCACCGAGGCCAACGGACGCTGGGACGCACGCGCGATCGAGGCACGGGCCATCCGCGACGGCGGCGACTACCTCCTCTCGGGCACCAAGACCTACGTGCTCGACGGGCACACGGCGGACCTGATCCTGATCGCCGCGCGCGCCCCCGAGACCGCTGAAGCGGAGGGCGTGAGCCTCTTCGCCGTGCCCGCCCGCACCGCGGGCGTCGAGCGCCGCGCGCTGGCCACCATGGACATGACGCGCAAGCAGGCGGAGGTCCGGCTCGACCGGGTGCGCGTGCCCGCGTCGTCGCTCCTCGGCGGCGAGGGCCTCGGCTGGGGCGCGCTCCAGGCAACGCTCGATCGCGCTGCGGTCGCCCTCTCGGCCGAGCAGGTCGGCGGCGCCGAGCGCTGCCTGGAGATGGCCGTCGACTACGCCAAGGTCCGTGTGCAGTTCGGCCGGCCGATCGGCTCGTTCCAGGCCATCAAGCACACGTGCGCCGACATGCTGGTGCGCGTCGAGTCCGCGCGCTCGGCCAGCTACTATGCCGGGTGGACCGCCGCGACCGAGGCGACGGACCAAGCCGTGGCCGCGGCTCAGGCGAAGGCCTACTGCTCGGACGCGTATTTCTTCTGCGCCGCCGAGAACATCCAGATCCACGGCGGGATCGGCTTCACCTGGGAGCACGAGGCGCACCTCTATTTCAAGCGGGCGCGAGCGAGCCAGGCGATGTTCGGAGATCCGGCGTACCACCGAGAGCGGGTAGCGCGGGAGATGGGGCTGTAGTCAGGTCGTGGGCGCCGAGGCGGCTCTCGTGGAGCCGCCGCGGAGGTTCGTTGGGGAACGCTCTCGGGCGTTCCCCAGGATGCTTCGCGCCTCTTCAGCCGGCGAGCTTGGCGATCTCGTCGAGCAGGACGCGCTCGTGCCCGTCCGGCTTCACCTTCTCGTACACCTTGCGCAGCACGCCGGCGGGATCGACCACGAAGGTGGTGCGGTCCCAGTAGAGCGTGCCCTTGTACTCCGACTGGCCCACGCCGGCGGCCTTGAGCAGCGCCTGCTCGGGGTCGGCCAGCAGGTCGATGGTGAACGAGAACTTCTCGCAGAACGCCTTGTGCGACGCGACGTCGTCCGCGCTCACGCCGACCACCTGGATGTTCGCGCGCTCGAACTCGGCCTTGGTGGCCGTGAAGGACTTGCCCTGCACCGTGCAGCCCGGGGTGTCGTCCTTGGGATAGACGTAGAGCACCAGCCACTTGCCGGCGTAATCCGCCAGCGTCTTCACCTTGCCGTCCTGGTTGGGGAGCGAGAACGAGGGGAACGCCGATCCGACCGCTGCGAGCATGTTGGGCACCTTTCGTGAGGGCAGCGGTTGCTGCCGGGCTCGGAGGTAACACCGGGAGGGGGGTGGTTCAACCAGGCGCCGCCACGGTGTACCGGCCTGAGCGTCAGTACCCCGACAGCCTCGCGAACCGGTCCCGGTGATACGCCGCCCCCCCGAACGTCATCTCCGCCGCGCGCGCCCGCTTAAGGAAGAGCCCGATGTCCAGCTCATCGGTGACGCCCACGCCCCCGTGCATCTGCACCGCCTCCGCCGTGATCAGCAGGAACGCGTCCGTCGCCCGCGCCTTCGCCGCGCACGCGCGGAGCGGCAGCTCGGCCCGCGCCTCGTCCACGGCCCCCAGCGCATCCATCACCACCGATCGCGTCAGCTCCACCTCGCAGAACATCTGCGCGGCACGGTGCTTGAGCGCCTGGAACGAGCCGATGGCGACGCCGAACTGGCGGCGCACCTTGAGGTAGTCGACGGTGCGATCGAACACCTCCGCCAGGCCGCCCAGCATCTCGGAGGCGAGCCCCACCGTGGCCCGATCGAGCACCGCGTCGAGCAGATCGCTCCCGTGGTCGACCTCCCCGAGCACGTCGGCGCACCGGACCGCCGTGCCGTCGAAGCGCACCCGCGCCGCACCGCGGCTGTCGACGAGCAGGGTGCGCTCCCTGGAGACGCCCGGAGCCGAGGCCGGAACCAGGAAGAGCGTGATCCCCTCGCGATCGCCGGCCGCACCGGAGGTGCGGGCGACCACGACGAGCGTGTCGGCTACATGGCCGTCGAGCACGAGCACCTTCTCGCCGGAGAGCCGATAGCCGTCGGTGGTGCGCGCCGCGGTGGTGCGGATGCGGTAGCGCGCGTGGCGCGAGCCCTCCTCGTGAGCGAGCGCGAGGAGGCGCTCGCCCCCGGCGATCGCCGGCAGCACCTCGTCCTTGTGCGCGAGGGTGCCCCCGAGGGCCACCGCGCTGGCGCCGAGCAGCACCGTGGCGACCAGGGGACTGGGGACCAGGCTCCTGCCGCACGCCTCGAGGACGAGGCCGAGCTCCGCGTAGCCGAGCCCCGCCCCGCCGTGCTCGGCGGGCAGGGTGATGCCGGCGAAGCCGAGCGCGGCCATCTCGCTCCACACCTCGCGGTCGAAGCCGGTGGGGTCGCCGGTGTCGCGCAGGTGGCGGAGGTGCGCGACCGGGGTGCGCTCGTGGACGAACCTCCGCGCGGTGTCGCGGATCGACTCCTGCTCGGGCGTGAGTACGAAGGCCATGGTCTAGTCCGGGAGCCCGAGGATGCGCTTGGCGATGATGTTGAGCTGGATCTCGGTGGTCCCGCCCTCGATCGAGTTGGCGCGGCTGCGCAGCCACTCGCGCGCGCGCGGGTCCTCCGCGGCGAGCGCGGGGAAGCCGGCGAGGACCACGCGGAGCTCCTTGCGACGCTTGTTGAGCTCCATGCCGCAGAGCTTGAGCACCGAGCTCTCGGGCCCGGGGGGTTTGGGGGTCTCCCCCATGGTGACCGCGCTCTTGCGCGCTGCGGCGGTCTCGGCGGCGCGGCGGAAGGTGAGCTGGTAGGCGAGCTCGTCGAGGTTGGCCTGGGTGACGCGGTCTCGAAGGATGGGGTCCGGGAGCGTGCCACCCTCGCCGCCCAGGGACCGGCGGGCCAGATCCTGGAGCGGCTCCTCGGCGGAGAAGGCGCTGCTGCGCAGGCTCCCGATCGAGGAGCGCTCGTGCTCGAGGAGCGCCTTGGCGACGGTCCAGCCCTGGTTGGGCGCGCCGACGAGGTTCCGGGCGGGAACGCGAACGTCGTCGAAGAAGGTCTCGCAGAACGGCGAGAGGCCGCTGATCAGCTTGATCGGGCGCACCCGCACGCCGGGGCTCGCCAGGTCGACGAGGAGGAAGCCGATGCCCTCGTGCCTGGGCACGGCGGGGTCGGTGCGCACCAGGCAGAACATCCAGTCGGCCTCGTCGGCGTGGGAGGTCCAGGTCTTCTGCCCGTTGACCACGTAGTGGTCGCCCTCGAGGACGGCGCGGGTCCCGAGGCTCGCCAGATCGGAGCCGGCGCCGGGCTCGCTGTAGCCCTGGCACCAGCGGATCTCGCCGCGGGCGATGCGCGCCAGGTGCTCGCGCTTCTGCTCCTCGGTGCCGAACCGGAGGATCACCGGGCCGAGCATCCACACGCCCAGGCTGCGCAGCGCGGGACGACAGCCGGCGTCGCGCAGCTCGGCTTCGAGGATCGCGGCCTCGACCGTCGAGAGGCCCGCGCCGCCGTACTCCTTCGGCCAGGTGGGCGCGGTGAAGCCGCGCAGGGCCATGCGCTCCAGCCACACCCTGGCGTCGGGATGCGGAAAGACGGCGCGCCGGCCGCCCCAGACCTCGTCGCCCTCGGCCATGGGGAGGCGCATCGAGGGCGGGCAGCTCTCCTCGATCCAGCTCCGGATCTCACGCCGGAAGCGCTCGAGGTCGTCCGTCACGCGTCCCCCGCGCGACCCGCATCGCGGCTGCGGGCGAGGTCGAGCGCCACGTCCTCGATCATGTCCTCCTGGCCGCCGACCGTCTTGCGACGTCCCATCTCCACCAGGATGTCGCGCGAGGAGACGCCGTAGCGCGCGGCCGCCCGCTGCGCGAAGAGGAGGAACGACGAGTAGACGCCGGCGTAGCCGAGGATGAGCGCGTCGCGGTCGATGCGCACGGGGCGGTCCATCATCGGCACCACGAGATCCTCGGCGACGTCCATGATGCGGTAGAGATCCACGCCGTGCTCGACGCCCATGCGAACGAGCACCGCGACCAGCACCTCCAGCGGGGTGTTGCCGGCGCCCGCGCCGAGGCCGGCGGCGGAGGCGTCGATGCGGCGCGCGCCGGCGGCGATGGCGGCGATGGAGTTGGCGACGCCGAGGGCCAGGTTGTGGTGCCCGTGGAAGCCCACCTCGGTCTCGGGCCGGAGCCCGGCGCGCAGCGCGGCGATGCGCAGGGTGACCTGGTCCGGCAAGAGGTAGCCGGCGGAGTCCGTGCAGTAGACGCAGTTGGCGCCGAAGGCCTCCATGATGCGGGCCTGGGCGAGCAGCGTCTCCGGCGTCGCCATGTGGGCCATCATCAGGAAGCCGACGGCGTCGAGGCCGATCTTCCGGGCCATGCCGAGGTGCTGGCCCGAGACGTCCGCCTCGGTGCAGTGGGTGGCGACGCGGACGGTGGTGACGCCGAGGTCGGCCGCCATCTTCAGGTGGTCGACGGTGCCGATGCCGGGCAGCAGCAGCGCCGAGACGCGGGCCCGCTTCATCCGCGGCACGACCGCGCGGAGGTACTCCTCGTCGCTGTGCCGAGGGAAGCCGTAGTTGACGGAGGCGCCGCCCAGCCCGTCACCGTGGGTCACCTCGATGAGCGGCACGCCCGCCTCGTCGAGCGCGGTGGCCACGGAGACCATCTGCTCCAGCGAGATCTGGTGGCGCTTCGGGTGCATCCCGTCGCGCAGGGTCATGTCGTGCAGCGTGATCCGGAGGCCTCGTAGATCCATGGCGCTCACCCTTCCGCCCCCGCGCCGCGCGTCATCTGCTCCGCGAACAGCTCCCCGGTGCGCAGCGCCGCCGCGGTCATGATGTCGAGGTTGCCGGCGTACCTGGGCAGGTAGTCGCCCAGCCCCTCGACCTCGAGGAAGACGCTCACCCGCCGCCCCTCGAACACGGGTCCGTTCTTGAGCCGGTAGCCGGGCACGTAGCGCGCGACCTCGCGCACCATGGCGTGGACCGAGGCGGTGATGGCGGCCTCGTCCGGAGGGGCCTCGGTGAGGCAGTGGATGGTGTCGCGCATGACCAGCGGCGGCTCCGCGGGGTTGATGACGATGATGGCCTTGCCGCGCCGGGCGCCGCCGATGCGCTCGACCGCGCCGGCGGTGGTGCGGGTGAACTCGTCGATGTTCTGCCGGGTGCCCGGGCCGACCGACTTCGAGGCGACGGTGGCGACGATCTCGGCGTACTCGACCGCCTGGACGCGGCTCACGGCGGCGACGATGGGCACGGTGGCCTGGCCGCCGCACGACACCATGTTGACGTTCCGCGCGCGCGAGCCGACGTGCTCCTGCAGGTTGACGGGCGGGATGCAGTAGGGGCCGAGGGCGGCGGGGGTGAGATCGATCATCAGCACCCCCAGGGCCCCGAGCTTGCGGGCGTTCTCGGGGTGCGCGTGCGCCGAGGTCGCGTCGAAGGCGATGCGGATGCCGTCGCGCGCGACGTGCGGCACCAGGCCGTCCACGCCTGCCGCGGTGGTGGCGACGCCGAGCTCCGACGCGCGGCGTAGTCCGTCCGACGTGGGGTCGACGCCGACGACCCACGCCGGCTCGATCCACTCGCTGCGGCGTGCCTTGATGAGCAGGTCGGTCCCGATGTTGCCGGAGCCGAGGATGGCAGCCTTGATCTTCATGCGTGCGTTCATCCGGTTCAGGTGAAATGGACCTCGGCCGTCCCGAGCCCGGCGATGGTGACCCGCATCCGATCGCCCGGCCGCACCGGCTCGAGGGGGACGAGGGAGCCCGAGAGGATGACCTCCCCCGCGAGGAGCGAGACGCCGAAGCCGCCGAGGGTGTTGGCCAGCCAGGCCACGCAGGCCAGAGGGGATCCCAGCGCCGCAGCGCCGGCGCCGGTGCTGAGGATCTCCCCGTTCTTCTCCACCACCATGCCGCAGGAAAAGAAGTCGAAGCCGGCGGGCGCGCGCGCCTCCCGCCCGAGGACGAAGAGCCCCGAGGAGGCATTGTCCGCGACCGTGTCCTCGACCCGGATCTTCCAGTCGCGGATGCGCGAGTCGACGATCTCGAAACAGGGCATCACGCACTCGGTGGCAGCGAGCACGTCGGCCGGCGTCACGCCGGGCCCGACCAGATCGCGCCGGAGCAGGAAGGCGATCTCCCCCTCGGCGCGCGGCTGGATCAGCTCGCGGCCGATGGGCATCTCGGCGCCGTCCTCGTAGCGCATCCGGTCGGTGAGGTAGCCGAAGTCCGGCTGGTGGACGTCGAGCATGCGCTGCACGGCCTTGCTGGTGACGCCGATCTTCTTGCCGATGAGCCGCTCGCCGTCCTCGAGCCTGCGATCGAGGAGGCGCCGGGAGATGTGATAGGCGTCGCCGATCGTGAGGGTCGGCTCCCGCTCGGTGAGCGGCGCCACGGTGTGCCGGCCACGGAGAGCGCCGTAGAGCTCGTCGCCGTGGCCGTCGAGGACTTCGGGGCTCACGCGTTGGGCTCCGCAGGAGCCCGGGGTGTGGGGCCGCTCGCGGGCTCATCGAGAAACGCCTCGCGAAGGAAGTCGACGGAGAGCCGGTTGAAGAGGTCGGTGTGCTCGACCATCACCCAGTGGCCGCACGAGGAGAGCAGCATCACCCGCGATCGTGGGCAGCGCTCGGCGAGGGTGGTGGCGCCGCTCACCGGGCAGAACTTGTCGTTCATCCCCCAGAAGCCGAAGACGGGGCAGCGGATCCGCGAGAGCTCGGGCGCCAGGTGGGGCACCACCATCGAGGTGAGCACGCGCTTGGGCTGGGTCACCGCGATCTCCATGCGCTCGTCGAGGATCTCCTCGGTGAGGGTCCGGGGATCGAAGAGCTGGAGGCCGAAGACCTTGCGCATGCCCTCGCGGGTGATGCCCTCCGGACCGAGGAAGACCTTCATCATGGTGCGGATCCCCTCCATCTTCCCGTAGGCCTCGCGCACCTCGAGGCCGCCGGGCGCCATGAGGATCAGCCTGGAGACGAGCTCGGGGTGGTCGAGCGCGAGCTGGATCGCCATCGCCCCGCCGTGCGAGTTGCCGACGATGGCGCAGCGCCCGATCCCCAGCGCGCGGGTGAGCCTCTCGACGGCGCCGGCGAGGTAGTCGAGCGTGTAGTCGACGTCGTCCGGCTTGCTCGAGTAGCCGAAGCCCAGCGTGTCCGGCACGATGACGCGGAAGCCTTGCGCGGCGACGTAGGGATAGTTGCGCCGGAAGTTGGAGTAGCCGCTGGCGCCGGGCCCGCTGCCGTGGAGAAAGAGCACGGCCGCGCCCTGCCCCGCCTCCTGGTAGTGGACGCGCAGCCCGCCGCCGATGTCGGCGTACCTGCCCTCGGGGACGGCCGGGGTCGTGCTCATGATTGCACCGGCGCGCTCTTGCGCGGCGCGAGGAACTGGGGCGGGTGGTGCCCCCACTCGCTGATGCGATCGTGGACGACAGGCTCCCAGGTCGCGTCGTCGACGTCGCGTCCGCCCCAGCCGACCTCGAACTGGAAGCCGGAGGGGGTGCGCGCGTAGAACGAGAACATCCGATCGTTGGGGTGGCGCCCCAGCGTGTGCATGATGCGGACGTTGGCGCGCAGCGCGCGATCGAAGGCGAGCCCGACGTCGTCCATCGAGCCCACCTCGAGCATGAAGTGGTGGATGTTCTTGTCCTGACGCTCCCCGAACGCCACCGAGTGGTGGCGCGGGTTGGTGTGGAGGAAGAGCATGTCGGCGTGGTAGCCGTGGATCTCGGCCACGATGCGATCGCTCAGCCGGAAGCCGAGCACGTCGCAGTAGAAGGCGCGCGTCTCCTCCTGGTCGCGGGCCGAGATGACCACGTGGCCTAGCCCGCGCTCCCCGGCGACGAAGCCGGAGCGGACCCGATCGGAGCGGAACGGCTCGCTCGCCATCTCCGGCCCGTGGAAGATCTCGGTGGGCACGCCGCCCGGATCGCGGAAGCGAGCCACGCGAGCCACGTGCCGGCGTGCGGCGTCCGCGGGGGAACCGAGAACCACGTCGACTCCAGCCGTCCGCAGCCGCGCGAGCGTGGCGGCGAACGCGGCCTCGTCGTCGACCTGCCAGCCGATGAACGCGACATCGTCGGCAGCGCCCGGCTCGAGGAAGAGGCGATGGGCGTGACCATCCATCCGCAGGGAGAGCGCTCCGGTGTCGCCACGGCCGGCGACCGCGAGCCCGAGCACGCCGGTCGCGAAGGCCTCCCAGGCGGGGACGTCGCTCACCTCGAAGCCGAGATATCCGAGCTGCGCAATCATGCCGGCTCCCATTTCAGAGGCATTTCAGAGAAAGATGTCCTGGTTCTTGAGCCCGAGGAGCACCCCGCCGAAGTTCCTCCCCGGCTTGTCCGGGTTGTTGGCGTAGTGGCCGCGCGCGGCGTGCGCATCGAGGAAGAAGCGCAGGATGGGGCTGTCCAGGAACATCGCGCGCCCGCCGCTGCGGGAGAAGAGATCGTCGACGACCGCGACGCACTTCACCACTGCGTTGGCCGAGTCGTAGCGGAAGCCGACGCGGCGCTCGAGCGGGAGGTCCTCGCCGGAGCGGGCCCGCGCCATCAGCTCGTCCATGTTGCGGTGGAGGACCAGCCGGACCTCGTCGATGACGGCCGCCGCGCTGGCGCAGGCGAACTGGGTCGACACGTCCTCGGCGACCCTGGCGCCGTCGGAGGCCGCGACGCGCCGGGCGGCCGCGGCGCGGTAGGCATCGAGCGCCCCCTGCGCGATCCCGATGGCGCTCGTCGACACGGACCGGACGAACACCTGACCGAAGGGGAGCCGGTAGAGGGGCGCGGTGTTGACGGCATTCCCCGGGCTCTTGCGCTTGTAGCCGTCGATCAGGCGGTGGGTGCGGTGCTCGGGCACGAACGCGTCCTCGACGACGATGTCCTTGCTGCCCGTCCCCTTGAGCCCGGCGACGTGCCAGGTGTCGTCGATGACGTAGTCGGCGCGCGGGACCAGGAAGGTGAGCAGCTCCGGCGGCTTGCCCTCGTTCTCGGTGGGGACCAGCCCCCCGAGGAAGACCCAGCGGCAATGATCGCAGCCGCTCGAGAAGGACCAGCGGCCGCTCACGCGAAACCCGCCGTCGGTGCGGACGACCTTGCCCGTCGGCGCGTACGACGAGGAGATCAGCGCGCGCGCGTCGTCCCGCCAGACGTCCACCTGCGCCTGCTCGGGGAAGAGGGCGAGCTGCCAGTTGTGGACGCCGACGACGCCCAGCACCCACGCGGTCGAGGGGCAGGCCGCGGCGAGCGTCATCTGCACGTCGTAGAAGGTCCGCGGCTCGACCTCGTAGCCGCCCCAGCGCGCCGGCTGCAGCATGCGGAAGAAGCCGGCCTGCTGCAGGTCCTCGATGGTCTGGTCGGGCAGGCGCCGGAGGGCGTCGGTCTCGGCGACGCGGGCAGCGAGCACCGGCGCGAGCTCCCGCGCGCGGCGGACGAGCTCGTCGTGATCGATGGCTGGAGAGGTCATCCGCGTCTCCCGAAGAACACCTTCTCGGCGTTGGCGTAGAGGAACTTGTCGAGCACGCCCTCGCGCAGATCGAGCTCCTGTGCCTCCTTGATGCAACGATCCATGGAGAGCACCGGATGATCGCTGGCGAAGAGGATCTTGTCCTGACCGCGCGTGTTCATGAAATGGATGAGCTCGGGCGGGAAGAAGCGCGGGGCGTACGCCGACGTCATCAGGTAGAGGTTCGCGTACTTGAGCATGAGGCGAATGGCGACCGCCCACCACGGGTCGGCGCCGTGCGCCATCACCAGCTTCAGCTCCGGGAAGAAGAGGCAGACCTCGTCCAGGTAGATCGGATCCTGGCAGCGGCCCGGGGCGGGCGGACCGGGGATCCCGGTGTTCACCGAGATGGGGAGCTCGAGCTCGATGCACTTGGCATAGAGCGGGTAATAGGCGCGATCGTCCGGGGGCAGGTTGATCATGAACGGCACCGCGCGCGCCACCACGACGGGCTGGTTCCGGCACAGCCCCTCGAGCTCGCGGAGGGCGGGCATCCCGCGGCGGGGGTCGACGTAGGCCGCGAGCACGAAGCGCTCCGGGTGCGCCTCGCAGAAGGCGAGGACCTGCGCCGACGGGGTCTCGGCGCGCAGGGAGAGGATGGACTTCTCCACGCCGAGCCGATCCATCGTCTCGAGCATCTCGCTCACCGAGATATCGCGGAAGATCTGCTCGGTGCGCTTGAAGTAGTCCTCCGCGACCCGCACCAGATAGGCCGGGCGCTCCGCCGAGCCCATCCCCACGTTCACGAAGCCGTCGATCGCTCGCATCCCTCCACCCTCCGCGGCGCCCACCGAGGCCGCCTCGACCTGGCGAACGCCTCAATCCGCGTGAGCCACGCCGGGGCCCGGCGCAGAGCCCCCATCGCTCGACCCGTAAAATTGCCGGTACCACCGGCGCAGCCGCCCGACCGGTCCGTCGCCGTCGCAGAGAGCGGGCGGGTCCACGTAGACCTTGTGCTCCCAGATGTGGAGATCGTCCTCGAAGCCGGCCTTGAGGTTGGCCATGTAGCCCGCCACGTACTTCTCGGTCCGGGCCCGGTTGCCCACGATCTTGAGGGTCACGGCGACCCTCAGGTCGAGGTGCCCCTCGTCGATCGGCGTGTGCGCGACCAGCATGTAGTTCTGCAGGGCGCCATCCATGCGCATGAGCAGGTACCCCGGCCCGTGGTAGGTGGTCGAGGACGAGAACTCGTCGACGCCCCCACCCGCGAGGACGGCGCGCCCCTTCACCTTCTGCCAGGCGCGGTGCCCCTCGACGCCGAAGCTGAAGTCGTGGATCTCGGTGCGGTGGACGGCGGGGAAATGCGCCCGGTCGGCGAGGTTGTCCACGATCTCGCGAGGGTGAGTCTTGACGTGGTAGATACCGGTGCTCCAGGGGAGCCACTCGTCGCTGCCGTACTCGGGGATGACCGGTACCTCGAAGGCGGGGTCGGCGCCGGTCCGATCGTGATAGACGAGGACGACACCGTTGATCTCGCGGACCGGCCAGGGACGCACCCGGGCGCCGGGCGGGATCTTCTTCGCGTAAGGGATCGCCGTGCACCGCCCGGTGCCGTCGAACTCCCACGCATGGAACGGGCAGCGCACCGCGCCGCCGGCGACGGTCCCCCCGAAGCCGAGGTGGGCACCCAGGTGCGGACAGAAGGCATCGAGGATGTGCACGGCGCCGTCCTCGGCGCGGAAGGCGACGAGCTGCTGGCCGAAGTAGCGGAGCGGCCTCACTCCCAGCGGAGGCAGCTCGGCCGAGAAGCACACGACGAACCAGCCCTTGGGATAGCCTGAAAGCTCGGTCTCGGACATCGCAGTCCCTCCCCGGGATGACCGGCCTGGCTCAGCCCTTCTCGGCGGTGAAGCGGACAGGCATGCGCTTGATGCCGTTGATGAAGTTCGATCGCAGCCGGGTCACCGGGCCGGCCAGCTCCATGTCGGGGAAGCGGCGGAGGAGCTCGGTGAACATGATCCGGATCTCGAGGCGGGCGAGGCTCGAGCCCAGGCAGAAGTGCTCCCCCACGCCGAAGGCGAGGTGCTCGTTCGGGGTGCGCCCGACGTCGAAGCGCTCGGGCTCGGGGAAGATGGCCTCGTCCCGGTTGGCCGCAGCGTAATAGAGCACCACCTTGTCGTTCTCGCGGATCTTCTGGCCGCGCATCTCGGTGTCGCAGGTGGCCGTGCGCCGGAAGCAGGTGATCGGGGTGACCCAGCGGAGCATCTCCTCGACGGCGGAGCCCATCAAGGACGGATCGGCGAGCAGGCGCGCCCGCTGCTCCGGGTGCTCGATGAGGGCGAGCATTCCCCCGGAGATGAGGTTGCGCGTGGTCTCGTTGCCCGCGACGAGGAGCATGAGGAAGAAGGCGTCGAACTCGGCCTCGGTGAGGCGGAAGCCATCGACCTCGGCGTTGATGAGGATGGAGCAGAGATCGGAGCCCTCCCTGTCCTTGCGCTGCTCGGCGAGCTGGTTCGCATAGAACCACACCTCCATGGCGGCGGCCTTGGCGTCCTCCTTGGAGGTCCCGAACTCCGGGTCGTCGAACCCGATGAGCCGGTTGGAGAAGTCGAAGATCCGGTGCCGGTCGTCGAGGGGGATCCCGAGCAGCTCGGCGATCACCATCAGCGGGAGCTCGGCGGCGACGGTCTGGACGAAGTCGACCTCCCCGCGCTGGGCGATCTTGTCGAGGATCTGGGTGGTGACCAGGCGGATCCGCGGCTCCATGAAGGAGGTCACCAGCGGCGTGAAGCCGTAGTTGACGAGCCGGCGAAACTTGCCGTGCTGGGGAGGATCCATGTTGAGCATGATGAGGCGCATCAGGCTCAGCTCCTCTTCGTCGTAGTCCTCCAGGTTGGTGCTGCCGCGCGCCGACGAGAAGCGGTGCGGGTCCTTGGAGGCCACGACGATGTCGTCGTACCGGGTGAAGGCCCAGAAGCCGCGGCCCTTGCGCTCCTTCTGGAAGTAGACGGGCGCCTCCCGACGCAGAGCGCGGAAGGTGTCGTGGGGCACGCTCCGCGAATAGGTGTCGGCGTCGCTGAGATCGGCGAGGTCTTCCGGCAGCATGAGCAGACTAGAACATGTTTCATCAGACCACGCAAGACCCGCTTGCCCGGGTTTGTGAAACATGTTCTAGTCGCCGGGAAGGGAGACGCACCCAGGTGTCCAACAGCCCCCACCTGCTCGTGGAGCGGGAGGGTCACGTCGTGACCCTCACCATGAATCGACCGGAGGCGCGCAATGCGTTCGGGTCGGAGATGCTCGTGCGCCTCGCCGATGCGTGGGACCTCGTCGATGGCGACGACGGGATCCGCGTCGCCATCCTCACCGGCGCCGGCGGGCATTTCTGCGCCGGATCCGATCTCAAGGCCATGGCCGGTGGGTGGCAAGACGACGCGTGGTCGGCGCGCTTCGAGCAGGATCGCGATCTGCACTGGAAGGCGCTGCTCCGCAGCTACCGGCTGAAGAAGCCTCTCATCGCCGCGGTCGAGGGCACCGCGGTGGGCGGGGGCACCGAGATCCTCCAGAGCACCGACGTCCGCATCGCCGCCGAGTCCGCCCGCTTCGGCCTCACCGAGGCGCGCTGGGGGCTCTTCCCTCTGGGCGGCTCGACGGTGCGGCTGCGGCGGCAGATCCCCTATGCCCAGGCCATGGAGATCCTCCTCACCGGCAAGACCTTCCCCGCCGCCGAGGCGCTCCGCATCGGTCTCGTCGGCCGCGTGGTGCCCGAGGGCCAGGCGCTCGCCGAGGCGCGCCGCGTCGCCGAGCAGATCGCCGCCAATGGCCCCCTCGCGGTGCAGGCCATCAAGCGCTCCGTGCAGGAGAGCGAGGGTCTGCCCGAGCACGAGGCCCTGAAGAAGGAGCTGGAGATCGGCTGGCCCATCCTCTCCACCGAGGACGCCAAAGAGGGCCCGCGCGCCTTCGCCGAGAAGCGCAAACCCGAGTTCAAGGGCCGCTGACGGGGGATCGACCATGGCTTTCAAGCTCAGCAAATGGGACCTCACCGTCGACGTCGTCGCGGTCGGCTCCGGGCTCGGCGGGCTCACCGCCGCGATCGTCGCTCACGACGCCGGCAAGAAGGTGGTCGTCCTCGAGAAGGCGCCCAAGCTCGGCGGCGTCTCGGCCTACTCCGGCGGCGAGGTGTTCCTCCCCGACAACCACCTCCTCCGCGCCGCCGGGCTCGCCGACTCGCGGGCCGCAGGCCTGGAGTACCTCCGCTTCCTCGCCGCGGGCTACGCCGATCCCGCGCTGACGGAGATCCTCGTCGACGCCGGCCAGCTCGCGGTGAAGTACCTCGAAGAGAAGGCGGGCGTCCGCTGGAAGGTGATCAAGGGCTTCCCTGATTACCATTACCCCCGGGCGCCGGGGACGGTGGCCGCGGGGCGCTACCTGGAGGTCGAGCTGTTCAAGGGCGAGCAGCTCGGCGAGTGGCAGAAGAAGAGCTACCTGTCACCCCACATGCCCAACGGCATCACCCACGACGAGCTCTTCGCCTGGGGCGGCTTCGTCAACGTGCGGAGCTGGGACTTCGCCCTCATGGGCAAGCGTTACAAGCAGGACCTCCGCGGCTTCGGCCCGGGGATGATGGCCTACCTGATCAAGGCGGCCATGGTCGACCGCGGTATCCCCGCCTACCCGGCGACGCCCGCGCGCGAGCTCCTCGTCGAGGACGGGGCCGTCGTCGGCGTGCGCGCCGAGCGCGATGGCAAGGACTTCCTGATCCGCGCCCGGAAGGGGGTCGTGCTCGCCGCCGGCGGCTACGACTGGCACCCTACCCTGCCCAGGTACTTCGAGCAGCTCCCCGAGTGGCAGTCGATGGTGCCACCCACGGTGACCGGCGACGCCATGGTGATCGGGGGCGAGGTGGGCGCCGCCGTGGCCGCCGTCCCCTGCCAGAACCTGGGGCTCTTCTTCGGCTACCAGGTGCCCGGCGAGCAGCACGAGGGCAAGCCCCTCTGGCGGGGCTCGTGGGAGGGCGGCTTCCCGCATGCGATCTGGGTGAACCGGGCGGGGAAGCGCTTCGCCGACGAGTCGTTCTACCGCGACTACCTGCCCAAGACCCGGGCCTGGGACGGCACAGCGCAGGCGCAGCCCAACTTCCCCCCGTACCTGATCTTCGACGCCAGCTTTCGCGAGAAGTACCCGCTCGGCACCTACCTCCCCGGGCAGGACCTCCCGGAGGAGCTGGTGCCGCGCGCCGAGACGCTGCGCGAGCTCGCCGCCAAGCTCGGGATCGACGGCGAGGGCCTCGAGGCCACCGTCGCCCGCTTCAACCGCTCCGCCGTGGAGGGGGTGGATCCCGACTTCGGGCGCGGCACCTATCCCTGGGCCGCGATGATGACCGGCGACCGGACCCGGACGAACCCCAACCTCGGGCCCCTCGACAAGCCGCCCTTCTACGGCCTGCGGCTGCGCGTCGCCAGCGTCGGGGTCAACGCCGCCGGGCTCAAGACCAACGCCGACGCGCAGGTGATGCACGTGCGCGACCGGCCCATCCCGGGGCTCTACGCGGCAGGCAACTCGGCGGCGCCGCTCGACTCCGGCGCGGGCTACCAGAGCGGCGTCGCCAACCTGCGGGGGATCGTGGGCGGCTACCTGGCCGGCAACCACGCGGCGCGCCGGTGACGGCTCGTCTCGATGGGGGCTCCGCCCCCAAACCCCCGGGCTCAGGGCTGCGCGATGGGGGCTCTGCCCCCAAACCCCTGGGCTCAGGGCTGCGCGATGGGGG
>Ga0302279_10002670_pt1 | contig 23205 bp, 18 predicted proteins | sample III_Bog_N3_3_FD_194541 | JGI IMG/M metagenome (GOLD analysis project Ga0302279, IMG submission 194541) | Peat permafrost microbial communities from Stordalen Mire near Abisko, Sweden - III_Bog_N3_3 | ecosystem: Environmental > Terrestrial > Soil > Wetlands > Peat | place: Sweden: Abisko...
AAAAGTCCAATGGCATATTTTATAAAATAATTATTATGTAGCTAGCCAGGGTCCCGGCAGGTTTGACCGACTCGCAACTCTGCCCCTTCTGATCCTTTCCCCGAGGTTCGCCACCATGCTTCCAATTCCCGGTTCCCCCGCACCAACGGTCTCAGGCCGCCGACGGCAAGTCCCTCACCCTGGTCACCCAGGACAAGGTGACGGCACACACCACCTGGTCCTTCGCCCTGGTCGGCAACAGCGCCTCGGACATGGCCTTGCGGCCCTCCGACAATTGGGACCTCAACCTGTAGGTCGTGGACGGCAGCGCCAGGGCCGGCTCCAAGGTGGGACTCCGGGGCTGGCCCAACGGTCAAACCGATGAAACCTGGAAACTGCTGGAAGTTGGCCCCTGAAAGGTCCGGAGCCGGACCCTTCACCGGATCCGGATCTGGGCTACTCTGGGAGGGTGGAACCCAAACGCCCAAATCCCGACGCCCTGTTGAAAAACGTACAGGAGGAGGAGGCCCGCTCCAAGCGGGCCCGGCTGAAGATCTTCTTCGGCATGGCGCCGGGCGTAGGCAAGACCTTCGCCATGCTCCAGGAAGCCAAGATCCGCAAGGATGAAGGGGTGGACGTGGTGGCCGGGGTGGTGGAGACCCATGGCCGCCACGACACCATGGCCCTCACCGAAGGGATCGATTTCCTGCCCAAGCGCCGCCTCCCCTACCGGGGCGCCCAGCTGGAGGAGTTCGACCTGGAGGCGGCGCTCAAGCGCAAGCCCGCCCTCATCCTCATCGACGAGCTGGCCCACACCAACATCCAGGGATCCCTGCACGTGAAGCGCTGGCAGGACGTCATGGACCTTCTGGACGCCGGCATCGACGTCTTCACCACCGTGAACGTCCAGCACCTTGAAAGCCTCAAGGACACCGTGGCCCAGATCACCGGGGTGCTGGTCCGGGAGAACATCCCGGACACCCTGCTCAAACGGGCCGACCAGATCGAGCTGGTGGACATTCCGCCCGAAGAGTTGCTGGAACGGCTGAAGGAGGGCAAGGTCTACGTGCCCGAACAGGCCCAGCACGCGGTGGAGCGCTTCTTCCGCAAGGGCAACCTGCTCGCCCTGCGGGAACTGGCCCTGCGCCGCACCGCCGAGCACGTGGACGCGGACATGCGCCGCTACATGGCCAGCAAGGGCATCGTCGGCAAGACCTGGGCCGCCGGGGAGCGCCTGCTGGTCTGCATCAATTCCAAGCCCGGGTCCGCCATCCTGATCCGGGCCACCCGGCGCATGGCCGAATCCCTCAACGCCCCCTGGATCGCCGCCTACGTGGAGACCGGCAAGCACTTCCGCTATTCCGAGGAGGAGCGGACCCAGCTGGAGGACAACCTGCGGCTGGCCGAGCGGCTCGGGGCGGAGACCTCGGTGGTCCAGGGCGACCTTTCCACCGCCGAAGAGATCATCGACTTCGCCACCGGCCACAACGTCACCAAGATCATCGTCGGCAAGCCCGCCCATCCCCGCTGGGTCGAGTTCTACACCGGCTCGATGCTGGAGGACCTGGTTCGCCGGAGCGGCGATATCGACATCCTGGTCATCACCGGCCGGGAGGAACGGGAGAAATCCGCCGCCGCGGGGGCGGGCACAGCCGCGTCCGCCCAGGGGATCAGGGTCCGCCGGACCCACATGCCGGTCCTGACCCACTTCCTGTGGGGCGCCGTGACCGTGGCCCTGCTCACCGGACTCTGTCTCCTGCTGCAACGCCACCTGGAGCTGGCCGACGTGGTGATGGTCTACATGCTCGGCATCCTCGTGGTGGCCAGCCGGTTCGGCCGGTGGCCCTCCCTGGTTTCGTCGGTCATCAGCGTTCTGGCCATGGACTTCTTCTTCGTGCCGCCCCGGTACTCCTTTGCCGTGGGCAATATCAGGCATCTGGGCACCTTCGCCGTGATGTTGCTGGTGGGCCTGGTGATCGGCAACCTCACCGAACGCATCCGCTCCCAGGCCCGCCTGGCCCGCAACCGGGAAAACCGGATCCGGGCCCTGTTCCGCCTTTCCGCCGAACTGACCCGGTCCAGCGGCTCGGCGGCCATGGCGGAATCCGCCATCCGCAACGTGGCCACCCACTTCCAGAGCCGGGTTTCGATCTTCCTGCCCGGTGCCGCGGGCCGGCTTGCCCCCAGCTCGACCCAGGGCAAGAACGCCGTGGGTCAGGACGAACTGGGCGTGGCCCAATGGGTCTACGACCATCACGAACCGGCCGGCATGGGTACCGACACCCTGCCCGGAGCCAAGGCCCTGTACCTGCCCCTGAAGGGGGCCCACGAGCTGATCGGGGTCATGGGCATCCAGCCTTCCGAGGCGCCCACCCGGATGGAGCCCGACCAGCGGCACCTGCTGGAGGCGTTCGCCAACCAGACCGCCGTGGCCCTGGAACGGGTCATCCTGGCCGAACGGAACCGGGAGACCCAGCGCCAGGTGGACCGGGAACAGCTGCGCAACGCCCTGCTCTCCTCGGTCTCCCATGACCTGCGCACCCCCCTGGGCGGCATCACCGGCGCCGCCTCGACCCTGCTGGACGACCAGGGCGAGCTGCCGGCAGCGGCCCGCAAGGAGCTGCTGGAGACCATCCACGAGGAGGGCAACCGGCTGCAGCGGCTGGTCACCAACCTGCTGGACGTCACCCGGCTGGAATCCGGCGTGGTGGATCTGGCCAAGGACTGGGTGCCCCTGGAAGAGGTGGTGGGCTCGGCCCTGGGTTGCCTGGGGGCCCAGCTGGGCAAGCGGCCGGTGAAGGTGGAGCTGCCGGCCAACCTGCCCCTGGTCCAGGCCGATCCGGTGCTGCTGGGCCAGGTGATCATCAACCTGGTGGAAAACGCCTGCAAGTTCTCCCCCCCGGACGCGCCCATCGAGATCAAGGCCTGGGCCACCGAACGGTCCATCACCCTCTCGGTCACGGACCACGGCCCCGGCATTCCCGAAGGGCACGAGGAGCATATCTTCGAGAAACTGGTCCGGTTCCAGCAAGGGGAGGCCCGGCCCGGTGCCGGTCTTGGGTTGGCCATCTGCAAGGGTGTGGTCCAGGCCCATGGTGGCAAGATCCAGGCCAGCACCCGGCCCTCCGGAGGCGCCCAGTTCATGGTGAGCCTGCCCCTGGGCATCACCCCTCCCCCTCCTCCTTCCGAAGAGTAAAGCCATGAACCCGGAAGGCCCCCTCATCCTGCTGGTGGAAGACGAACCCCAACTCAGGCGTTACCTGCGGGCGACCCTGACGCCCCATGGCTATCGCCTGCTGGAGGCGGTGAACGCCAAGGAGGGCGAGCTGATGGCCGCCAGCCACCACCCCGACCTCATCCTCATGGACCTGGGCTTGCCCGACCTGGACGGCCTGGAACTCACCCGCAGGCTGCGGGAGTGGTACACCGCCCCCATCATCGTGGTTTCCGCACGGGGCCTGGAGAAGGACAAGATCCAGGCGCTGGACGAGGGCGCCGACGATTACCTCACCAAGCCGTTCGGCAGCGGCGAACTGCTGGCCCGGATCCGGGTGGCGCTCCGCCATGTGGCCCGGGACGTGGCCGTCACCGAAACGCCGGTGTTCGAGCTGGGCGACTGGCGGATCGACCAGATCCGCCGGGAGGTGACCGTCGCCGGCCAATTGGTGCACCTGACCCCCAATGAATACAAGCTGCTCACCACCCTGGTCAAGCACGCCGGGATGGTGCTGACCCACCACCAGCTGCTCAAGGAGGTCTGGGGCAGCGTCCAGGGCGCCCAGCCCCACTACCTGAGGGTCTACATGGCCCAGCTGCGGCAGAAGCTGGAACCCGACCCGGCCCGGCCCATCCACCTCATCACCGAGCCCGGCGTGGGCTACCGGCTGCGGACGGAATAGGCAGGGCGGCTATCCCCCCGAAAGGGCCGGCATCAGGTGCACCTCGTCGCCTTCCGCCAGGGCCTGGGACAGGTCCGCGCTGCGGCCGTTCACCACCAGCAGGAGCCCCGGAGGGCTGGGGGAAAGCTCCAGTAGCCACAGCAGGTCGGCCAGGGTACTGGAGGCGGGCAGTTCAGCCTCGAGCTGCCGCAACGGGCCCGCCGGGCCCGGGCGCCGGAGCGAGGTGTGGAGATGCACCCGCACTACCAATCGAACACCCCGTCCAGGTCCGCGTCGTCCACATCGAACACCGACCCGTTGGGCGGCAAAGGCTCCCGGGTCATCCACTCGGGCATGCGGTCGTCCACGGAGGTGAATCCGGCCCGCCGGTTGAACTCCCGCTCCAGGGAAAGGGTCTCCCGCCCCAGCAGCTGCAGGATGTCGGGACCCACCTGCCAGCCGTAGCGGGCGTTGAGCAGGGCGGGGATGACCTCCGGGGCGACGCTGAACCCCGAGCCGGCGAAGATGCATGCGCCCAGGGTGTCATACCCGGCCATGTTGATCTGGGCCGTGCGGGAAAGGGCCGCCTGGACCTTGGGATCGAGGTGATCCACCTTGGCCCGCACCGTGTTTCCGGCGGTGTGGTCGGCCCCCTGGGGCGAAGTGGCGAAGGTCACCCCGGTGCCCTTGATGGCCCGGGGTTCGTAGGCGGACATGGCCTGCCCCTTCACCACCGGCACCCGGGCCACCCCCAGCACCCGGCCGGCCACGGCGGCGCCATGGCCGAGGATCAGCCCCAGCGGGGTTCCCCTCCGGATCTCCCCCAGCAGTTCCAGCGCCCGGACGCCATCCCCGAACGCCAGCAGCCCGGCCTCGGCGGCAACCCCCAGCGCCGCGCCCAGGTCGATGGAATCCAACCCCAGGTCGTTGGCCTCCCAGTTCAGCCGCGCCACCACGTCCAGCTCGGCGATGCCCAGGTTGGAGCCCATGAGGCCGATGGTTTCGTATTCCAGGGGTGTGACCAGGCTGTTCCCCTCGGCGTCCCCGTAGTTGTTGGAACAACGGATGGTGCAGCCCGGCATGCAGGCGTGGGTGGGCGTGCTTGTCCCCCCCCGGGCCAGCATCACCTCCCGCAGGTGCTCGCCGCTGAGGGCCTCGGCGTCCTCGAACTGCCCGCTGGAAAAGGCACGGGTCGGCAGGGCGCCCAGGGCGTTGGTCATCAGGGCCATGGCCGCGGTGCCGAAGTCGCGGTAGAGGGCGCTCTGGGAATGCTCCAGAACGTTGCGGGTGTATGCCTTCCGGGCAGCATTGAAGGCGGCCGGATCGGCGATGGGCGGTTTAGCTGAGCCCGCCGCGTCGAACACCACCGCCTTGAGGCCCTTGGCGCCCATCACTGCGCCCAGTCCGCCCCGGGCGGCGATGCGGGACGGCACCCGGTCCTTGTCCAGGTTCTGGATCCCGGCCGACGCCAACCGCATCTCCCCGCCCGGGCCGATGAGCGAAATCGCCACCTGGTCCCCGTAGCGCTTGCGCAGCCGCTCCGCTGCCGCGAACACGCCCAGGCCGGCCAGGTCCCCGGCCGGGTCGAACCGGGCGCCGGCCAGGCTGAGGTGGAGCACCCGCCAGTCGGTCTGGCGCTCCCGGGCCCAGGGGGTCTGATCCTCCAGGATCAGGGCCCGGATCCCCATGCAGGCCATCTGCAGGCCGGTGGTGCCGCCGGCATTGGCCTCCTTGATGCCGCGGGTCAGGGGGCTCTTGCCGCCGATGGAGATGCGGTCGCAGCTGGAGAGCATATGGCCCACCAGCAGCCCGGGGGAGAATACCAGCCGGTTGCCGGGGCCCAGAGGCTCACAGGCGGGCGGCACTTCGTCCAGCAGGATGCGCGCCAGCAGCCCGCGCCCGCCGAGCCGAGCCCAGGCTTCGGGCACCGGACCGCGCTGCAGCGAGCCGCTGCGAAGGTTGACCCGCCAGATCTCCATGGCGCGGCTACCGGATCCCGGCGGCGCGGTTGACGCTGACGGTCTCAAGGGAGGCTTCGAGGATGGCGAAACCGCGGTCCAACTGCTCGTCGGTGATGACCAGGGGCATGAGAGTGCGGATGACGTTCCCATAAAGCCCGCAGTTGAGCAGCACCAGGCCCCGGTCGTGGCAGAGCTGGACCAGGGCCTTGGTCTCCTCTGCGGCCGGAGTCTTGCGCTCCCGATCCTGGACCAGTTCCATGGCCAGCATGGGGCCCTTGCCCCGGACGTCGCCGATAAGCTCGAACTTCTGCTGCAGCGCGTCCATCCGGGCCCGGGCCTTCACCCCCAGGGCCTCGGCCTTGGCCAGCAGCCCTTCCTCCACCAGGATGTCCAGCACCGCCAGGGCCGCCCGGCAGGCAATGGGATTGCCACTGAAGGTGCCACCCAGCCCGCCGGCATGGACCGAATCCATCAGCTCGGCCCGGCCGGTGACCGCGCTGAGCGGCAGCCCGCCGGCAAGGCTCTTGGCGGTGGTGATGAGATCGGGGGCGATGCCCCAGTGCTCGATGGCGTACATCTTCCCGGTCCGGCCCATGCCGCTCTGCACTTCGTCGATGATCAGGACGATCCCGTACTTCCGGCAGATGGCCTGAAGCTTGGCGAAGTACTCCGGCGGCGGGGTGACGAACCCGCCCTCGCCCTGGATCGGCTCGGCGATGACCGCCGCGGTCTGCTCCGCCGCAACGTGGCTGACGAAGAAGTCCTCAAGGTGATCCGCGCAGGCGGTGGCGCATGAGGGATACTTCAGGCCGAACGGGCAGCGGTAGCAGTTCGCGTTGGGCATGTGGTAGATCTCCGGCGCGAACGGGCCGAACTTGTATTTGTATGGCTTGACCTTGCTGGTGAGGCTCATGGTGAGAAGGGTCCGCCCGTGGAAGGCCCCGTCCAAGGCGATGATGGCCGGGCGCCCGGTGGCGTAGCGGGCGATCTTGACCGCGTTCTCCACGGCCTCGGCGCCGTTGTTCAGGAACAGGGTCATCTTATGGAAGTCGCCCGGGGTCAAGCCATTGAGCCTGGCCGCGAGATCGATGTATGACTCGTACATGGCGACGCTGAAACAGGTGTGGATGAACTTCTCCGCCTGGTCCTGGATCGCCGCCACCACCTTGGGGTGGGAATGGCCGACGTTCAGCACCCCGATGCCGCCGCCGAAGTCGATGAATTCCCGCCCTTCGTAATCGACCATGATCGCGCCCCGGGCCTCCCGGATGAAGGACGGCGTGCTGTGGGAAACACCCCTGGGCACGTGCCGGCTGCGCAGGGCCTGGTACTCGGATTGGTGGGATGTCATGGAACGCCCTCCGGCTGGGAATGGATGTGCGGAGGACATTCAATGCAGCAATCGTACCAGGCCCCCGGAACCGGAGAAAGGGAGCCGGCACCCCAAAATCATCGACGACTAGGACTAAAATTGATTTGATTAGTCTAAATAGCTAATGATTTATTGCATATTGGATGCAGATTGGAATAATGCAGGCATGAGCTACCCTGATTCGCTCCAAGGAACCCTGGAAGAGGTCCTGCAGACCCACGGTCTGGCCTGGGGTGGCGTCGCGGACCAGCTGCTGGAGGCCAGCAAGGCCGGATGCGCGGTCCTGGACCGGGACCTGGTGGTGCTGTTCGCCAACCGCCGGGCCCGGGAGATGGTGGGCGTCCGGCCCGGAGCCGCCCTGGCCATATCCGTGCCCGAGATCCAGGCCCAGGTGGAGCGGGTGCGGGCCGGAGCCGAGGATCCTGGCGGGGAGCCCCTCCTGCGCGGTGCCAACTCCTTCCTGACCCGGGTGTCCAGGCTCGGACCGGGCCTGCCGGGCATCCTCTGCGTCTTCCTGGACCGGACCCGGAGTGAATCCGCCGCAAGGGAGGTGCGGGCCTACGAAGAGCTTACCCGGCAGCAGGACACCATCATCGATTCCCTGTCCGAAGGGCTCTGGATCGCCGACAGCCACGGCACCGTGCTGCGCATCAACCCGGCCTCGGAACGGCTCAACCTGCTCAAGGCCGATCAGGTGGTGGGCCGCAACGTCCAGGACCTGATGGACGAGGGCATCTTCGACCGCTCGGCGACCCTGGAGGTGCTGCGCCGGAAGGCTCCCGTATCCATGCTGCAGAACTGCCGGGGGCGCAAGCTGGTGCTCACCGGCATCCCGGTGCTGGACGAGGCGGGGCAGATCATCCGGGTTGTGGTGACCGAGCAGGACATCACCGAGATCGACGCCCTGCACCAGGAACTGGAAGAGAAGGAGGCGATGCGGGATCGGCTGCGGGACCGGATCGTGGAGATGCAGATCGAAGAGGTGGAATCCAGCCGCTTCATCGCCAAGAGCCCATGCATGCAGAAGGCGCTGCGCCACGCGATCAAGGTGAGCACGGTGGATTCCACCGTGCTGCTCCAGGGCGAGTCGGGGGTGGGCAAGGAGCTGTTCGCCGACATCATCTACAAGTACTCCGAGCGGGCCGGCAAGCCGCTGGTGAAGATCAACTGCGGAGCGATTCCGGAACCGCTGCTGGAGGCCGAGCTGTTCGGCTACGAGAAGGGGGCGTTCACCGGCGCCCAGGCCAAGGGCAAACCCGGCTTTTTCGAGCTGGCGGACGGGGGCATCATCTTCCTGGACGAAATCGCGGAGCTGACCCTGGCCTCCCAGGTCAAGCTGCTGCGCTTCCTGGAGGACGGCCGGGTGACCCGGGTGGGGGCCACCCAGAGCCGGAAACTCAACGTGCGGATCGTGGCGGCCACCCACCAGGATCTCAGGGCCATGGTGGACCGGGGCTCGTTCCGGCTGGACCTCTACTACCGGCTCAGCGTCATTCCCATCCACATTCCCCCGTTGCGCGAACGCACCGACTGCATTCTCCCCCTCCTGCGCCACTATGTGGAGCACTTCTCCGCCCGGATGGGAGTGATCCGGCGGATCACCCGGGCCGCCTCGGAGGTGCTCCTGGCCTATCCCTGGCGCGGCAATGTGCGCGAACTGGCCAATCTCTGCGAGCGGCTGGTGGTCATGTCCGAATCGGAGCTGATCGGGCTGGCGGACCTCCCCGCGGACATCCTGGGCCAGGCGGGCAAGGCCGCCCTGGCCCAGGCCGAACCTCAGCTGACCCTGAACCAGACCCTGGAGAACACCGAGCGCACCCTGCTGCAGGAGGCGCGCCAACGCCACGGCAACCAGGCCCTCATGGCCAAGGCGCTGGGCATCGACCAGTCCACCGTGGCCAGGAAGATGAAGAAATACGGCCTGGTCTGAGCGGGGCCATGCGCCCCCGCATATTCCGGCCCGGGCCCGCGGCCTGGAAGGACAGCCAAAGCCTTAATTCATATGGCATTCCCCAAGGCGGCATGGTTCTGGCAATGAAGTCCGGCAGAACCCCTGTCGCCAGCAATGACGAGAGCGCACCCAAGGAGGTATCGCATGAGACGGACCAAAGGCTGGGCCACCCTCGCGGCAATCGTTTTGGCAACGACTGCCAACGCCCAGGACGCCAGAGACTATTACAAGGTCGGCGTGGTCACCGAGCTGTCCGGCGATCTCGCCACCGGCGGCAACGTCACCAAGCGCGGCTACGATCTCTGGGCCCAGGAAGTGAACGCGGCCGGGGGCATCACCATCGGCAAGAAGAAGTATCCGGTGAAGCTGTACTACGCGGACGCCCAATCCAATCCAGCCCAGGGCGCGGCCGCCGCCGAGCGGCTCATCACCCAGGAGCACGTCGACTTCCTGCTCGGCCCCTACTCCTCCGGCGTGACCATCGCCGTGGGCCCGGTGGTGGAGAAGTACAAGGTGCCGATGATCACAGGCTCCGCCGAGTCGCCGATGATCTGGGTGCAGAAGTTCCAGTACACCTTCGGCACCATTCCCCCGGTCAACTTCACCGGCGCCGCGGCCATGGCGACCCTCGCCGCCCTGAGCCCCGCCCCCAGGACCGCCGTGGTGTTCGGCTCCAACGACACCTTCTCCAAGGCCACCGCCACCGCCTTCAACTCCGCCCTGGAGAAGCTGGGCATCAAAGTGCTCAAGTTCAACATCGTGCCCGAAGGCCAGGACCTGACCCCGCTGCTTTCGGCCATGAAGGGCATGCGGCCCGACATCATCGCCTTCGGCGGCCATGACGAGGAGCTGATCAAGCTGGTCAAGGACCTGCACCAGATCGACTTCACTCCCAAGGCCCTGCTCATGCACTACGGGGTCACCGAACCGGCCTTCATGGAAGCGCTCAAGGGCGACGCCAACCAGGTGTTCGGCGGCTCGGTGTGGACCGAGACCACCAAGACCTCCAGCAAGGTGCTGTGGAAGGATTCACCCACCTATGCGGCGGCCGCCCTGAAGGCCTTCGGCGTCGCGGCCGACTATACCCAGGGCGGCTGCTCCGCCGCCGGGATCGCCTTCCAGGTGGCGCTGCAGAAGATCAGCGCAGCGCCGCCGCTCTCCGACGCCAAGCGGGTGGAGCTGGTGAAAGCCCTTGAAGCGATCGACGTGGAGTCCTTCTACGGCCGGATCAAGTTCGCCACCGATGGCGACTATTATCACTCCAACGTCGGCCTGAATCCCCTGACGGTCCAGATCCAGAACGGGGTGGTCAAGTCGGTGGGTCCGGCCAAGGTGGCCGAGGTCAAGGCCCAGTATCCGATGACCCCCTGGAGCAGCCGGTAGCCTCGGGACTTCCAATGGGAGGCTGCACCTGCCCCGGGCGGTGCCGCCTCCTCCATCTTTGCTGGAGACGATTCATGGAAATCTTGCCCCAAGTCCTGCTGGACGGCATCATGCTGGGCGCCGTCTACATCATCATCGCCATCGCCTTCTCCCTGGTGTACGGGGTGATGCACGTCATCGACTTCGCGGTCGGCGAATGGATCATGCTCGGGGCGTTCACCGGCTTCCACCTCACCCAATGGACCAAGGTCGACCCGTTCCTCCTGCTGCCTCTGGTGTTCCTGATCTTCGGCGGGCTGGGCTACCTGATCCAGCCGCTGCTCCAGCGGGTGATCTCCGGGCACAAGGGCAACCCCCTGCTCATGGGCCTGGTGTTCACCTTCGGCCTCTCCCTGATGTTCCGGGGCCTGGCCCAGACCTTTTTCGGCTTCTACAGCCATTCCATCCCCTCCCGCTTCTCCACCGGCTCGTTCTTCTTCGAGAAGGGTTCGTTCTTCCTCACGGTCTCCACGGTCCGGCTGGCCGGGCTGGTATATGCGGCCATCATCACCGGTGTGCTGCACTACCTTCTCAAGCATTCGGATTTCGGCCTGGGAGTGAGGGCCCTGGCCCAGCACAAGGAGGCCGCCGGGTTGATGGGCGTGAACAACAAGCGAACCAGCGCCTACGTTTACGCGATCTACACTGGCACCAGCGCCATGACCGGCGTCCTGATCGGCACCATCCTCTCGGTCTCCGCCAAGATGGGCCCCGAGTACACCATCTTCGCCTTCTTCGTGGTGGTGCTGGCCGGGATGGGCTACCTGGCCGGGGTTCCGGCTGCGGCGCTCCTGCTGGGGGTCATCCAGTCGGTGTTCCTGGTCTACCTGGATCCGGGCTACACCCTGCTGGCAGTGTTCGCGCTGCTCTACGTCATCCTGCTGGTGTCCCCCACCGGCCTGTTCCGCAAGGGGGTGTGACCATGGCCCCGGTCCACAAGGACAAGCGTCTCCTGGGTGCGCTGGTGGTGTTCGCGGCCATGCTCGGCGTGCCCTTGGCCATGCACGACACTTTCTTCCTGCGGGTGCTGACCGAGGCCATCATGTGGATCGGGCTCGCCCTTTCCTTCGATGTGCTGGCTGGCTACACCGGCTATCTCAATTTCGGCCACAGCGCCTTCTTCGGCATTGGCGCCTATGCCACGTCGCTGCTCATGATGAAGGCCCATTGGCCATTCCCGCTGGCGGTGCTGGCAGGAGCAATGGCCGCGGCCGTGGCCGCCCTGGTCATCGGCATGCCCACCCTGCGCCTCCGGGGCGCCTATTTCGCCATCGCCACCTGGGCCCTGGCCCGGGCCATCCAGCAGTTCGCCCTGGTCTCCAGCTTTACCGGCGGGCCCGACGGGATGCGGCTCACCGCCTACCTGAACCCGCAGTACTTCTACTACGTGATGCTGGCCGTGACCGCCTCCACCTTCTTCGGCCTGTGGTTCCTGCTGGAGCGGGCCCCGTTCGGACTCAAGCTGAAGGCGGTGCGCGAGGACCAGGAGAGCGCCAAGGCGCTGGGGCTCAACCCCACCAAACTCAAGATCCAGGCCATGGTGCTGTCCGCCATCCCCACCGCCCTCCTGGGCGGCGTGTTCGCCTACTGGGTCACCTTCATCGATCCCGGCTCCACCCTGGGCGATCTGGTGAGCGACCAGGCCCTGGTGATGGTGGTGTTCGGCGGCATGGGCACCCTGGTCGGGCCGGTGGTGGGCGCGGTGCTGATCTTCGCGTTCAAGACCCTGTTCTGGGCCTACCTGTCGGCGTACGAGGTGCTCTACATCATCATCCTCGGCGCGGTGATCGCGCTCTCGGTGGTGTTCCTGCCCGACGGCGCGCTGGGAATGGTGTTCCGCCGGCGCAAGGCGCCCGAAGCGGACCTTGAAACCCCGGCCGGCCACGCGCCGGAATTCCCGAACGAAGAGGAGGCGTGAACCCATGACGGAGCCCATTCTGAAAGTCGAGGGCCTCAGCAAGGTGTTCGGCGGTCTCACGGCGGTGAACGACGTCTCCTTCGAATTGGCCAAGGGGGAAATCCTCGGCCTGATCGGCCCCAACGGCGCCGGCAAGACCACCCTGTTCAACGTCATCAGCGGCTACTATGCCCCCACCCGGGGCCGGATCATCTTCCAGGGCAAGGACGTGAGTGGCAAGCCGCCCTACGCGCTGGCTCACCGGGGCCTCGGCCGGACCTTCCAGGTGGTCAAGCCGTTCGCCGGGCTGTCGGTGCTGGAGAACGTCATCATCGCCTCCTTCCTCAAGCATCCCCGCCGGGCCCAGGCCGAGGTCCAGGCCTGGCGTGTGCTGGAACTCACCGGACTGGCCGACCGCGCCAACCTCCCCGCCGCCAGCCTCACCCTGGCTGGGCGCAAGCGGCTGGAGATCGGCAAGGCCCTGGCCCTGGAACCCAGCTTTCTGCTCCTGGACGAAGTGGTGGCGGGGCTCAACCCGACCGAGACCGACCGCACCATGGAGCTGATCCTGAACCTGCGGGCCAGCGGGATCTCGATCCTCATCGTCGAGCACATCATGCGGGTCATCATGGGCATCAGCGATCGCCTGGTGGTGCTCAACTTCGGCCAGAAGATCGCCGAAGGCGCGCCCAGGGACGTGGCCCGGAACCCAAGCGTCGTCCAGGCCTATCTGGGCAAGGAGCAGGAATGATCGCCCTGGAAGTTTCCGGCGTTTCCGCCGGCTATGGTCTCACCCAGGTCCTTTGGGATATCTCCTTCGCCGTGGCGCCGGGCCAGCTGGTGGCCCTGATCGGCGCCAACGGGTCCGGCAAGACCACCATGCTCAAGACCATCTGCGGCATCGTGCCGGCCAGCGCCGGCTCGATCCGCTACCAGGGCGGGCTCATCAGCGGCAAGCCGGTGCACCAGGTGGTGGACCAGGGGATCACCCTGATCCCGGAAGGGCGCCAGCTGTTCCCCAAGATGACCGTGGAGGAGAACCTGCGGGCGGGCTGCTACCTCAAGCGGGCCAAGCCGCACAAGGCCAAGAACCTGGCCCGGGTCTACGAGATCTTTCCGCTGCTCAAGGAAAGGCGTACCCAACTGGCCGAGACCATGTCCGGCGGCGAGCAGCAGATGCTCGCCATTGGCCGGGGCCTCATGCAGGATCCCCAGCTCATCATGTTCGACGAACCGAGCCTGGGGCTCTCGCCGATCATGGTGGAGGAGGTGTTCCGGATCATCAAGACCCTGCATGGGGAAGGCCTCACCATCTTCCTGGTGGAGCAGAACGTGAAGCAGACCATGAAAGTGGCCGACTACTGCTATGTGATCGAGAACGGACGGGTGGTGCAGGAGGGAACCGGCACCGCCTTGGCCGCGGACCCCAAGGTGCGCGAAGCTTACCTAGGATTTTGAGCGGGGCCTCCCATGTACATCCCTTCCTCCTTCCAGGAAACCCGGCTGGAGGTCATCCACGATCTGATCCGGGCCCACCCCCTGGGCCTGCTGGTCACCGGTGGGGCCGCCGGGCTGGCCGCAACCCAGGTGCCCTTCCTGGTCTACCCGGGAGAAGGGGACCTGGGCACCCTGCGCGCCCACGTGGCCCGGGCCAACCCCCACTGGCGGGAGCTTGCGGGCGGGGCCGAGTGCCTGGTGGTGTTCCAGGGCGAGCAGGGCTACGTCAGCCCGTCCTGGTACCCGGGCAAGGCGGTCCATCACCAGGTGGTGCCCACCTGGAACTACGCGACGGTGCATGCCTGGGGCCGGCCCTCGATGGCGGAGGAACCGGGCTGGCTGCACCGGCAGCTGGAGGATCTGACCCGCTCCCAGGAGCGGCGCCGCGCCCGGCCCTGGGCCGTGGGCGACGCCCCGGCGGACTTCATGGCCAGGCAGATGGAGGCGATCGTCGGCATCGAGATCCCCATCGCCCGGATCGAAGGCAAGTGGAAGATGAGCCAGAACCGGGAGGAGGCCGACCGGGCGGGGGTCATCGCCGGCCTCACCGACCCGGACGACGCCCACCGGAACCCATCCCTGGCCAAGCAGGTGGTCGACCGCAACCGCCCTGCCCATCCGGAGGATCCGGCTTAGCTTCACTGGGGCGTCCGGGTTCCGGTCCGGCAGGCATAGCCTGACTGGAACCCGGGCGCCCCAGTGGAGTTAGACTCCCTGTCAGCGCCTCAGCCGAACCACTGGGGCCCGCTGACCCGGAACCGGGAACCCAGCCGGTAGCGGGATCCAGGGTGGACGCAGCGGACGAAGGTGACCACCCTCCCGCTGGACCAGGTGCGGCGGGTGAGCACCAGGCAGGGGTCGCCAACCTTGATCCCAAGCAGCTCGGCCTCCTCGGGGCTGGGCTGGACCGCATCCACCACATGCTCCACCTCGTCGAGGGGCACCTCCTTGACCAGGTATTCGGAAAACCCGATCCGGCCGAAGTCCTGGGCGAGGAATTCCGGCGCCGCCTCGGGATTCACGTAGCGGTCCTCCAGCTGCACCGGCACCCCGTTCTCCCGATGCACGCAGACCGCGTAGTAGACCGAGTCGCCGGTGTGCAGCTCGAGCGCCGACGCCACTTCCAGGGTGGCCGACGCCCGCCCCACCTGGAGCACGTCGCAGCTGTATTCGTGGCCCCGGGCCCGGGTCTCGGTGGCGATGCTGGTGATCTGGAACAGGCCGGACTTCGGCTTTTCCGCGGCCACGAAGGTGCCGATCCCGGCATAGCGCGCCAGGATCCCGTGCTCGGCCATCTCCCGCAGGGCCCGGTGCACGGTCATCCGGGAGACCCCCAGTTCGGCCACCAGCTCGTGCTCCGATGGGATGCGGTCCCCGGCATGCCACTCCCCCTCGTGGATCCGCTGGCGGATGTGGTCCTTCACGAACTGATACAGGGTGGTGGAACCGGCCTGGGCCCGGCCTGGTCCGGACTTCGGTGGCGGGTTCCCGGGCTGGCGGCTCAAGGCAGCATGGGCAGCTGCAGCCCCTTTTCCCGGGCGCAGGCACGGGCGAGCTCATAGCCGGCATCGGCGTGGCGCATGACCCCGCTGGCGGGATCGTTCCAGAGCACCCGGGCCAGGCGTTTGGCCGCCGCTTCGGTGCCGTCGGCGACGATCACCAGGCCGGCATGCTGGGAAAAGCCCATGCCCACGCCGCCGCCATGGTGGAAGGAGACCCAGGTGGCGCCACCCGAGGTGCTGAGCAGGGCGTTGAGCAGGGGCCAGTCGGACACCGCGTCGGTACCGTCCAGCATGGCTTCGGTCTCCCGGTTGGGGCTGGCCACCGAACCGGTGTCCAGGTGATCCCGGCCAATGACGATGGGCGCCTTGAGCTCGCCGGTACGGACCATCTCGTTGAAGGCCAGCCCGGCCAGATGGCGTTCGCCCAGGCCCAGCCAGCAGATCCGGGCCGGCAGCCCCTGGAAGCTGATGCGCTCCCGGGCCATGTCCAGCCAGCGGTGGACGTGCTGGTTCTCGGGAAACAGCTGCTTGATCCTGGCGTCGGTCTTGTAGATGTCCTCGGGATCGCCGGACAGGGCCACCCAGCGGAATGGACCTTTGCCCTCACAGAACAGCGGCCGGATGTAGGCCGGCACGAACCCGGGGAAGTCGAAGGCGTTGGCGACGCCGTGCTCCTTGGCCACCTGGCGGATGTTGTTGCCGTAGTCCACCACCGGGATGCCCAGGGCCTGGAAATCCAGCATGGCCTGGACGTGCACCGCGCATGAGGCGCCGGCCCGTTCCATCAGCCGGGGGTGCTGGGCCGGATCGGCCTGGGCCGCCTTCCATTGAGGCACGGTCCAGCCCTCCGGCAGGTAGCCGTTGATCAGGTCATGGGCCGAAGTCTGGTCGGTCACCAGATCCGGGCGCAGGCCGCCGGCCCGGGCCCGCCGAACCAGTTCCGGCAGCAACTCCGCCGCGTTGCCGAGCAGGCCGATGGAGACCGGCGACCGGTCCTGGCAATGGCGCTGGACCAGGCTCAGGGCGTCCTCCAGGTCCTTGGCCTGGAGGTCCAGGTAGCGGGTGCGCAGCCGGAAATCGATGCTGCTCTGCTGGCACTCGAGGGTCAGGGAGACCGCGCCAGCCAGGGTGGCCGCCAGGGGCTGGGCCCCGCCCATGCCGCCCAGGCCGGCGGTGAGGATCCAGCGCCCGGCCCAGTCGCCGCCGTAGTGCTGGCGCCCCGCCTCGGCGAAGGTCTCGAAGGTGCCCTGGACGATGCCCTGGGCGCCGATGTAGATCCACGAACCGGCGGTCATCTGGCCGTACATGAACAGCCCCTTGCGGTCCAGTTCATGGAAGTGCTCCCAGGTGGCCCACCTGGGCACCAGGTTGGAATTGGCGATCAGCACCCGCGGCGCGTCGCTGTGGGTGCGGAACACTCCGACCGGCTTGCCCGACTGGATCAGCAGCGTCTCGTCATCCTCCAGCTTGCGCAACGATTCCAGGATGGCGTCGAAGCATGGCCAGTCCCGGGCGGCCCGGCCGATGCCGCCGTAGATGACCAGACTCTTGGGATTCTCCGCCACCTCCGGATCCAGGTTGTTCTGGATCATCCGGTAGGCGGCTTCGGTGAGCCAGCTCTTGCAGGTCTTCTCCGGGCCCCTGGGCGCACGGACGATCCGGCTTTCGTCCCGGCGCGGATCCTTGGTTCCGGTGGTCGTGGCCATGGGGCCTCCTTGGTTATTTGGGCAGCATCGCCGACAGGTTGGCATCGCCGTCGGCGCTGGCCCGGTCCAGCAGCGTCCGGGCCTCGGCCAGCAGCCGGGCGCACCTGGCTTCCAGGTCCGCGGTGAAGGCCGGGTCGGTGATGTCCTTGAGGTTGATGAGTACGTTCCAGAGGCCGCCGCGCAGGCCGGCGAAGCCCATCTGCAGCCCCACCAGGGCATCGGTGATGGATGCGGGCTTGCCGGAGGCCATGGCCCCCTCCGCGGCCCGCATCACCTCGAAACAGGCCTGGGCCGTGGACCAGGGCACCGCCACGGCCAGCTTGAGGCCCTGCTGCATGGCGGCGGTACGGGTGGCCTTTTCTCCGGCGGTGCCCTGGGGCAGGCGCCGGGCCTCCAGGTAGCCGTTGAACGCGTCCGTATCGTCGTCCACCGCCAGGATCAACTGGTCCTTGAGCCGCTGGCCCTGCTCCGCCACCGCCAGCAGGGCGGCTTCCTCCTGCCTGGGGCCACCCTGGGCGAGATTGGCCACCATGGCGGCCAGCCCGGCCCCCAGCGCTCCGGCCAGGGCGGCGATGGAGCCGCCACCGGGAGCGGGGGTGTCGCGACTGACCTCGTCAGCCAGGGCGGCGCAGGTCATGGCCACCAGAGCCTTTTCCCTAAGGACCGGCAGGCCCAGCAGCTTCTGCTCCAGGTCGAACGGGGCCACGTCCGCCAGCCCCATGGAGAAAACGGCATTCTCCAGCAGATCGGGCACCGGGATGAAGGGCGACTTGCCCTGCTGCCGCAGGTAGAACCGGCCCGCATTGAGCAGGGCCTGGAACGGCACCAGGCCGACGATCTCGCTGCCCGTGACCACCAGTCCGCGTTCCGCCGCCAGCTTCCGGGCGGCCTCCAGCACCGCCTCGGGCGGCGTCACCTGGTAATCGGTGAGGTTGATGGAGAGCTGGGCCCGCTTGTAGGTGTCCACGTACCATCCGATGGCCTTGCAGTGGGCGAACAGCCCGGCCTTGAACACCTGTTTCCCGGCCAGATCCTGGCCGGGATCGACCTCGTTCAGCCGGAGCAGATGGCCCAGGTCATAGCCGTGGTCGTCCCGGCAGTGGCGCTCCAGTTCCGGGTAGCTCGCCGCGTCGAACCCGCAGTTGCCGCAGGGGAGGCAGCCGTCGGCGTAGCGGAGCGGCTGGCCGCTGCTGTAGAAGGCACTGGTCTGGCCCCGGCGGGCGACCCGGCCCTTCTCCCGCAGTTCGAAGGCGATGTCGGTGGCGTGGGCCTTGTCCCGGCTGTTGAGGGTGATGTTGTAGGCGATCAGGAATGCCCGGGCGCCGGTGATCAGGGCCCCGGCCTTGGGGTCGAACCGGGCGGGGCCGAAATCCGGGGCCCACCGGGGATCCTTGAGCTTCTCCGCCAGCCCCTCGTATTCGCCCCTGCGCACCGCGGCCAGATTGCGCCGCTCGGGGCAGCTGGCGGCGTGCTCGTACAGGTATACCGGCAGCGCCAGTTCCCGGCCCACCCGCTCTCCCAGCCGGCGGGCGAGCTCGGCGCAGTCCTCCAGGCTGACCCCCGCCACCGGCACGAACGGGCAGACATCCGTGGCGCCCATGCGCGGGTGGGCGCCATGATGGGTGCTCATGTCCAGCACCCGGGCGGCGGTCTTGACGGCCTGGTAGGCCGCTTCCAGCACCCGTTCAGGCTCCCCCACGAAGGTGACCACGGTCCGGTTGGTGTCCGCGCCGGGATCCACATCCAGCAGCCGGACCCCCGCCACCGCCCCGATGGCGTCGGTGATGGCCTTGAGTTTGGCCGGATCCCGGCCTTCGGAGAAATTGGGAACGCACTCGACCACGCGGTTCGACACGGAGCTACCTCGCCGTTCAGAAAAGGGGGGACCAAAGGTATAGGCCTGTCTATACAATCACGGATTTCCAGACCGGACCATCCCTTTCTGGGGTTCGGTTTCGATCCCATGGCCGCGCCCGGCCAGTGCCGCCCAGGGAACCTATCCCTAGTCCAGACCATTGGGTGAGTGGCCAGTTGCCAATGTAGCGTTTATGAAAATTCAAACCCTGCCCCTGCTGATCCTCGCCGCCCTCCCCGCCCTGGCCCAGGAACGCTGGCAAATGAACCTGGCCTTCAACGACGTCGGCAGGATCAAGGAGACCACCGCCCTGGGGGGTTCCTATCTCCGCTTCACCCGGGAACAGAAGCCGGCTCTCGCCATCCAGGTCGGCTACTCCGCCATCGACCTGGGCTGTTCGGACCTCAGTTTCGTGAGGGGGGTCAGCGCGCCAGGGTGATCTTGAAATCCCCGGACTGGGGGTCGGCCTTCCGGCCCGGCTCCTGGGCCCCGGGCGCCGTTGAGGCTTCCCGGCCCATCCCGGAGCTGATGGCCATCCCCCGGCTCATGCTGGCCCGGGCCCCGTCGCTGCTGCTGTTGACCCCCTCCAGGCGCAGCTTGAATTCGCCGACGTTGGTGGCCCGTTTCAAGGCTTCCTCGACCGTGATGAGGCCCTCCTGAAGCAGGAAATACAGGCTCTGATCGAAGGTCTGCATTCCGTACTGGGAGGTGCCCTGGGCGATCACGTCCTTGAGCCCCTTGGTCTTGTCTTTGTCCTCGATGCAGGCCTTCACGGTCTCCGTGGCCACCAGCACTTCCACCGCCGGCACCCGGCCCTGGCCGTCGGCCCGGGGCACCAGCCGCTGGCTGATGACCGCCCGGAGCACCTGGGACAGCTGGATCCGCACCTGCTTCTGATGGTGGGGCGGGAACACCGAGATCACCCGGTTGATGGTCTCGGCGGCATCCAGGGTGTGCAGGGTGGAGAACACCAGGTGGCCGGTTTCGGCCGCGTGGATGGCGGTCTCCACCGTCTCGTAGTCGCGCATCTCGCCCACCAGGATCACGTCCGGATCCTGCCGCAGGGCCGCCCGCAGGGCGCTGGAGAACGACTTGCAGTCGGCCTCCACCTCCCGCTGGTTGATGATCGAAAGGTTGTCCCGATGCAGGTATTCGATCGGGTCCTCGATGGTGAGGATGTGCTCGGAACGGGTGGCGTTGATGAGGTCGATCATGGCCGCGAGGGTGGTGGACTTGCCGGAACCGGTGGTGCCGGTGACCAGCACCAGGCCGCGCTGCTCCTCGCAGATCTTCTCCAGCACCCGCGGCAGCATAAGGTCCTCGATGGAGAAGATCCGCCTGGGGATGACCCGCAGCACCATGCCCACCGTCCCCCGCTGGTTGAAGATGTTGCAGCGGAACCGGCCCAGGGACGGGACCGAATAGGCCAGGTCGATGTCCAGGTTTTCCTTGAACTTGGTCTTCTGCCGATCGGTGGCCATGATCGAGTAGGCCATGGCGATGGTGTCCTCCTGGACCAGTTTCTTGAACTGGGTCAGGGGGGTGAGCCGGCCCTTCACCCGGCCGATGGGATAGTTGCCGACTTTAAGATGGAGGTCGGAACCACCCATATCAACGATGGTGGTGAGCAGTTCGTTGATGTGCATGGCCGGCTCCCATGAATATCCCTTAGATTCAGGAGACATCCGCACCCAAGTTTAGTCATATCCCGAAAAATCCGTCCTACGAGATTTCACCCATGCCTGTTAAAATCGAAGGTTCTGCCCCGGAGGCCCCAAACTTCGGGCCCCGAAGTTCTTTCCAAGGACCCGCATGACCGCCATCGAGAAGATCCGCAACATCGCCATCATCGCCCACGTCGATCATGGCAAGACCACGCTGGTGGACGCCATGTTCAAGGGCGCCCATATGTTCCGGGACAACCAGCGGGTCCAGGAACGAGCCATGGACAGCAACGACCAGGAACGGGAGCGTGGCATCACCATCCTGGCCAAGACCACGGCCCTGCATTGGGGCGGCTACCGTTTCAACATCGTCGACACCCCTGGACACGCCGATTTCGGCGGGGAAGTGGAGCGGGTGCTGAGCATGGTGGACTCGGTCCTGCTGGTGGTCGACGCCTTCGACGGCCCCATGCCCCAGACCAAGTTCGTGACCCGCAAGGCGCTGGCCCTGGGCCTGAGGCCGATCGTGGTGATCAACAAGGTCGATCGTCCGGGAGCGCGTCCGCTCTGGTCCCAGGACGCTGTCTTCGACCTGCTCATCGAACTGGGCGCCACCGACGAGCAGCTGGATTTCTGCTGCGTCTTCGCCAGCGCCAAGATGGGCTACGCCATGCTGGACATCAACGACGCCAGCGAGAACCTGGATCCCCTGTTCGACGCCATCGTCAAACACGTGCCGCCGCCCAAAGGCGATCGCGAAGCCCCCCTGCAGATGCTCGTCACGCTCATGGACTTCAACGATTTCGTCGGCCAGATCGGCATCGGGCGCATCGTCAATGGCTCGATCAAGGTGAACGAGACCGTGGCCCTGGTCAAACGGGACGGCACCATCCAATCCCAGAAGGTCAGCAAGCTCTATGGCTTCGAGGGCCTCACCCGGGTGGACCTCACCGAGGCCTCGGCCGGCGAAATCATCGCCGTGGCCGGCATCCCGGACATCCGGGTGGGCGAGACCATCGCCAGCGCGGCCGACCCCGTGGCACTGCCCTATGTGGACATCGACGAACCGACCATTGCCATGATGTTCATGGTCAACAACGGTCCCTTCGCCGGCCAGGATGGCAAATACACCCAGAGCCGCCGCATCCGCGAGCGTCTTATGAAGGAACTGCAGTTCAACGTGGCCCTGCGGGTGGAAGACACCGACAGCCCCGACAGCTTCAAGGTCTCAGGCCGAGGCGAACTGCATCTGTCCGTGCTGATCGAGACCATGCGCCGCGAGAGCTTCGAGCTCTGCGTGAGCCGCCCCGAAGTGATCACCCACATTGACCCGGTAACGGGCGAGAAGATGGAGCCCTACGAGGATCTCACCATCGATGTGCCCGAAGCGGCCATGGGTGTCGTCATGGAAAAGCTTGGCACCCGCAAGGCCGAGATGACCGACATGCATCAGGAAGCGAGCCGCATGCGCCTGCATTTCAAGATTCCCAGCCGCGGCCTCATCGGTTACCGCTCGGAATTCATGACCGACACCCGCGGTGAAGGTATCATCCACAGCCTCTTCAGCCACTACGGCCCCCACAAGGGTGACCTGCCCGGCCGCAAGAACGGCGTGCTCATTTCCATGGACCAGTGTGATTCCGTCGCCTTCGGCCTCATGAAACTGGAAGCGCGCGGCGTCATGTTCATCGATCCCTGCACCAAGTGCTACGAAGGCATGATCGTCGGCGAGCACAGCCGCGAGAACGACCTCGTGGTCAATATCGGCAAAGCCAAGCAGCTCAGCAATATGCGTACCTCCAGCAGCGACGAGGCCACGCGCCTCACGCCTCCCAGGCTGCACACCCTGGAACAGGCACTGGAATACATCGACGACGACGAACTGGTGGAAGTGACCCCCAACTTCATCCGCATGCGCAAGCGTGTCCTCGCCGAAAGCGACCGCAAGAAGTCCGAACGGCGTTCCGGCAACTAGGGCACCAACGGTAATAGCCAGCTTCGTCGAACCGGTTCCAACCTGTTTTGCAAACTCGTCCCGGCCGGTTGCTCACGCAACCGCCGGGACCTCTGATTTGGGCAGGTCGGCCGATCCCGGGGACCCTGCCGAATGCTCCCGGAGCCCCCGGCAGGGAATGCTGGGATGGGACGAAAAGCCCAAGGCGGCGACTCCCTGGCACAAGTCCGGAACGCGGCCGCCTCCGTCTATCGGATGAGGATGAACGCCTCCCGGGAAATTCGGGCCGAGGCGGGATTCCAACCGACCAGAAGCGCCAGGGCAAGGGTCGGGGCGGGACCGGTTCGCATCAAAAGGCTCCCTGAAAACCTTTCCAATATCATTTACTATTAATTTTAGTCAAGCGGTCCGGTCCCGGCGGCCGGAGGATCGAGGCGGCTTTGGATGTGCTACCCTAACGGCAAAATCGAAGGTCCCACCGTCCAGGAGAGCGACATCCAAAAGCCCGCACCCCCATCCGCCCCATCGGCCTTGGACGAGGCCACCTTGGCACATTGGCAGCAATGG
>Ga0302279_10002671_pt1 | contig 23203 bp, 19 predicted proteins | sample III_Bog_N3_3_FD_194541 | JGI IMG/M metagenome (GOLD analysis project Ga0302279, IMG submission 194541) | Peat permafrost microbial communities from Stordalen Mire near Abisko, Sweden - III_Bog_N3_3 | ecosystem: Environmental > Terrestrial > Soil > Wetlands > Peat | place: Sweden: Abisko...
CGACGGCGCTCCTCGTGGGCCGCCTCGAGGGCGTCGCGCGCGGCCTCCGGCGGCAGCTCGCGCGGGGGCACCGTGAGCAGCCGCAGGAGGACGCTGATGGCGCTGGCGTTCGAGGGGTCGAGCGCCAGCGCCTGGCTGACCTCGCGCATGGCGGTGGCGCGGCCGGCGGCGTCGCCTCCCGAGGACGCTCGCTCGGAGGCGGCACCGGCGAGGCGTACGTGCTCGGCAGCCCGCGACCTCCTGCGCACGACGTCTCGCTCGCCTTCGACGTACCGCTCGACGGCGTCGTGGATCGCGCCTGCGGTCGAGTACGTCTCGTCCTCCGCCGTCGCGGTGGCCCGGGAGCAGATAGCTTCGAGCTCGGGCGCCGCGTCGGCGTGGCCCAGGATCTCGGCGAGGATGGCCCCGAGCGCCGCGACGTCTCTGCGCCGTGCGGATGTGGCCTTGCCCTCGTCCACCGTGTCCAGGGGTGCCGCGTCGGTCCAGCCTGCCACGTAGACGTCGCCGTAGTCTCCCACGACGACGGAGCGCGAGGAGAGCGCCCCGTGGCCCACGCCGTGCGCGTGGGCGTAGTCGACGACGAGGCACGCCTCACCGAAGACCTCGAGCAGCTCGTGCCACGAGCGGACCCCTCCCCCAAGCAGGGCGGCTTCGAGCGTCTGGCCGTGCAGTCGCCGCGTCGTGACGTGCACGCCGGCGTCGTCCTCGGTGATGTCGTAGACGGGGGGGATCGACGGGTGCTCGAGGCTGGCCTGCAGGCGCGCCTGGCGCGCGAGTAGCTCGCCCTCCGGTCCGTGGGCCACGGTCTTCATCACGACCTGCCGGCCGATGCGTCGGTCCTCGCAGAGCAAGGCTTCGCCGTCGTACTCGGTGGAGAGGCTGCCCCGCGGATCGTACCGGTCCGCGTCCGTGAGCGCGCTCGGGACGGGGTCGTCGAGTCCGGTGCGCCCGCCTGCCGTGTCGGCGATCGTCGCGACGTCGAGCATGCCCTCGCTCCTCGAGAACGAAGGCTCGATCGCGGCTGCCCGGGTGGTCGGCGGCGCCCTGTACGCCACGAGCTGGCCGAGCTGCCACGTCTGGAGGCGGAGGCTCCGCTGCGCGTCGTCGAGCGACGAGCGCAGCCGGATCATGATCGCGCCGATGGCGAGGACGATGAGCAGGTGGGTCACGCCGGCGACGATCACCGTGGGCGTCGCAGGCAGCGCGACCATCCGTGGCAAGAGGAGCATGTCGCGGCCGTCGAACCCGAAGAACGGCAGCACGACGCCGGCTTCGCCAAGGAGGACGGGAACGGCGACGATGCTACACGCCGTGATCATCTCGAGGACGGGCCACGCGCGCCGGCGCGGCAGCACGATGGAGGCTATCGCGCCGAGCACGGCGAGCGTCGGGACGATGACGAGCGGGCTCCACGCGACGCTCAGCGACGCCATCGCCGTCGCCACGAGGACCCGCTGGGGCCAGGGCAGATCGCCATCGGGCGGTGGCCTCCGGCTGTAGAGGAGCATCGACGCCGCCGCGACGGCGAAGAGGACCGAGACGAGGACGTAGAGCCGGAGGTCGCGCAGGCCGACGAGCAGGGCGAAGGGGAGAAAAGCGAACCAGCTGAATTTGAGGAGCGCCGAGATGCGCCCGCGGCGCGTGGCCAGGCTCCGGGTGGTGGCACAGAGCTCGCGCACGACCTCGGCGGGCAGGACGCGGGGCGGGTTGGCCAGGAGCCTGCGGAGCGTGGCGAGCGCGCCCTCGTTCGTCGGATCGAAGGCGAGCGCGCGGCTCGCCTCGCGCAGGCAGGTCGTGCGCAGAGGGGCCTCGGGGTCGATCTCCTCCTCGGCCCGCGCGACGGCGGACTTGGCGCGCGCCGCGTGCTCCTCGGCGCGCGATCTGCGCTGCTCGAGATCCCTGTCCTTCACGCGGAAGCGCTCGAGCGCCCGGTGGAGCTCCCGCGCCGAGGCGAAGCGCTTCTCCGGGTCTCGCGCCGTCGCCTTGACGCAGATGTCGTCGAGCTCGGGCGGTATCCCTTGCCCAGGGGTGCGCGCCGAGGGGTGCGACGGCGCGTCCGCGAGCGTGGACGCGACCATGTCGTTCACGTTGCTGGCCATGTGTAGCGGCTCGAGCGTCAGGATCTCGAACAGGATGGCGCCGAGCGCGTAGACGTCCGAGCGCGCGTCCGTCTCCCCGAGCTTGGGGTCCATCTGCTCGGGCGACATGTACCCGAGCGTGCCGAGCAGGCTGCCGGCCCTCGTCTTGGTCGGCCCGAGATCCGGGTCGGTGGACCACGCGGCGCTGTCGCCTTCGGCGATGCGGGCGATGCCCCAGTCGAGCACGTACAGCTCGCCGTAGGCGCCGAGCATGATGTTGTCCGGCTTCAGATCGCGGTGCACGATGCGGTGCGCGTGCGCGAAGTCCACGGTCAAGCAGACCTTGGAGAAGGCGGCCAGGAGCTTGTGCCGCGAATACGCCTCCTGGGCGCCGCGGTCGTGGACGCGGAGCTGCGCCACGATCTCCGTCAGCGTCTCGCCGAGGACGCGCTTCATGGTGAAGTAGGGCCGGCCTCCCGAGATCCCGAGGTCGTACACGGGGACGATCGAGGGGTGCTCCATGCGCCCCTGGACGCGCGCCTCGCGCAAAAACCTCGCGTCGAGGTCCGGCCGCCCGGCGTGCACGCCGCGCATCACCTTCATCGCGACGTCGCGCTGCGTGCGGGAGTCGTGGCAGAGCCGGACCTCCCCCATCCCGCCCTCCCCGAGGCGATCGATCACCTCGTAGCGCCCGTCCCCCGGCGCCGCGGCCTCGTCCGTGCCGTTGCCCTCGCCCGTGAACGTCCCGAGCGGCGTCGAGGGCACCGTCTCCGCCAGAGGCGAATAGGAGGCCGGGCCCGGCCGATCGTACCCGTGGCGATCCATCGGCGCTGGAGTGTACACCGGAGCGGGTCGCGCCCCGCTCACTGGTCCGGAGGACTGCACTCCCCATCGAAGCACTCGGAGCCGCCCGTCGGCCCGTACTGGGTCTGGGCGCAGTCCTTGTCCGACGAGCAGCAGAGCGGGAGACTCTGGCCGTTGTTCGCGCAGGCCTGCGGTCCGTCGGAGCAGCAGTCACCGATGCCCTCGGGGTGGTTGGCCTTCGAGCCGCACGCGCCGCACAGACCGAACGCCGCGAAGGCCCCGAGGGCGACCACGATGGCGATGCCCCAACCGCGGTACTTGAGCATGGTGCTTCATAGCGCAGCTCGCGGGGCGCACCAGGGCGACTTCAGCAACGGAGCCGGCATGGACACCCACATGGTCGGCCGCTCCACCGCGCTCGCGCTTGGGGCGCCGGCAGCTGGCGCGCGCGACGGCAAGGGGTTCGGACCTCTGACGTGCATTCGCAGCGAGGGCGGGATCCGCGCTACGTTTGGATCCGATGCGCGCGGTCCCCCAGCTGCCCCAGGTTCACTTCTTCGTGTGCGCGAACCGCCGCGAGGCCGATGCGCCGCTCGGTCCGGGGTGCGGGGATGCGGGGGAAGCCGTCTACCTGGCCCTGAAGGACGAGGTCGCGCGACGCCGCGAGTACCAGCGCGTATGGGTCACGCAGACGAGGTGCCTCGGCATCTGCCCGAAGGAGGGCGCCACGGTGGCCGTCTACGCGGCCGGGCGCGCGGCGGGGCTCCTCACCGAGGTCGCGCCCACCGACGGCTCCGAAGTGTTCGCGAAGGGACTGGCACTGGCATGAGTGAAGCGTGGGCGGAGATCGAAGCGCTCCTCGTGGCCATGGAGGAGCTGCAGCGCTCGAAGGTGTTCGAGCTCGCGAGGCGCCTCAAGCCGAACCTCACGATGGAGGACATGCGTAACCCGCATGACTTCCCCGAGCTCGAGGACCTCGACTGGCACTTCGAGGACGGGGTGCTGACGGGCATCCAGAGCGCCCTCAGCGCCGTACGTGCCAGGCGGCGGGAGGACTGATGCCGAAGAAGCGTCCGCCCGCGCCCAAGGCCAAGCGCCCCGAGGACCCGGGCTTCAAGCCGTTCGCCGGCGCGCTCAAGGCCGTGCAGCAGGAGCTCGCCGCGAAGGGGAAGGCCCCCGCGTCGCCGGCGTCTGCGCCGTCCGCGGGCCGCCCCCCCGCGCCGCCCCCAGCCCGGCGGCCGCAGCAGCCGGTCGCCGCGCCTGGCCCGGCGCCGGAGGCCGCTGCCCAGGACGACGCGATGTCGATGCACCGGATGATGAGCGGCGTGCAGCCGCTGTCCGGTGGCCCGGTCCGCATTCCTCGATCGCAGACCGGCGTGGTCTCTCCCTCCGCCCGTCAGGCCGACGCCGAGCGCGCCGCCGCGGAGGCCCAGGCCGAGGCGGACGCCGTGCGCATCCATTTGCGCGACCTCGTGAGCCGCCCCTCCGTGCGCGGCGGTCTGAACCAGGGCGAGACCTTCGAGGTCAGCGATGACGGCCAGAGGGTCGAGGGCCGACGCCTCGAGGTTCGCCCCGACGTGCTGCGAAAGCTCCGCCATGGGGAGGTCCCCATCGACGGGCGCTTCGATCTGCACGGGATGACGTCGGCGCAGGCAAGGCCGGCGCTCGAGACCTTCCTCGCCGAGCAGCGCGTACGCGGCGAGCGGTGCGTCCTCGTCATACATGGCAAGGGGGGCCACTCGCCGCGGGGGGTCGGCGTGCTGCGGGGGGAGATCGCTGCCTGGTTGTCCCAGGGCAAGGCGAGCAACCACGTGGCCGCGTTTTGCAGCGCGACCGCGGCTGATGGGGGAGAAGGAGCCGTCTACGTTCTCCTCGCGCGCTAACGAATGAGCTAGCGCGTCTCGGTGCGTCATCGCGCTGGGCTGGCCCTTCGGGCCGTCCGCGACTACATTCGCCGGGCTCATTGGCCCCTAGAAAGAGGGAGCATCGTCACATGGTCGAGAAGCTGAAGAAGATCTGGCTCGACGGAGAAATGATCGACTGGGACGATGCGACCGTCCACGTCCTCACGCACAGCCTCCACTACGGCGTGGGCGCGTTCGAAGGCATCCGCGCCTACAAGCACAAGGACGGCACGACCCAGATCTTCCGCCTGAGGGAGCACATCGACCGCCTGTTCGACAGCTGCAAGCTCGTGCTGATGCAGCCGAAATTCAACCGCGAGCAGCTCATGCAGGCGTGCATCGAGACCATCCGGGTGAACGGGCTGGCCGAGGGGTACCTGCGCCCGCTCATCTTCGTGGGGGACGGCGCCATGGGCGTCTACGCGCCGGACAACCCGGTGCGTGCCACCGTCATCGCCTGGAAGTGGGGGACCTACCTGGGGGAGGACGCCCTCCTCAAGGGGATCCGCTGCAAGATTAGCTCGTTCGCGCGCCACCACATCAACGTGAGCCTCGCCAAGGGCAAGATCTCCGGCCAGTACACCAACAGCGTCCTCGCCAAGCGCGAGGTGAAGCTCGCCGGCTACGACGAGGCCATCATGCTCGACCCGAACGGCTACGTGTCCGAGGGCTCGGGCGAGAACATCTTCCTCGTGAAGGGAGGGGCGCTCCTCACGCCCGACCTTTCGAGCTCGATCCTCGAGGGGATCACCCGCGACACTCTCATCCAGATCGCGCGCGAGGAGGGGCTCAAGCTCGTCGAGGGCCGCGTCACGCGCGACCAGCTTTGGCTCGCGGACGAGGTCTTCTTCACCGGCACCGCGGCGGAGGTCACGCCCGTCCGCGAGATCGACAACCGCACCATCGGCGAGGGCGTGCCTGGTCCCATCACGAAGCGCCTGCAGGCGCGCTTCTTCGATATCGTGAGGGGCGTCGACAAGACCCACTCGGAGTGGTCCACCAAGGTGTGAAGGCAACAGGGGCTCTCGGCATCTGTGTCGTCGTCCTCGCGGGTCCCATCGTCGGGGCCTGCGGAGCGGCGGAGCCCTCGGTCCAGGCCCCCACCGCGGGGCCGGTCGCCCCGTCCACGGGCCCCGTCGTCTTCGCGGACGACGGCGCGCTGAAGCGCTTCCGGTCGAACAGGTTCCGGGTCTCCATCCCGCTGCCCGACGGCCGGACGTGGAAGATCGATGATCACACCCGCCCCGAGCTCGTCGCCCGCCACGCGCCGACGAGCTCCAGCCTGACGCTCTACAGCTCGATCGAGCCCGACCTCGTGAACCGCCAGAAGTGCGAGGAGCGGGCGCGCGCGCTCGGCCTCGTGCCGCCGGGCGAGCTGCGCACGGTCGAGGACCAGGCGACCGTCGGACCGGACGCGTACGATACGCGCATCTGGGTCGCCCTGAGCGCAGGGAGGGCCGCGGGCGCGCCGCTCGTGGGGCACGTCTTCGCCTTCGGCGCGTACATCCATAAGTGCCTATTTTTCCACTTCGCGAGCGAGGTCGCGTCCGACCGGTTCGAGGACGCGCTCTCGTCGCGCCTGGCGACGGCGCGCCTCCGCATCTTCGGCGGCCTCGCGCTCGAGGCCTTCGACGAGCCCCCGCGGGACAAGGTGGGCCGCCAGTGACAGCGCCCGTCGCCGAGCTTCTCCCTGAAGCCTTCGCCCGCGCGGTGCGGTTCGCCGCGGTGCCCCGCGAGCTAAAGACCCTGCTCGCGCACCTCGGGCCGTGGACGGCCGACGCCTGGCTGCCGGGGGAGCCTGCCGCGCTGTCGTCGAGCCACCGGCAGCTGCTCAAGCTTTGCCTCCCCGGGGGCCCGCTCCGCGTCGTGAGTCTTCGCGCGGGGGAGGAAGCCCAGCCGGCCTTCATCCTCGGGCGCGACGGGCGCGCCACGATTTTCTCGCGGGCGGACCTCGACCGCGATCTGCGCGATCTCGTGCGCCAGGCCGTCGCCGATCTCTGCCCGCCCCTCGAGCTCGCCGGCCTGGGCGAGTCGTTCGCCCTCGATCTTGCCCGCCACGAGACGGTGCACCAGCTGACGGGCCGCATGCTCCAGGCGGTGGATCTGGAGCACGCGCTCTACATCATGCTCCTCGGCATCACCTCGGGCTACGGGGCGAGTTTTCACCGGGCGGCCCTCTTCACGTTCGACGGCGCGCCCGCCGCGGAGCCGCGGAGCGGCCTCCAGCTCGACGCGGCGGTGGGCGCGTTCCGCGGACGGAGCGCGGTCGGCCCGAGCAGCGAGGAGGAGGCGCACCGCATCTGGGAGGCCATCGAGTACGAGGGCAAGACGCTCGAGCAGGCGATCGACGACTACCCGAGCGGGGTCGACACGCTCTTTCAGTCCTTCGTTCGAACGTGCGAGCTGTCGCCGGGCGACGGGGAAGGGGACGAGATCCGCGCCGCGCTCGAGAGCCACGGGCCCGTCGTCATCCGCGGTCCGCGCAAGAACCCTGGCCTCGCGCGCCTCACGGCCCCCGCGACCGAGTGCGTCATCGCGGCCATCAAGCCGCGCGACGAGACGCTCGGCCTCATCGTGGCGGACAACGCCTACGGCACCCGCCCCATCCTCCGCGAGCAGACGGCGCTCTTCAAAGCCTTCGTGGACCCCCTGAGCCTCGTCTGGGAGACGCGCTCCCTGCTCCGCCGGGTCGAGGCGCTCGCCCGCTACGACGCGCTCACGGGCGTCTTCAACCGCCGCGAGCTCGAGGCGCGCTTCGCCGAGGAGCAGTCGCGCTGCGTGCGCTCGCGCCGTCCCATCTCGATGGCGATCGTGGATCTCGACCTCTTCAAGGCCGTGAACGACCAAGGCGGCCACGAGGCGGGCGACGCGGCGCTCCGCAATGTGGGCTCGCTCCTCCGCCAGACGATGCGCCCGCACGACGTGGCGTGTCGATACGGAGGGGACGAGTTCGTCCTCATGCTGGCCGAGTGCAACAAGACCGAGCTGCTCGCGGCGGTCACGCGGATCGGGCGTCTCGCGAAGGAGGCGAAGATCTCGGTGAGCATAGGGGGCGCGACGTGGCCCGACGACTGCGCGGAGCCGGCGGCCCTCATCGCCACGGCGGACGCGAACCTCTACCTGGCCAAGGCGTCGGGGAGGGGGAGGGCGTGCGCGGCGGGCGCGGAGCCGGTGAAGTTCTAGGGCTGCCCCGCGGCCCTCTCTTCCGGTACTCCTTGAGGGGATGCGCCACCGATGGTCTCTGGCTGCGCTGTCCCTTGCCCTCTTCGCGTGCGGCGCCCCGGGAGCGCCCGGTGAGCCCCTCGGCCAGACGGAGTCCGCGCTCTCGGCCAACGATCAGACGGCCTTCGACTTCTTCCTCGGCAAGGGCCTGACCAACTTCCAGGCCGCCGGGATCGTCGGCAACCTCGATCAGGAGTCGGGGATGGACCCCACCATCGAGCAGAGCGGCGGCGGCCCCGGGCGCGGCATCGCCCAGTGGTCGGTCGGCGGACGGTGGGACACGGACCCGAACGACAACGTGCTCGCCTACGCCACGATGGAGGGGCAGTCGCCCACCTCGCTCGGCCTTCAGCTCGACTTCATCTGGTACGAGCTGACGACGTTCCCCGGGTACGGCCTCGCCGCCCTCGAGGGCTCGACGAACGTGACCGATGCCACGATCGCCTTCGAGATGGCCTACGAGGGCTGCGGCACGTGCGACCAGTCCCAGCGCGTCGCCTACGCCCAGGCGGCCCTCACGGCCTACGGGGCGGACAAGGTCGACGGCGGCCCGCTCGTGGAGGACGCGGGGACCTCGTGCATGGTCCCCGGCATCGACGCCCCCGGGCAATGCATCCTCACGACCGACTGCGCAGCTCTGCCCAACCACGTCTCGACGCCCGGCTACTGCCCAGGGCCCACGGACATCGAGTGCTGCACGGCCACCGCTGCCCCGGGCGCGCCAGATGCGTCGACCGACGGAGCGACCGCAGGCGACGGCGCCACCCCCCACGACTCGGGCGCCGCCTCGGCGGACGCCGCCCACGAGGACGGGAGCGAAGGAGGGCCGACCGGTCCCAAGCTCGACCCGGGCGCCACAGGTGGGGGAGGCTCCCGCGGCTGTTCGGTTGCGCCGCAGGAGCGTGGGGCGCCGGACGCGGCGATGATGCTCGCAGGTCTGGGGCTACTCCTCGTCGCCCGTCGCCCACGCCGCCGCAGCCATCGCGCCTAGGCCGGCCGCGACGGGTCCCTACGATCGACTCTCTTTCAGGCTCCGTCTATCACAGCGCGCACCTTGCTGAGCAGCGCGCTCGGCGTCACCGGCTTCTGCAGGAAGGCCACGCCGTCGTCCAGCACACCACCCGGGTTGATGACGTTGGCGGGGTAGCCCGACATGTAGAGCACCTTGAGGTCGGGTCTGATGCGTACGAGCAGGGCGGCGAGATCCTTGCCGTTGACGCGGGGCATCACCACATCGGTCAGCAAGAGGTGAATCGGACCAGCGTGCTTCTCGACGAGGGGGATGGCCTCGTCCGCGCCGGAAGCTACCAGCACCTCGTAGCCGTGGCGCCGGAGGACGTTCTGGGTGAGCCTGCGCACCTGCTCGTCGTCCTCGACCACGAGCACGGTCTCCGCGCCGCGTCGCACGGCCGCCGCCGGCTGCTGCTCGGCGGCGGGCGCCGGCTGCTCGGCGAGGCGCGGCAGGTACACACGGAACGAGGTTCCTGCCCCGACGTCGCTCGTCACGGCGATGTGTCCCTCGCTCTGCTTGACGATGCCGAACGCGGTCGACAGCCCGAGGCCCGTGCCCTTGCCTTGCCCCTTCGTCGTGAAGAACGGCTCGAAGATGCGCTCGCGCGTGGCCGCGTCCATCCCGACCCCCGTGTCGGTGATCGTCAGCACCACGAAGTCCCCGGCGGGCACGCCGTCGTGGCCAGGCGAGGCCTGCCCGACGAGCACGTCGTCGAGCGCCATGGTGAGCTTGCCGCCATCGGGCATCGCGTCGCGCGCATTGACCGCGAGGTTCATCACGACCTGCTCGATCTGGCCAGGGTCGGCCAGCACGACGCCTGCCGAGCGCGAGGTCTCGAGCGCGAGCACGATGTGCTCGCCCAGCACCCGCCTCAGCATCCTCACCATCTCGGCCAGGTGGTGGCGGAGATCGATGGGGCGCGGCTCGAGGACCTGCTGGCGGCTGAACGCGAGCAGCTGGCGCGTCAGATCGACGGCGCGCCCCGTCGCCCGGCTTATCTCGCCGAGCTCGCCCTGGTAGGGGGCGGCGCCGGGGTCTTCCTCGATGAGCTTCGCGTAGCTCTGGACGACGAACAGCAGGTTGTTGAAGTCGTGCGCGATGCCGGCGGCAAGCTGTCCCACCGCCTCCATTTCTGCACCGCCATCGCGTCCGACTTCCGGTGCTTCAGCGCCCGCTCGAGGGACCCGCGCAGGTTCGAGACGCCTGTGGCCTCCGGATCGTCAGGGTTGTCCGGGAACACCTCGAAGATGCCGCGCCCGACGATCTGGTCGCGCGCCGTCATCGTCGCGCGGAGGTACGCGTCGCTCACCGCGACGATCCGGAGGTCCGCCGTCAGCACGAGGTAGGAGCCGGGGGCGGCCTCGAAGAGAGCGCGAAAGTCGGTCGGTTCCTCGGTCACGGTCCTCCCCCGGCAGAGGTGGAGGATAGACCGGATAGGCCAGGATGGTAGTGGATGGCAAGCCTCGCGCCTCGCAGGCTCATCCTGACGTCGGGGCGGGACGCGCGTGTCGACCGTCGGGGAAGGGCTCGATCTGTGGCGTGGCGTCCCGCCCGGGCTGCTGCGCCTGGGTGAGCACCTCCCGTGGGCTGCATCAGCCGTCACGCCTCATTGCCACACCACTCGGTCTCGCCCGATCATCGTTGCCCCCCCACACGACGCGCCACGGCCTGGCGATGCGCATGCGGCGGCGACTGGCAAGTCAACGTCGAACGCAGCACGTGCGCGTCGCGTGTGGCTTGACGGTAACGTTCCTGCAGTCGAGGCGAAGTAGCGCGCTCTCGGGCCGTGTATACTCGAGCCCGTGCGGGTGAGCGGGGGGCCGCGAGCGAGGTCAGCTGAGGGTCGCCGGGGAGGCGCGGTCGTGCACCTGCGCGTGCTCGCGCCGCTCGCCCTGCTTGCGTTGCTCTTGAGCTGCCTGCTGGCCGGCTGCGGCAACGTGATCGGCGTCCCCTTCGGCAAGGAACGCCTCGCGCCCCCGGACGCGTCGCTGCCGACGACGGACGCCGGGCTGGGCGAAGCGGGCGGACGGGACGCCCCTGCGTGCAAGCCGTCGACGTGCCCGGCCCTCGGCTTTCGTTGCGGGGTCCAGAACGACGGGTGCGGCGACGCTCTCCGCTGCGGCACCTGCGGGGCCGACGACGGATGCATCTCCGGTCAGTGCGTCTGCCAGCCGAAGACGTGCATGGCGCAGGCCGCCGCGTGCGGCACGGTGCCCGACGGCTGCGGAGGCACCTTCGAGTGCGGAGTCTGCCCCGCGAGCGCTCCGAACTGCGGCGGCGGCGGCGTGAACATCTGCGGCGTGGCGACGTGCACGCCACTGACGTGCGCGGGCAAGTGCGGCCCCGTCTCCGACGGGTGCGGTCACCTCCTCGACTGCGGCGCGTGCACCGCCCCGGCCACGTGCGGCGGCGGCGCGACGGCGAGCGTCTGCGGCTGCTCGAAGCTCACGTGCGCCGAGGAGGGGGCCAACTGCGGATCGATCCCGGACGGGTGCGGCGGGACGCTCGCGTGCGGCGCGTGCGCGGGATCGTGCGAGGCCAACGTGTGCAGCGTCTGTACGCCCGCCACGTGCGCGTCCATCCCGGGCAGCTGCGGATCGTTCGGCGACGGGTGCGGCGGGACGCTCACGTGCGGCGCGTGCGCGGCCGGCACCTGCACGAACAACGTGTGCAGCGTCTGCATGCCTGCGACGTGCACGTCGCTGGGCAAGACGTGCGGGTCGGTCGCGGACGGGTGCGGTGGGACGTTGAGCTGCGGCTCGTGCACGGCGCCGGCGACCTGCGGCGGCGGCGGTACGCCCAACGTGTGCGGCGGGCACGGGACGACCTTCACGGTCGGCGGCGTGGTGAGCGGTCTCGCCGCGGGCGCGTCCGTGGTGCTGCAGGACGACGGCGCCGAGAGCCTCACCGTGACGAGCAACGGTCCCTTCGTCTTCGCCACGCCGCTGCCTGCCGGCCAGTCGTATGCCGTCATGGTGGAGACGCAGCCGGCCATGCCCGTTCAGGCGTGCGTGGTCACCGCGGGGAGCGGCACGATCAGCGCGAACGTCACGAGCGTCACCGTCGTGTGCACCTCGCACGCCTTCACGGTCGGGGGAACGCTCGCCGGGCTCGCCCCGACCGACTCCCTCTTGCTCCAGGACAACGGGGACGAGCTTTTCGTCGGCTCGAATGGCGCCTTCACCTTCGGCGACCCCGTCCTGAGCGGCTCTACGTACGACGTCACGGTCCTCGCGAACCCCACCGTGCCGATCGCGCAGACATGCACCATCACGATGCCGAGCGGCACTGTCGGCGCGGCGAACGTCTCCAACGTCGCGGTGGCCTGCGTGACCAACGCGTACACGGTCGGCGGCGCGCTCTCGGGGCTGGCGCCAGGCGCCATGGTGGTGCTCCAGGACAATGCGGGAGACAACCTCACGCTGGCCGCGAACGGCAGCTTCACGTTCCCGACGAGCGTGGCCTCGGGCGCGAGCTTTGCCGTCACCGTGCTCTCGAGCCCGGCATCGCAGGCCTGCTCCGTCACGATGGGCGCCGGCACGGTCGAGGCGTCGAACGTCACGAGCGCGCAGGTCACCTGTGTCAACACCTACGCCATCGGCGGCACGGTCTCGGGGCTCGCCGCGGGAGACTCGGTCGTCCTCCAGAACAACGGCGGCCCGGGCCTGACCCTCTCGGCCAACGGTCCCTTCGCGTTCGCGATCCCCGTGGCGGTGGGCCAGCCCTATGCGGTCACCGTCGAGACGAGCCCTCCGTCACCCTTCACCCAGACGTGCACTGCGGCGAGCGCTACCGGCACGGTCGCCGGCGCTCCCGTCACGAGCGTGACCGTGACGTGCGCAGGCACCTGCCTCACCTTCGAAGGGTGCATTGACGGCGAGGATCAGGTGACCGTGCTCGCGAGCCAGCTGTCCGTGGCGCACATCGACTTCTCGCTCATGGGCGAGCATCCGGGGTGCGAGGGCGTCATGTCGACCGTGAACCCTTCGGTCAGCCTCTACGATCCCGTCAACGGCGTCTTCGCGATCAACGGTGTCCCGTACCCGCTCTCGGCCACGCCCATGACGCCGATCGTGCAGCTCATAGGCTTCGCCCTCGTGAGCGGCCGGGGGCCGGTCACGCTCGCCTCGACCAGCACGGTGGACATGAACGACAACTCCTACGGGGGACCGGGGCTCTACGTCGTGCAGCTGTGCGACTGAGAACTTCGTGCGATACAGTGGCAGCAGATCGCCCGGCTCGTCGGTTCGGGCGGCGCGGGGTCGTCACCGACGCCGACGAGCTCTTCGCCGCGCTGAAGGCGCTCCTCGGAGCGTACGGCGTGATGCTCTTCGGTCGCCTGGTTGGTCTTCGCGACCTCCGCCTCGCGAAGGCGGAGGTCGTCAATCTGTTCGCAAACGTCCTCGACGGTCTCCGAGACGGCCTGCCGCAGACATCTCCCGTCCTCGACCAGCTTCGGGACGACGTCGAAGAGACATCTCTTCACGTGAAGCAGTCCCGTGATCACGTGAAGCAGTCCCGTGATCACGTGAAGGAATCACGACACGACCTGGAGAAGTCATCTCAGTACGTGAAGCAATCATCTCAGTACGTGGAGAAGTCATCTCAGTACGTGAAGCAATCATCTCAGCGACGATCAAAGCCAAGATCGGTACGCTCTGAGCCCCGAGCGGTAAGGAAGCAACTTCTTCATCGCCGCCAATGAGGGCGAGAGCACGTCGAGGGACACGGTGCTTCAAGCTCTGGCCTCAAATCGGTCGTCTCGTGAGCACGAGACGACGGATTTGGACCGAAAGACGACGTGGAGTGACTCCTCCATGACGGATTTGGACCAAAATCCGTCGCGTCGAAAAGCCGACAGTACCGCGATGGCTTCCTCCAGTACGTGTGATGACTTCTTCAGGTGATCGAGCAACTCCTTCACGTCGTGTAGCGACTCGGAGCTTCACTCGAGGAGCTTGAATCCGTCGTCTTGAGTCTCGAGGAGAGCGGCCGCGCGAGAACCTGGGATCACGGGGCCCGAAAGCCCTCACGCCGCCAAACGACGCCGTTCGTCTTCATCGCCCGTGTCCGCGGACGCAGGCTTCACCTCGACCGACCGGTTGATGAACGCCACCGCCACGAGGAGCACCACCCCGGCGACGACCTGGTGCGGGCGGAGGGCGTCGTGCAGGACGCCCCACGTGATGAGGAGGGACGCGAACGTCTGCGCCATCTCCGCGAACGTGGCGACCTGCGCCTTCGTCCGCGCGAGGCCGGCGAAGTAGAGGAACGTCGGCGTGATGGCGGCCACGAGGAGGAGCCCGAGCATGTCCTCGAGCACCGGCCCCGTGGCCAGCGCGTCCCCGCGCATGCGCGAGAACGCGGAGCCGTGGACCAGCGCGAGCATCAGCGTTGCCCCGGCCCCGATGGCGTAGCGCAGCGAGGTCCCGGTCTTGAAGTCGATCTCGAGCATCGCGCCGCGCCCGAAGGTCGTGGAGGCTCCCCAGCACACAGCCGTCGCCGCGATGAGGAGGAGCCCCATCCCGAGTTTGTGCGGGCTATCCATGGCGTCCGGTGACCACGCCATCGCGACGCCGCAGAGGAGCGCGACGCCGGCCCACGGGTAGAACCGGGCCCGCGGCCGCTCGCCCAGCCAGTACCAGGAGACCATCACGCTGATGATCGGCTGCACGTTGAGCAGCAGATTCGCGAGCGACGAGCTCATGAGCGTCAGGGCCTGCGTGAAACAGACCGTCCCGAGCGCGCTGCCCAGGATGCCGCTCGCCACCATCGAGATCCAGCCCTTGCGCGACACCGTACGGAGCGCGCCCCAGCCCCGCACGAGGAAGGGGAGGGTGAGCAGGAGCCCCATCCAGTGCTCGTGGAACACGAGGATGTCGGCGTCGAAGACCTTGGTGAGCCGGACGCGCCAGAACGTCTCCAGCCCCCACATCGAGGCGCCGGCGATGACGAGGATGGGGCCGAGCGGGGACGCCCGCTTCGCGACCGGACCGCTTGCCCTGGCCTCCTTCAAGCGGGAATCAGTTCGGGCGAATCGTCACGTTCGCCGCGTACGTCGGCTGCGCGAACGGCTGGACCTTCGCCTTCGCGAGGGCGCTCTTGATGCACGCCTCGCTCGGCTTGCCCGCGGCGGCGCCCGTGACGGTGATGCTCGTGACGGTGCCCGAGGAGTCGAACACGACGGTCGCACGCGAGATCGGATCGTCGGGCTGGAGGCAGGCACGCACGGTCGGCATGACAGCGCCGAGCGCACCCGTCACCGCGCCCTGCGAGGGCTTCTGCGGGACGCTGCCGGCGGCGAACGCCGCACCCGTCGCCGCCGGGGTCGGCGTGGCGTTGGAGTCCTGCGCGCCCGCGGCTTGCTTGAGCGCGTCGTTGAGGGTGCCGTTCTGATCGGGGCTCGCCGGAAGGTCCTTCGCGATGAGCTTCGGATCGATGGGCTTCGGCTTCGCCGTGGCCACGGCCGTATCCTTGCCGGGCGCAGGGGGCGTGGGGCCGGCCACGGCGACACCGCCGCCGACCGGGTGCTTCTGCATCGGCTTCACCGTCTCGGCGAAGGGGAGCTTGGTGACGTCCACGCCGTCGTCCGCGACGGCGACGGCGGAGGGCTGCGGCTTCGTCTCGGCCTGGGCGACGGCCTCGGGCTGGTTCGCCGTCACCGCAGTCTTGGGCGTACCGCTCGCCTTGTCGGGAGCGGGCGTCGTCACGGGGGGAATCGTCACGGTGGCGACTGCGCCGTCCTGGTGTGGGGACCGGAGCATGAGCACGGCGGCTGCCGCGATGGCCGCGACGGCGGCTACTCCGCCGATGGCGTACCAGGGGTTGCTCTTCGAGCCGGAAGCGGCGGCTCGCGGGGCCACGGCGGCCACGGCCGGCGCCACCATCGGCACGACCTTCTGCGCAGAGGCGCTCGCGGCGGGGGCGAGGGCCGGCACGTCGGAGGGCCGACCGTCGTCGTCGAAGAGCTCCGCGGTGGCGAGGGGGGTCGTCTTCGCCCGCTCCTCGGCCTTCGGGTCGGCCTTCGCCATCATCTTGAGATCGACGATCCCCGAGTCCCCGTGCTTCGCCTCGACGGGCCTGTCCGTGCGATCGGTGATCGTCGGCGACGAGACCTTCGGAGCCAGCGGCGTCAGCGACGACGCGCTCGCAAGTCGGGCGAGGTCCTGAAGGCTCTTACGATCACGCTCTCGCTCGGTCGTTTGCATCTTGCTCTCCAGACGAGGACCGCTTGAAAGGGGGTCCTTGGCCACTGCCAGTCTTCCCGGGGAACCGGACGCTGGCGCGGCGGAGTGTTGCACCTCTTCGGGGGTCGCGGGAGAGGGGGCCTCGAAAATATCGATCGTAGCAGAAAGGGATGAGCCAGAGCCCTCTTGCCGCACTGCGCCAGAGGACGATCCCGCGGTAATTCTCGCCTGGATTCGCTCGGCCTGCTCGTCCCACTCGCTCGCGGGGCGCTCGGAAGCGGGCCACTCTGCAAGCGCTGAGTCGATATTGAGACGCTTCACCTCGCTCACGTCCCGTCTCCTTCAGGGTCGAACCCCTTGCCAAGCATGAACGCCCTAAGCTTGCGTCGCGCCTCGTGTACGCGCCACGCGATGGTTCCTTCGGGGGCCCCCAGGATGGCCGATGCCTCCTCGTGGGAGCGGCCGTCGATGCAGACGAGGATCAGCGTCGTCCGCAGGGTGTCGCTGAGCTCGTCCACCCCCTCGCACAGGGCTGCATAGAGCTGCTTTCGCTGGGCGTCGCCCGGCGGGTCCGCCATCGCGCTCGGGCGCTTCTCGACGAGGAGGGCGTCGAGCCTCGGGTCGTCGGAGCTCTGGCCCGACGTCCGCGCCGTCTTGCGCGAGCGGATCGTGTTGAGCGAGAGGTTGATCGTGATCCGGTAAAACCACGTGTAGGGCTCGCTTCGCCCGTCGAACCGGGCGAGCGCCTGGTACGCGCGGATGAACGTCTCCTGGGTGACGTCCTCCGCCTCGGCGCGGTCACGGAGCATGTGGACCGCGAGACGGTGGATTCGCTGCTGGTGTCTTCGAACGAGCTGTCCGAAGGCCGCGGCGTCTCCTTGACGTGCGCGATCGACGAGGTCACGGTCTGAAAGCTTGGGGGTGGCGGCGGCCGTCATGGGGATGCGGGGAGCCGAAAACCCCAACCACAACGGGGGGTCGCGACGCGCGCAGTTTGTCGACGATACCGTGAACACATGACCTTGGACAAAAACTGCTCCGTCGGCTTGGGCGGAAGGACCAAATACCCGACAACAACCTCATGTCTTGGAAGCGGCCCTTCGGGGGAAGAAAGCGATAAGCTTGGCAGTTGTGGCACGGCTTCCTGTTCCCGCGCTTTTTTGCGAGGCTTGCGACCTTGACGAACGGCGACGGGCACCCCAACCGCAACATCCAAGCTGTCTGGAAGGATCGAGTCTAGCCCCACAATGAGTGACACCTCGGCGGTAACGGACGAGTTGCAGAAGGCGCTGGCTGCCGAGGAAGGTGGTCGTCGGTGGCTCCGGCGCCTCGCGATGGCCGGCGGCCTCGCGGTGGTCGTGGGCGGCGGGGTCCTCTGGAGAGCCAGGCACCGGCCGCCCCCTCCCGCTCGGTTCGTCAGCCAGACGGTGAGCGAGGGGGACGTCGTCGAGAAGGTCCAGGCGACCGGCGCGGTCCAGCCGATGCTCCAGATCAACGTGGGCGCCCAGGTGAACGGCCGGATCGTCCGGGTGGACGTCGATTTCAACTCCGTCGTGAAGAAGGGGGACGTGCTCGCCGAGATCGACCCGACCCTCTACGGCTCGCAGGTGAGCCAGACCCAGGCGAGCCTGCTGGCGCAGAAGGCCCAGCTCGCCAGCACCGTGGCGCAGGCGGAGACGGCGAAGATCGCCTACGAGCGGCTCCAGAAGCTCTTCCAGGCCAACCTCGCCAGTCGAAGCGATCTCGACTCGGCCAAGGGCCAGTACGACGTCAACATGGCCCAGGTCGACGCCGGGCACGCCGCCATCGCCGGGATCGAGCAGCAGCTCCTCCAGTCGCGCGCCAACGTCGGCTACACGAAGATCTACTCGCCCGTCGACGGCGTGGTCGTCACGCGCAGCATCGACCCGGGAGCCACCGTCGTGGCGAGCTTCCAGTCGCCCGTGCTCTTCGTCATCGCGCAGGATCTCCGCCAGATGAAGGTCCTGGCGGACGTGGACGAGGCCGACGTGGGCAAGCTCGCCGAGAAGATGGCGGCCGACTGCGTGGTCGACGCGTTCCCCGGGGAGGTCTTTCACGGGATCGTGTCCCAGGTCCGTTTCAGCCCGAACAACGTCTCCGGCGTCGTGACGTACTCCGCCGTCGTCGAGGTCAACAACCCCGAGGCCAAGCTCCGGCCCGGCATGACGGCGACCGTCACCATCAACACCCGCGAGTCGCACGGCGTGCGCAGGCTCCCGAACGCCGCGCTCCGCTACCGGCCGACGCCGCCCCAGGGCCCTGACGGCAAGCCCATCCCGCAGCCGCCCGAGCCGCCGCTCGCCAAGGGCACGGGCCGCGTCTACCTGCTCACCAACGACAAGCCGGGCGACGAGAAGGACGAGCAGAAGATCGTCCCCATCGGCATCACGGACGGGCTGTTCACGGAGCTGACGGGCGACGCGCTCCCGCTGGGGACGAAGGTCGTCACGGACGAGCTCGAGAACGACGACGCGAAGAAGAAGAAGAAGGGGATCTTCTAGAGGTCCCCGATGTCGACGTCGCCTTATTCACACACACACGCGGGGGAGCGGCCTCCGGCCTCGGATCCCATGCGCGTCGGCGCCATGGCTACGCCGACGGAGAACATCGTCGTCCTCCAGAACGTGTCGAAGGACTACCCGTCGGGTGCGGGCGTCGTGCGCGCGATGCGGGACGTCGATCTCACGATCGCGCGCGGCGAGTTCGTGGCCATCGTCGGGACGAGCGGCTCCGGCAAGTCGACCATGATGAACATCCTGGGCTGCCTCGACCGGCCGACCCGGGGCACCTACACGCTCGCCTCCCTCGAGGTCGGCAACCGCAGCAATGACGGCCGCGCGCTCGTTCGCAACCGGCTCATCGGGTTCATCTTCCAGGGCTTCAACCTGCTCTCGCGGACGACCGCCCTCGAGAACGTGGAGCTGCCGCTCCAGTACCGCGGCGTGGGCGGCGCGCAGCGGAGGAAGCGCGCCATCCGGGCGCTCGAGCAGGTCGGGCTCGGCGAGCGCATGCACCACACGCCGAGCCAGCTCTCGGGCGGCCAGCAGCAGCGCGTGGCCATCGCCCGCGCGCTCGTCACGGACCCTCCGCTTCTCCTCGCGGACGAGCCCACCGGCAACCTCGACACGCGGACGAGCCTCGAGGTGCTCGCCCTCCTCCAGAAGCTCAACCGCGAGCTCGGGGTCACGATCTGCCTCGTCACCCACGAGCACGACATCGCGGCGTGCGCCAACCGCGTCATCACGATGCGCGACGGGCGCATCGTGAGCGACGTGCGGCAGGCGACCCCGGAGGACGCCGCCGCCTCGCTCGAGGCCTTGCCGTCGGCTGAGGTCCACGCCGCGGCCGGGCCGGCGACGGAGACGCTGAACGCCCGCGATCGGCTGCGCATCATGCTCGGCGGCCCCGTGCCCGTGGTGGTCTACCTCGCCATGGCCGTGGGGGCGGCTGCCGGGGCGCTCGTGGGGATGGCCTACAACACGTTCGTTCTCGACCAGGACGTGGTGTGGCTGCCCCCGCTTCTGGCCGTGCTGGGCGAGGCGTGGGTGGGCGCACGCTTCGGCGCGAAGAGGGTCGGCCATCCGCTCACGGTGGATCAGCGGGTCCGCGTCGCGGTCGGCTTCACGTGCGCGGTGACCTTGCCGCTGTTCGCGATCGTCGCGTGGTTCTTTCTGCCCTGGAAGATCGTCGAGCGGGCGCTTCAGCTGTCGTCGCCGCAGATCGCGATCGCGCTCTGCGTGGGCATCGTCGCCGTCCTCGCGACGGTCTTGCTCCGCTACCTGCTCCTCGCGCTCTTCGCCCCGAGGCGCGCACCCACGCCGCGCCACACCTGATGCTGCTCTGGAACGCGATGCGCCTCGCGGTGGGCACGATCCTCCGCAACAAGACGCGCGCTGCGCTCACCGTCCTCGGCATCCTCATCGGGGTGGCGGCCGTGGTGACGGTGACGGCCCTCGCCAGCGGCGCGACGGCCCGCGTGGGAGGCGAGATCGACAGCTTCGCGGCCGACGCGCTCTACGTCCACCCGCAGACGACGCAGCGCTCGGGGGCGCGCGGGAAGGTGACCGGGAGGCTCACCGAGAACGACGCGCACGCCATCGCGCGGGACGCCGTCAGCATCTCGCACGTCGGCGTGTTCTCGGGCGCGACCGGGCAGGTCGTCTACGGCGACAAGAACGTGATGACCGAGATCGACGGCAGCGACCTGCCCTACTTCCCGATCCGCAAGTGGAAGATCGCCAAGGGCGAGTTCTGGACCGAGACGGACGAGCTGCTCAAGACCAAGGTCTGCATCCTCGGCGCGACGGTCGCCGAGAAGCTCTTCGGCACCGACGATGCCATCGGCCACACGATCCGCATCGGCCGCTCGCCGTTTCGCGTGATCGGCGTGTTCGCGGCCCGCGGGAGCGGCCTCTTCGGCAACGATCAGGACGACCGGATCATGATGCCCATCGGCAGCTTCCGCGCGCGCATCGCGCCGAGCTCGCCCGGCCGCGTCGATCAGATCATGGCCGAGGCAGCGACCTCGGACAGCACCAACCGCGCGCGCGCGCAGATCACCGAGATCCTGCGCCAGCGGCACCACATGAGGGCGGACGCGGACTCCGACTTCGCCGTCGACAGCCAGGACGAGTTCAAGAAGTCGCAGGAGGCCATCGCGAGCGTGCTGTCGGCGCTGCTCCTCAGCGTGGCGGGCGTGAGCCTGCTCGTCGGGGGCATCGGCGTCATGAACATCATGCTGGTCAGCGTTGCCGAGCGGACGCGCGAGATCGGCATCCGCATGTCGATCGGCGCCCGCGAGGGGGACATCCTCGTGCAGTTCCTCGTCGAGGCGATCGTCCTCAGCATGATCGGGGGCGTGCTCGGCATCATCCTGGGCACGTTCGCGACGGGCGGGCTCGCCACGGCGCTCGACTGGCCGATGAAGCCCGACGTGACGGCGCTCGGCATCGCCGTTGCCACGAGCGCGGCCATCGGCGTCGTCTTCGGCTTCATGCCCGCACGGCGTGCGGCGAAGATGGACCCCATCGACGCTCTGCGGACGGAGTGACGCATGCTCGCCATCCTCGTCGCCGTCCGTCTCGCCATCATCGCCATCACGCGTAACCTCCTGCGCGCGGCCCTGACGGTCCTCGGTATCCTCATCGGCGTCGCAGCCGTCGTCACAGTCACGGCGCTTGGCTCCGGGGCGCGCGAGTCGGTCACGACGCAGATCCAGTCGATCGGCTCGAACTTCATCATCATCTGGCCGGAGCGCGCCGTGGCCTCGGGGGCGCGCGGGGCGACGGGCTCGGGCCCCCGCCTCACCGAGGAGGACGGGCTCGCCATCAAGCGGGAGGACCCCAGCATCGCAGCCGTCTCACCGGCTCTGCGGACCCGGGCGCAGCTCGTCTACGGGGACAAGAACTGGTCGACCGACGTGAACGGCGTCACCCTGCCGTTCTTCGAGGTCAGAAACTGGAAGCTCTCGCGGGGCGAGCTGTGGGCCGATCGGGACGAGTCGGCCAAGACGAAGGTCTGCGTCATCGGCACGACCGTCCAGCGCGAGCTCTTCGGCACCGATGATCCCGTCGGCCGGACGGTGCGCATCGGCCGGTATCCGTACCGCGTCATCGGGGTGCTGGAGAGCAAGGGCGAGGCGCCCTTCGGCGGGGACCAGGACGACGAGATCCTGATGCCGGTATCGAGCTTCCGCGCGCGCATCCTGCACACGCCGCCAGGGTTCGCGGGCGTGCTCATGCTGTCGGCGACGAGCGCCGAGTCGACCGAGCACGCGGTGAAGGTCGCGGAGTCCATCCTGCGGCAGCGGCACCACATCGCCGACGGCGCTCTCCCGGACTTCCAGATCCGGACGCAGAAGGAATTTCAGGAGATGCAGAGCACGATCTACAACCTGCTCACCGTGCTCCTCATCTGCATCGCCGGCATCAGCCTCCTCGTCGGCGGTATCGGGGTCATGAACATCATGCTGGTCAGCGTCACCGAGCGCACGCGCGAGATCGGGATCCGCATGGCCATCGGCGCGCGGGAGAACGACATCCGGACCCAGTTCCTCGTCGAGGCCGTGGTGCTGGCGGTGCTCGGGGGCCTCGCGGGCGCGCTCATCGGGCTCGGCGCCATCGCGCTGCTCGAGGCCGTGCTCGGGTGGCCGATGAAGCTCAGCACGACCGCGCTCGGCGTGAGCGTGGCGGTGAGCGCCCTCACGGGCATCGCGTTCGGCTTCTTCCCCGCCCAGCGCGCGTCGAAGATGGATCCGATCGTCGCGCTTCACCACGAGTGAGGAGGGCCGCTACTTCTCTCCGCGCAGGAGAGCCTCCTGCCTCGCCTTGTCGGCCGCGCGCTCCTTGCTCGTCCGGTCGGGGGGATCTCCGTCGAGGCCCCAGGCGATGAGGGCACGCGTGGGCTTCCGGGGATCGTAGCGAAGGTTCACCGTGCGACCCTTCTCCGTCATGTCGGCCCAGGCGCCGTCCGGTAGCCGGTAGCGGAGTAAAACGCGGACGGGCGTGCCGCCCTCCGGCGTGAACTCGACGACGATGTCCACCGTGTGCGCCCGCATCCTGTTGATCCAGCCGGGGGAGTGGGTGGCCTGGTCGAGCACGCGCCCGGACGCCTGCGCTCCCCGCGCGAGAAGCTCCCTCCGCTCCCAGAAGAAGAGGCCGCCGTTTTCCTTCTTGTCGTCGCTGAGGAGCCAGAAGCCGATGAGCGCGAAGATAGCGACGGAGATGGCGACCGCGATCATGATGGCGACGCTATCATTTGTCGGATCGTGCCGAGGACGCGGGCGCCCACGGTGGTGCTAGCGTTCGAGCATGTCCGACCGTGCTCGCTGGTTTGGGGTGGCGCTCACCGTGATCGCGGCTGCGACGACGACCCCGGCGAGCGGCTACCTCGTCGGACCGCCCGCGTCGCTCGAGCAGCTCGCCGCGAGCGCGGACGTCGTCTGCAAGGCCACCGTCGTTGCCGACGTCCCCACGA
>Ga0302279_10002675_pt1 | contig 23184 bp, 19 predicted proteins | sample III_Bog_N3_3_FD_194541 | JGI IMG/M metagenome (GOLD analysis project Ga0302279, IMG submission 194541) | Peat permafrost microbial communities from Stordalen Mire near Abisko, Sweden - III_Bog_N3_3 | ecosystem: Environmental > Terrestrial > Soil > Wetlands > Peat | place: Sweden: Abisko...
ATCTTCTTCAGGCCCGGATGGCGCCGGATCAGCCCCCCGACCCAGGTCGAGAGCAGCAGCATCGCGAGGATCGCGAACACGATCGCGGCGACCATGACCTCGATGCGCGTAACTACACCCACTGCAGTGAACACGGTGTCCACCGAGAACAGCAGGTCCAGCAGGCCGATCTGCAGCACGACGAGCCAGAAGCCGGGCACGGCGCGCGGCAGCCGCGCTGCGTGGCGGCCACCGGTCGATTCACGGATCTCGGCAAGGCTGCCGGCGATCAGCAGCGCCCCGCCGCCGAACAGCACCAGGCTGCGCCAGGAAAGTCCAATGCCTGCGAGCGTGACGACCGGGCGGGCCAGCGTCGTGAGCCAGGTGACCGAGAACAGCAGCGCGAGGCGCATCAGCAGCGCGAGCGCGAGGCCGAAGAGGCGCGCGCTGCGGCGCGAGTCTTCGGGCAGGCGCTCGACCAGCATCGCGAGCACGATGACGTTGTCGAAGCCGAGGACGACCTCCAGCGCCGCCAGCACCCCGAACGCGACCCAGGCCTGTGCGTCGAGGAGCAATCCCATATCAGGGCAGGCCGTCGACTTCCTGAGGGTTGGTGAGCTTGCGCTCCAGCAGATCGTCGGTGCGCAGGCCGAAGTCCAGCGCGATCGCCGCCGAGATGTAGATCGAGGAGTAGGTGCCGGCGAGGATGCCGATCACCAGCGCGGCCGAGAAGCCGTGCAGTGTCTCGCCGCCGAAGATCAGCAGCGCGACGACGACCAGCAGCGTGACCAGCTTGGTCATCAGGGTTCGCGACAGGGTCTGGTTGATCGATTCATCGATGACCTGCGCGATGGTCAGCTTGCGGGCATTGCGGGCGCGCTCGCGGACACGGTCGAACACGATCACGGTGTCGTTCAGCGAGTAGCCGATCACCGCCAGCACCGCCGAGATGGCCGTCAGGTCGAAAGTCATCTGCGTAACCGCGAAGAAACCGAGCACGCAGATCGGATCGTGCAGCACCGCGAGGATCGCGCCCACCGCGAGTTTCGGCGTGAAGCGCACGAGCACATAAAACGCGATCAGCACCAGCGTCGCGAACAGCGCCCAGGCGCCCTTGGTGAACAGCTCCTGCCCGACCTGCGGCCCGACGACCTCGGTGCGCAGGAGCTTCACGCCAGGATCCATGCCGTGGAAGACCTCGAGGATGTGCGCACCGGCCTGTGCGCCATTCGCGCTGAGGTCCGGCGGGAGGCGCACGAGGATGTCGCGCGAGCTGCCGAAGGCCTGCACCTGCGCACTGGCGATGCCGGCGCCGGTCAGGGCTGCGCGCAGCCCTTCGATGTTCGGCGCCTGCGGAAAGCCGGTCTCGATGACGACGCCGCCGGTGAAATCGATGCCGAGGTTCAGGCCGCGGATGCCGACCAGGGCGAGCGAGCCGATGATCAGGAACGCGGACAGCCCGTACCACACCTTGCGGGTGTTCATGAACGGGAAGCGCGTGACCTTGTGAAAAAATTCCATGTCTGTAATGTGTCCCGCCGTTGACGCCTAGATCGAGAGCCGCTCGACCTTGCGCTTGCCGCCATAGATCAGCTGTACCAGCACGCGGCTGCCCATCACTGAGGTGAACATCGACGTCGCAATGCCGAGCACCAGCACTTCCGCGAAGCCGCGCACCGCACCGGTGCCGAGCAGCCACAACACGAGCCCGGCGATGAAAGCCGTGACGTTGGAATCGGCGATCGCCGAAAACGCCCGCTCGAAGCCCGCAGTGATTGCCGCGCGCGGACTGATGCCGTTGCGCAGTTCCTCACGGATGCGTTCATAAATCAGGATATTGGCGTCCACCGCCATGCCGACGGTCAGCACGACGCCGGCGATGCCGGGCAGCGTCAGCGCGACCCCGACCAGGGACAGCAGCGCCGTCAGCAGGACGACGTTCGCGACCAGCACGACGTCGGCGATGATCCCGAAAACCTTGTAGTAGATGCCCATGAACAGGAAAGCGCCGAGCATGCCGAACACCATCGCATCGACGCCTTTGTCGATGTTGTCCTGGCCGAGGCTCGGGCCGATGGCGCGCTCCTCGACGGCGGACAGCGGCGCGGCGAGTCCGCCCGCACGCAGCAGGAGCGCGAGCTCGCGGCCCTCGATCGGGTTGACGCCGGTGATCTGGAAGCTGTTGCTGAACACGCCGCGGATCGTCGCGCGGTTGATCACTTCCTCGGTGACGCGATCGACATCGACGCCGTCGGCGTTCTTTTCGCGCGAGCGGTCGATGAACACGACCGCCATCAGGTGGCCGATGTTCTCCTGCGTGTTCTTCAGCATCTTCGACGCGCCGCGGCTGTCGAGGCTCACGGAGACGGCCGCGCCGTCCTGGGTGTTCGGCTGGAACGTCGCGTCGGTGAGCTGGTCGCCGGTCACGACGACCTCGCGCTTCAGCAGCACCGGCTGCTTGTCGCGCGTGTAGTACAGCTTGGAGCCGAGCGGCGCATGCCCGCTCGTCGCCGCCTCGACCGGGTTGTCGGTCTCGTCGACCATGCGGAACTCGAGCGTCGCGGTCTTGCCGAGGATCTTCTTGACCTCGGCGGAGTTCTGCAGCCCGGGGAGCTGAATCGCGATCTGGTCGAGGCCCTGGCGCGCCACCTGCGGCTCCGACACCGCGAGCTCGGGGCTGTTGAGGCGGTTGCGCAGGATCACGATGTTCTGCTGGACCGCATAGTCCTGGCGCTCCTTGATCTGGGCGGCGCCGAGGGCCAGCTGCAGCGCCGGCAGACCGCCCACGGTCGTGTCCGTGAAGGTCACGTTGCGGCTTTCGGCGAGGATCGCCTCCTTGCCCTTGGCGAAGCCGTCGGCGTCGCGGAACAGCACCTGTACCCGGTACCCGGGATAGTCGACGAGCACATCCTGGTAGGGCACGCGGGCATTGCGCAGCGAGGCGCGGAAATCCTGTTCGTAGTGGTCGAGCAGCTGGCGCACGGCGCCGGCGACATCGACCTGATAGACGAGATAGACGCCGCCGCGCAGGTCGAGACCGAGTTTCAACGGGTTCAGGCCGAGGTTACGCATCCACTCCGGGACGCGCGAGGCCTGCGACAGCGCGATCGTATAGTCATGCGGGTAGGCGTCGTTGATGAGGTCGCGCGCCTTCAGCTGGTCCTGGGTACTCGCGAAACGCAGCGTCAGCCGACCCTGGTCGAGGAACGCGCCGGCATCCGCGACGCCCTTGTCCGCCAGCAGCCGCTCGAGCGACGCGCGATCGCCGGGCAGCACCTCGGCGCGGTCGCGCGCGAGCTGCAGCGCGGCCTGTTCGCCGAACAGGTTGGGCACCGCGAGCAGGATACCTAACGCGACCGCCAGCGCGACCAGCGCAATCTTCCACCGCGCGTAGGCAATCATGCGTTGCGGACCGTGCCCTTCGGGAGAACCAGTGACACCTGGAATTTCTGCAGCTTGATCGCCACGCCGCTCGCGATCTCGAGGGTCAGGTACTGCTCGCCCACTTCGGTCACCTTGCCGAGGATGCCGCCCGTGGTCGCCACCTCGTCGCCGGCGACGATCTTGGCGAGCATCTCGCGCTGCTCTTTCGCACGCTTGTTCTGCGGCCGGATCAGCAGGAAATAGAACGCGACGATCATCAACAGCGGCAGCGCCATGCCGAGGAGGCCGCCGCCGCTGCCCGGGCTCGCCGCCTGTGCCTGCGCCGTATTAATGAAGAAATCCATAGGCTTACATCCGTTAGGGCGGCGTGAACCGCTGTCATCCAGCCAGATATTATACCGGATCCTGCCCCAAGCGCGCGTAGAACTCGGCCGCCCATGCGGCGAAGCCTCCGGCGGCGATCGCCACGCGCATGGCCGCCATCAGGCGCTGGTAGAACCACAGGTTATGTATGGTGTTCAGGTGGCTGCCGAGGATCTCGCTGCACTTGTCGAGGTGGCGCAGGTAGCTGCGGCTGTAGTTGCGGCAGGTGTAGCAGCCGCAGCCCTCCTCGATGGGCCCGGTGTCCAGCGCATGGACGGCGTTGCGGATGTTGATGGAGCCTGCGCTGGTGAACAGGTGCCCGTTGCGCGCATGGCGCGTCGGCATCACGCAGTCGAACATGTCGATGCCTGCCGCGACAGCGGCGACGATGTCCTGCGGCCGGCCGACGCCCATCAGGTAGCGCGGTTTGTGCCGCGGCATGTGCGGCATCAGGCCGGCGAGCACGGCATCGCGCTCCCCTTCGCTCTCACCGACCGCCAGCCCCCCTACCGCGAGGCCCGCAAAGCCGATGTCCTCGAGCGCCGCAAGCGACTCGAGGCGCAGGTCCGCATGGATGCCGCCCTGCACGATGCCGAACAGCGTGCCAGGCGGCTCGTCGCGGTGGTAGGCAGCATGGCCGCGGCGCGCCCAGCGCATCGACAGCTCCATCGACGCCCTGGCCACTGCGGCAGTTGCCGGATACGGCGTGCACTCATCGAAGCTCATCGCGATGTCGGAGCCGAGGACGCGCTGCACGCGCATCGACTCCTCGGGCGACAGGAACACCTCGCTGCCATCGACCGGCGAGCGGAAGCGCACGCCCTCCTCGGTGAGTTTACGCATCTGCGCGAGGCTGAACACCTGGAAGCCGCCGGAATCGGTCAGGATCGGCCGCTCCCAGTGCATGAAGCGGTGCAGGTCGCCGTGTGCGGCGATGACCTCGAGACCGGGCCGCAGGAACAGATGGAAGGTGTTGCCGAGGACGATCTCGGCCCCGCCCTGGATGAGTTCCTCGGGCGTCATCGCCTTGACCGTGCCGTAGGTGCCGACCGGCATGAACGCCGGCGTCGCGACGCTGCCACGCGCGAAGTCCAGCCGGCCGCGGCGCGCCATGCCGTCGGTGGCCAGCAGCTCGAAGCGCATTCTTGCCGGCGTCGTCATCGCGGCGCGAGGCTCGCGGGATCGGGCGTCAGGAACATCGCGTCACCGTAGCTGAAAAACCGGTAACGCGCGCGGATCGCGTGCGCATAGGCGGCGAGCAGCCGCTCCTGACCCACCAGTGCCGCGCACAGCATCAGCAGCGTCGACTCCGGCAGGTGGAAGTTCGTCAGCAGCGCGTCGACGACGCGGAAGCGGTAGCCCGGCCGGATGAACAGCCGCGTCTCGCCGTGCAGCGGCTCGAGGCTGCCGCCGGCCGCCGCGGCCTCGAGGCTGCGCACGACCGTGGTACCGACCGCGATGACGCGCCCGCCCGCCGCACGCGTCGCCGCAACCGCAGCGCAGGTGGCCTCGCCGACGCTGACGCGCTCGGCGTGCATCACGTGCGCATCGATGTCATCGACGCGCAGCGGCTGGAAGGTGCCGGCGCCGACATGCAGCGTGACAAAGGCCTGGCGCACCCCGGCGTCGGTCAGCGCCCGCAGCAGCGCCAGGTCGAAATGCAGCCCCGCCGTCGGCGCAGCGACTGCGCCCGGGTGTCGCGCATAGACGGTCTGGTAGCGCTCGCGATCGTAAGCTCCGGGCGCGCGCGCGATGTACGGCGGCAGCGGCATCGCGCCGTGCGCCTCGAAAAACGGCAGGACTTCGGTCGAGAACTCGAGCCGGTAGAGATCCCCTTCACGCCCGAGCATCCGCGCACTGTGCCCTCCGGGCAGCGTGATCACGGCTCCCTCGCGCAGCCCCTTGCTGGCGCGGGCGTGCACCAGCGCGCTGCGCGCGTCCAGGGCCCGTTCGAGCAGCAGTTCGACCCTGCCGCCGCTCGCCTTCCGGCCATGGACGCGCGCCGGGATCACGCGCGTGTCGTTGAACACGAGGAGGTCGCCGGGCGCGACCAGTGAGGGCAGGTCGGTGAAGGCGAGGTCGCGGGGCGCGGCCGCAGGCGCGTCCAGCACGAGTAGCCGGCTGCCCGTACGCACCGCGGGGGGTGCCATCGCGATCAGTTCGGCAGGCAGGTCGAAATGGAAGTCGGCGCGGCGCATCGGGCGCGGATACTACCAAGAGCCCGGGATCGCATATACTGATTCGGCTGGCTCGCCCGGATGGCGGAACTGGTAGACGCGCCGGACTCAAAATCCGGTGGTGGTGACACCGTGTGGGTTCGATTCCCTCTCCGGGCACCAGCATCCCCACCCTGAAGGGAAGGCAACTTGAACTTTTGCAGCAACTGCGGCGCCGCTGTGGCGCTGAAAATCCCGCCGGGCGACCACCTGCCCCGCTACGTCTGCGACGCCTGCGGCATCGTCCACTATGAGAATCCGCGCCTCGTGCTCGGCTGCGTGCCCGTGTGGGGAGACCGGATCCTGCTGTGCCGTCGCGCGATCGAGCCGCGCCGCGGCTACTGGACCGTACCGGCGGGGTTCATGGAGAACGGCGAGTCTTTGCAACAGGCGGCGGCGCGCGAGTGCCAGGAGGAGGCGAACGCGACGGTCGAGATCGGCTCGCTGCTGGCGGTGGTCAGCGTCGTACATGCGCACCAGGTCCACGTCATGTTCCGCGCCCGGCTGCTCGAACCCGAGTTCTCGGCGGGGCCGGAGAGCGAGGAAGTCGGGCTGTACCGCGAACAGGACATCCCCTGGGCGGACATTGCATTCCCGAGCGGGGAATTTACGCTGCGGCGCTTTTTTTCCGATCGCGCGCTCGGCCGCGAGGACCATCACCTGACCGAGCTGAACCGGACTCTGCGCACCTGACCGGTGACGCGCGCCCGGCGGCACTATAAACTCTGCGTTTTTCGCCGCCTCACAAGAAGGGAACGCCATGGCCTTTGTGGTCACTGAAAACTGTATCAAGTGCAAGCACATGGACTGCGTCGAAGTCTGCCCCGTGGACTGCTTCCACGAGGGTCCGAACTTCCTGGTCATCGACCCGGACGAGTGCATCGACTGCACGCTGTGCGAACCGGAATGCCCGGCCGAGGCGATCTTTTCCGAAGAGGACATTCCTGACGGCCAGGAACAGTTCAAGCAGCTGAACGCCGAACTGGCGAAGAAATGGCCGGTGATCAGCGAAAAGGGCGAGGAGCCCGCCGACGCGAAGGAATGGGACGGCGTGCCCGGGAAGCTGAAGTACCTGGAGCGCTAGGATCCCTGACGCTTCGCGCCCTGCAGGTCTTTGAGCTGCTGTAAGAGGTCCTTCGGCGGCAGGTAGCCGGCAATCATGTCGCCGCCCTCGGTCACGATCGCCGGCGTGCCGCGCACACCGATGCTGAGCCCGAGGTTGTACTCGCGCTCGATGGGCGTCGCGCCGCAGGTCCTGGTGGTGTCGACCGGGCCGCCCTGCTTGGCCTTCGTCAGAGCGTCATTGCGGTTCTCCGCGCACCACACCGCCTCCGCCTTGTGCCAGCTCTCGGTGCCCGGGCCCGTGCGCGGGAAGAATACATAGCGCACGCGCACGCCGAGCCGGTTGATCTCGGCGATCTCGCTGTGCAGCTTGCGGCAGTACTGGCAGTCGACGTCGGTGAACACGGTGATCGTGTAGCGCGGATTTTCCGGTGCGAAGATCACCATCTGCGATTCCGGCACGGCACCGATCAGCTCCGCACGCAGCTGCGAGCGGCGCGTCTCGCTGAGGTTCTGGCGGGTATCCATGTCATAGACGCTGCCGTCGATGAAAAACTTGCCGTCGGTCGTGAGGTAGCTGACTTCGGCGCCCTGCGCAAACTCGTAGGTGCCCGCGATCGGCCCCGGCTTCAGGTCCTCGAGCCGGGCACCGGGCGGCAGGCGCTTCAGCAGCGCGACGCGCGGATCCCTGGCATCGTCCGCAGCGGCGCTGGCGCACTGCAGGACCACAAGGCCGAGCGCGCAGGTCAGCGCAACCATGGGTTTCCAGTTCATCTCGGCTCCTCACGCCCGCGGGCAGTAATGCATAGGACTGCGCCGCAGCGCAGGGGTTCCGCCGACAGTCTAACGCGCCGCGCGGCTAGCCGCGCGGATGGTGCTGCGAGTGCAGTTCCTTGAGCCGCTCGCGCGCGACGTGCGTATAGATCTGCGTCGTCGACAGGTCGCTGTGACCGAGCAGCATCTGCACGACGCGCAGGTCAGCGCCGTGGTTCAGCAGGTGCGTCGCGAAGGCATGGCGCAGCGTGTGCGGCGACAGTTCGCGATCGACGCCGCCCTTCTTGGAGTAACGCTTGATGATGTGCCAGAACGCCTGGCGCGTCATGCGGTCGCCGCGGCGCGTCGGGAACAGGTAGTCAGTCTGGCGCTCGAGCAGGATCTCCGCGCGCGGCCCCTGCATGAACTGTTGCAGCCAGCCGACGGCCTCGTCGCCGAGCGGGATCAGCCGCTCGCGGTTGCCCTTGCCGACGACACGCATGACGCCCTGGTTGAGGTTGACCTGGTTGTGCTTGAGGCTGACGAGCTCCGATACGCGCAGGCCCGTCGCATACAGCACCTCGAGCATGGTACGGTCGCGATGACCCAGCGGATCGGTCACCGAGGGCGCCTGCAGCAGCGCATCGACCTCGGCCTCGGTCAGCGACTTCGGCAGTGAGCGGCCGATCTTCGGGATCGCGATCTGCGCGGTGGGGTCGGTGCTGATGAGGCCGTCACGGACCATGAAGCGGTAGAATCGGCGGAAGCTCGACAGCTGGCGGGCCGTGGAGCGCGGACGCGAGCCGCCCTCGACGCGGGCGGCGATGAAGGCGAGCAGTTCGGTCCGCGTGGCCTTCAGCAGCGAACTGCCCTGCGCCTCGAGCCAGCGGCCGAGTGCCGTCAGGTCGGCGCGGTAGGCAGCCAGCGTGTTGACCGACAGGCCGCGCTCCATCCACACGGCGTCGAGGAAGCGCTGCAGGGACGGATCGCTGATCTCCTTGGCTGCGACCTTCGCGGGGCCTGCGGCCGTGGCGGCGGTGCGAGCGTAGACGGAGCGTTTGAGGACAGTCGCCATGTTCACCTGCGTGCCGGTATGTGCACGAAATTGCAGTTGTTTACTGCGTGGCAGACAGTATGCGAGCCGACCCACGCAATCGGCGTGACCCGGCTCACAGTAATTGCATGCATTAACATAAGGATAACTGCATCACGAAAAATCCTGCGCCGCGCCCCCTGAACCTGCCGGGCCGCCTCTACGGCGCCTATGCGGCGCTCGCCTTTGCGGCACTGGCGAGCGGTGTGCTGCTGGTCAACCTGTGCGTGCCACGGCCGCGCGCACGGCGCCGCATAGCCGCGGCCGGCGCACGCCTGTTCCTGCGCGCCGCGGGGGTCGCGCTCGACGTCAGGGGTCTCGGCCGGCTGCCGGCGACGCCCTGCGTCGTCGTCGCGAACCACGCCAGCTACCTCGACGGGATCGTCATGGTTGCTGCACTGCCACCGGACTTCGCCTTCGTGATCAAGCGCGAGATGGTGCGCGTCCCGCTCGCCGGCATCCTGCTGCGCGGCCTCGGTTCCGAGTTCGTCGAGCGCCACGACCGGCACAAGGGCGCCAGCGACGCGCGCCGTGTGCTGCGGCGGGCGGCCGACGGCCAGTCCATGGTGTTCTTCCCCGAGGGCACCTTCGACACGCAGCGCGTGATCCGCGAGTTTCAGCGCGGCGCGTTCACGACCGCAGCGCGCGCCGGACTCCCTGTGGTCGCGGTTGCCATCCACGGCGCGCGCGAGGTGCTGCCGGAGGACTCACTGTGCCTGCGGCGCGGCACGGTGCGCGTGGAGGCGCTCGCCGTACTCGACGCCGCGGGCGCGCGTGAGCGCAGCCGCGAGCTGATCGCGGGCGCCGTCGGCGAGCCGCTGGCGGCCGCCGGTGCGGCTATAATGCCCGCACCCAGGAGATCTCCATGAACACCCGTGATGACATCGTCGTCGTTGCCGCCCGGCGCACCCCGCAGGGTGCCCTGCTGGGTACGCTCAGCGCCCTGACTGCGCCGCAGCTCGGCGCCGCCGCGATCCGCGCAGCGCTCGGCGATGCCGGCCCCGGTGTGCAGGCGATCGACGGCGTCACGATGGGCTGCGTGCTGTCTGCGGGCCTCGGGCAGGCGCCGGCGCGGCAGGCCGCGCTGGGCGCAGGTATCGCCCTCGCCACTCCGGCGCTGACGATCAACAAGATGTGCGGCTCAGGCATGCAGGCCGTGATGCTCGCCGCGGACCAGCTGCGAGCGGGCAGCGCCGGACTCCTCGTCGCCGGCGGCATGGAATCGATGAGCAACGCGCCCTACCTGCTGCCCAAGGCGCGCAACGGCTACCGCCTCGGCCACCAGCAGGCGCTCGACCACATGTTCCAGGACGGCCTGCAGAGCCCGTGGGACGGCAAGCTGATGGGCTGCTTTGCCGATGCGACGGCGGCGCAGTACGGCTTCACCCGGCAGATGCAGGATGAGTACGGCGCCGAGTCGCTGCGCCGCGCGCGCGCGGGCGTGGAATCCGGCGCCTTCGTGCGCGAGATCGTGCCGGTCGAGGTGCCGGGCCGCAGGGAGACGACCCTGGTCGCGCGCGACGAGATTCCGCACACGCTCGACGCCGCACGGATCCCGACGCTGAAGCCTGCGTTCGGCGCGGAGGGCACGGTCACGGCGGCGAGTTCCTCGTGCATCGCCGACGGCGCTGCGGCGCTGGTGCTGGCGCGCGCCTCGGTCGCGCGCGAGCGGCAGCTGCGGCCGCTGGCACGCATCATGGGGGTCGGCTGGCATGCGCGCGAACCTGAATGGTTCACGGTCGCGCCGGTGGGTGCGATCAGCGCCGCGCTGGCTGCCGCCGGCTGGCAGCGCGACGCGGTCGACCTGTACGAAATCAACGAGGCCTTCGCGACGGTGACGATGGCCGCAATCCACGATCTGCAGCTCGATCCGGCGCGTGTCAACGTCAACGGCGGGGCCTGCGCCCTCGGGCACCCGATCGGCGCGAGCGGCGCGCGGATCCTCGTGACGCTGCTGCATGCACTGGCGGCACGCGGCGAGAGACGCGGCGTTGCCGCGCTGTGCATCGCTGGCGGCGAAGCGACCGCCATCGCGCTCGAGATGCTCTAGAATATCGCGCATGCAACCGATACAACGCGACGTGATGGAGTACGAGGTGGCGATCGTCGGCGGTGGCCCTGCAGGCCTTGCCGCCGCGATCCGCCTGAAACAGCTGCAGCCGGACATTGCCGTCTGCGTGCTCGAGAAGGGAGCCGGCATCGGCGCCCACTCGCTGTCGGGCGCGGTCCTGGAGCCTGAGGCGCTCGATGAGCTGTGGCCGGCCTGGCGCGACAGCCGGCCTGCCGTCTGCGTGCCGGCGCTGCGCGACGAGTTCTGGTTCATGACGCAGCGCGGCCGCCACAAGCTGCCGACGCCGCCGCAGATGCATAACGCCGGCAATTTCATCATCTCGCTCGGCCAGCTGACCCCGCTGCTCGCCGCGGAGGCCGAGCGGCTCGGCGTCGACGTGTTCCCGGGATTCGCGGGTGCGGCGCCGCTGTTCGACGCGGCCGGCGACAGCGTCATCGGCGTGCAGATCGGCGACATGGGACTCGACAGGGACCGTGAGCCCGGCGACAGCTTCGTGCCGGGACCCGAGATCCACGCGAAGCTGACGATCCTGGCCGAAGGCTGTCGCGGCAGCATCTCCAAGCAGCTGATCCGCCGCTTCCGGCTGGACGCGGGCAGGTCACCGCAGACGTACGGCCTGGGCTTCAAGGAACTCTGGCAGCTGCCGCCGGGACGCTGCGAACCCGGGCTGATCCAGCACAGCCTCGGCTGGCCGCTGGACAGTTCGACCTATGGCGGCAGCTTCCTCTATCACCTCGACAACGACCGCGTTTATGTAGGCTTCGTCATCGGCCTCGACTACGAGGATCCGCGCTTCAGGCCGTTCGAAGCGTTTCAGCAGTTCAAGCACCACCCGGCCATCCGCGGCCTGCTGCAGGGTGGCGAGATCGTCGCCGGCGGCGCGCGCACCGTGATCGAGGGCGGCTACCAGTCGATGCCGATGCTCGAGATGCCGGGCGCGATCCTTGCCGGCGATGCCGGCGGCACGCTCAACACGCCGAAGATCAAGGGCATCCACCAGGCCATCCGCAGCGGCATGACTGCGGCGGAACATTACGTCGAGACGCATACCAGTGCCGGCTTCGATGCGCGCTGGCGTGCCTCGCGCGGTGGCCGCGAACTGCACAAGGTGCGCAATATACGCCCCGGATTCAGGCGCGGGCTGTGGCTCGGACTCGCCAATGCGGCACTCGAGACCGTCACCGCCGGCAAGCTGCCGTGGACGCTCGCGAACCATGCCGACCATACGGCATTGCGACGGCTCGACGATTACGCATCCCCGGACCGCCACTGGGTCGAGCGGGACCTGCCGCCCCGCGACCGGCTGGCGTCGGTGTTCTTCGCAACCACTGCACACGAAGAGGCGCAGCCCGTGCACCTGCGCGTGGCCGACACGACGCTCTGCGCCACGCGCTGCACACAGGAGTTCGGCAATCCGTGCATGAACTTCTGCCCTGCCAGCGTCTACGAAATGGTCGCTGCCGGCGACGGCGGACGCCGGCTGCAGATCAATGCCTCCAATTGCGTTCACTGCAAGGCCTGCGACATCAAGGAGCCCTACGCGGACCAGATCACCTGGACGACCCCCGAGGGCGGATCGGGGCCCAATTACCAGAGCCTGTAGCCGCGAATGGCACGGCCGTCTGTCGTCGCGTGCCTCGAGCGGGACATTGCCGCCGGCCGCATCGGGGCGGACGCAGCGCAGCTCGACGCGGGCCGCCGGCTCGACGCACTGGCCGCGGCGCTCTCCACACCGCGCGGCGGCCTGCTGCAGGCGCTGCGCGGACGCGGCGCCAGGGCGCTGCGGGGAATATACCTGTGGGGGGGCGTCGGACGCGGCAAGACCTGCCTGCTCGACCTGTTCCACCAGTGTCTGGAAAATGTGCCGAGCGAGCGCACGCACTTCTACCGCTTCATGCGCGACGTGCATGCGGCGCTTGCGGCCGCGCGCCACCAGAGCGATCCGCTGCGCACCGTCGCGGCGGCCCTCGCGGCACGACTGCGCGTGCTCTGCCTCGACGAATTCTTCGTCGCCGACATCGCGGATGCAATGATCCTCGGCGGCCTGTTCGAGGCGCTGTTCGCGGCGGGCGTGACGCTGGTGACGACGTCGAACCAGCCGCCGCAGGGTCTGTACCCGGGCGGCCTGCAGCGGGTGCGCTTCCTGCCCGCGATCGCACTGATCGAACGCCATGTCGAGCTGATTCATCTCGACGGCCCGACCGACTACCGCCTGCGCCGGCTGAGCTCGGCGCACACCTGGTTCGATGCCGCGCTCGCCGCGAGTGACGCGCAGCTGCGCGAGCTTTTCGATACGCTCGCCCAGGGCGGCGGCGGCGGCCCGCGGCAGCTGCTGATCGCCGGCAGGCCGGTCACCGCGCTCGATACCGCGGCTGGCATTGCCTGGTTCGAGTTCGCGGCGCTGTGCGCGAGCGCGCGCAGTGCCGATGACTACATCGAACTCGCACGACTGTACCCGACCGTGTTCCTCACGCATGTGCCGCGACTCGGCGCGGCGGACGACGATGCGGCGCGCCGCCTCGTGATGCTCATCGATGAGTTCTACGACCGCGGCGTCAAGCTTGTCGTCAGCGCAGCAGCGCCTCCCGCCGGACTCTACGCCGGCGAGCGCCTGAGCCAGGACTTCGAGCGCACCGCGAGTCGGCTGGTCGAGATGCAATCGGAACAATACCTCGGGCGCGAACATCGGGCATAATTCACCCATGAGAACCATCGCGGAATTCGCGATCCAGTACGAACAGGTCCTCGACGCCAGCGGCGCGCTGGTGGGAACGCTGCCGGCGTTCGCGCAGGACACGGCGGAACTCGTCCGCATGTACCGCATGATGACGCTCGCGCGCATGATGGACGCGAAGGCTGTCAACCTGCAGCGCACCGGCAAACTCGGCACTTACGCCTCCTGTCTCGGCCACGAGGCCACGCATGTCGGCGTCGGCGCCGCGATGGATCCGGCGGACGTGCTCGCGCCGGTGTACCGCGAGTACGGCACGCAGCTGTGGCGCGGCGTGACGATGCGCGAGATCCTGCTGTACTGGGGTGGCGACGAGCGCGGCAGCGACTTCGCCGGCCCGCGGCACGACTTTGCGTGGTGCGTGCCGATCGCAACGCAGACCATGCACGCCGCAGGCGCTGCGATGGCGTTCCGGCTGCGCGGGGAGAAGCGCTGCGCGCTTGCCTACATCGGCGACGGCGGAACCTCCGAGGGGGCGTTCTACGAGGCGCTGAACCTGGCCGGCGTGCGCCAGCTGCCCGTGGTGTTCGTGATCGTCAACAACGGCTGGGCCATCTCGCTGCCGCTGTCGCAGCAGACCGCGGCCCGCACGCTGGCACAGAAGGGCATCGCGGCCGGCGTTCCCGGCATCCAGGTGGACGGCAACGATGCGATCGCGGTGCGCAAGGTGGTCGCAGAGGCGCTCGCAACTGCGCGCAGCGGCGGCGGCCCGGCGCTGATCGAGGCGCTGACCTACCGGCTCAGCGACCATACGACCGCAGACGACGCCAGCCGCTACCGCGGCGCGGAGGAAGTCCGGCAGGCCTGGGCTCTCGAGCCGCTGGTGCGGCTGCGCAACTACCTGTCGGGGCTGGGCGCCTGGGACGCAGCGGCCGAACAGGCACTGCACGATGAAGGCACGCGCCAGGTCGATGCGGCCGTCGCCGACTACCTCGCGACGCCGCGACAGTCGACCGATGCGATGTTCGACACGCTGTTTGCCGCGACCCCGCCGCACCTCGCCGCACAGCGCGCCATGGCGCGCCGTTATGCGGCGTCCGGCAGCGGTCACTGACATGACGCAGTCCGCGGCGAAGCTGACGATGATCGAGGCGATCACGATGGCGCATGCCTGGGAGATGCAGGCCGACCCGTCCGTGATCGTGCTCGGCCAGGATGTCGGCGCGAACGGCGGCGTGTTCCGTGCGACCGCCGGACTGCAGCAGCGCTTCGGCAGCGACCGCGTCCAGGACACGCCGCTCGCGGAGGCGATGATTGCCGGCATGAGCGTCGGCATGGCGGCGCAGGGCCTGAAGCCGGTCGCCGAGATCCAGTTCATGGGCTTCATCTATCCGGCAATCGACCAGATCGTCAACCACATGTCGCGCATGCGCTACCGCACGCGCGGGCGCCTGCACTGCGCGGTCGTGATGCGCATGCCCCACGGCGGCGGAATCCATGCGCCGGAGCATCACTCCGAAAGCATGGAGGCCATGCTGTGCCACATCCCCGGCATCCGTGTGGTCTGCCCCTCCTCCCCCGCGCGCGCCTACGGCCTGTTGCTGGCCGCGATACGCGACCCCGACCCGGTCATGTTCCTGGAACCGGTGCGTCTGTACCGCGCGATGCGCCAGGACGTCGTCGACGATGGCGTCGCATTGCCCCTGGATCGCTGTTTCACGCTGCGCTCCGGCAGCGACGTCACGCTGGTGACCTGGGGCGCCATGACGCTCGAGACCCTGCGCGCGATGGCGGAGCTCGACAAGGAAGGCATCAGCGCCGAGGTGATCGACGTCGCCACCCTGAGTCCCATCGACATGACGACGATCCTCGCCTCGGTCGCGAGGACCGGGCGCCTCGTGATCGTGCACGAGGCCGCGCGCAACGCGGGCCTCGGCGCCGAGATCGCCGCCTCGGTCGCCGAACACGGGCTGTACGACCTGCGCGCGCCGATCCAGCGGGTCACCGGCTACGACACGATCATGCCGCTGATGCGGCTGGAATACGAATACATCCCGAACGTGCGCCGCATCGTCGACGCCGTGCACCAGACCTTTGCAGACTAGGGCCGCCACGCGAACATGAACACATTCAGGCTACCGGATCTCGGCGAGGGACTGGCCGAGGCGGAAATCGTCGAGTGGCACGTCAAGGTCGGCGACCGCGTCCGCGTCGACCAGCCGATGCTGTCGGTCGAGACAGCGAAAGCCATCGTCGAGGTTCCGGCGCCGTTCGACGGCGTCGTCGCGCGCCTGCACGGCGCCGCCGGCGACATCCTCGCGACCGGTGCGCCGCTGATCGATTTCGAGAGCGACGGCGGCACCGTGGTCGGCACGATGCCGACGACCAGCGACGAGGAACTGATCGCGGCTGCGACGGCCGGCAGCGTCGATGCGCCGCCGCCGGCGACGGCCGGCGGTTTCGTGCGCGCGCTGCCCGTCGCGCGGGCCCTGGCGCAGCGGCTCGGCGTCGACCTCGCCGCAATCAAGGGCAGCGGCCGCGACGGACTGGTGACGCTCGACGATGTGCTGCAGCTGGCACACGTGCCCACCGCGTCACGGGTCGCGACCAAACTCGCGACGCATCCCGGCATGACTCCTGTGGCGCTGCGCGGCGCGCGCCGCTCGATGGCGCACGCGATGTCGGCGGCACGCGACCAGACTGCGCTCAGTACCGTCTGCGACGATGCCGACATCGACGCGTGGGTGCCCCCGGGCAACTACATGCAGCGGCTGATGCGCGCGATGGTGCATGCGTGGCGCGTGGAGCCGGCGCTGAACGCCTGGTACGACCCGGCCGACAACTCGCGCGTGCTGTGCCAGCACATGGACCTCGGCGTGGCGGTCGATACGCAGGGCGGCCTGTTCGTGCCGGTCGTGCGCAATGTCGATTCACGCTCGCCGCAGGAACTGCTGGATGCACTTGCTGCGCACAAGGCGGCTGCGCAGGAGCGCAGCACCGCGGCGGAGGACCTGCAGAATGCCACCATCCTGCTGTCGAATTTCGGTTCGCTGGCCGGCCGCTATGCAACCCCGCAGGTGGTCCCGCCCACGGTGGCGATACTCGGGGCGGGCAAGGTGCGGCGTGAGCCGGTCGTTGCCGGGGAGCGGATCGTGGCGCACCGGCGCATGCCGCTGTCCCTGAGTTTCGATCATCGCTGCGTAACCGGCGGCGAAGCCTGCCGGTTCCTCGCGGCGCTGATCCATGATCTGGAAAAACCCGACTAGCCGGAGCGGGCTTTCGGCTGACGGGGGAGGTATTGCAGATGTCGCAGAAAATCTCCAAGGCGCAGCAGCGCACGCTGCGCGCAATCGTCGCAAAAGGCTCGCGGCTGCGCAGGCGCCAACCCCATGTCGCCGTCCCTGAGTTCCTGTGGGCCTACTACGCGCACGTGGATCCGGCCGACCTCGCCAGCAGCGACCCGGCGGAGCTCGCCGCGGCAGCCCTCGCTCACCTCGCATTCGCCGCGCAGCGGCGGCGCGGCCAGACGGCGGTGCGGGTGTTCAATCCGCTCGTGAAGGAACATGGCTACACCTCGGCGCACACCGTCATCGAGATGGTGGGCGACGACATGCCGTTCCTCGTCGACTCGATCGGCATGGCGCTCGAACGGCGCGCCCTCACCGTGCACCTGCTCGCGCATCCTGTGCTCGCCGTCGCACGCGACCGCTCGGGGAAGCTGGCGGCGCTGCATCCGCGTGCGGCCGCCGAGGGCGATCCTTCGCTGCGTCTCGAGTCGTTCCAGCATATCGAGATCGACCGTATCGTCGATGCGGCCGAGCTTACGGGCCTCGCCACCGAGATCGGGCGCAACATGGCCGACGTGCGCGTCGCCTGCGCCGACTGGGGCAGGATGCGCGCCGCGGCACTGCTGGCCGCCGGCGAGGCGCACCTGCGCGGACCGCGGTTCGACGTCGAGGACGTCGAGGAGACCCGCGCGCTGCTCCACTGGATGGCGGAGCGGCACTTCACGTTCCTCGGCTGCCGCGACTACACATTGCGCGGCACGCCGCGCCGGCGCCAGCTCGTGGCGGTGCCGGGCAGTGGCCGCGGCATCCTGCGCGACGGTCGCAGCAGCCCCGGCAGCAGGTCGCGCACGCTGCCGGCGGACCTGCAGCGCCAGATACGGGCGCGCGAGATCGCGATCGTGACCAAGTCGAACTCCACGTCGACCGTGCATCGCAGCGGCTACCTTGACTACGTCGGCATCAAGCAGTACGACGCTGCCGGTCGCGTCACCGGGGAACGGCGCTTCCTCGGCCTGTGGACCTCCTCCGCCTACAACAGCCCCCCCGGAGAGATCCCGCTGCTGCGCCATAAGGTCGCGAAGGTCGTCGCGCATTTCGCGCTCGCGCCCGACAGTCATGACGGCAAGTCGCTGCAGCACATCATCGCCTCGATCCCGCGCGACGAACTCTTCCAGGCGAGCGTCGCCGAGCTGATCCACACGGTCTCGGGCGTATTCGGCCTGCAGGAACGGCCGCGGGTGCGGCTGATCATGCGCCGCGACCCGTTCCGACGCTTCTATTCCTGCCTGATCTTCGTGCCGCGCGAGAAGTACAACACGCCGGTGCGGCTGCGCATCGAGCGCGTGCTCGGCGAGGCGCTGCAGGCGACCGGGCTGGATTCCTCGGTGCAGATCGCGCAGTCGACCCTGGCGCGCATCCATGTCGTCGCGCGCACGGCCGGCGACGCCGCCCGTCGTGTCGACGTGGCGGCGCTCGAACAGCGCATTGCCGCCGCCGTACGCTCCTGGTCGGACGAGTTCAAGGCAGCGCTCCTCGGGGCCCACGATGAAGGGCGCGCGCTGCAGCTGGTCGGCCGCTATTCAGGGGCATTCCCGGCCGCCTACGAGGAGGACTTCGCGGCGGTCTCCGCGGTGCGCGACGTGGCATTCCTGGAACAGCTCGGCGCCAGCGCGGACCTGCTGCTCCTCGACCTGTACCGGCCGCAGCCCCGCCAGCGCGAGCGGCTGCACCTGAAGATCTACCGCAGCCAGGATGCGATCCCGATTTCGGACCTGGTGCCGATGCTGGAGAACCTGGGGCTGCGGGTCATTGCCGAACGCCCCTACCAGCTGATGCCGCAGGGCGGCGCACCCTGCTGGATCCAGGATCTGGAGCTGCAGGGCGGCCCCACGGCCTTCACGCAGTTCGACGTGCTCGCGCGCGAGGTCAGGGAGGCGCTGCGCGCCGTGTGGACCGGCCTCGCCGACAGCGACAGCTTCAACCGCCTGACGCTGCAGGCCGCGATTCCGTGGCGGCTCGTCAGCGTGATCCGCGCCTACTGCCGCTACCTGCTGCAGACCGGCCTGCCGTTCAGCCAGGGCTATATCGCGCAGGTGCTGGTACAGCATGCGCCACTCGCGCAGCAGCTCGCCGAGCTGTTCGTCGCGCGCTTCGACCCGGCGCTCGGCGCGCGCCCGCGGCGGGCCGCGCTGGCGCGCGGCGAGCAGCGCATCCGGGCCGCGCTCGAGGACGTCACGCGCTCCGACGAGGACCGGATCCTGCGCTCGCTGTGGAACGTGATCGGCGCGACCGTGCGCACGAATGCGTACCAGACGGATGCTGCCGGGCAGCCGAAGCCCTGGCTGTCGTTCAAGATCGAGAGCCAGAAGCTGCGCGACCTGCCGCAGCCGCGGCCGCTGTTCGAGATCTTCGTCTATTCACCGCGCATGGAGGGCGTACACCTGCGCATGGGCCACGTCGCACGTGGCGGCATCCGCTGGTCGGACCGCCGCGAGGACTTCCGCACCGAAGTCCTCGGGCTGATGAAGGCCCAGCACGTCAAGAACACCGTGATCGTCCCGGTGGGCGCCAAAGGCGGCTTCGTGCTGAAGCGCCCGCCCAGCAGCGACCGCGACGCCCAGGCAGCCGAGGTCGTCGCCTGTTACCGGACGCTGATCCGCGGCATGCTCGACCTCACCGACAACATCGTCGCCGACCGGCCCGTGCCGCCGCCGCAGGTCGTGCGCTACGACAGCGATGACCCCTACCTGGTCGTCGCGGCCGACAAGGGCACGGCGACCTTCTCCGACATCGCCAATGAACTCTCCGCCGAATACGGCTTCTGGCTCGGCGATGCCTTCGCTTCGGGCGGTTCGGTCGGCTACGACCACAAGAAGATGGCGATCACGGCGCGCGGCGCCTGGGAATGCGTCAAGCGGCACTTCCGCGAGATCGGCACCGACATCCAGCGCGCACCGTTCACGGTGGCCGGCGTCGGCGACATGGCCGGCGACGTGTTCGGCAACGGTATGCTGCAGTCGCCGCAGATCAGGCTGGTCGCGGCGTTCAACCACCAGCACATCTTCCTCGATCCGGACCCGGATGCGGCACGCTCGTTCCGCGAGCGGCAGCGGCTGTTCGCACTGCCGCGCTCGGGCTGGGACGACTATTCGCGCGCCGCAATCTCGCGCGGCGGCGGCGTCTACCTGCGCAGCCTGAAGGCGATCGCGCTGTCGCGCGAGGCGCAGTCGCTCCTCGGGCTGCCGGCCCAGACGACACCGAACGACTGTATCCGCGCGATCCTGCGCCTGCCCGTCGACCTGCTGTGGAACGGCGGCATCGGCACCTACGTCAAGGCGGGCAGCGAGAGCCATGCGGACGTCGGCGACCGCAGCAACGACGCAGTCAGAATCGATGGCCGCGAGCTGCGCGCAAAGGTCATCGGCGAGGGCGGCAACCTCGGCCTGACGCAGCTCGGGCGCGTCGAGTATGCGCGGCACGGCGGGCGCCTCAACACCGACTTCATCGACAACTCGGCGGGCGTGAACTGTTCCGACGTCGAGGTGAACCTGAAGATCCTGCTGAACGTCGCGATGCGTGCGCACGAGATCACCCGCCCGGCGCGCGACCGGCTGCTGGTGCGCATGACCGATGAGGTCGCGGCGCTGGTGCTGCGCAACAACTACCTGCAGAGCCAGGCGCTCAGCGTCCTCGAGGCGCAGGCGCGCACCCACCCCGATGAGGCGGCGTTCATGCTGCGCGCCCTGGAGCGGTCCGGCGACCTGAACCGGGCGCTGGAATTCCTGCCGGGCGACGAGGAACTCGCCGAGCGCATCCGCGGCGGCGGCGGACTCACCCGTCCCGAGCTCAGCATCGCGCTGTCCTATGGCAAGATCTGGCTGTACCGTGCCCTGATCCATTCGAGCGTGCCGGAGAACGCCTATTTTGCCGGCGAGCTCGCCCGCCAGTTCCCGCGGGCGATAGAGCAGCGCCTGCCGCGCCGCCTCGAGCGCCACCGGCTGCGGCGTGAGATCATCGCCACGGCGATCACCAACAGCCTGATCAACCGCATGGGCCCTGCGTTTCCGGTGCGCGTGCAGGCTGACACCGGGGCGGAGCCCGCCGCGATCGCGCGCGCCTACACGATCGCGCGCGACGTGTTCGGCGTGCGGGAACTGTGGGACCACATCGAGCAGCTCGACAACCGTGTCGCGACGACGCTGCAGTACGCGGCGATGGCCGCGACGACGCGGCTGCTGCGCCATGCGACTTACTGGCTGCTCCAGAATGAGCCGCATTCAGGCGATATCGACGCGGCGGTACGGCGCTTCGCCGCGGCGGTCGCTGAACTGACGCTGCGTGTCGGCGCGAGCCTGGGGCCCGCCGCGCACTCACGGGTCGCCGGCGAGCGTGCCGCACTCGTCGCGCAGGGGCTTCCCGAGGCGCTGGCGGCGCGGCTCGCCGCACTCGAGTCGCTGCACAGCGCACTGGATCTCGCCGTGATCGCGCGCTCCGCCGGCGTCGCCGTCGGCTTCGCAGCCCAGACATGGTTCGACCTCGCCGAGCGCATCGGCCTGGACTGGCTCAAGGGCCAGGTCGAGGGCCTCGGCGCCGACGGTCACTGGCATGCGGTCGCGCATTCGGCGTTGCTCGGCAACCTGTATGCACTGCAGCGGCGCATCACGGCCGCGGCACTCGCCTGTCGCGGCAGTACGGCCGCGGCGCGCGTCAGTCACTGGCTGGCAGCGCGACCCACCGCAGTCGCAAGCCTCGGCAGCCTGCTTGGCGATCTGCGCAGCGCAGCTGCGCCGGACTTCGCGACGCTGTCGGTTGCGCTCGAATCGGTGCGGCGCCTGGAAACTGCCGAATAAGGAGACCTCAAGTGCCCGGAACCCTGATCCTGGTCCGCCATGGCCAAAGCATCTGGAACGTCGAGAACCTGTTCACCGGCTGGGTCGATGTTGACCTGACCGACCAAGGCAAGGCGGAGGCCGTGCGCGCCGGCCGCGATATCGTGACCGAGAACCTCGCACCGGACATCGCGTTCACTTCGGTGCTGAAGCGCGCGGTGCGCACATTATGGGCGATCCTCGACGGCACCGACCGCATGTGGATCCCGGTCGAGAACAGCTGGCGCCTGAACGAGCGCCATTACGGCGCACTGCAGGGCCTGGACAAGGCGCAGACCGCGGCACAGCATGGCGAGGCGCAGGTCAAGATCTGGCGCCGCAGCTATGACATCCCACCGCCGCCTCTGCCCCTGGACAACCCGGGGCACCCGCGCTTCGACCTGCGCTACGCCGGCATCGATCCGCAGCTGCTGCCGGCGGCCGAATCGCTGCAGGACACCCTGGCGCGCGTGCAGCCGTTCTGGCAGGCGCGGATCGAGCCGGAGATCCGCGCCGGCAAAACCGTGCTGGTCGTCGCACACGGCAACTCGCTGCGCGCGCTGGTCAAGATGCTCGACGGGATGTCGGAGACCGACATCGTCGAGTTCAATATCCCGACAGGTGTGCCGATCGTCTACCGCTTTGACGAGGCCATGCGGCCGACCGGCCGGCGCTTCCTCGGCGATGCCGCTGCGGTCACCGCTGCCCAGGAGGCCGTGGCGAAGCAGGGCCAGAAGAAATGAGGCGTCAGCCGTCCTCTGCGATCGTGATCGTGATGCCGGCAAGCGCCTCGGTAAAATCAACCTGGCAGGACAGCCGCGAAGTCGCTTCGCGGTAATCGGACAGCTCGGTCAGGAGATCCTGTTCATCGCTCTGCTTTTTCGGCAGTTTCGAAGCCCAGGCCGGGTCGATGTAGATATGGCAGGTCGCGCACGAACACAGCCCACCGCAGATCGCCGTGACCCCGTAATCCAGCTCGCGCAGGATTTCCATGAACTTGAGACCCGGCTTCGCGTCGATCTCATGTACCTTGCCGTCACGGTCCACCACGTTAATCCGCGCCATCGTTCGCTTCTCCGGTATGCCAAACGGGGTAGTCTGCCGCAAGTCGGGCCCGCCGACCACTAGGTACTGTTCACAGGTCATGGCCGGCAGCGATTTGCGCCTAGCCGGGACGCGTCAGGTCGTGCAAAACTCACCACCTTCCACCGAGGAGCCGTTCTTGCACATCTATCACGTCGACGCCTTCACCCAGACCCCGTTCACCGGCAACCCGGCGAACGTGATACTCGGCGCCGACGGGCGCGATGACGCGGCGCTGGCGGCCATCGCGCGGGAGTTCCCCGCTGCGGAGACGGCCTTCGTGCTCGCCGCGGATGCGTCCGACCACGACCTGCGCATCCGGTTCTTCAATGCGCGCCGGGAAATGCCGTTCGT